>JACCDN010766100.1_pt1 | contig 57157 bp, 59 predicted proteins | sample 7441691 | NCBI WGS metagenome assembly JACCDN01 (sample SAMN15323439, study PRJNA562643) | freshwater metagenome | isolation source: river surface water | place: USA:Blue River Watershed | collected 2017-08-16 | reverse complement strand
GTCAGCCCTGACGGGCTTCGCGGTAGGCGCCCTATGGCTAGTGCCTGCGCTACGCGCACGCGCTACACCGGCAGCCACGCACAACGACAACCCAACACGGGCGGACCCTCGCAGTGCCGCCCTGCGCATGGCTCACACCTTGGTAGACGCCTTGCTTGCCACTGCCATCCTCGTGGTGTGGCAGCGCTTATACGGTGCGGAAGAAACAGGATGGATGAGCGCTTTGCTACGCGTGCTGGGCTTTGTGCCGGCGGTCGTGCATGTGGCGTGGGCGCAAGTAGTATTGGCCAAAGGCCTGCAACCAAACCGCATCACAGCTTGGCGGGTTGGTATTGGCGCATTTGCCTGCGTCATTGCCATCGGCTTGGCATGCGCCCTCGCGCTAGACCAAGGCTGGCTCGATCCGCGCTGGGATGGGGTGTCGCACTACATTGCCCCGCTGATGTTGTGGCAAGGCTCAGCGTGCTTATTTGCCGCTTTTAGCCATCGGCCATTTCAAACACAATCCACCATTACGTACTCTTGGGCTTGCTTGGCGCTGGGCGCGCTGCAAGCTGGGGCGTTGTTAGCGCCGATGGGGTTGGCACAACCTATTAATTCGGTGCAACACATGGCTGCAGTTGCCTTGGTTAGCAGCTTTGGATTGCTTAGTTTGACAGCTTGGCAGTCAAAATCGATTTGAAATTTTTACTTAAATCTGAATTCCCAACATTTACAATTTCAAGCTTCAAAAGAATGGACCTAATTAATGGATGAAGCAACAAAGACCAATCAGTTTCGCCATGAAAGTTTTTTTAAAACGTATCTAAGCGGAACTGTTCTAGATATCGGAGCAGGAAAAGATTTGGTGTGCCCACATGCACAAGGTTTTGACATGGAAGACGGTGATGCTAATCACTTGGATCGCTATTTCCCGCCTGAAAGTTTTAATACCGTGCATAGCAGCCACTCCCTTGAGCATATGCACAACCCTGAAGAAGCACTCAACGCCTGGTGGAAACTTGTAAAGTCGGGTGGCTACTTAATATTAGTCGTGCCAGACGAAGACCTATACGAACAAGGAATATGGCCGAGCGTATTTAACACAGACCACAAAAGTACATTTCGTTTAGATAAGGAAAAAAGTTGGTCTCCTGTTTCTTATGATATACGAGTATTATGTACAGCCCTACTAGGAGGTGTGATCGTGAGTGCGCAACGCCAGTCTAATAATTTTGACTCGTCATTGCTCTTCCCCCAACATCTTAAAGCAAAACAAAAATACACTTTCTGGCAGAAAAAAATGTTTAGCATAGCTAAGCGTCTGCCTAATGGCGGCCTCGAATTAGTCAAAAAAATTCAAATAGGTTTAATTAAAAAAGGATATCCTTTTGACCAAACAAAATATAACGCATCTGCACAAATCGAAATTATTGTTCAAAAGAAGTAGCACGAACTATGATTGGCATTTTGTTAAATGGGGGTGGATGTTGACAGAATTACACTAAAGTGCAGTTCGGCTCATTACCTAAATACTCTACCGTCAACGAAGTCATAGTTAATTTCAAATGCAACTCTATAGCTTTGGCAATGGTTGCTGGTGGAATTTGTGCAACCGTTGACTCGGCGTGAATTACATGTGCAGCATCAGCAGCACCAAAACGCATGCGTGGATGGATTCTTTCAGCAAATAAACCAACAATTGGCACATGAGCCGCACGCCCCACATTTAATAAACCGCCATCTGCAGCAATCAATAATGACACGCGTTGCAAGAGTTGAAAAATTTCATCCAGAGAAATAGCATCTACTTGATTTACGACGTTTTGTAGGCCTTCAAATTCCTGCTTAATTGTCGTTGCAATAGCTTGTCCATTAGCCGAACCAAGGAGAACCCACTCCAGATCAGGAAATTTCCTGGAGGTTTCACGTATCACTTCGGCCCAATGCGGATAAGTACGCCATGCGACCACGCCACCCACAGCGACAGCAATTTTTTTAGGAGTACGAGCTTGCCGAGCATGTGACAAACGCAAATTAAATACTGGCGAACACACCTCCTTACATGACACATCGAATAAGCCGAGTACATGTCGCCACGCGCCATCCGAAAACTCTAAGCGATTAAATTCACAACCATAGTAATGGCCATGCAATGCCAAAAAAGGTTGCAAGCGAAAATAACGCCATTTAAATTTCAAACATTTGGCACTATAAGATTGCAGTATCACGAAATCGTATTGCACATCTAATTCACGGGTATCTGAAGTAATTCGGTGAAAGGTGGGGTCTTGTTTATAAAATGACACCACACTGTCGTGGGTGAACATATCGACTATCAAGCCACGCCTGCACCATAACTGGCGCGCTGACAAATCCATAATTGAATCCCCTAACTGGGGGGTGCCTAAATACACATATAACACGCGCTTAGCAGTTTGCGGAACGCTCGCTCGCTTTAAAAATAACTGACCTGTCAACAACAAAAGCAGATCGCGCTTGAGACGTTGCCAAAATCTATTAATTACTGTGTGCTCTGCTAAGTACGCTTCAGCATTGGATGGAACCCCCCCCCAAGGCGGCACCGTTAATGCATCGAGATACCCTTTAATCGACACGATAAGTGCCTAACAAAATAGCTGAAAAATAAACCACAGTCCATCCTTCCCACAAATTATAAAGAGAAGAGTCAGACAGTGCATTGACCATAAACACCATCAACACGCACGGCATCGCTTTACGCAACCACAAGTCCCCATGGCGTACGGCCATTTGAAACAGCGACACCATACAACCCACAAACAACGCGAAACCAACTAATCCATATTGAGAGAGTATGGATAGATATTCATTATGCGCATGTGAATATCCATAATTGAAATAAAAATCTTTCGTCATTTCCAAATACTGACTAAAACCACCGGAGCCGACCCCCGTCAACCATGACTGGTTAAACATAATTAAAGATATTTTCCAAAAATGAAGGCGTGTACCTGCTGATGTTAGGTAATTTCCCTCTTGAATAAATTTCTGCGTCTCATGAAAAACTGACTCAAGCCGAGAACTGTTATTTCCCCACTTCATCCAAATGACTGCCAAAAACAACAGTCCAAATAGAATTACCCAGCTATAGCGATTTTTCTTTTCGCTTTTTTGATGCTCAAAAAAGCTAATGCCTACGAACACCAATACACCCACTATGCTAATTAATGCCATTCTTCCATGCGTCCAAAACAGCACATCCATAAATGCAATAATCGACAAATTTAAAAATAAAATCCTTCGCTTAACAAATATCAATGCATGCGATAAACTCAGCCCAGCAAGCACGCTCACCTCAAACCCATGTACGATATGGTTTCGAAAATAAACAAAATCCGCTTCTTTATACGATGCATCTCGGAATCTGCTTGCATCAATGTGAATATAATTAAATAGGCCCAGCCCATCGAACGCACTTGGAATAATTAATACTAAAACACCTGCAATATAGGCGACTATAAAATAATATCCTTTGTTAGGGTATGTGGCACGAACCAAAACAGCAAGAACAGGAACCATAAGTAGCTTCAAATACCGCCATGTATCTTGCTTGTAATAGTCCATGCGCGCCTCGGTCCAGGCTAAAGACGCGACCACCCAAATAACAAACAACCCCGCCAAAATAACAAAGCGTTGTCGCAGCACAAAGCACAGAACATCACCTATCTGCTTGTTTTGCTTGATTGCTAGATAAAGCAAACTCAAAAAAACCATGAAAATAAGAGGGATTGATAACCTAAACAATCCAGTTGACCAAGGTAGGCCAAAGCCAAGCATACATAACGCGAAAAGACTAAGTTTTCTTATATAGCTGGGCACGGATTCATAAACTAACATATCTCTTGTATCCCTCTTGCATTTGCATCTTTCTCTGACACGATAGGAGTGGCCGCTAATGCCGAGAGAGGCCATTCGATTCCAATTGCGGGATCGCGCCAGAAAAGGCCTTTTTCGTACTCGGGGTAGTAGTATTCGGTAGTTTTGTACAAAACCTCTGCACTTTCACTCACCACCAAAAACCCGTGTGCTAACCCTGCGGGTATCCACAACTGTTTTTTATTATCTGCACTCAGTTCAATTCCAAACCATTTGCCAAACGTCGGTGAACCTTGGCGAATATCCACAGTCACGTCAAACACAGAGCCGTGAGTGACACGTACCAACTTACCTTGGGCATGTTGGGTCTGGTAATGCAATCCGCGCAGCACGCCCTTGGCAGACTTGCTGTGGTTGTCTTGCACGAAAGTCTCTTTCAGGCCTGTGGCTTGTTGAAAGTCACGCGCATTGAAGCTTTCAAAAAAGAAGCCTCGCGCATCACCAAAGACCTTGGGTTCTAAAACTAAAACGCCCGAGAAGGGCGTTTGTGTCACTTGATAGGGCATGGCTTTACTTTAACAAACCCAGCAGGTATTGGCCGTAGCCATTCTTTGCTAGAGGTGCAGCCAATTTTTGCAAATCTGCTGTGTCAATCCATTTCTGATTAAACGCAATTTCTTCAGGGCAGGCCACCATCAAACCTTGCCGTTTTTGCAAAGTGGCAATAAAGCCTGCTGCCTCATGCAGACTGTCATGTGTCCCCGTATCCAGCCAAGCGTATCCTCGACCCATGATTTCAACATTCAGCTGCCCCAGCTCTAAATAACTCTTGTTGACGTCAGTAATCTCTAGCTCACCTCTGCGTGATGGCTTGACAGCGGCTGCAATGTCACAGACCTGTTCATCGTAAAAGTACAAGCCAGTGACAGCGTAGTTGCTTTTTGGCTGGGTGGGTTTTTCTTCGATGCTCAGCGCTTTGAATGCGCCATTAAATTCCACCACGCCATAGCGCTCGGGGTCGTGCACGTGGTAGGCAAACACGCTCGCACCAGTTGTACGCGCGTTGGCGCTTTGCAGTTGCTTCACCAAGTCATGGCCATAAAAAATGTTGTCCCCTAGTACCAAGGCACTGGGGTGATTACCCACGAAGTCTTTTCCAATGATGAATGCTTGCGCCAAGCCGTCTGGGCTCGGTTGCACGACGTATTGAATATTCATACCCCATTGGCTCCCATCGCCCAGCAGCTCGGTAAACCTAGGTGTGTCTTGCGGGGTTGAAATGACCAACACATCTTTGATGCCACTGAGCATCAGCGTGGTCAGCGGGTAATAAATCATGGGCTTGTCATACACGGGCATGAGCTGTTTACTCACTGCTTGTGTGACTGGGTACAGGCGCGCCCCCGAACCGCCAGCGAGGATGATGCCTTTGCGTTGCTTTGTCATATTTCTGTTCTTTAAAGTATTTCTACCAACATACGGTCTACTCCTAGCTGCCAATGAGCAAGCACCACACCAAAACTCTCTTGCAACTTGGTGTTGCATAGTCGCGAGTTGTGGGGACGAGTTGCGGGTGTGGGAAATGCACTGGTTGGCACTGGTGCAATGCTCTGCACCTGCCATGAAAGCTCAGGATTTAATTTTTTAGCTTGCTCGATCACATAGCTGGCATAGCCATGCCAAGTGGTTTCGCCTGAAGCTACCAAGTGATACACACCACTCAACGCCACGTTTTGCGTGTTCAACACACGACTTATGGCGTGAGCGGTCACATCTGCAATCAGGTCTGCCCCCGTGGGTGCGCCATGCTGATCGTTGATAACCGCGAGTTGCTCACGCTCTTGCGCCAAGCGCAACATGTTTTTAGCAAAGTTTCCACCGCGTGCGGCATATACCCAGCTGGCACGGAAGATCAAATACTTGCATCCGCTGGCCACAATCGCTTTTTCGCCATCCAACTTGGTTTGACCGTATACATTCAATGGCCCCGTAGCTTCCCCCTCTTGTCTTGGGCGATGCCCACTGCCATCAAATACATAGTCGGTGGAATAGTGAATCAACCATGCTCCCACTTGGGCGGCTGCTTGAGCCAAAACTGCAGGCGCTTCTGCATTTAATGCCCGTGCCAATTCAGACTCAGACTCGGCCTTATCCACCGAAGTATGCGCAGCAGCATTAACAATGAAGTCTGGTTTGTAGGCCAACACAGTTTGGGCCAATGGCTCAGGCTTAGACAAATCACCGCAATAGCTGGTGCTGTGACGATCGAGCGCCAGCACTTCCCCCAATGGAGCCAAACTGCGTTGCAGCTCCCATCCCACTTGGCCATTTTTACCGAGCAACAAAATTTTGAGCATGGGCTTGGCCTCAAGCACCGTACTGCTTACCCACCCACTGGCGGTAGCTACCACTGGTCACCAAATCTACCCATTCTTGGTTAGACAAGTACCATTGCACAGTTTTACGGATGCCTGTTTCAAATGTTTCTTGAGGCTTCCAGCCTAGTTCACGCTCAATTTTGCGAGCATTAATGGCGTAGCGGCGGTCGTGTCCTGGGCGGTCTTTAACAAAGGTAATTTGCGTGGCATAGCTTTGCCCATCAGCGCGGGGCTGCAGCTCGTCAAGCACGGCACACAAGGTGTGTACCACATCGAGGTTGGTTTTTTCGTTCCAGCCTCCAATGTTGTAAGTCTCGCCTAGCTGGCCATCTGTCAGCACGAGGGCAATGGCACGGCAATGGTCCTCCACATAGAGCCAATCGCGGACTTGCTGCCCATCGCCATAAATCGGCAAAGGTTTACCCGCCAATGCATTAAGTAACACCAAGGGAATCAACTTTTCTGGGAAGTGATACGGCCCGTAGTTGTTGCCGCAATTGGTAGTGAGCACCGGCAAGCCATAGGTATGGTGCCATGCGCGTACCAAATGGTCGCTGGCAGCTTTGCTAGCTGAGTACGGACTATTAGGCTCGAAGGCTTTGGTTTCTACACATGCGGGGTCGCTGAGCCGCAGCGCGCCATACACCTCATCAGTGGAAACATGAAGAAAACGGAAGGCTAATTTTTCTGCCTCAGGCAGATCTTGCCAATAAGCGCGCACGCTTTCTAGCAAATTAAACGTCCCAACAATGTTAGTTTGAATAAAGTCGCTAGGGCTGTGAATCGAGCGATCAACATGACTTTCTGCTGCAAAGTTCAGCACGGCACGAGGTTTATGCTTTGCTAAGAGTTTGCCCATCAACTCACTGTCGCAAATGTCCCCCTGCACGAACACATGGCGCTTGTCGCCTTCTAAGGCTTTTAAATTTGCTAGGTTACCTGCATAAGTAAGTTTGTCTAAATTAACCACAGCTTCGTTTGAAGATAGCAACCATGTGCGGATAAAGTTGCTGCCTATGAAGCCGGCGCAACCTGTTACCAAAATAGCCATCGCCAATTCTTTTCTTTGAGCTCTTTCATACGTGACATTATGAAAACTTCAATGTTACCGTACTTAGCCACTGCGCTGTCCCAGCAGTTGCCTCGGCGGAATTTCTCTATCTCAGTTTTAACATCATCATTTGTCAACTGATTTGCGGGAATACCAAGATACGTTTGCAGGAGATGAAGTATCCACCCATTACAATAGGTCCCGATCTTCAAAATACTAGAGCCGCTTATGAATAAAGCCCCTATATCCGCCACGGACGACGAAATTGACTTACTCGACCTACTGGTGATTGCTGTTGAGTCTTGGAAGCTATTGATCATTGGCCCATTGTTGATTGCTACTGCGACCTTCATAGGCTCCATTGTTCTCAAACCCAACTTGTATCAATCCACGGCCATTTTGCGTCTTACTGACGATCAGGGAGTTTTGTTGTATTCTGCTGTGGTACTAGATCCTTTGGCTGAATCATTTGGATATTTAAGCGAAGCTAAAGGGATCCAGGAGGATGCCAGAGAAAAGCTCAAAAGCGATCTCGTTAGCGCAGTGGACAAAAGAACCAAATTGCTGACCATCACAGCAACGTCCACATCTGCAGAGAAGGCTCAAAAGCTCAACGAACAGGCTATTGAGCGTTTGCTGAATGAGCTCAAGCCAAAAGGCCAAGATAAGACCAACATCCTTCAGCAAATAGAGATCAGAAAACAAGCTATTTCTGCAGCTCAAACTTCTTTTGAACAGCTAAGCCAAACTTTATCCACAAGGAGTGTGCGTGTTTTGAGCACTGAGCAATCGACTACTAGCATTGTAGCATTGGTGACACTTATTCTGGATAACAAAAAAGCCATCCAAGAGCTGGAGCAACAATTACTCGTCAAAGGCCCTGAAGTGTTTGTCCAAAACCCAACGTTTCCACAAAAGCCCATGCCAAGCAATCGTGCCATGATGCTCGTGATTACAGCCTTTGCAAGTGGCATTGTATTGCTGCTGTTTGTTTTTATTCGCAAAGCGCTGATCAAGGCAGGCACAAACCCCGAGTCTGCAAAAAAGATTGAAAAGATCAAACATTCACTTAGTATTGCTTCGAAGGCGACGTGTTGTCAGGCCTCTAGTTCTTAGAGCTCAAGGCATCAAATCTTCTGATCCCATGAAGAAGATTATTTAATTGTGCAAACACCAATCTAGCACTCCTCAAAATCATTAGCCAAATAATGATGTTGAAACAGAGATGGAGAAATGGAAATGAAACGGATGAAATACGCCCCTGAGCTCAAAGACAAACAAGTCAAACAAGTCAAACAAGTGATCATTAAAAGTCATCCTGTTAGTCGATATAGCTAACTAGCTTGCCATTCCAGATAGGGTGGTTTATACACGTAGGTCAGTAAGTCTAAGAAAACAGGCTACTCCCTCTTCAACACTTTGGAGATGCTGCAAGCCGAGATAAGCAAACTCAAATCTGAACTTAGTCGCACGGCTTCGTTAAAATGTTTCGCGGGACGTATTTAAGTCCACCTTAGACAAAAAAGCATAAGCAAGCCTCGTCTCCGGATGAATAAAATTATGATATTTTTTAAACTCTCTGTGATTTTTAAGAATTTTTCTAAATTGTTCATGCAAGCCAGCCTCCAGCTCACTTTCTTTCCATTCACCCAGTACTCTTTGCCAACCTTCTTTAACAGCTTCGCAAATTTGATCTTCATTTAAATCAACTATTTCCAACCCAAAACGATCGTAATCAGATTTATACAAATGCGCCTGATCTAAATACTCAATCAAAGAAAGGGGTTTTGATGAATTTTTATTATTTAAAATTTTTGGATAATGAACCGCATTACTCCACGAAAATAAAAGCTGAAGGGGCAAGTAATTCAAGACCAACAATGGCCTACGAAAAACATCGCTTATCATGTCCGGACCAGAACCTGTCGTTATACATAAACTACAATTCGCAAATAACCAAACATCTAAAAAATCGGATTTATTTAAATCAAATGCATAGTCAATAAATTTATCATGAGTGAATTCAACTCGAGAGTTCATCCCCTTTCCCATTCGAAATACAAAAACGCCATTAGATGTAAGATAATTAATGGCCTTTATATAAGTTTGGACATCCGAATTTCTGTAATCGTGATAACTATAATCGTCATCAGAAAATGTCTGTTTCATATAAGCTGAATCACGAACCAAAAGACAAATGAACGGATCGCCTTCTTTCCACCCAAACTGAGCCATCCATTTCTTAGCTTTTGCCTCCTCGTAAAATTCGGTTGGTAATTTTAATTTTGCTTTTTCAATAAACCCAAAAACGTCACGTGAGCCATAATCACCCATTGAATTCAGTCGATTCGCACCGCCGAATGGTATGATTTTACTCCAGAAGAATAAATAACGAACTAAAGAATGAACCCTGAACCATTTGCGAGTAATTTGAGCCCAGTAGGCATTCGAACAATCATTGTCATCTGGCAAGTACCAAAAATCTAACGTTTTCTTTGATTCATCTAATAAATATTGCGCTCTGTGTCTCCCAACATCTGCGGCAAAGTGACCCACTCTGTCAAAATAGAATCTTCCAAATCGAATATGAACAAAAGGCACTATAACTCTAACCACAATTAGGAGCGGAATAGCCCAAAGTGCATTTATTAAATACAGAAAGATATCGTTTTTATACTTCCGGACCTTTCTTATTTTCCTCAAAAAAACAGGCCATCCACCTTGCCAAATTTGTTTAAATTGATTAGTTATTTTCATTAAGTTTTGAATTTATTATCTGCTCAATAGATGGTTTATTTCACCTACGCTTAAAGGGCAATTTCCAACACGTGAGACCTGAATCGCCGCAGCAATTGAGCCCAAACACGCCGCCTCCCATATATTTCCTCCCGCAGCCAGCGTAAGGCTACTGACTACAAGCATCGAGTCACCAGCACCTGCTACATCCTTCGGCAATTTATTCAATGCGTCTACTTGATCTGTAAACCACCCATTCGATTTGGGATCAGGAGAGTGCACCAAAACTCCGTCCGCAGCCAGTTTTAATAGAATATAATTTGCATTAGATTTTTGTCGTAAGTGCTCAGCTAGAATCACTAGCCCATCCTCTCGATTTTGGGTACTCACTCGCGCCTCTCTTTCGGTTGGCAACAACAGATCAACTCCTTTAAATCGACTAACATCACCAAGCTGACTTGAAGACTGACTGTCTGCGGCCACTTTGACGTTATATTCTCTGGCTATGGAAATTAACTCATCCACCACTGGCTGGGGCAAGACTCCATAATTAAAATCTGCAAAAATCAACACATCACAGTTCTTTATCGCCTCAACTGCTTTTTGCATCAACTCCTGCTGTAACGGAAGTGAAATTGCGGCTTGTTGAAGGTGACTAACGCGAAGCAAGGTTTTGCCATGACTCCGGTACCGCTCCTTGAGCGTTGTTGGTCTCGCATGATCTGTAAGCAGATGACTCCTAACACCCAGTTTTTGAAGTTCCGTCAAGCAGTACTCCCTTGCTGGATCTGCCCCTGTTACACTCAAAAAAGTACTCTCAGCGCCCAAACCCTTTGCATGGCAGGCTACGATGCCAGCCCCCCCAACAAATCTCTTTTTTTCTATTGGCGACACAACCAGAGTCGGATCCTCTTGCGACATACCTAATGGCTCGCATGCAATATAGTCATCCACAATCAGATCGCCAATTGTTAACACCCTTAATTTAGAAAAAGATTCAACTAGATCTGAAAGCCTTTCGGCATTAATTCCATGCCGTACCATATAGCTATTTGGCAGGTCAATTAGCACGTCAGCTGACCCCAACATTTCCTGACGAATGAGATCAACAGAAGAAAACTGCATGTCTCCAGAGCTAAACAATAGACGCCCACCATAACTTTCAATTACAGCTGCTTCAGGATTAAATCTTGCCTCATGCTCTTTCCCTTTAACCACAACAGCGGGCCTCAACCTATCTATAAGTTGCGTCACCGGCTCGTTGAAAATAAAAGCATCGTCGACTAGGGAACAGTTTTTGACGCCCTCCAATCGCCACTGCTCTGGAATATGCGCAGCTGCTCCAGCGATTTTGTCGCCCTCAATAGCGACCACTAAATTAGGATCAAGATTACGGGCAAATTTAAAAAGACGTATATGCCCAGGATGCAAAACGTTGAAGTGTCCGAAAATTAATACTGCCATTTGATATTTAAAAAGTTTAGTTTAATTTATCATCTGATATGCTAGGAGCATATTTATGATAATTAGCTAGCCCGAGCTTGCGAAAACTTTCTTCATACTCGGGGTACCTCAGAGCAATAGCCCCTAACCACTGTTCCTCTATTGTGCAACGGAAAAAGTTAAGCTCATCTGGGGACAAGCACATGTCTGTGCTGTACCCTGGACTATTAAATATTTTTTCTTTTATAGTTTTTGTATTTTTAATTTTATTCATGGATTCTCCCCCAATCGAATTATTTATATTTGCCAAAAAAGAATTTAAATAATTAAATTCTGTTCATAATTTAATTATGAATTTCACACCCCTGGGAAAATATTATTTTAAAATATTTGTAAGGCATTACGATTGAATGGCCCGAGTTTTACTTCAAGATACACAGTTTCTTCTGTAAGCGGACGTGTCGTATGTAGTACACCTTTTCGAATTACCGCAGCGCGCTCTTCAGAGAAATTACTCCCTAATACCAACACAGAAGGAGGTGATTGCAGTCCTTCATTCCAGATAGTTAGTTCTAGACCACCGTTCACTACGGTGGTGAATTCATCGCTATCGGTATGGCAGTGGCGAGGGAAAGTCTTTTGAGTAGAGGCTTGCACTAACATTATATGTAAAGGCGACTCATCCGAGTCATGAAAGCAAAGTCGACGTGTACCTGTATGCGAGTATGGAAGGGAAGCTAGCAGACTAATGTGATCTTTAGAGATCGACTGCTGATTTACGAATACAGTCGAATCTTGGATTAATTTTTTCATAGTCGGACGGACTCCCTACGTATTAGCGATTCAGCACCAAGTAATGAGATGCCGCCATCCAGTGTTAATTCCTGTCCGGTAACAAATGACGCCTCATCTGCAAGCAAAAACTGAATCGCTAGGGAAATATCCTCAACGCTACAAATGCGGTGATCCGGCGTAAATTTCTCAATCTCCAAGAACTGCCGCAGTTTATAGTCAGGGTATAGGTGACGCGGGATTTTTAAAAACTCCCCCAGAACCACGCAGTTTATCCGAATACCAAGCGGAGCCAGGCGTGGGGCGAGAGACCGACATGCAGTCAATGTGGCAGCTTTAAGAATATGGTAGCTAACCGGAATGTCGAGATGACTTTCTTTCCCTGCAACGGAAGACAATACGACGAGCGAGCGTAGGGGAGAAGGCCCAGTAAGGCCTTCCAGTATCTTTAGTAGCGTAAATAATGGGCCAAGTTCAACGACTATTCCTTTATTGATGGCCTCGATTTCAGTGTCGTCGATTGTCGGTCTATATCGCTGACAAAAAACCACCCCGTGAGGTGGCTGTTCGGCATATGCGTTTCGCACGACTAAGTCAACCATATCAGATCGTGATAAATCAAGCTCAATGAATTTGGCGTTAATATTTGGAGGGGTTCGACCAAAACACAATACGGTTGACTCAGAAAGACTCCTCATCAACGCTTGCGAAAGTGGACTGGAGGAGCCAAAAACCCATATAGTATTCGTCTTAACGACGGACAATTCGGAACTCCGGCAATGGCACTAAGAACGCACCACCGCGCTTTAAGTACTCTTCATTCTTGCTAATGATTAAATCTGCAAAACGCCAAGCGCCAATAAAAGTAACGGCCGGCATTTTGTCAAGAAGACACTGCCGAGGCAAGACAGGGCAGTCCGTACCTGGGCATAGACGACCTTGCCGCTCTATGTTATCGTCAATAACGAATGACAACTGATCTACTATATCCAAACAATGTGTAAGGACTGTACTTGTGGCGCTAGCTCCATATGCAGCAATAGGCCCTGTACCAGCGAAGTCTCTAATAACTTCCTTTGTTTTAACCTCTAGTTCTGATATAAATTCTCTTATCTCTATGTAAGTGCTCGGCTCATAGAGCATAGCCCGTTGCTCCTCAGTAATAAGCGCCTCAATTACCCCACTAGGCTTCCAATCTGAGTCTTCCAAGCACGCATATCCTCGAATACTACCGCCTTTTGTTCGGACTCTCTCAACATCAAAAAGCCTCATTCCGATGGATTTAAAGAAATCACGCAGAGGTTTCACACTGTGGTGAGCAAGATGTTCGTGATAGATGTAGTCGAATACCCTGCCTTGGACTAAATCTAACAAATACGATACTTCGAAGACGAAAATTCCTTGCGGCTTGAGCAGCCTCTTTATGCAGCTGGCAAACCCTCGAAGATCGTCGGCGTGAGAGAAAACGTTATTTGCAGTCACCAAATCTGCCGGCCCCCTGTTACCAAGCAATGTCACAACTGCATCTTCGTTAAGAAACGAGACCAAGGTAGGAATACCTACCTCGACAGCTTTAGCGGCCACTTTAGCAGCAGGATCCACACCTTGCACCTGCCAACCCAACTCCCGAAACTTGGATAAGAGCAGGCCGTCGTTACTGCCGACATCAAATACCAAGCGGTCCTTTGCCGACGAAATAAGCTCGTTAAGCTTTAAACAGTAGCTTGAGAAGTGTGAATTCAGATCCGGCGAACTTGTGGAAGTATAGATGTAATTGCCAAACAGAATATTGGGATCCACCACATCAAGAAGCTGAGCATGACCACAGTCGCCGCACAAATAGAGATCCATTGGCAAGCCGGGCAGATTGCGTTCAGGTTCGTTAGCATAGCGAAAATTATCAACCGGTGGGCACGCAGGTAAATCTAGAACTTTCTCAACGCGTTCCGAGCCGCAGAGTCGGCAGTTTGGGCGGGTGTGGTACATTTTTAACGTCAAAATATAGCTGTTTGTTAAAGATTAGAATGAGCCATTGACTTCCAGAAGCTTGGCAACAATGCGCTGGGAGGCAATACGGAAAAACTTCGCATTAGCTTTCTTTTTTGGATCAGGCCCGTCTCGTTTTCCGAGTTAACCCCCAAGGCCACAGGTCTAGACGCGTCAAGATTCTCAGAGCTCGCAATCCTAAGAAGACTTCCGGGTGCGTACCTACCTTGTTTCTCTGGTTGGTCATCGACAAAGCAATTAAAAAAGTCTGTGCTTTTGGTAAGGTTAATGAAATTGGACGACCTTGATCCACAGCCGTACATGACCATTTCGCCTTTGCGAGAATGCGATTCGAAGAAACGGTGTAATTCACCAACGAATCCAGGAAATGACCGTATATATCGTCGCGCCAACCCCTCATCCTTTGCGCGGAAAGTAGGATTAACTATGTCATCCAAACGTCGCGCATATACGAATAGGCACTTGCCAGAGAACAGGGTTGATTCATGATGGAAAATTTCAAAACCATGCATGGCGAGAAGCTGCTTTATTGTATCGATCGTGAAGTAATTTACATGCTCCTCCCAAAAGGAATAGTCCAAGGACTCATAATTCATCGTATGATCTGGAAACTCAAGTGCCAACCCCCCACCAGGAGCCAAGTGCGCTCGGGCGGCAGAGAGAAAGCCATGGAGATCTGGAATGTGCTCAATAACCTGTCGACTTGCGATTAGGTTGGGGCGAGGCAGCAGGGAGCAGATTTTATCTAGCGTTTCAAGACCATAAAATCCTCGAAAAACCGGCAGCCCCTTGTCGATAGCGATCTGGCTCGCATCCTCCGTCGGCTCAACCCCAAGACAATTATGAAAACCTTGAGACTTTAACAACTCTAGAAATCCGCCATCATTGCAACCGATTTCTAATATTCGACTCTCTGGCATTAGCCCAAACAGCCTAGTCACGTGATCCAAGAAAGTCTTGGCGTGCGGCTGCGGCTTCCACGAACTCACTGTAATGTAGTTTTTATAAAGAACCTCAGGCGCTGGGTAGCTTGACATCTGCATGAACCCGCAACTAGGGCAAAAAGCAATAGTGAACGGGAATGTATCAAATTTCACACTGACATCATCGAGAAGATGATGCACTATGGGCTGCCGCCCAAAGTCGAAAGCAGGTTCAAGATTAGGCGAGTCGCACAATCTGCAGTTAATCATTAGTCTTACTCAAAAAAAATAAATGAATGATCTCCAGTGTACCCAGTTGCTTCAAACCACCAGGCCCAGTCATCTGGCGTATTAAATTGCTCACACGTGACCTGCCAATAAAGTAGGTTTGCTTTCTCAACTTCATTTCGGTAAGACTCCACACAGAGGTACCTTTGTTTGCCAACCCGCTGCATCTCTCTTAAAGCAAGATCAAGATCTCGATTATGGAGATTATGCAGAGTTGTAATTGAAAAGACTAAATCAAATGATTGGTCTGCATAAGGCAAGTTTGCAGCAGTACCGTGGTCAACCAGGTGCTTTACTTCCGGGTGGGCATTCTCAATAGCATAACTTGAAATATCAATCCCACGTATCTCTAGCCCAGGTAGCGCCTGAGTGAGCTCAAACAGCTGAAACCCTTTACCACAACCAACGTCCAACACTTTACTTCCCGGCTGGAGCCCGTAATGCTCAATCATCAGCTTTGCAACTGGCGCCCACCGCCCAGGCATGTAATTATAACCGCCGTAATTGATGCGACGATCCCCATCCCAATAATCGTAATCCCACCGCTTAGCCAGCGCTGCTGCCCTGGCCTTCGGAAACTCAGGATCATTCACACGCCCAAGGTAGTCTCTTTGCGTTGCCTTGTGAAGAGGCGACATTAAATCCAAATATGCCAAAGGTCTAATCCTTATTTATATATAGCTTCGCGAGATTAAGTCTCGCCTCAATAAAGCGCTCAGAGGCATGCTCATCATTGAGCGCTGCCATCTGCGCTATTCTATCAGGGTTCAATACAGCCAAAATAATACAAGCCCATTTAAGCTCCAGAATTGGGAGCAAAACTTTATACCTCTCCTTAAGACACTTGCTCCATCCAGGAATTGCCTCACTCAAAACTCCCGCCCTTAACTTCAATGGCACCTTCGGCTGCAAGTCAAAATCAACAACAGCCTTTGTAGGGTCGTCCCATCCTGCGAATTCAAAGTCGAAAAACTTAACGCCCCCCCTTGTTCGTATTGCATTATGAAATCCGAAATCACTGGGAGAAACAACTAACGTGCTAGATTCTAAAACATCTTCACACTTGCCATTTGCAATAAGAAAAGCCGTGCTCTCTTGAAGATAAGACAGTTTTTGTCTAACATTTCTAATAAGCCCCTCCGCGTTAACCCTAAGGTTAATCGAAAGGTGGTCTAATCCCATCTTATTCAAATGTTGCTCAATATTCAGCAGATGCTCAGTCAGTTTTATGAATCCATCTGAAGCACTTCCGTTTACGTATTGCTTTGCTAAATCAATATCTGCATTGAGGCGCCGCATAAAGATTACAGCTCGATCAATATCTTCTTCAGCAGGGTGCACACCTTCTTTGAACCTCTCTCCTTCTAAACTTTCAAGCACCAAACTCCTACTCTCCTCGTCAGAATCCAACAAATGAGGAGTAAACTCTGGCGCTACTATCCTTGCGTAGTTTAAGAAGTCTATCTCAGCCTTATAACGATCATGTTTGCCTACTTGATGAGCTGCAAACCCCTTCAAAACAAACCTCTTCTCCCCCACATTACAGCCAAAGACTTTATTATTGATGCCGCCTTTCAGAGACTCCAAACTATTTAGGTTAGCTCCAAGTCTACGACACCACTCGATAGCAAAGTCAGGAGGCTCAACGAGATAAGTCATTTAATTAAGGTTGTACAGCAACGCAGGAAGCTCAGCCCAGCACTCTACACGCTGGTGCTTTGATTCGGCATAGGTTCTCTCTGGATCGAACAAAATAGCCTTACAGGCACTTGGGAAACATCTATCTTCAAGAACCTCGGGCAAGTCATCTAAAAATGCTTTGCAGCCCAAGGCTTTTACACTCGCGACCTTTTGGTCACGTGACTCGTGAAAGTACGTCATGCCACTCTCAATTAGATTACTGCTACCCAACCTCTGCTCAAGCCACCTTAGAGCAGACGCGTGAAGATCATAAGCCGGTCCAGCATAGGGTCGACGACTTCGGTGACTCACAATGCACAAAGAATGCCCCATATCTTTCAGCGCTTGCATTGTCTCAAGTGCTTGCTCAAATGGCTCAGCATAGGCCATGCCTGGTCCGTACAATGCCCCTTGGAAGGCCGTCCATTCGGGCTCACGTTTTAATTGCCTCAAAAAATCTCTCAAAGCTAGCTTAGTTCTCGGAAGATTTGGCGGCAGATCGAAAATTTCATCTGCCAGTCGTGCAATCGCATTGTCATAACAGACAATGGTGTTATCGAAGTCTAGGCCAATAAGCACAGCTTATTTCTTCACAGCCGCTTGAACCGCAGCAACAATCGAAGCCGCGTCAATGCCAAAGTACGAACGCGCAAATGCCTGCGAACCCACAACTGGCATGAATGCATCATCCGACCCCAAGCAGATTACCCGTTTCTGCAGATTCCGCAGGGCTAAGTGGCTAAGTAAAGATTCCCCAAAGCCACCTATGCGAGCGTGTTCTTCAACTGTGACAAAGCAATCAAATCGACTTATCAGGCTATCAAATAGGACTGTAGGGCAAGGCTTCACGGTGTGCGTCAGCACTACTTCCACCTCTATACCCTCCTTACTAAGAATGCTTCCCGCAATCTGGGCCTCTTGCGCAACAGTCCCCACCGCCAAAATACAAATCTGCTGGCCGGATTGGATCGCAAGTCCGTCGCCGATAGCAGGCACCGTCTGGGATTCGCAGAGGTCGGCCTCTCCCTTTTTACCAATTCGTATATATGTGGGCTTGCCACTCTCGAAGGCCATACCTAAACAGGCACGAAGTGACGGCACATCCCATGGCGCCAACACCTGCAGCCTAGGAATGGCGCGAAAAATAGCAAAGTCTTCTAGACTATGGTGCGTCGGCCCCAAACTTGCGTAGGATAGCCCTGCCCCAGTTCCGACAATAATCACCGGGGATTGGTGATATGCCACATCTACTTTAATCTGCTCCAGACACCGCACCGTTGTGAATGGTGTAATAGTGTAAACAATAGGCCGCAAGCCACTTAGACCCATGCCCGCCGCAACACCCATCATGTTCTGCTCAGCAATGCCACAATTCAAAAACTGACTTGGGCTCTGAGCACGTAGTTTGTCAAATAGGCGATTCCCAATATCCCCTGACAACAGAACTACACGAGGGTCTATTTTTGCCATCTGGGTGACTTCAGCTGCGAATGCGTTTCTCATGAGGTCAACCTGCTTTATCCATGGATCATCGGAGTACGACCATCAAGGGCAATTTGGTCGGCGGGAATCTGAAGTATCTGCGCACACTGCGCCACTTCTTCTGCATTCGGAACCCGATAATGCCAATTATTGTCATCTTCCATAAATGGAATTCCTTTTCCCTTGACTGTATGGCAAATAATTGCTTTAGGTCTTGGGTCTCCTGCGATCGCCTCCAACGCGTTCGACATCTCTTGAAATGAGTGGCCATCAATCTCTGCTGTGGCCCACCCAAACGCCTTCCACTTCTCAACCATTGGGGCAAGGGACAATACCTCATTACTGCGGCCTGTAGCCTGCCATTTGTTGTAATCCACAAATAGCGTCAAGTTATGAACCTTTTGGGCCGCCGCCATAAGCGCAGACTCCCAAACCGAGCCCTCATTGCATTCCCCATCGCCCAGAATGGCATAAACGTGGTAGGTCTGCTGTTGTATACGCGCAGAAAGCGCCATTCCCAACCCCATAGGAAGGCCATGCCCCAATGAGCCCGTGGCCGCTTCAATCCCGGAAAGGTAATCCGGCGCTGGAGGGTGCTCTCCAAATATTGAACCGTCACGGCCATAATCATCTAGGGTTGCAATTGGGAAGAACCTTCGCTCGGCCAAAACCTGGAACAAAACTGGCGCTGCATGGCCCTTACTTAGGATGAATCGGTCACGATTGTCTGCTTTTGGATTTTTGGGATCAACTTTAAGCACATTCCAATACAACCAGACAAGCAAATCTGTGCAGGAAAGACATGAACCTAAGTGCGGAGTGGATGTCAGATGCGAACTACGAATAGTTCGAAAGCGGATCTCACGAGCAAGCCGCTCAAGCGATTTAATCGATAGGGGCTGAGTAATGTTCATGGCTTGTGAATGTATTGTATAGGCTGCGCGCTTAGCTCAACAAGATTGGCCTGCACCCATGCCAGCGTTTCCTCGAGACCCTGCTCAAGGCTGATGCTGTCTGCCCAGTCCAGCTGAGTCCTTAATTTTGTACTCTTGAGCCAATAGGCACTGTCTTTTCCCAAACGCTCACCCACCACCTTTACTTGCGTCTCAAAAGGCTTATTGAGCTTTTCGCAGATCATCGATACCAAGTCTTTAATTGCGATTATGCGATCAGTGGATATATGGTAAGTCTCGCCAACGGGTGCATGTTGCGCAATCTGCCAGGTAGCCATGCTCACATCATCAATATGTATGAAAGATCTTGTTGAGACGCCACCACCATGCAATTCAAGAGTACGCCCGTTGAGCAAAAAGAAAAGCGTTCGGGGTATGACCCGGTAAAGCGGCTGCCCCGGACCATAGACATTCGCGGCCCGCGTTGACACCACTGGCAACCCTAAAGTTTCGCGGTAAATCTTTAAAAGCATGTCGCCCGCTGCGCGCGAGACAGCATAGGGCGTGGATGGGTTAAAGGGCGTGTCTTCAGCAATCCACCCATCGGTAGATCCGTAAACCTCAGGGGTGGTTACGTGCACGTATTTTTCCAAAAAGTCGATGTGCCGGAGTCGTTCGGCCAGCCTAGCGACAGACACCACATTCGTTTGCATCCAATCGTCGGGCTTATCCCAACTCTCGCCAACCATACTTTGGGCAGCAAAATTGGCAATGATTTGAATGTGTTCGCTGCGAATAAGCCGTTCGAGCGTATCTAAGTGTTGGTTTAAGTCCAGCTGGACAAACCGAAATCTATTCTGCTGCTCTTTGGGCAACCACTTATAAGGTAGAAAAACTTCATTAGGCTCTGGTGAGCGGCTTGCACCGATAACATCAAGCCCCTGCAGCAGCAGGTAACGCACAAAGCTAGCTCCTGAGAACGAATTACTTCCCAACACCAGAACCGCACTCATGCAGTAACTCCTGTAAAGTTAATCAAGCAACGCCCAGCGGTTCGACCGGTTCGCATACCCTCGATCAACTGGTTAACCTTATGAAGAGGCGCCACCTCCGTAATTAATGAATCAAGGCTAACATTTCGTCGCTCAAAAAGCCTCATATAACGGGGAATATCCTCATGCGGCAGCGACTCTCCGCCCGCGGTTCCAGTAAGTGACTTGCCAAAATGAAGATCCAAGGTGAAGATCTGCGTTTCCGCGGCTTTTTTGGGCACCCCCACCAAAACCACTTGCCCAGATGGTTTGATTGCTTGATAGCCCCTGGCTATTACTTCGGGCCTGCCAGTATTGTCTATAAACACATCGGCAGCTCCACCATTTAAAGCGCCCTCAATCTCCGTAAATGCATCTACACCAGTCGCATTAATCACATCTGTAGCCCCAAACTGTTTTGCCAACTCAAGTCGATTGTCGTAAAGATCAACCGCAACAATTTGTGCCGCTCCAGCCAGCGAAGCACCCTGAATTAAATTCAAACCAATCCCACCTGCCCCGAATACCACGACAATATCTCCAAACCGTACTCGCGCCCTATTCTCAATAGCACCTAGGCCTGTGGTCACGGCGCAACCAAAGAGCGCCGCAATCTTTACATCCACTTCGGAAGAAATAGGAGTAAGTCTATTTTCAGAAATGATTGCATATTGATTGAAAGTCGTGACCCACCCTGCATTCACTACATTCCCGTTCCAGTTGTATTTAGGCGTACTAGCCTCAATCCCCCTTCCTGGACGCCAATGGGCCACAACGTTTTGACCGGGAGCCACATGCTTTACACCGGGGCCGATAGCCAACACCCTACCACTGGCCTCATGACCAAGAAGGTGGGGAAGCCACTTGTCTGGGCCTTTAACCCCATCAATCTCACCTAATTGGCTGCCGCAGATACCGCTGTAGAAGAGTTCCACCAACACTTGACCAACCTCTAGGACTTTGGGTAGATCAATTTCCGCAACAATAAGGTCTTTTTTCTGCTCTACAAGAATTGCTGCTATGGTTTTGGTTGGAAGCGTCATAAGAATTTTAAAAAAAGTTTATGGTGCAGGCTGCGCTAGACTTGCTTCTCGCATTTGAGGCCCTCAAAAGACCGAAGCGCAGATTCAGTCATGCCGTCACTTATTTAAATACGGTCTTTTGCATCCACTGTAGTGTATGAAAGCGTTCTTGGTCCACGAGTTGTCCGTTTCGATACGCAGTACAAACCTCGTCTATTGCATCTTCAACGGTCTTCTTCGGTCTAAAGCCCGTGGCCAGCAACTTGTCTGAGTTAACGCGGTAAGAGCGAGGGTCATTCGAGGGCAGAACAATAATCTTTGCCTCTGCTTTCTGACAGGCCATTTCGGCAATACGCCGAATAGAGAGGTTTTCAAACCCTGCGTTATAGACCCCAGCAATATCCGGTCGATCTAATAAGAATAGATAGAGATCTGTGATGTCATCAATATGAATATTGGGGCGTATTTGATCTCCTCCTAGCACAGTAATTTCACCGCGTGTCAGGGCCTGCATAGTAAGCATATTCACCGAGACATCTAACCGCATGCGGGGCGAAAGACCGCAAACCGTAGCGGGTCGCACAATTTGAACCACCAGGTCATTGGCATAGCTTAGAACCACTCGTTCGGCCACCATCTTGGTTTTGTTGTATTCGGAAAGTGGAACTAAGGGGAGGTTTTCTGTGACGCGCTCCTCATCACTTAGCCCATACACGCTGCCCGATGATGCATAAATAAAACGCTTGATACCCAAACGAACCGCTTTGTCAATAAGTTGCATGGTAGACAAGGCACTAACCTCCCAAGTAAGCTTGGGATCAAGATCACCTGCGGGATCATTTGCAATTGATGACAAATGGATAATAGCTTCAATACCAGCCAAGGGGATGCTGTCAATATGCCGAACATCACCTTGAATTACCTTAAGATTCGGATGCTTAGGCAGATCGTTGCCGAACCACATAATGTCAAAGGCAGTTACGCTATGCCCTGCATTCAATAATTTGGGCACCAAGACATTACCTTTGTAGCCGCACGCACCTGTAACGAGAATATTCATATACTGTTTAGTTATTTTTGAGCGCGAGATGACATACCGCGCTTAATTTGTTGATGAATTGGGTGATTTAAAAACTGCAATGACCAGTCGTCTTTTTCATCTTCAGCGACATCAAATTTATGATGAACTGCGGACTGCGCCTCTTGAAGAGCCTCGATAGAGCCAATATCAATATGTAAACCCTCATTATGCCAAGTCGCAATACGCCCAACATAATGCGGTAGCACCTGGGTACTGAAGTCTGTAATATCCGGCCTGGCAGATATCCACTGAAGCACTTCCGGCTCTAAAAGGTATACCGCCCCGTTTGCCAAATTTCCCGGAGGATTTTCTACTTTTTCATAAAAATTCATCACCACTCCGTGTTCATCAAGCTCAACAATCCCACAAGCACTAGGCGTCTTGGCATAAAAGGTCATCATGGTGATTGGACAGTATTTTGGTCGCAGAGTATGGTGGAACTTTAAGAAGTCACCGAAATCACATTGACATAAATTGTCTGCATGAACCAACAAAACTGTAGTATCTTGAAGAGCCAATAGATTTTTGCGAACCGTTCCTGCCGTGCCATTCAGCTCAGGCTCATAAACACCTTTCACCCAGTGTCTGAAAATTGGCCTTTGCAAAAAGCCCTCCACAGCCTCTGCCAAGTAGTGCGTGTTCACCAAAACATTTGTCGAACAAATTTCCTTTGCCATCTCCAACCAGTACTCCAAAAGTGGCTTACGCTGGATTGGCATAAGACACTTGGGCCAATTATTCGTATAAGGCCGAAGCCTAGTTCCGTAACCAGCAGCAAGCAAAAGAATAGAAATAGGGTTTGACATTTAAAGAAAGAACTCAATAATCAACCAAATCGATCAACACCAAGAAAATACCTGAAATTAGAACTAGAGATACCAACCCCGACAGCCTCAGAGCCCGCCACCGAGCAAATATAGCCACAAAAACGCCTCTCCACAAACCCCGCCGCGGAATAATAACTGCTAGCTTTCATGATTATTTATTGCTACAATTTAAATTTAATTAGTCATTTTATACATCAGGTCGATTAAGCCAAAGCCACTGCATTAACATATGGCCAACAATCAACTGGAGATCTTCTGAAATTTGCATATCATCCACCGGGAAATGAACGACAATATCTGCAATTTCTTTGCATTTGCCGCCATCGTACCCCAAAACAGCACAGGTTTCAATGCCCATATCTTTAGCCTGCTTCAAAAGCTTGACCACATTTGGCGAATTACCACTACCGGAAAGAACGACAACTAGGTCACCAGATCTTCCAAACACGGCAAGCTGCTCAGAAAATATGTTTTCGTAACCGACATCATTAGCAAGACAAGTAAGAACAGCTGCGTTGGCAGGCAAAGCATGGACCCTTAAGCCACCGCCAGTACGCTTAGCGATACCGTATAAAAAATCATTGGCCAAATGTATGGCGTTACCGGCACTTCCACCGTTACCACAAAAATAAACCCCCCCCCCTTGCTCCCATCTCTGATGAATAGCTTGAGCGAGCTTAGCAACACCAGACCAATCCGCCGAGGACATAACTTTACCAAGCCGCTCGCTGTAGTCGAAAAAGAAATCTGTGTTAATTTTAAGCTCCATAAAGTAGATCTATTTTATTAATCGCCCGGAAACCTCTTCAGCAATCGCTAAACTTGCTGTTAAACCCGGTGACTCTATGCCAAACAAATTGACCAAACCAATTATGCCATGGTCTTGCTCTGTTTGAATCACAAAGTCGCTACAAAATTGTTGCGGCGTCCCCATTTTTGGCCTAATACCGCTGTACGCTGGGGCCAGCTTACTTGCATCACACGCAGGCCAATAGGCCTGTATTGCTTGAGCAAACTTTTGCCTAAATTGATCGTTGACTTGGTAATCGATTTTATCAATCCACTCTACGTCTGGCCCAAACCGAGCTTGACCGCCCATATCAAGCGTAAGGTGTATACCCAAGCCCCCTTTTTCTGGCACAGGGTAGATTAAACGATTGAACGGCACTTGCCCTATATACGAGTAGTAGCTGCCTTTGGCAAAGCAAGCCTGGGGTATGTGGTTGCTCGCTAGGCCTTCAATGCCTTTGGCCACGCCAAATGCGTAAAGTCCTGCAGCATTAATAAGGTATTGAGAGCTAACTGAAGAAGGCTCGGCACCTCCAAGTCGAATTTCATAACCATTGGATGTAACCTGGGCCTGCTCAAAAGGAGTTTTATACACAATCACACCGCCGCCCGATTCAATATCTTTGGCCAGGCTTTGCATGTAGGCATGAGAATCCAAAATGCCTGTAGAGGGGGAATAGAGCACTTCACGCGCTTTTAGGATTGGCTCACCGGTGACTATGGCGCGAGATGAGAGAAACTGCAAGTCGTCCACCCCATTACTTTGACCCGCCTGTTGTAGTTGACTAAGCTTTTCAGCCTGGCTTTCGTTTTGCGCAACGATCCACTTCCCAATTTTTTTATGCGGAATACCACGACTTAGGCAATATTCATAAAGCAAATGCCTGCCGCGAACACTTAGACGCGCTTTGTGTGAGTTTTGTTCGTAATAAATGCCCGCGTGAATGACCTCACTGTTGCGCGAACTGATGCCTGTACCTAAGTTGACCGCTGACTCTACAACCAACGTTGAGCACCCCTGCTCAACCAAATACTTGGCACAGGCTAGGCCCACCACACCCGCACCTACTACGACGACATCAAACTGATATGACACTACAAGTCCATTTAATACTTTGCCACCATCGCCCGAAACTGCTCATTTGCCTGCGTCAACTCGTCAAACGCACCTTGTGCTTTTAGCTCGCCCTTCTCCAACAAGAAAATAGTATCGCAGGCTTGGACCGTGCTAAGCCGATGCGCAATTATGATGATTGTGATTTCCTGCCCAAGGTTGTGCACCGCTTCCATAACCGCCTGTTCAGTAAGGTTGTCAAGGGCGCTGGTAGCTTCATCGAGGATTAACACCTGCGGATTGTGATACAGCGCTCTTGCGATGCCGATGCGCTGACGCTGCCCACCCGAAAGGCGCACCCCGCGCTCGCCCACGGTAGTTTGATATTGCTGCGGTAGTTCATTGACGACGAACTCGTGCAGCTCGGCGATTTTAGCGGCACGCTCTACGGCTTTTTGATCGATGTCTTGGGCATCCAAACCAAAGGCGATATTCGCGGCAACTGTGTCGTCTGCCAGATAAATCTGCTGCGGCACATAGCCAATGGCGCGCTGCCAAGCGCGTTTGTTCTGTTCAGAAATAACTTCACCATCTACAGCCAGTGTGCCCTCTTGCGCCTCGAGCAGACCCAGAATCAAATCCACCGTGGTGGTTTTGCCGCTGCCGGTGGCGCCCACCAAGCCCACTATACTTTTGGCTGGAATCGTGAGACTGAGGTTCCTAAGTGCCGACTGCGGAGCGTTGGGGTAGCGGTAATGAATCTGGTTCAAGGTGATGGCCCGCATGAGCGCGATGGAACCTTGGCTGGAGCTTGGATCAGAGGGTTTCAGGCTCATCAGGTCAGAATGTAGGGAATCGAGCGCCGGGCCGGCAAATCGCAGCTGTGTAACAGCACCATAAACTTGTTGCAAAGCAGGCATGAGCCGATAACCGGCAAATGCATAGAGCGCGATGACGGGCAGGACCCTGGAGAAACTGCCACTTTGCGCCATCAAATAGCCCACTACTATTAGCAAGCCACCAAAGGCGATTGCTTCTATAGCAAAGCGCGGCAGTTGGCTGATGACCTGCGCAGTAGCTTCGTGGCGGGCAAATGCGCGCGCGGGTTCAGAGAAGCGCTGTACGTAGGCCTGCTCCAGTCCGCCGACCTTAACTTCTTTCGAGGCACCGAAAGCTTCACTTACGATGGTAAAGCGCGCTTGGTTGGCTTGGACGCGCTCTTGCCCGATACTGGCGAGCAAACCACGGGTGGCTTTAAAAATGAGCGCATATGCGGTAACGAGCGTCAGGCCGACGATGAGCGCAAGTTGCGGGTCAATCAGGATCAAGAGCGTCAGCAGGGCTATGGCAACCGCGCTGTGGGCGATGAGGTTCATCATTGGCATAACGGCGTTATGGATGACCTTGTCAACCTCAGATAGGATAGTTTTTCCCAGATCGGCACTGTTTCGACTCAAGAACCAGCTATAAGGCTGGTGTAGATAGCCTTCAACAAGGCGCCTGCAGATGCTGTATTCACGCATTAAGGTAAAGCGCAGATTTGCGTAGGTGATAAACGCCTTAAACGCCAGCGAAACAACCAACAGCACAAAGACGAGCATACCCAGCGCAAACATGAACTGCTGAGAATCGGCAAAATCTAGTTTGGCATAGGCGGCATTGAGGAATGCATTTGACTGAACCAGATCTGGGTTAGCCAAAACAGCCATGAACGGCATGATGGAGGCCACGCCAATCATGTCTAGCATGGCCATGACCAAAATCATCACACTCAGCATATAAGCACGCTTACGCTCTACTGGAGTGAGAAGGTCGAGGAGTTTTTTGATGGTATTCATGACTAAAGCCATACTAGGCCAGGTTTCTAAAGACCTTGATAGGCACAATGTCGCGGCTAGGGTTAGCCTGCAGCGTGCGCAGCACACGAAAGTTGGCGTCTTCTTGCAGCTGGGCGCGGCGATTGGTCATGCTGGGTTAGGCTTGCGTCCCGGTTTTTGGCACGCTACCGCCATGCTGTCTACGGTCAGCAGTGCGGCGGGGTGTTTGCGAGAAGCAAACGTTTTGTATGAACTCTAATTATTATAGGGGTTTATGCGGGGAGGGGGAGGGGTACGTTACCGCGATACATAAATATTTATCAAGGAAAGTAGCTTCTAGTAGCTTATGACGTATTTAGGCGGTCATTTTTGCAAGACCACATCCACTTAGCTGAAGTCTTGCCCCTCTACCAAGTCTGCCTATAGTACTGCGACAGCCACTCATACCGACCCGTCTGTCGCAGAAAGCGCAGTAACGATCTGCTTAACAGCATTTGCGACGGCGAATTCGCGTTCAAACAATGTGACACACCGAGACGAAAAATCAGTATCAATTCCAATTTGATCAAGCAACTTTTCTGTCAGCAACCGCAACTCGTCCACTCGGTTGGTCTCACACACCTGACCAACGCGTTCATCTATGATCATCCGTGCTAAGTCATTGCACTCGTTGATATTGGCCAACACTGGCAGGCCACTTTGCATATAAGTCAGGAATTTACCTGGAATGTTGTGCGACTTGTGCCTTGGGTCTAAGGCCACAATCCCGACATCACACTGGGCGTAAAGGTCAGGGATTTCGTCGGGATCTATCTCTTCAAAAAAGACCACGTTGTCGAGCTGCCTAGACTGAGCTGCTATCTTGAGTCGGGTCGAATCGCTGCCACGCCCTACAAATAAGAAGCCGACGTCTGATCTACTGCGCAGCGTTTCGGCCAAATCCAGCAAGATGCCGATGCCCTGGGCAACACCCATATTACCGGCGTACACAAACACCTTACGGCCTGCCAGTGCTGTTTCACTCACTCGAATCGAGCACCGTGACTGCGCAGGCTTACCCAGCCAGTTTTGCAGGACTTCCAACTCCCGGCCAGGATACTCCTTCTTCCATTGATCGAAATACCGCTGGTTGCCCGGCGTTTGGACGCCGATTACGTCGGCTACAGAGTACTGATAGCGTGCGACAGCATTAAAAAATCGATAAGGCAGCCCTCGCCGCCCCATCAACCCCATATCCACCGCCCACTCAGGGAAGATGTCACGAATGATCAAATAACTCTTGCAATGACTCGATTTTTTGAGCGCGCCGACCAAGGGGCCATGAAAGATTGATGGCGCGTACCACAACACGGCATCCCAGCGCTCCTTAGCCAACGGGCTTTTGCGCAAGTGCTGCAACATGGCAAATGGCATAGCCAACTCAGCCAGTGTGCGGCGCACGAAGCCCACGCCTTTGGTTTTCGGTGCTTTCAAGCGAAGTACTTGTGCACCATCGAAATCCTCTAGCTTCCATGACTCAAACTGATCGATAGCAGGCAGCAGCACACACAAAGAGTGCCCCTGTCTTACAAATTCACGAGTCAGGTCCCGGAGTTGAACCGCACCAGACGTGCGTAGTGGAGGGAAAGTATCCGCAATCAGAGCAATTCGCATCAGCACTGGCTCAGTACTTCTTCCACACAACACGGTTCACGTAATCGGTGTAGCTGTGAATGATGCGAACCACTTTGTCGCTGACATTGGGCATACTGTAGTCAGCGACAATGTTTAGTCTGCGTTCAGCGCCGCGAGGTTGCGTTGCCAGAATGACCAACCCCTGGCGCACGCGATTAACCTCTAAGCCCACCATCATCACAACCGCCTCTTCCATGCCTTCGGGGCGTTCGTGTGCCTCGCGCAAATTCAGTGCGGGGAAGTTGAGGATGGACGATTCCTCGTTGATCGTGCCGCTGTCAGACAGCACGACCTTGGCCTGCATTTGCAAACTTACGTAATCGTGAAAACCCAAAGGCTTCATTAAACGCACCAAGGGGTGAAACTGGGCACCCGTTACATCCACTTGCTTCTGGGTACGGGGGTGTGTAGACACCACCACTGGCAGACCGTTTTCTTCTGCTACTGTATTGAGCACTGACACCAGTTTGGCAAACGACTTTTCAGATTCGATATTCTCTTCGCGGTGGGCGCTGACCACAAAGTACTGCTCTGGCTGCAAACCAAGGCGGCTCAGGACGTTGGACGCCTTGATTTGCGGCAGGTAATGATGCAGTACCTCGTACATCGGGCTACCAGTCTTAATCACCTGGTCGGGTGGCAAGCCTTCACGCAACAGGTAGTCACGGGCAATCGTGCTGTAGGTGAGGTTGATGTCAGACGTATGGTCAACGATGCGGCGGTTGGTTTCTTCAGGAACACGTTGATCAAAGCAGCGATTACCCGCTTCCATGTGGAAAATCGGCACCTTGCGCCGTTTGGCCGGAATCACCGAAAGGCAACTATTGGTGTCGCCCAGCACAAGCATCGCTTCTGGCCGCACCTGGGCAAGAACACCATCCACCGCAGTGATGAGATTGCCGATGGTATTAGCTGCACCTGCACTACCGTCGGCGCTGTTCAAAAAATAGTCGGGTTTGCGCACGCCTAGGTCATCAAAGAATACCTGATTCAATTCGTAATCGTAATTCTGGCCGGTATGTACGAGAACATGTTCACAATGAACATCCAGTGCAGCTAATACGCGTGACAAACGAATGATTTCAGGCCGGGTGCCGACGACCGACATCACTTTAATTTTATTCATTTTGAAACCTTGATGGCTACAGTGTCGGGTTTTTCTCTGTTGAAGTTCTCATTTGCCCAAAGCATGACGACCATCTCGTCATGCCCCACATTGGTGATATCGTGCGCCCAACCAGGGATGGTGTCCACCATTTGCGGCGTACCACCACTGGTTCGCAGCTCCACCAACTCGTTAGTCAGCAAATGGCGGAAACGAAACAGCGCCTCACCTTTGATCACGAGGAATTTCTCGGTTTTGGTATGGTGATAATGTCCCCCCCGCGTAATGCCAGGATGCGCCGTGAAATAGCTGAACTGACCGCTGTCGGGTGTTTTAAGGATTTCTACAAACACGCCGCGAGGGTCAGCGTGCTGTGTAACCTGATACGAAAATTTATCGTTTGGTAAATAACTTACATAAGTAGCATAGAGCGCACGCACGAAGCCGGTGCCAACACGTTCCGTCATCAGCGTGCAGCGGCCGTCACCAAAGGCGCGAATCTGGTTAGCAAGTTCGCCCAGCGTGGTGTTGTACTCCGGCGCAACCTGAGCACGTACACAACCTGACTCTGAAGCCTCCAGTGTCGCCAGTAACGCATTAACCACATCATCCACATAGACCAGCCGCAAACTGGTCGTTGGGTCATTTATCTGAATAGGAAAATCGCGCGCAATGTTGTAACAAAAGGTAGCGACAACCGAGTTGTAGTAGGGCTTGCACCACTTACCGAACACACCGGGAAGGCGAAAAATCACGCACGGATTACCTGTTTCCTTAGCCAGCGACTGGACGACTGCTTCTGCCGCAAGCTTGCTTCGTCCGTAGGGATTGTCAAGCTCGGCCTGCGTAGATGAAGCCAGAACCAAAGGGATATGCCGCCCCGTAGATAGAGACGCATGCCTTACGGCGTCACACAAAGCTGCGGTTAATCCGGAGTTTACTTGAGCAAACACGGCCTCATCTGCAGATCGGTTTTCACCCGCCAAGTGCACAATAGCATCGACCTGCGACACCAGCTGGGGCAAGAGGACGGCGGCGTCACCGCGCACAAAGGTGCTTACAGTAACATTGTCCATCTCTTTTAAACGCAAAACCAAGTTTTTACCAATAAACCCATCGGCCCCGGTAACCAGTATGCGGTAGTTGGACAGCGCCATAGCAATTACTCCTCGGCCCAGACAATCTCACCACGTACTGTCGCCTGCATAAAGCGCAGCTTCATTAGCAAGGCCTGCATGCCAGACACGTCCAGCCGTGTGGTGTTGTGCGAGTTGTAATCGGTGGCTTCTGATATTTTGACTTCGCCCAGCTCTACAAACTTATCGTAGTTGAGGTCGCGCAAGTCTGGCGGCACGCGGTAGTACCCACCGAGATCTTCCGCTGCAACCATTTCCTCACGACTCAGCAATGCTTCATACAACTTTTCGCCATGCCGCGTACCAATTACGCGCACCTCGTGCTTAGGCTTACCTAGCAAATTAGTCAGTGCGTAGGCCAACGTCTCGATGGTCGCAGCGGGTGCTTTTTGCACAAAAATCTCGCCTGGTTTGCCGTTCTCAAAGGCATACAACACCAAGTCCACGGCATCATCCAGTGTCATCATGAAACGCGTCATGGCTGGGTCGGTGATTGTGATTGGCTGACCAGCACGTATTTGCTGGGTGAATAATGGAATAACCGAACCGCGTGAGCACATAACGTTTCCATAACGCGTGACGTTGATCACAGTGCCGTTGCAGTTGCGTGACTTGGCTACAGCCACCTTTTCCATCATGGCTTTGCTGATTCCCATGGCGTTGATAGGGTAAACCGCTTTATCCGTGCTAAGCACCACCACCCGCTCGACACTGCAGGCAATGGCAGCTTCGAGCACGTTGTCTGTACCTAGAACGTTGGTCTTCACTGCCTCAAGCGGATGAAACTCGCAAGATGGAACCTGCTTGAGTGCTGCGGCGTGGTAAATATAATCCACACCACGCACCACACTCAAAACAGATTGGTAATCACGCACGTCTCCGATATAAAACTTGAGCTTGGGGTTGTTGTACTTCTTACGTACGTCATCTTGCTTCTTTTCGTCACGACTGAAAATACGGATTTCACGCACGTCAGAATCAAGGAAACGGCGCAGCACCGCATTACCAAAAGAGCCTGTTCCTCCCGTAATGAGAAGTACTTTGTCGGAAAACATACCAATCCTTTAAATGTATTTAATATTTCAATGCTTCGCGGCAAAGCTTGATTTTTTGCTCTGGGGTCGGGTAATTAATCAGCACAGCACGATATTTACCCTTGAAAACAAAAAGACTTCCTGCGGCAGCTCCCACCACTCCCAAATTTGAAATTAGTTTACTCATGTGATCAAGACAACCTGCCCCCCCCAAAAATGTGACAGGCACTTTAAGCGCCTGTTTGAACTGCGTTGCCAGATCAATGTCATATCCTTGCATAAGTCCATCTCTATCGATGGAGTTGATCACGATCTCGCCAGCACCGGCATCTTGTAGTCTCTTAGCAAACGCAACTGGATCTAACTTTTGTACCATTTTCCCGTTTTGGGTACACAGTTCGTAGCCCTTGGCAAACAACCCCATGCGCTTACGCACATCTAATACGGCGACTACTGACTGGCGTCCAACAGCAGCAGCCATTTCGGTTAAAAGCGATGGATTTAATATGGCAGCTGAACTCACGGCGACCTTCTCGACTCCCATATCTACAATGCGTGCGGCCTGTTCGGCATTAGTTACGCCACCGCCATAACACAGTGGCATGCGACATTCTGCCGCCAGTTTGGCAATCAGGGAAAAGTCAGGCGCCACCTTATTCGCTGTAGCGTCAATGTCTAACACCATCAATTCATCAGCTTCTTTCTCATTGAAAATCCTAACCGCGTTGATGGGGTCACCCACGTATTTCGGGTCTTTAAACTGTTGGGTTTTATACAGCCCCCCCTTGTGTACCAACAGACAAGGAATTATTCGAGGACGCAACATGTATTAAAGCTCGACAAAATTTTTCATTAGCTGCTCGCCCCAGTGGTGGCTCTTCTCGGGGTGGCACTGCACACCATGAATATGGCCACGCGACACTACCGCATCAAAGTTTAGACCATAGTTGGCTGTGGCCGCCACATCCTGTTTGTATTCTGCATCAAAGAAGTAAGAATGGAGAAAATAAAGTTGCGGCGCCTCTTCAAATCCCTTGGAGAACAGCTTGCTATCCGAACGTGGCTGCAACTCGTTCCAACCCATATGTGGCATGGGTAAATCGGCACTTTTCGACTGGGTGGTGAATGCTCGCACACGACCAGGAACCCAGTTGAGTCCGGACAAAGTCCCCTCGTCTGAGCCCTGCGCCAACATTTGCATGCCAACACAAATACCCAACACAGGCACCCCCCCCCCTAAAACCAACTCCTCTAGTTTTGGACGCATTCCTGAATCGTTTAGCCGCTGCATGGCATGGTCATAATGCCCCACACCCGGCAACACAAGTCGCACCGCATCCGCTAAATCGTCAGGTGTGCTTGCCCTGCGGGCGTCAACCCCTAGACGTTTAAATAGATTCAGAAAGGCCTGAATATTGCCCACACCATAGTCTACGATGCAGATCATCAAAAACACCCTCTTTCTAGCCCCAATTTTCGCATGATACCAGCCCCACAAAAATTAAAACGCACTTCTTCAGTCGCAAAAAGTATTTTTGTATATGTAACGAAGCGTGCAGCTCATTTACCTTCAGACTTATCTTATCCATAATATATTCAAAGCTCAGCTTACGACCATACTTGGCGTTCAACTGATAAAAGATGGCCATACTAATACCTAGCCCTCTGCAAATGTTAGACATCGGAAAACTTACCGAGCTCCATTTGATTTCATCCGCAATCTGGGTGCCGGTCAATTTTAAATCCCTCATGCATGCCCCCCAAAACTCGTAGACACTTATTCGCCCTCAGATTATAAGGGCGATCACCTTTTACAAAGTTAAAAGCATGCATCGATGATCTATAAGACCTTCGTTATGAATAAAAATTGGATTAATAGAAAAAGAAAAACCAGTTGCAAAATTAAAACCCTCTGATAAATTGGCATTGTCTTAATTGCTTCAAGCACGAAGCACAGCATCAGCGAGGAGCCAATAAACACCAAGTTGTGAAAATAAGTTCCAACGACAACAAAATCTGAAAACGCATACAAATAGAAAAATGAACAAATATTTAGACAGAGGAACAATCGAACCAATTTATTTTTACCGAATTTATAATCTATATATGCGCCAAGGCATATTATTATGACGTTTCGCAAACCAGACAAGCTAAGCATAGAAATTATTTTATCTTCACGTGAAGAATAGGCTTGTATTCGATCATATATGTAAGATCCGCCCGATATGTAATTAGATATTATTTTTATCAACAAGCCGTCTAGTCCTTTTTTTGCAAAATAAAGAAAAAAAGTCAACAAAACAATCAAGTATCTGTTTTTATAAAAAAAATCATATCTGTACATCATTGCAACCAAAATAAAAGATAATGCCGCAACATGAAAAGTTGCAGCAAATACAATCACCAAGAGATACAATAAAAAATGCCCGCGCATTAATAAATTAATGAAGGCAATCAATATTGCTGAGGCTATTGCCAATCTAAAATTATTTGCAAAAATAATAAGACTCCAACTTGAAAAAGCAATCACCCCCCAAAACCAAGAGTTAAAAAAATTTATGAAAATATACTGATATGCAATCAGTATTAAGCACATGCACCCAAAGTAAAAATACAAGAAGTTGAAATCAAAAAATCGGGCAAGAGACATTAATTGCATGTAGGAAATCTCAACCGCCCCCCCGTATATTAAATCTGAGTAATCATATGACCAGAGAAATGATGCAGGAACTGATTCATACACCATCTGATAGCTAACATAATCATCCGTTCTTATTAAAAAAGCGCTTAAGACCCAGATGACTAATAGTGGAAAAATTAAAGTTTTCGAAAAAACTATAAGCATGCGCATAATAAATTAATCCAAAACATTACCAAATTAGAAGTTAACCCGAGAGATCAACGAAAATACCTTCTTTCCAACCCTAATTTCCGCATTAAATTCGCAGCCATGCGAATTAAATCGCGCTTGTTTTTGTAGTCGCGGAAAGTCTTTTTTGGCATATCTAACAAAGCTTGCATTTCATTTACCTTCAGACCTAGCTTGTGCGCTACGTATTCAAATTCCAACTTGAGGAAGTGCTCATCCATCTCCGGATGAGAAATCCGATCAAGTGCTTGATCTCGTGTCATTTGTCCTGTCATGATCAAACTGGAAAAGTGGGCTCTGCGTTTTTCATAGCCAAAACGACGCGGGAGCCAGTAGTCCTCATAAAAGCGGGTGAAACGTGACTCGTGATGCTTGTGCTGAAATCGCTGCCAGCCAAAGCGGCGCTCCAACTCATCCTCAGCATCCTTCTTAACATACGGTACGAGATTCAATGGGTGATAAATCTTCATGCCAAGGAGCCTCTGATACAAAAGTTTGTAGACCAGAATATCTACCAGAGGGAAGTCCTCATTACGTTGACCATCCCCGAATTTTGCCCAAATATCACCAAACAAAGTCTTGTCGATACCTAGATAGCCCCCCCACTCTTCAGGCTCACGACAGCACTCGGTTGAAAAATTAGAGCCCGTAATGATGTGCTTGATCTTGTACTTGCGTGCAAACTTGTAAAGACCGGAGAAAAATGCTGCATCTTGTACTAGGTCTTGATCAGGAATGCCAGATCGTAAGAAAGCAATCTGCATTCGTTTAACAGACTCCCAGTCCACCACATCTGTGTACAAATCAAGCCCTAATCCATCTACCAATTTCTCGATATTACCTACAGCTTGGACGGTATTCCAACCGGCATCCACATGAAACAGTAATGGTCGTAAACCCATTTTCTCTTTGGCTACATAAGCAGCGTAAGAGCTGTCAAGACCGCCGCTCAGACCGATTATGCAGTCGAAGTCTCTACCCTTACCAGCCTCGCGGATGGCATGCGCCATCTCTGCGATCTGAGCACTGGCTTTTGAACCAACGCACCAGTTCGGCTGAATAGTAGTATCGAAATTGTTACAGTATTCGCATTGACCTTTTGCATCGAATTCAATGCTTGGATCCGATGTGTCCATGATACAACGGGTACAGATTTGGTAAGCTGAGTTCATTTTCAATTGTATTTAAGAGATTAGAAGTATAGTAACAAGAGATCTCGCTACTGCTGACTGAAAGGTAGGTATGCTTACAAGGTGCATCAACTAACAATGGCAATGGAGCAATGCAAGCATCACTTACAATAATCGAGTGAAAAATCAAATTTTAATTTATCGTTTAATAAAAATACTTCCCCTAAATTGATTGACAACGGAAACGAGTAAATTTAAGGGCCAACAATAACGATCTACTAGTTCAAACTGACGAACATTTTGATATCGAGCGCACCGAATACTCCTATACAAAGAAGTAATAAAATCAATATAGAACCGCTACTGTTCTCTTTAACAGATGCAAGTATAAACTACAGTTAGCAATAATAAAAATACAAGCGCGGTGGGAATCCTTTTAAATGATCCAAAATTTCCGGAGGATTCTAATCAGACGTGATCGCAGATCTGGTGAGAAGATATAGCGGCTCGGAGGTTGCAAGCAGCGTCTACAACACTTGGAGAATGGACATCCAACACAGGTATGCCGTATGCCCCAAACTCGTCAGCCATTGACGATTGCCCGCAAACCAACACGTTTGGCCGCGGAAAACAATATAATTGCTTCCAGGCAATAATGCGGTTTTGCTTAAGAAATAAACGAGGGTATACCCTCCTACCAGACATCAAGGGATGTGGTTTAACAATCACCTGTAGATCGTCAAGGTTTCTTAGTCTCAAGCCACTTATGAATTTCATTTCCGCTTCAACATCGCCAGGGCGAGAGGCAACTAGGACTACGAACCCTCTGTAACCAGTCTCCACAAAAGCTAAACTCTTGCGATAGGTAACGACTTCAATCTTAGCAGCAACATTACTGAAAATACACGAGCTAAAGATTCGCGCTGCGGGCGCATCCAAGACGTAAAGTTTTTCTGGCGATCGTACTCTACAAGGTGGCACTAAATTCGATCGCACTTGTCCGTGCTGAATGAGAACAATTCGACGCTTAAATATTTGATGAATAATCACTGCGTTCATATCATAATGATTGTCATGAACTACCGTCCTAATGTCCAGTGCGTTCAACTTGTCTATTAGGGCGCAGTTGATTACCCCTCGCCATAGTCGAACAAGATGAAGCCGGAATAGTGGGTCACTAGAAAATTTTGATAACCTCCCGTATAAGAGGATAGAATGAAATGCTAATCTCATTAGCTCCTTATAAGTCATCAACTGAAGGCATGATATTTCCCGAGATCTATCTGTACTAACAACCCTAATTGGCGATGTAAGTATCACCACGCCCACCTTGGCGATTTCATCTAGTTCTCTATACGCCCCTATTGATTCACTGCCATGCTTTGAGGGGTTTATATACACGAACTCATGCCCCTCCAACAACGAATACTGCATTCGCAACCTGATTAGCAAAGCGAAAAAGATGTCAGCTAAAAGGACGAGCAATCCAAGCCACCACATTTTTCTGATGATGAGCGCAAATGCTCTTCCCCATCGTTTTTGGAGAAATTTCTTATATTTTGCAGGCCGCGGAATTACAAATTGATCTGACAGTTCTATATGCTCAGAATCATAACGATCTATATAGCATTCATTTTCAATGCCCGCCCTAATGGCATCCATATGCTCAATTAAGTTATGGGCGCTCAATAAATTATTCAATTAATTTCTTTGCGAAGATTAAGCAAGGTCTCATTTATTAGAGTCGAAGAAGTACCTTTCGTATATGGGAAATATATTATTTTTATATTTTCCTTTTGAAACTGGTTTTCATAGATCTTCCATTTCTCATTCTTATACCAATCATCACCGACGAACATAATATCAAAATGGTAGCGCTCATAAGCGTCTATCTTATCCATACTGGTTTGCGGAATGGCGAGATCAACGCATTTCAGAGCGCGAACTAATTCAATTCGTTCCTCAAATGGAATTACAGCCCTCTTATTCTTGTATGCAACAAGTTCATCAACCGTAACCCCAACAATAAGCCGATCGCACATAGCTTTTGCATTTCTAAGCAAGTTCAGATGTCCAACGTGCAAAAGATCGAAGACGCCAGTCGTATATCCAATTACCATATTAATTCCAATTTAGTTCATTAAGGCAAAAATTCTGAAAATATTGATACTCTACCTGAGAGCCAGAACCATGAAAATTGGCAGAAAATCCAATTTTTTTCCTTGTGAGCGCACCTTCTAGCCCCATCTCTGCGGCGATCGTACGCAGGGGCCCCTTAGGGGCATCACCTGCATATCTAGCAAGAATAGGTAAACGATAAACGAGATCAAAGAGTTTCGGAGTTACAAATGGCACACGCGCCTCCTTTGATGCACACATGGAAGCGCCATCCATTCTGCGTAAAAGTCCCGGCAAATGGACCTCAATGAAGAAATCTTCTAAGAATTCTATCGGTGATTTGTGCCTCATCAAGTCAGCAATATAGTCGAGAGTGTCAGACTCTAAATTGATAAACGCTTCATTGTAAGCGTAACGATCAAGAAATTCTTTGGTTGAAATAGAGGATTTTTGACTTGCCCATCGAAATATTCGATCATACCCGAATAATAATTCATCAGCACCTTCGCCAGTAAGAACAACTTTCTCACTTTCTGCCATTGACTTGCAGACTTTATATATGAGCCCTTCATTTGGCAAACTCAACGGCTCTCTGCGGAATGCCAATAACTCTCGCCAGGCTTGCTCAAGCTCCTCACTGGATATTTCAACTCTCACAACAGATGCCCCAAGACATTTAGCCGAATCAGCTGCGCCCTCAAATTCATTGTTATTTTGCAACCCGATCGTGTAGGATTTTTTGATTCCAGAGAGCCCGAGAATAATTGCACTGTCTAAACCGCCACTTAAAAGCGATACTGTCTCATAATCATTAAGCAAATGCGAACTAACTATAGAAGCAAGCTCAGATTTAAATTCATCGTGATTTAGTTCAAACCTAGTCTGCTGCGGCCTCCAATATCTACATAAACCGCCGTTTGAATTATAAATGTGACCGGGTGGAATTTCGTGAACTTTTTCAAAGAACGTCTTGCCGCCAATTGGCCTTCTAAATACCTTCCATTCCTTAATAGCAATTTCGGATGCCCCCCCCCCAACAACGTCATTCACAACTGCAGGTTCAGATCCGAAAACAATATCATTTCCATTTTTTGAGAAATAAAGAGGTTTAACTCCAAGCTGATCGCGTGCAGCAAAAAAGTGACCTGAGACCGTGTCATAAATTACGAACGAAAACATACCCTCAAGATAATTTACACAGTCAGGACCAATCTTTGAGTATAAGTTTACCAATGTTTCACTGTCCGAATGCGTATTGCATTCAATGTTAAAACGTTTACGCAGATCATTATGATTATACAATTCTCCGTTATAGACCATAATATACCTTCCGCAACGAGACCAAATAGGCATATTTGCTAGCGGAGACGAGTCAAGAATTGTCAAACGGTTATGACCAAGGTACACTCCTTTTAACTCATCAAACCAGATTCCATAATTATCTGGCCCCCGCCACTCTTGTTTCTCCAATAAAAATTTAAGCCTACTCTCCGTTAGCACAAGGCTTCCTGAAGAAAATATTGCAATTAATCCACACATAAACGACTCGTGACCTTTTTTAAATATGATTAATTACTGATTTTTCAGAGAAATAAACTGAGTATACATTTCATCAAGCTCGGTGTGATATCTTTCAAACCGCTTATCTAAATTTGATAATATCTGATTCTTATAGACAGTAACATTAGGGCGTTTTCGAGGTAAGTTTTCTTTTTTTAAAATTTTTAAAGTTGCATTTGTCTTTGCAACATCAAGTAATTTACAAACCTTATCCACAACCTCCAGCGGCTTGGAACAGAGATCATCAAAACTAGTTAAAAGGATCTGTTCTTTATTTGCCGTAGTGCATCTCAAATAACCATCAAGATTCGTCTTTAAGCAAAAATGAATCATCAAAGTTAGTCGCTCTGTCGGATGCAGCTTGTCATAAGCAAATTCACTGTAGTTCATCATAAACATCGGCACAACTTGGCCATTGATCCTGACTGAGAACTGAAACTCCCTTGGATCTACGCCAATTCTTTGGCCAAAGCCTCGCCGGTCCCAGTCAAGAATCAACTCATATGGATTTCTAATGACATAAATAATTCTAAGAGATGGCCCAAATGCTTTAAAAAATAAAGGTGCGCTTCTCAGTGCGTCGTGAGGTGCCTCGTTGAGAATCGGACGCTCTTTATTGATTCGGCGAATAACACTATCACCTTCACTCATAAACAATCTCGCAAAGTACTTCCATCGGAATGCATTTTGCATTACTCCAGTGCTATCCCTTGGTCGGAAGTTAACATCGCGGCTCATCATAATGTGGTAAAGCTGTTGATCTGCCTCTGTTTTCAAATAAGTCCAGGCCGCATCATCAGAAATTTTGCCTAGCCAATGAATATACGCAATATAGTCAAACGGTGTATGGTTCGACTGCTTTTCTACCCGATCTAATGAACTTAGAATGTGTGACAACATTCCTTTTCCAGAACTTCCTATTCCATCAGCAAACACAATATCTTGACAAAGTCGATTTTCTCTTATCAAATCAACTGGTCTCTTACTATCGTCATTAATATTTTCCTGACTCATTACCAAGCCCCCCATCCACCATCAACATTCAACGTCTGACCTGTAACGAATCTAGACATCCCAGTCGCTAAGTAGGCAACAACTCCACGAAAATCATCTTCTGTCGCCATCCGCCCTAATGGAGTTTTAGCTACATAACGATCCAAAAATCCTTTTGGCTGCTGTCTAAAAATACCTCCAGGAGATATGGCATTCACTCTGACATGAGGGGCCATCGTAGTTGCGAGCCATCGAGTGAGTTGTAGCAGCCCACCTTTTGAAGCGGAATAGGCGGCCGGATTACCCATAGCGGTCCCCTCGTACAGACTCCAATCGGGACCAAGTTGTCCATAAATTGAAGCGACATTAATAATGTTGCCATGGGGTGATGCACGCAGCTCTGAGGCAAATGACTGAGCGAGATGAAATGCCGCGGTTAAGTTCACCTCAAATGCCCTTCGCCACGTTTCAATTGTCTGCTCTTCAAAAGGTACTGCCCAACCCTGCAGATTAGTGCTTCCGACAAAGGCGGCATTATTGATTAAGCAACTCACTCCCAGTCCGTCGGACTTTGCACAAGCTATCATCGCGTTACGCTCGTTCTCGATTTCAAGATCACAGGCTATAGAAGTCGCTTTTACATCCCATGTATTTATAAGTCTGTGTTCAAGCTCGATAAAATTTGAGCCCATTCGATCTACCAAGATCAGATCAAAACCGACCTCGGCCAGTGTCTCGGCGATCACCTGCCCAAGATAACCGGTGGCACCCGTAATCAAGACACGATGCCCTCGCATATTCATTAGTTGTGTCAATGTTGTCATTTGTAATGTACTCGGCGGCTTATCAAAAATTCAGCCAATTCAAAATCATATAAGGTGTCGATATCAATTGCTCGTTCTACGGGGACCTTTACAGCACGAACGCGACCGCTAAAGGTTCCTACTTGCTGCATTACAAACTGCGGGCGGGCAACATAGGCGACAGTCGCCATATCAAACACCGGCGGGGCGTCTTGTCGACGGGTTATTCCTGATGAGGGAGCAATAACTAAGCCTACGGTACCATCCGGGTTTTCCTTAACCATGTTGAACCACGGATTTCGATGAGCTTCGCTAACAGTGATGACCATATCGGTATCTCCCTTGGCAAACTCATCCAAACAATTCTCCAAGTCGATTGGTAGCCGCAAAGGGGCGGTTGCAGGAATTGAAAGCATAGTCCCCGGTAATGCGCCTTCAGTTTCCTGGATAAATGCCAATGCATGCCTCCAAGCGAGCCATTCAGGACTGTCATCTCTTGCCAGTTCAGCAGGGCGCATGAATGGAACCTCGGCACCAAAGTTACGGGCTACTGACGCGATTTCTTCGCAGTCTGTAGAGACAATGACCCGCTCGATGCACCTAACAGCACGTGCATGCTCAATAGACCATGCAATCAAAGGCTTGCCTGCCAAAGGACGGATATTCTTTCCCGGCAAGCCCTTGGAGCCACCACGAGCAAAAATGAAAGCGATTACCGTCATGCCTTAACCTAGTTGTAATGTTCCGTTCTTGTTACAGCAACTCGGCTGCCCGATACAGCAGAACGGCGTGCTGCATCTATGATCTGTATAACGCTTAAGCCATCTTCTCCGCTTATCAGCGGTGAAGTTGATTTGGACACACAGGTTAAAAAATGCTGCCACTCAGCTTGATAGCTGTCGTCGCGCTGGTGTTGATAGCGGAAAAGTTCGTGCCACGCGTTTTCGCCAGCCCGGTAAACCATCACTTGACCGGTCAGTCCATTCCAGAGCAAGCTACCTTTTTCACCAATGGCGACACAGGTTCTGGTTGTGTCATGGCGTATCAAATCGAGATTTAGCGTGCCGATGATCTGCCCCCCTTCTCCTTGCGGGGCAAAACCAAGTTGCAGGTGAGCTGAGTCCTCAACATCAATCTCTAAACCACTTTGCCGAGTCAATGATGACGTTACCCATTCAACATCACCAAAAATCCATCGCAGGTAGTCAATCTCATGACTTAGCTCAAGCAAAGCCCCACCACCAAGCTCTTTATTTGCTGTTACCCCCTGCCGATAGTCGCTCCCAAGTCGCCAAGAAGGTAAATACTGACCGATCTCACAACGAACCGATAAGACATTACCGATAACTGCTTCAATCAATAGATTACGAAAACATTGAAGGGATGGTAAAAACCGCAAGTTATACCCAACTTGTAAAATTGCATGGTGCTCTTTGCTAGTTTTAAGGAGTTGCATCACGCCTTCGGCCGAGGTCGATAAAGGCTTTTCAATTAAAATATGTACGCCTGCTGATGCCAATGGCAGCGCCGTGTCCAAATGAAACGGTGCGGGACTTGCAATTACGGCAATATGTGGCGAGAAAGCCAAAGCATCCTCGAGAGAAAAAAAACTACCATTTGCAAATTCAGGAATCTCTTTTTTCCGTTGATGACGTAATACGCGAATGTCTGCAGTAGGAAGCAGTTCTCGGGCTAAGCGCAAGTGGCGCATACCAATGCTGCCAAGGCCAACGATAAGAACACGCTTAAGCATGTAAAACGTCTACTGCTTTTGGATTATTCAGATGCTCAAGCAATCGAACATCCCACAAGGGAAGATCCACCCCACTAGATATCAACGTTTGACGGGCTTGTTTCAATCCACTACCAACAAAGTTGAATAAATGTGCGGTTGCAACGGCATCAACCCGAGGATCCACCAAGCCAGCTGCAAGATGTGCCGCATTACCTACACCGCCAGCCAAGATAACCGGCTTAGACATATTGGCAGGCAATAAATCTAATAACCGTAAATCGTACCCCTGCCCAGTACCATCCCGATCCATTGAGTTTAGGTATAACTCACCTACTGCCGCTTGAGACACGCGCTCAATCCAAGTCGCAGCACTACCAGTCTGACAGATGCTGCCACACTCAGACCAAGCCTGAAAGCCTCCATCGGGACAAGACTTAATATCCATTGAGGCTACCACACATTGCTGACCGAACTCGCTCGCCAAATGCTTGACGAAACTGTTATCTTCGTAAAGCAAAGAGTTAACAACTACCTTGTCTGCACCAGAGCGGAGCAACTTGCGTGCAGCGTCAACAGTACGAACTCCGCCACCAGCAGCAATGGGCACAAAGCACCCTTCAGAAAGCTTTTTAAGCATGGCGCAAAATTCTTCTGCTTGAATTTGATCACGCGAAACATCCAGCACAATCAATTCATCAATCGAATATGAGATATGTGAAAAGTTATAATTCGATTGCAACCATTGCAAGTCACCTACCTTTTGCAAGCGAAAGTTACGGCTCAGCATGAACTGACCATGCTGATACAACAGTGTGAATATTATTCTCTTCTTTAGCATAAAGATTATGAACTTAGGAAATTTTTCAAGAGAATCAATCCATTTGTCTGACTCTTTTCTGGGTGAAACTGAGTTGCGAAGATATTGTCCTCCTCATAAGCAGCAAGGAACTCTATGCCATAGCGACACGTCGCCGAGGCTCCATTCAATTCAGTCGGCAACATGCGATATGAATGCACAAAATAAAAATCAGCAGCCGCCTGCAAATTATTGAATAGGCTACTCCCCGGTTGACTACGGACTAAATCAAAACCTGTATGCGGCAATTTATTGTGACCAATTTCCACCAGAGTGAATTTATCAACTGTACTTTTGATAAAACCAAGTCCAAGTGTGTCACCATCTTCTGAACTGCTGAGTCCCATTAACTGCATGCCCAAGCAAATACCGAGGATTTTTCGACCTTTGATCTGCACCGCTTCTGAGATTGCTTGGTCGATGCCTTTTTGCCGAAGGGCAAACATGGCTTTGCGAAACGAGCCAACGCCTGGAAGTATCAGTACTTCTGCCCTAGCTATTTCATCAGGGTCACTACTCGTTTTAGGATTACATCCTAAATAGCGCAAAGCACTCAGCACAGACCACAGATTACCCATACCATAATCTACAATTGTGATCGTTTTATTATTCATGTCACCACAAACTTTGGTTTCCAGCGACCATCTACTTTTTCAAATAGCTCTTTATTCGCATATCTATCAAGTACTGCATCAAACTCGTTTAACGTCATTCGATAATATGTCAGATATAGCTCGATAAACTCTTCTGGGTAGTGCCCATCGTAAAGTCGAACCAAATTAACTGCTTGCTCCCGGTCCATTGCGCCACGGCGCACTTCAATACAGGCATCCTGATTAGCCCGACCAAAGCCAAACTTTAAATACATCAAGTAGGTGTGCAAAGCATAGAGCGCTTGGTCGTTCTGGGAGAAATTGGTAAACGTTCCTGCATTCGAGTTATCAGCCTCCTTGAGTCCGCAATGCTCCTTAGCGACCAAATAGTTTCTATACGGATCCCAGTTTTCAAAATAGGACCAATGCGTGAACTCTAGCGCGCGCCTGTTTAGTTTTTCATCATTTGGGAAACGGAAGAAACTTAACTGGCTACTCTCGAGCCCAGAAGCAGTCAAAACTTTTTCATAACCACCTTCGAGATAAACCTTTTTTTGATAATCAACATCGTAAATCGGCTTTTTAGATGTTTCGGTTGATCCGCCATACTCAACTTCACCATCCTCGCCATAGACTATAAGGTTGACCCCGAAATTCGTCGCTATTCGTATTACCGCTGTGTGGATGGCGATTAGCCAGCCATAATAAGGAAACCCCATCTCAATGAAGCCTGTTTTATTAAGCTCACGCATAGCTTCGTAGTTAGTGTTGACAGAGATATGATCATAGCCACTCTCGACGAACGCCCGCAAATTCTGATCCCCCAAAGGGAGTGTCAGCGCGGGAGTTACCGTCACACAAAGTGGATTCATGCCATATTTATGCTTCAGGTTATATGCGACATAAGAGCCATCCTTGCCACCACTGCATGGCACAATGCAGTCAAACTCACCGTCATTTCGCCGATGCTTATTTAACAAATTATCCAACTCAATCTGTCGAGCATTCCAATCCAAGCTTTTCTTCTTTTCTGTCCAGTTACACGCATTGCACCAACCGCGCTCATCAAACGTAATACGAGGGCGTGTTGACATCGTTAGGCAATTTGAACACCACTTCAGATTATTTACAGTAGTTTTTTTCGACATTGAAAACAGCCCCAAAAAGTCATTAAATTTCATTCGCGGCCTGCAAATCATCAGGCCGCCCCACATCCAACCAATGCTCATGCAAAGGATAGGCTACTGTACGTTGTGCCTTTTCCCGAAGGCGCTCAAACAAGGTAGGCATATCACAATGAGCCTCGGGAGCCAAGACACTCAAAGCGCTTGGTTCAAGCACGTACACACCAGCATTGATGTGGCTACGTGTAATCGGTTTTTCTTCAAAACCAATAATTTCCCCCCCGCGCATTTGCACGACACCAAAGGGATTCTGCCATTCATGCACACGAACCGCCATGGTGGCTGCTGCGGTATTCCGGACATGAAAATCGAGCAATTCACCGTAGCGAATATCAGTAATCACATCACCATTAGTAACCACAAACGGGGAATCCGGTATCGGATTAAGCAGCTTAAGCGCGCCGGCAGTACCTAAAGGAGATTCTTCTTTCAGATATTCAATATGCACCCCAAATCGCGCACCATCCCCAAAATGAGCTTCGATCATGTGCCCAAGATAATGGATAGAAATTACAAATTGAGTAAAACCATCCAATTTAGCTCGCTCGATGATGTGCTCCAGCATTGGCCTGCCGCCCACATGTAATAATGGTTTTGGACAATTTTCAGTTTGTGGACGCAAGCGAGTTCCCTTCCCCCCCGCCACGATAACCATAATGTTTGATCGTTTATTAGGCTTTTCAATTTCATTCCATAAGTGCAACCCGACAACATGTCGATAAGCATCGACCACTGGAATCTGATTAATTTTGTTACTTACCATTAACTGTTTGACCAACTCGCGCCCCATTTCCGGCGGCGCCACCAATGCATTTCGATTTATTACATTAGTGATTGGACTTTCTAAGTTTAGTCCTTTAAGCAATGCGCGCCGAATATCACCATCAGATATAGTACCTTCAAACACTCCTGATTCATTGATGATTAATGAGATTTTGGTGGAATTATGATTTAGATTTCGTATTATTTGACCTATGGTGGCATTATTAAATTGGATAGTCTCTTTCCATATTTGTTTTTCTGTTTTCATATAGATATGTCTTTCAATTCGTTGCGATAAATAATTATCGCTCTAGCTGATTGTGATTTATTATTATTGGATTAACTTAAATAGACTTTTATTTCACATATCTCAATTATATTTTAATTTTTCGATTTGCCGCTCCAACGATAGTTGCGCTCGATTCTAAGTCCCGTACTAGGGTCACTCCAGCTCCTACCACCGCATTATTGCCTATGCGCACACCTTGAATCACGGTTGCACCCGCGCCAATGAAGGCACCAAATTCGACTACTACGGAACCGCATAGTGTTGCACCAGGAGCGACATGTACGTCGCGTCCAATACGGCAGTCATGGTCGATAATTGCTCGCGTGTTGATGATGCTGTTCTCGCCGATGTTACAACCTGGCTGAATTAGTACGCCAGCCATTACTTGAACTCCGTCACTTAGCACGACGCTAGGTGCTACCCAAGCAGTTGGGTGGACCAATGCCGGAAAAGCATATCCCCGAGCTCTCCAAAATGAATAAAGCTGCTCACGTTCATTACCCTCTACGAGTTTTCCCACCCCAAGAATCAGATCAACGCTGTCAGGCGCCAACCGTTCAAGAGCGTGATCATCACCAAGCACTTCCAGCCCCTCCCAACTTACAACGTCGTTCGCTGCCAACAACGGATCGCATACGCCTTGTATCGAGTGGCCAGCAGCGCGAGCGAGCGCTAACAGTACGCGGGCATGCCCACCCGCACCTAGCAATACGAGGGGGCGTCTGGTGGTACTCATTGCTTGATTAGATCCCCGGCGGCGTAAGCCTGGGCGGCGGCGGCGCCGATCAGTCTCCACAGCGATGTGGCGGGCAGCCCACCGCCACCGCTACGAGCGGTCGTAAGATCGTCGCGTGAGATTACTACACCCACAGCGATGTCCCGAGCAGCTATGACCTCCTGACGCGCAGCCTGACGGGTGTCCCATTCGCTCGGCTGCGGGCATTTAGCGCCGTCGCCCAACGCCAGCTGCAAACTGCGGATCTGCTTAACCATCTGCATCAGTTCCTGCGGTTCAAGCGATGCCTTGTGGTCGGGGCCGGGCATGGCGCGATCGAGGGTGAAGTGCTTTTCGATAAAGCTGGCTCCACGCGCCACGGCAGCGACGGGAATAAGGATCCCTTCGGTGTGATCGGAGTAACCGACCGGGAGCCCAAACGCGCGCAAAGTATCCATCGCCCGCAGGTTGCACTCCCGCATTGGCGTCGGGTACTGAGAGGTGCAGTGAAGCAGCGTGACGCGCCCCTGGAGACTAGCCCGCCATGCCGGATCGCTCCAGCCTCGCCAGACTTCGGTGATGTCTGCAGGCTCACCCGAAGAGTTGAAGGCATGGGCGATTACCGCCAGTGCCTGCTCGACTTCCGACATCGTGGCCATACCGGTGGACACAACCAGCGGCCGTCCCGTTCGAGCGAACTGCCACAACAGCGGGCCGTTGGTTAGCTCTCCAGAGGGCACCTTGTAGAAGGGCATATCCAGCTCCTCCAAGAAGGTCAGGCTACCGGCGTCGAAAGCAGTAGAAAGGAACTCGATGCTGCGCGAGCGGGCGCGCTCGCGCAGCTCCCAGTGCCACTCTCGCGGCAGTTCCAGCTTGCGCAACATCTCGAGCTGGGACTCAGCAGCGTCGGTGGTACGCTGCTGATAGCGCGCCTTGAGCGCGGCACTAGTGGCGAGCTTCATTGCATCGAAAGTCTGAAACTTCACAGCGTCAGCACCAGCCTCGGCCGCGCAGTCCACTAGTCGGCGGGCGAGTTCTATTTCCCCGTTGTGATTAACGCCGGCTTCAGCGATGACGTAGACATTTGGCATCGGTTTTCTTGTTTATCGGTCAGGCGAGTGGTCAGGCGTCGGCCCCGCAACGGAGGTCGACAAAGGGTTTAGTGCGAGCGGTGAGGTCTACAATCGACAGTAGATCGATAATGCGTCGCGCGGCACCTGGTCGACCGTAAGGGGACTCACGCCGCGCCGCGATCGCGCGATGGTCTGAGCTTAGCGCTTTTTCCAGCGCCAGCCGGATATCAGACGTGGTCTCGCCACAATGCACTACCGAGGGCGCGCGCAAGCGGCCTTTCTGCCGGGAACCGATGTCCACCGTGGGGACGCCGACGGCTGGAGCCTCCAAAAGGCCACTGGAGGAATTGCCGACAACAGCATCAACATGATGCATCAGGCTAAGGTAGCGTCGTGCGCCCATCGATTCAACAAGGACCACCCGATCCGGGCGTTCAGCCGTGAAGGCCTTTAGACTGGCGCGGATCGTATTCGCACCGAGGTCGGCATTAGCACCTGTGATGACGATGGATCCCGTGCCAGTGTCAAGTGCAGCAAGCAACGACTTCATAGCAGCCAGGCCGCCATCATCCTCGAGCGTGACCGGGTGATAAGTAACCAGGAAGGCCGGCGCGCGCAGAGTCAGACCAAGGAATTTTTCCAGCACTTTCTTGGGCACGATATCCAGCGAAGCAATGTTGTCCATCGCCGGCGCACCGACACTCCAAACGCGGGTCGGCGCTTCGCCCATCTGACGGATGCGCTCAGCGTAGGGCTCCGCGGCTGCGAAGTGCCAGCGCGAAAGTTTCGTCACCGCGTGGCGGATAGACTCGTCGATCGCACCCTCGGTAGCTTCGCCACCATGGAGGTGCGCGATTGGCACACCAGCAAGTACTGCAGCCTGGGCCGCCGCCAGAAGTTCGAAGCGATCGCCGAGCAAGACCAGCACGTCAGGTTTGAGCCGTAACAGCGCGGTCGCGACGCCCGACAGAACCTGGGCCGCAGACGACGCCACACTTTCGGCGGAGTCGCTCGATACCGTCATCTCAACACGCGCGTCGATTGAAAATCCGTCAACTACGATCTCCCGCCAGGTGTCGCCGTGGGCCTCAGACAAGTGCGTACCCGACACTATTATCTGCAACGCGAGTTCAGGACGCGACGCAACCTCTGCCATCAGCGGACGGAGCAGACCGTATTCTGCGCGTGTGCTGGTGAAGAAGGCGATACGGCGCATACTCAGGCCCCAGAAGGCAGCACGCTGCTGGGCAGGTTGACGACACGGGCCTCGAGCCACTCAGCGTTTTCCAACGGTCCACGTAACGTGTTCGCCCAGATCGTTAACCGCGTCATCAACGCCCAGATGGGTCGCGTCATGACACCGGCGTCGTTGGTCGACTTGAGCAACGCGTCGCGCTGCGCTCCGTCCTGGCAAATGATGCCGTTCAGCCAGTAGTTCGAAATGCAATCGTTAGGTTCAATGATAGGCTGAAGGTCGCTGCCTTTGAAGAACTCGATATAGCGTGCAGCCAGGGTTCGCTTAGAAGTAAGAAAGGCAGGCAGTTGCTCTAGCTGAGCACAGCCAAGCGCGGCGTTAAGGTTGGGCAGGCGGTAGTTGTAACCGACCTCATCGTGTATGAACTCGTAGGGATGCGGGATCTTGGCCGTGGTCGTCAGGTGCTTAGCGCGGTTGCCGATGGTCTTATCGGTCAGAAGCATACCGCCACCGCCTGTGGTCAGGATCTTGTTGCCGTTGAAGCTCAACACACCGATCTTGCCGAAATTACCAGTGTGGCGCCCCTTATAATAACTGCCCAGCGACTCAGCTGCATCCTCCACAAGAATCAAATGCCAGCGCTCACAGACTGTAATCAGCGCGTCGAGTTCAACCGGGTGACCAAAGGTGTGCATAGGTAAACATACCCGGATTCTGCGATGCCCAACGCGGGTGCGACAATCACCGTGATCGTCGATCAGCGCATGTTCGGACAACCAGGCATCCAGTGCGGTTGGTGACAGACCTAGCGTGTGGCGATCTACATCCACGAAGAGCGGCTCCGCATTGCAATACTTGATAGCGTTACAGGTGGCTACGAAGGTCAACGGCTGCGTAACCACCAAGTCGCCCGGCAGCACCTCAGCCAATTTAAGCGCGATATGCAGCGCAGCCGTACCGTTCATTACTGCCACCGCCATCGGACTGGCTGTGAAGTCAGCCATATCCTTCTCAAAGCGGTCAACATATGCACCAATACTGGAAACGTAGGTTGAATCAATGGTGTCCAGTACCAATTCGCGCTCACGCCCCAGAAATACTGGCGCATGCAGCGGGATGAACTTCTCGGTGCGGTACTGATCGCGGACAAAACGGATAAGAGAGTTAAACATGTCCGTGCCTCAGACGTTGTAGATGTCGGCCTTGTACTGCCGTAGATTGTCCGGATTGGTAAACCAATCGACAGTCGCCTGCAGCCCTGCTCTGATATCGAAGCTCGGCTTAAAGCCGGTCATCCCCCTGATCTTGGTGTTGTCGCACCACAGACGGAGCACCTCGGACTTCTCTGGGCGGATGCGCTGCTCATCGGTAATAAACTCAACGTCGCTACCCATCAGCTCGCGGATCAGAGCCAAGGTGTTGTAGACGGAAATCTCGTAATTAGAGCCAATATTTACGGTTTCGCCGATGGCAGCGTCGCAGCGGGCCAGTTCGAGGAAGCCGCGACAAGTGTCCAACACGTAGTTGAAGTCGCGTGTTGGCGAGACGTCACCCAACTTGATCTGCCTCTTGCCGTTGGCGATCTGCGTGATGATTGTCGGGATCACAGCACGCGCGGATTGACGCGGTCCATAGGTGTTGAACGGACGGGCGATCGTCAGCGGCAAATTGAAAGCGTTGAAGAAGCTCATTGCCATCGCGTCAGCGCCGATTTTGGAGGCACTGTAGGGCGACTGCGGTTGCAATGGATGCTTTTCGTCGATGGGCACGTACTGAGCAGTGCCGTAAACCTCGCTGGTTGAAGTGTGGATCACGCGTTTGACGCCATTCTCCATCGCCGCTTGGCAGATATTTAATGTGCCTTTTATATTGGTGTCAACATAACTATCGGGTGCAACGTAAGAGTAAGGGATGGCAATCAATGCAGCTAGGTGAAAAACGATATCTACATCTTTGGTGATGTATTTGCAGTAATGTGGATCGCGCACGTCACCATTCAGGATGTCAATTTGGTCGCGACATTCAATATCCTCCAACCAACCCCAATAGTTAAAAGAGTTGTACTGTGATAGGGCTTTGACTTTGTAGCCCTCACGAACGAGAAGCTCGGTTAGATGAGACCCGATGAATCCATCAGCACCCGTTACCAAAACCGATTCTTGTTTTTTACTCATGCTTGCTCAATTCCTTTTTTCTTGATTATCTGCCTCAAGCTTTAGTATCTCAATCTCCACCTTCAGTGCGGCGTACTTTTCCATCTTGCGCTTTAGGAGCCGGATAGTCAGCGCTTTTTTCGGCAATTCCTTTTTGGGTGGGCAGCTAGAGACACTTGAATTTCTTCTTCCCTTTGGAGAAGTTCGCCACCTTCACATATTCCTTGCCTATAAGGGTTTTGAGGCAGTAAGTTAGCCCCCACACGTCATGCCGAGCTTATCGGCCAGTTCACGCTGGACCTCGTCTAGGGCGACTTGCAAAGTGCGCATGATACGAAAGCTGGATCTTCTTGCTGCGAGGACAGGTCGTATAAGGGTTTGGGAACGCTACCGCCGTGCCGTGCAACGATCGGCGGCGCTAGAGGCAACTACAAAAGTTGAAGCGTTTTGTTCAAATACCGAATTATTTTAGGTCTAAAAAGCTCTAGCCGACTCGCGCACCAAAGCGTGCCACCATGCGGTGGTAAAGCCATACGTAGCCCATTCCCAACACTACCACGGCAGTCAGACTGATCAAGGTGCTGCTGTACACCCACTGCACCAGCACGGCGGGCAGCAGGCTCATGCCCCCCACCAGCAGGCCGCCAGCGGAGTTACGTACGGTTTTACTGCTGTGGGGCAGCAGACGCTGCATCAGACGGCGATTGACCAAGCTATGAAAATGCAACCTGTCGGGGTGGCCGGGGTGTTGGAGACGCAACCTGCGGCGGTACACGCTGTAGAGCACCTCAGCAATGGGGTGAATGCACAGCAGCAGCGCGGCAAAAGCCGACACTTGGGTATGTCGCTCGACCAACAGCACACAGGCCCATGACAGCGAAAACCCCAAAAAATACGACCCACCGTCGCCCAAAAACAACTTGCCAAACGGCCAATTAACCACAAAAAACCCCAACACACAGGCAGCAATGATGAGACAGGAACTCGCCAACATCGAGTCACCCAAGTTGACAGCCAGTACGGCAATGCCCAGCAATGCCCACAGCACCATGCTGCTAGCCAAGCCATTGAGCCCGTCGATGATGTTGATGGCGTTTGCCACGCCGCCCACGGCGAAGGCCGTAAACACCACTGCCACGGCAGTGAACTGCATCAAATCGTCGAGGCCCAAAACGTTGACACTGGTGAGTGCATAGCCTGTGATAGCCCAAGCCAGCACCCCGCTGATCATGGTGGCCAGCAAGCGGGGCAACACACCCACGCGTTTAGTGAGGTCTTCGGCCAGACCAAAGGCAAAGGCGGGGCTGCCCGCCAACAGCCAGGGCCAGAGTTTTTCCCTAAGTTCTATAGGCGATGCCGCTACTGCAGCGATTAAACCCAGCAACAAGGGCAGACCGCCCACGCGGGGTGCGGGGTGGGCATGCAGCTTCTGCACACCATCAGAGGCGTCGAGACTGAGCACACCATGCCAACGGGTTGTCAGCACCACCAGAACGCTCAGCACAAAAGACACCAATCCACCAACCCACATAGGGTAAGAAACAGCAGACAGTGTGACTGAAAAATCCAAACTTAAATACCCTTGAGAAACAAGCTTAGGGCTTGTTGTGGTTCAGCCAGCAGGTCGAAAGCTCGGGGGCGGGGGGAATAAATCGCATGGTCTCAAGCTTGGCTAAAAGTTGTTTGAAAGCTTTGTGTACTCATGCCGATTCTAAGGCCTAACCACAATGGGTGGTTACAAGCCAGCTGCAATTCAATTATCGAAATCAAAAGGAGGCTTGGCATTCCCCCAAATCAGTAGGCAAATAATGATGTCAAAACTGAGATAGAGAAATGCAAATGGAACGGACGAAATACGCCTAGGAATTCAGGAATGAAACAGTCTGCCATCCTCAATTCCGAAATCTCTAGACTCACACTACTCAATATCAGTTTTGAGCAAAAGTTAGCGCCTAGCGCTTCTCTTATACGCAGGTCTGTCACAGGCTGTGCGCTTCGCTAGTATGGGCTTGTTATATTTGTTCGTTTACCAAGCCAAAGCGACGAGTGCGCCGTGAGTAGCCAAGCAAGGCTTTGTTTAGCTCGGCCTCATTAAAGTCAGGCCACAGGACATCGGTGAAGTAGAGCTCAGCGTAGGCGGCTTGCCATAGCAAAAAGTTGCTAATGCGCTGCTCGCCGCCGGTGCGAATGAGCAGGTCAACCTCGGGCAGGTCTGCTGTGCTGAGGTGTTGTTCCAAGTCCTGCTCGGTCAGTTCGGCGGCGAGTTTACCGGGGTGGGCAGCGCACCAACTTTGCACGGCTTGCACTACATCCCACCGGCCGCCATAGTTGGCGGCCACACACAGCGTGATAGCTTGGTTATTTGCGGTAGCCTCCTCTGCAGCACGTATGCGCTGTTGCAGATCGGCACTAAAGCCTGCCAATTGGCCTATAACCCGAAGGCGCACGCCTGCTACAGCCAACGTCCCTATTTCTTTTTCCAGGTACTGGAGAAACAACCCCATGAGTGCGTGGACTTCGTCTGCTGGGCGTTGCCAGTTTTCGGTGCTGAAGGCAAAAAGGGTCAGACACTTAACGCCTAACCTTGCACAATGTTCAACCAAGACCTTGACACCAGCAGCCCCTTTGGCATGGCCTGCCGTGCGCGGCATAAACCGCCTTTGAGCCCAACGGCCATTGCCATCCATGATGATGGCAATGTGTTGGGGCAAATTTTGTTTTTGGTTATTGGTCACAAAAAGCTTTATTAAATCTTCTGGGCAAGACTCTGCACTTTCACCCAAAAGATAATCTCAGATTATCTATAGAGCGTGAAAAAATCTTACCGAAATAATACGGCTCGATTTATACCACCCGAAGGTTCTCAACCGCCATGCGCAGTTTTTGTGGTTGCCCCAGCAAATCCACCAACACAAAGCCCCGGGTTTCGCCATCGTGCGCCAAGTACCGACCTTCGAGCCCTTTAAGCGGACCACTAGCCAACTGCACTTGGTCGCCAGGGTTGAACATACGCTCGATGGTTTCGGCTGGCGCTTCTTTCAAAAAAGCAATGAACTCGGGCGGCACTTTGGCCGGCTGAGAGCCGAAGCTGACCAGCTTGCTCACACCCAAAGTCGAGCGGATGGCACCCCAATTTTGCGCCTGATCGTTTAGCCGAATGAACAGGTAGCGACTGAACATGGGTTCGGTAATGGTTTGTACTTTTTGGTTACGCAGTTTTTCCACCTGCAGAGTGGGCAAAAAGCAGTTGAAACCTTGGTTTTGCAAATTTTCATGAGCACGGACTTCTTGGCGGGGCTTAGTGTGAACCACGTACCAAGCGGTGCTATTTATATCAGTCATTGAAGTTCTTGTGGAGTGTCTTGACCCATGTGAAGCACGCGCCACACGACAATGTTCGCGGCTTTCAACATGGACGGGGTTCGTTGCTGCGCTTCATTTCTTCATGCCTTGAATGTGGGCAGTTTTCTTACGAAGCTCGGCAAAGTAGGCAGGTTAACGTACCTCTTATACGTGCGCACTGTACGCCAGCCAGCTAGAAGGCGGAGTTGCTAGGCTCTAGTCTTCGCGAATGAGCGCCCACTTACTCGCTGCCGGCGCTATAGCCACGTTGGACGACATGCACATCCTCAATAGACTTTAGGGCATCGGACAATGAAATGTTCGTAGTGCTCATAGTTAGCTATTCTACAAGAATTGGTAGTTCTTGACAAAACTCGAATTGCTATGGTTTTCGCTCACTGGTGGGCTGTAAATCCGAGAGTAAAGTGGCACTTATTTTTGAAAGTAATTGCACAATGTCAACGAAAAACCTCTTTGATCCTTCGGCCATGTCTGACAACGTGAAAGAGCAGGCGCAGCAAATTTGGCTGGCTGGTTTGGGGGCATTTGCCAAGGCGCAGCAAGACGGCACCAAGGCCTTTGAAAAGCTGGTGAGCGATGGCATCACCATGCAGCGCAAGGTGCACACCACCGCCGAAGAAAAACTGGCGGAGGCCACACAAAAGGCCACCCAAGCCGCGCACACCCTGAGCGAGCGTGCCACGGGCCAGTGGGGCAAGCTGGAAGGCATCTTTGAAGAGCGTGTGGCGAAGGCCCTGCACAGCTTGGGCCTGCCATCTGCCGCTGAAATGAAGGCGCTGCACGAACGTGTGGCCGCGCTTGAAGCGCAACTGGGAGCCAAGCAAAAAGTCGCCGCGAAGTCGGCAGCTAAACCTGCGGTGAAAGCCGCGGCAAAGCCAGCAACCAAACCAGCTGCAAAGAAAGCCCCCGCCAAGAAAGTTGCCAAGAAATAATTGGGCGCCGCCCCAATCAGTGAACATGGCAAAAAAAGCGCCACGCCGTACCGCCGAGCGGATTTTGGAGGTCACGCTTGACCTTTTCAACCGCTTTGGCGAGCCCAATGTGTCGACCACATTGATCTCGTCAGAGCTGAGCATCAGCCCCGGCAACCTGTACTACCACTACCCCGCCAAAGAGGAGCTGGTCACGGCGCTGTTCAATCGCTACGAGGCAGCGCTGGATGATTTATTAGAAGCCGCACCCGGCGTGCATGACGTGGAAGACGCTTGGTTTTTCATGCACACGCTGTTTGAGCTGGTGTGGCAGTACCGCTTCTTGTACCGCGACTTGAACGACTTGCTCAGCAAGAACCGCAAGCTGGAAACCCACATCAAAGACGCGCTGCTGCACAAAACCACTGCGTTTCGCACCCTGCTCGACAGCCTCGCGCACGATGGCGCACTGGCCATCACCGTGTCGGAGCGCGAGGCCACGGCCACGCACATGGTGGTGATGCTGACCTGGTGGCTGAGCTACGAGTACGTGCGCGACCCGCGCCACGCGCTCGAGCCCGAGAGCGCGCAGGCCTCGCTGCTGCGCGGCGCCAAGCACGTGCTGAGCCTGCTGGTACCCTACGCGGTCAAGCCGCACAAAGAGCACCTGGGCGCGCTACTTTCCGCCTACTAACGCCGCCTCCACCAGCCTGACCCAATACGTGCCCCCCAAGGGGATCAGCGCGTCATTGAAGTCGTAGTTGGGGTTGTGCAG
>JACCDN010706571.1_pt1 | contig 57289 bp, 57 predicted proteins | sample 7441691 | NCBI WGS metagenome assembly JACCDN01 (sample SAMN15323439, study PRJNA562643) | freshwater metagenome | isolation source: river surface water | place: USA:Blue River Watershed | collected 2017-08-16 | reverse complement strand
CGGTCGCAATCGTGATACCCCGTGCGCGCTCTTCTGGCGCTTTATCAATTTGGTCGTAGGCTTTGAATTCGCCACCATAGACTTCTGCTAGGACTTTGGTAAGCGCCGCTGTCAAGGTTGTTTTACCATGATCCACGTGACCAATAGTACCGACGTTTATATGTGGTTTTGTTCTCTCAAATTTTCCCTTAGACATAGCAAAACTCCTATATAGCTTGTTAGTTTTTCAACACAACCCTTAACTGGAGCCCACAACCGGGCTTGAACCGGTGACCTCTTCCTTACCAAGGAAGTGCTCTACCGCTGAGCTATGTGGGCCATCCTAATCCTTAAAAATAAAGGCACCATGGTTACAAATACCCGCCTCCAACTATGAGCGGGTGATGGGAATCGAACCCACGCTATCAGCTTGGAAGGCTGAAGTTCTACCATTGAACTACACCCGCACTGTATCAACTTCACTGCCGCTTCCGCCGCCAATCATGCGCAAACCCAGCAGGGTACACGCCCAATCTAAGAAGATGCCAGACTAGCAACAACCCCAGATCCTTGGTTTAGCGTTATGGAGGGGGTAGGATTCGAACCTACGAAGGCAGAGCCGTCAGATTTACAGTCTGATCCCTTTGGCCGCTCGGGAACCCCTCCCAAAAGTCAAGCCGCGTATTTTCTCCAACTGGACTACTCTTGTCAACTATATGCCAGTGAGATTCGCGGAAAAGTCAAAGTTTATTTAAGAACGCTTAATTACTAGTCAGAAAACTAGCTGAAAAACTACAGTGGCCCTATTTCTGCACAGAAAATCCAGCGTTTTGTGGCGCTACTCAGTGGCGCAAGAACATTAGCCTTACCACTACACGCAAAAAGAAATCCCCCCCGAAGGCTGGAAAAATAGGCAGATTTGTGGTAGAAATGGACTTCGTTTACCGGTCGAACCCGAAGAGCTAAGAAGTAGGAAGAGTGTAATGACAACTGACAGCGCAATCGAATTGTTCAGAAGCAAACAGTTGGCTAATTTGGCATTCCCCATCCACAGCTTGGATGCCTATATCGCCAGCGTGCAACGTGCTCCCATGCTAAGCCAAGAAGAGGAACAGACATTAGCCAAGCAATTACTCGAACAAAATGATATAGACGCGGCGCGGCGCTTGGTCTTGAGTCACTTACGTTTTGTCGTCAAGATTGCCCGTGGCTACTCGGGCTATGGTCTGGGTCTCGCTGATTTGATTCAAGAAGGCAACGTGGGATTGATGAAAGCCATCAAACGCTTCGACCCAGAGATCGGCGTACGCTTGGTTTCTTTCGCCGTACACTGGATCAAAGCTGAAATTCACGAATTTATCATTCGCAATTGGCGTATCGTCAAAGTCGCCACCACCAAGGCGCAGCGCAAATTGTTTTTCAACTTACGCCGCAACAAACGCGAGAATACCTGGTTCACACCCGAAGAAGCGCAAGACGTTGCCGAAACACTGCACGTCAGTCGCTCCGATGTGCAAGAGATGGAAAAACGGCTGGCCGCTTATGACAGCAGTTTTGATAGCACACCGGACGATGAGAGCGACAACAGCACACATGCGGTACCCGCCAACTTTTTAGAAGATAAGCGTTATGATCCGGCGCTACTGTGGGAAAAATACGACTGGGAAAAACAAAACGCCCATAAATTCCATCGCGCTTTTACTATGCTGGACAAACGCAGCCAGTTGATTTTACAACAACGCTGGCTCAGCGAAGAAAAAGCCACGCTGCAAACCTTGGCCGAACACTTTGCGGTTTCTGCCGAGCGTATTCGTCAACTGGAAAATGAAGCCATTAAAAAATTACGCAAGATTATGTTTGCCGGCGAACTGGTTGCCGAGTAAAACGATACGACATTCACACGGGATTTATTATGCAAACCAAAGTTAACAAGCATTTTGTCAGTGACGAAGATATTTTTCTCGCCGCGTTGCGTGCGCAACAGCCTGAAACAGCCAGTCAACAAGCGGAACGCCTACATCACGAAGCCATAGCGCTGCGTCGCGATCACGCCGTGGCGCAAGACGACAGTACATTGTGGAGCGGCTTCACACAAGATTAATTAAAAACAACCGTTCGCCCTGAGGAGCTGATACCTCCCCACGAAATTTTAACGTAACAAGTTGATAAACCTAACTTTCACCGTTCCTACCCTTCGAGACATCGCACACTTTAAACCGTTAGCCCTGAGGAGCACGCACACAGTGCGTGCGTCTCGAATGGGTGAACGGTTTAAAGTGCACGCTTCCTCAGGGCGAACGGCTGTTTTTAATTCGCGGGGACATATCAGATGAACCGGCCTACAGGCCGGTTCGCAGCCGTATTATTTCTTGCAAACAGCGATCGGTGTTGTTGCGTTCACGTAAGCTTGCTCAGCCTCCGCGACTGTCTTATCCCGCAAATATTGAGTTACACTCACAATTGCATTTTCTACGTGTTGCTTCTGTTGGTACTCAGTCGATGTATCCTTGGCTTGCAACCAAAATTGCATGAGCGCATGAGCTTCTAACCCAGCGTATTGTTGCAAGGTGGCTTGGCGTGCTTGCAGCGCCTGTTGTTCGCGTTCCTCTTTAGGGGAAGCAAGCGTAGACCATGTGCTTGTCATAGAACTAAAAAAATTAGTTATGCTACCCGCTCGCGCACGCTCCTGTTTCGCGATAAATTCCGCATGCGACAAGAATATTGGTTCCAACTTAGTACGCAACAGCGCCATAGAGCCTAACAACAAATTGGAGCGAGTCTGACTATCTTCCAACACTTGCGAGAGTGCGACTACATCACCAAAATACCTTGCATCACATGCGAAACGCAATGTGGTTGCCGCGGCCACGCGTTCCATCTCAACATAAACAGCAGGCAATGCGCCAGCGGATGAATGTGGCAACAGCGTTTTCCATGCCTCGGCTTGCGTAATGATTGCGTTTAGGATCACGTAAAAATGCGCTAACTGCTCTTGCGTGATCGCAGCTATCTGTGCAACCACTGCCTGCGATGAATCAGCACGCGTAACTGCGTCGCCGCAGGCTTGCTCAAAGCCCGTGATAGATTTCTGCATAATGCTTCCATCTAACCAGCCTGGCGCAAAGCGGGCTGCATAGTCCTGCAAAATCGTTATTAACTGCTGTCTGTAATCATTAACCACTGTATCTACATAGTGTTTCCGTGCTTCTCCATGTGCCTTATCGGTAAGAAAACGTATTTCAGAAAAATTAAGCTGAATCTTAGTCTGATAGTTTGCCACTATTGCCTGTGGCGTAGGACAAAGTGCTAATGTACGAGCACAATGCTGAGCTGCTTTCATTATCTTCGTTTGCGTATCTGTATCCACTGCACCCTCGGCATCCGCGCACCACGGATTGGCAGCTGTGCTTTGCATGGCATCGCACAAGATTGGCGGTAACATCTGCTCTGTGAAATACGCCTTTGCCGCAGAATTAACCCCGGGAGTCATGGCATGCTGACACGCGTTGGCAATCACGCCAACCGTACGCGACGATAATTCAATAGCCACGGGTTTACCCGCCCCACCGTTGCGGGGTTGTAAATACTGCGGATTGGCCTGCCGCATGATGAATGCTTTACTCGACGTATCCATGATCGCCATGGTCGATGGCTTATTGCCTAAATTAGCCCATTGGATACCTAAGTCTCGGCCTGTTGCGGTGAGGTCTAATATTTCCTGCTGCTCAGGGCCATGTACCACCAACAGCATTTCACGTTGCCCGTCTTTATAGAAATAAAATCCGCGCTCAGTGGACATGGCCTGCGGCTTAGCGGACACCAATTGCCACTGATACCCTATGCTCCAGTCTATTGTATCTAGAGAAAATAACTGTGGCGGAATAGTTACATCAGACGACATCGCTGCCTGCTCCGCTACCTCCTTCGCTGCCTGCATCAACTCGGTTAAGTTAAAGATTTCGTGGCCTGCGTTATCGGCATGCACCACCACGACACCGATATCCTGTGGTTCCGCCTTGCGATACAGATAAATTCCTGGGTGCTTGGGTATCTCGGTCGGCTCACCGACTGCGGGTAACAAGTAATGTTTATAATCATCGAGCACATCCCCAACATGCAGTAACAAGAGGTTAGGCTTACGCCCCAGCTCGTCCACCCAATTATCCGCATCCAACCACGCTTTTGCAGTCAGTTGAGCAGCTGCATCGTCACAAACACGCTGCACCACACCAGATGCGGTATATGGCTGTAATGCGGCTTCATGCTCAGGTAATAATGCCCAGTGCGGCTGCTTTCCCCACGCATCTAAACCAAGCACTTGATCGGCATAAATGCCCTGCGGATAAAGGCGATTGATTTTTTCCGACAATACCTCGCCCCACGCCCCAGCTAACGCATCGCGCTCTATTCTCTGCACCGACTCAGGGTCAAGTTGGGTACGTAATGTCACTAAACACGCACGCAACGCACCACTCACTTGCGCCCTATAAGACGGGGTCCAAATGCGCCAATAGTGTTGATAAACACTAAGCGCGTGTTTTAACAGGTTTTTATATATCCGATCGACATTCGCATTTCCGTCAACGCTGAGCGCATACGGATCAAGGCCTTGCATCTCTGCGCGCAGCGCACGCAGGTGACGTAATGGCTGCACAAAATTATTGTTATCTGCGGGATCCAAACGTTTCTCGACACAAGCGTCCAAAAACGGGGTAACGGCATCAACCAACCCTTGCGCCCATGGGTCGCGCGGGGCCGCTGAGGCAGACCCTACATAACCCAATAATACCTGGCGAACAGTGTCAATATCTCGGTTTGCAGGCTCTAACACTTCGTCAAACAAGGCATGGATGAGCAATCCACATTCGGGATCCTTAGCCGCATGTAAGGCCAGTAGCTTATTGCCTATCTGTTCCAGCTGCTCTGTTGCGGTATACGTGCTTGCTGTAGGCAAAAAAACAAGGGCGTGCAAGCGTCCGATTAGTTTTGCTTTCTCGCCCGGGTTGAAGGCCGTAGCCATGTCTATGGCAGCAGACAATTTCTGTAAGAACTCTTTGTTGTTAACCCTACGCTCAATTACTATGGACTGGCTGGCTAACGTAAGTGAAACAATCTCAAGCGTATAGGGAAATGGCATGGCAACCTCGTTATTATTTTTTCTCCAAAACAGAGAAAAGTATAGGTTCTGCACAAACTTATGTCAAGCCCATAGCCAGCCTCTAACTGAGGCTGACTGTAGCACCTAGCCCGCGTTGCTATTTGACCAGCCCCAAGCTTTGCTTGAGTGCCATAACCCGTTGATAAGCCATGTCTATGCGGGCCGGGCTTATTTCGCCTTTACGCAATAAATCCCGCATGAGAGCCACTACCGTGCTGGGTAATTGCGGGTAGTGCTGCACGCTGTTATCACCAAATAACAAGATATCATTGCCGGCATTGACCGCGCGCTTGATGGTCTCACGCAAACTGTATTGCTTGCTCACCGCACCCATGAGTAAATCATCCGTTATCACTACCCCGGCAAAATGCAATTGGCCGCGCAACACACCCGTGATCGTCGGAGCCGATAGCGAAGCCGGAGCCGCCGCATCTAAATGACGATTGAACACATGCCCCACCATCACCATGGGACAGACCTGCCCCACCGATGGTTGATACGGCGCTAACTCGGTAGCGGACCACGTCTCGGTCACGTCGGTAAAACCTTGGTGGGAATCGGTCTGCGCACTGCCGTGTCCGGGGAAATGTTTGCTGGCACACGCTATCTGATGCTGCGTAAACACCTTGGCAAACACCCGTGCATGCCGCGCAACGACCGCGGGATCCGCGGAAAAACTGCGGCCCAAGCCACCTATCACCGGGCTATGCGGATTGATATTGAGATCGACCACCGGCGCAAAATCCACATTAATACCCACCCATCGCAACTCCTTTGCGATCGTCGTGGCATTGCTGCGAGTCCTTTCCACCTCATCCAATTGACCCAGTTCTTGTGCCGATAAAGTATGAGCAAAGCCATTGCTCGGATTTAAGCGCTCGATCCGGCCACCTTCTTGATCAATAGCAACCAACAGCGGTAATCGACTCGATTGTTTTAAGCGAGTCACGAGCTGGCGTAACCGCAGCTTGTCATCGATGCGACTAGTCTGGCCAGGCTGCGTAATGTTGCGTCCGAACAGAATCACGCCGCCGATATGATAGCGTTGCAGATCACGCACGAAAGGCGAATCTGCATTCACCTGTTGTCCTTGAAAACCAAACATTAGCATTTGACCCATTTTTTCTTCGATGCTAGGAGCCGCTTGGGCTGCGCTCAGCCACAGCGCACTAAAAAAAATGAGCCCACAAATAACGTGTCGCATGCTACAACTCCCTCGTGATAATCTAGGCGGCGACTGTAGCATGATGATAAGGCACGATGCAAAACACACCACAACGCAAGATCATTCATATCGACATGGATTGCTTCTATGCGGCCATAGAAATGCGCGATGATCCGCGCCTACGCAAGCGGCCCTTGGCCGTCGGTGGCGCGGCGGATAAACGCGGGGTGCTATGCACCTGTAACTACGTGGCTAGGCAATATGGCCTACACGCGGCAATGGCATCGGCACATGCGCTGCGTCTTTGCCCCGATCTCGTCATCATCCCACCGCGTATGCAACGGTACCGCGAAGTGGCGCACGCGATTGCAAAAAATCTGCGAGAAATCACCACCTGCATAGAACCCCTATCCCTGGATGAAGCCTATCTGGATGTAACGGCAAGTACGCATTGCCAAGGCAGTGCCATCCGCATGGCCCGGTATTTACGCGAACGTATCTACGCGGAACACGGCCTAACCGCGTCCGCCGGCATCGCCGCCAATAAATTTCTAGCCAAGGTCGCCAGTGATTGGCGCAAACCCAACGGCCAATTTGCTATTACCCCACTGGCCGTAGATGCTTTCATGCAGACCTTGCCCGTCAGTAAGATCGCCGGGGTCGGCAAGGTGACGGCGCAACGTATGCATAAGTTACATATTCACACCTGCGGTGATCTACAAAAACTGTCGTTACTCGAGATCACACAACTGTTTGGCAACAGTGGTAATCGTCTGTATGAACTCGCACGCGGCATCGATAATCGCGCCGTCAACACCAGCAGAGAACGTAAATCATTGAGCGTAGAACACACCTTCGAACGCGATCTCACGACGCTAGCAGCTTGCGTGAGTCAACTAGAACCGCTATACCAACAACTGCAACGCCGTCTCGCCCAGCACGCGCCGACCACAGCGATACACAAACAATTTGTGAAAATCAAATTTCACGATTTTCAACACACGCGTATCGAAAACACCACACAGCAACTCTCACCCAGTTTGTTTACACAACTGCTCACTACCGGCTATGCCCGACAACAAAAACCGATACGTCTGCTCGGCATAGGGGTGGGCTTTGCCAACACGCACAGTGCAGCACAACTCGCACTCATATGATAGTTTTGGCACGCGCACCTGCTTGCTCATGGACTAAACGTGGCACCAGGTAACCCGGCAACTGGTATTGCAACTCTTGCCATAGCTGTTTTGCCACGGCATGCTCTACGTCGAAATGTGCAGCACCTTGCACTTTGTCGAGTAGATGCAAATAGTAAGGCAATACCCCTGCCGTAAACAGCGCCTCAGACAGATCGCGTAATGCATGCACGGTGTCATTCACCCCACGCAATAACACCGACTGATTTAACAAGGTAATACCGCTGTCACGCGCAGCATGCAACGCATGTTGCACACTGGCGTCTAACTCATTGGCATGGTTGCAATGCAAAACTAGCACCACCTGCAATCGACTGCGGGCTAAGCCTTGCAGTAAATCAGTGGTCATGCGTTCGGGAATGATGATCGGCATACGGCTATGAATACGCAAGGTGCTTACTGAGTTAATGGCTGCAACGCGCGCGATCAGCTCCAGTAGATACTCATCATCGGCAACCAATGGATCGCCACCACTAAAAATTACTTCGTGGATGCGGGGATCTGCAGCGATGTAATCTAGCACCGCTTGCCACGATTGCCGACTCGGTTGATTCTCCGCATAGGGGAAATGGCGCCTGAAACAATAGCGACAATGAACGCCACAGGCTCCGGTCACCGTCAATAATACACGCCCCGCATATTTGTGTAATAAGCCAGGTAGTACATTCGTCTGTTGCTCATTCAAAGGATCGCGCACAAAACCCGCGACCCTCTCCTGCTCGGCATCCAACGGCAACACCTGGCGTAACAGGGGGTCCTGCAGATCACCGACCCGCATACGTGCGACAAAACTACGCGGCACGCGCAGTGGAAACAAGGTATGCGCGCGCAACGCCGCGGGAAGCCAAGTGGCATCCAATTGCAACAACTGCCACAATTCCTGTGGTTGTTTAACCACGTTTACTAAGGATTGGCGCCAATCCGATAAAGCAAGCTGCAACATATTTTATGTTCTATCTCTTTAAAGCCCAGGATGATACCAGTATCATAGGCGTTTTGCAGGAAAATGGCGCAAGAGGAATCATTCATGACTATTTACAGTACAAGCGAGTTTAAAGGCGGATTAAAAATCATGCTGGATCAGGCGCCTTACAACATTATCGAAAACGAATTCGTCAAACCCGGCAAGGGCCAAGCCTTTAGCCGTGTAAAATTGCGGAATTTACTGACCGGACGGGTCATCGAACGCACGTTTAAATCCGGTGACAACGTAGAAGGGGCCGACGTAGAAGAGGCGCCTATGCAGTACTTATATAACGACGGCAGCACCTGGACCTTCATGCATCCGCAAAGCTTCGAGCAATATAATGCGAGTGACGACGTAGTGGGTGAAGCCAAACAATGGCTTAAAGGGCAAGAGCTATGTACCGTCACGTTGTGGAATGACGCCTTGATCCTGGTCGTGCCGCCTAATTTCGTCACTCTCAAAATAGTCGAGACCGATCCGGGTGTGCGCGGAGACACTTCCGGTGGCGGTGGTAAACCAGCCATCCTAGAAACGGGCGCCGTGGTGCGCGTTCCTCTGTTTGTGCAAGTGGAAGAAGTCATCAAAGTCGATACCCGCATCGGTGAATACGTCTCGCGAGTCAAAGAATAATGAATGATACTGACTGGATGCCCACCGCCAGCCTAGCGCACTTAACCCAACGTGCGGCTATACTCGCGCGCATTCGTGCATTTTTCGCGGCCGCCCATGTTTTAGAAGTAGATACCCCACTGCTCATGCGCAGCGTCATTGCCGATCCGCATTTACAGCTCATGACGTGCCATCATGACAAGCACACACTGTACCTACAACCCTCACCTGAAGCAGCGATGAAACGTTTATTGGCTGCGGGTAGCGGTTCTATTTATCAAATCTGCAAAGCCTTTCGGCAGGAAGAACAAGGCCGTTTACATAACCCCGAATTCACCTTACTGGAATGGTACCGAGTTGGGTTTGATCACCACGCGTTAATGCATGAGGTTGATGCCCTGCTACAAGCCGTACTTGCCTGCCCGCCAGCTACACGTCTTAGCTATGCACAAGTATTCCAGCAATACTTGGCGATCAATCCACACGACAGCACGCTCACCCAATTACGTCAGCTGATCAAGCAACAACAGATCCCACTGGAATGCATCGATGATTTAGATAAAGACGCATGCTTAGATCTATTGATGACGCATTGTGTGGAGCCCCACTTGGGCCAGCAACAACCGTTATTTATTTACGATTATCCCGTGTCGCAAGCGGCACTGGCGCAAACACGCCAACAAGGCAATGTGCGTGTGGGCGAACGCTTCGAAGTCTATTACCGCGGCGTGGAACTCGCTAATGGCTACCATGAACTAGCCGACGCCAAGGAACAACGCCAACGCTTCATCGCTACTAACCAATGGCGTGTTAAGTTAGGTGCTTCTCCCGTGACGATTGACGAGCATCTATTAGCGGCCTTAGCACACGGTTTACCGGATTGTGCCGGTGTAGCGTTGGGCATCGATCGCCTAGTCCTACTCGCCACACAGGGTCATGCCATCAGCGATGTCATGAGCTTCGCCCAGCACTCTGTTTAAAGAAAGAGGTCACCCGCTCGCGGGTGAGGCAAAGGGGAAGTCCAGAGGGGAGCCTATACGAGCGCCGCTCTGGTCGCCGTCCGCGCGACTATTTCGCGCAGGCGAAATCACAATTAAGGAAACCATCTCGGTCGCTTGCGGCCGAGTTGTTGAGAGGAACAAATATGATAAAGCGTCCACCTGCAACCCGCGGCTTACACCACGTCGCACTCTGGGTCACTCAGTTCGAAGCCTGCGAATACTTTTACACGGTCTTATTAGGTATGCAGGTTGAGTGGCGCCCGGATCCGGATAACCTCTATCTGACCTCGGGTAACGATAATTTAGCGCTACACCGCGCCCCTGCGGGCTTCGTGCTGGCGCCACAACAACGCCTGGATCACCTGGGATTTATTCTGGCAACACCTGCCGACGTACTGGCGTGGCACACGTTCTTGCTGGAGCAGCACGTCACCATCAAAACCGCGCCACGCGCGCACCGCGATGGCGCCCACAGCTTTTATTGCAGTGACCCAGATGGCAATATAATCCAAATGATTTACCATCCACCCCTTGCTAAACCAGACGACTCACGTTAATCTGGGCGACTTCTGAATAGTACCCCTATTCTTTTTTTATTCACTGTCGCGACTGTGGGAACGATGCGTATGGCCAATCACAAACTGCAATTGTTGGGCTTCAACAATCTAACTAAAACCCTGAGCTTTAATATCTACGATATTTGTTACACCAAGACCACAGAGCACAAACAGGAATATATTAAATATATCGATGAAGTGTATAACGCCGATCGCTTAACCTCTATCTTGACCGAAGTCACCAAAATCATTGGCGCGACCATTCTCAATATCGCGTATCAAGATTATGAGCCACAAGGCGCGAGCGTCACCATGCTCATCGCCGAAGACAACGTAGATGAACGCCACGTGGATTCACAAATCGAAGCACCCGGTCCACTGCCCGCTGCCGTGGTTGGTCACTTAGACAAAAGCCACATCACCGTGCACACCTATCCAGAGAGCCATCCCGATGACGGTATCAGTACCTTCCGCGCCGATATCGATGTCTCTACGTGCGGCTTGATCTCGCCGTTAAAAGCGTTGAATTACTTGATCCATTCCTTTGATTCCGACATCGTGACCATAGACTACCGCGTGCGCGGCTTCACCCGTACCATCGATGGCCAAAAGGTGTTTATCGATCACAACATCAATTCCATTCAGAACTATGTGCCGGAAGACACACGCACGCGCTACCAAATGATAGATGCGAACATCTATCAAGAAAATATTTTTCATACCAAAATGCTATTAAAAGATTTCTCGCTAAATAATTACCTATTTAGCAGCGGCGAAGGCGAATTTTCTAGCCCCGAGCTAAGCGCCATCAGTCAACGCTTACGCCATGAAATGTTAGAAATATTCTACGGCCGTAACGTCGTGCTCAGCCCCGGCGCGACGACTAAATGAGCGTAGTTTCCGTTATTTAACGCTCAGCAGTAACGAAGATGCAGGTTGAACAGAGCCTGCAACTGGGGTACGCTGTGCGGCAAATAAATCCCGTAAGTCCTGGGTGTTCTCCTTGTACCCTCTTACCCGCACCCGGTTAGCTATACCACTACTGCCACCTAAGTCCACATTAGCGATAAACTGCTGAAAGGGCGGGTAGGTGCAAAGGCAACGCAACAATGCTGCGGCGAGTGGTCCTGGATGCAGTAACGCGGCCCTAGCCATATCCTCACATTTATCAGCATGGTACGCGGCGGCAGTGGGCTGTGTTTGCAACTGGACTAAGCACTGCGCTAGCGCGGCTTCGTTACCGCTAATGATCATCAATTCCAAGTAGGACCGTATGCTTTGTTCGGGCATTACGCTCAGCTGTAGGCCGTTGTTTGCCGACATGTCAAAACCTACCGCCATCAATTGGCTGCCATGCGCCAAATAGACAAGGCCCGCACGCTCCAGACTTTCAAATGCCTCGTTCTCCCTAAACATCACTTACTCCTTCCCTTCCCATCACGCGACAAATACAACGCTCACACAAAACTCCTACAACCCAAGAAAAACAAACGCATGAACGGAAAGTTTAACCGGGATATGGTGATGATATTCTTTCTGCAGCACGATCAACGACTACATCACTACGCACGGGAAATAACGCCCGTAATTCAATGACATTTTCTTTATAGCTTTTTACCCGAATCATCTTGGCTACTTCACTGTTGCTACCTAAATCCACACCAGCAATAAACTGCTGAAACGGCGGGTAAGCACAAAGGCTCCGCAACAACCCCGTGGCCGTGGCCGCATCATGCCTGAGCGCGCCGCAAGCTATCTTTTCACATTTATCCGCAAGATACGCAACCACACGGGGCTGTTGTTGCAAGTCGCCCACACACTGCGTCAACCTGCCAACATCACCGTGCATAACGAGCAATTCTAAGTAGGATCGTGGTTCGGGTAACGCCATAGCATACCATGCACCACCCAAGGATACGGGAAAACCCACCGCCATTAAATCGCTGCCATTCTGCAAGTAGATAGCTTCTGCATCCGCTACATTTTTAAATGGTATAAGCTTATCAAACATCACTGACTCCTTCCCTGCTACATGATCACGTGACACAGAGTGCTACGCGATGCCAACGTCCGTTCACCCTGATGAAGCACGCACTTTAAATCGTTCGTATACCCTTCGAGACGCCGCACTACGTGCAGGCCCTCAGGGCGAACGGCTTAATAAAGTGTGCATCGTCGCTAAGGACCGAACGAATACCCTGTTTTGCTTTACCCTGTGCCCTTAAGCCGGCAACCGCAAACTTTCTCTCATTCTAGTTAGGCAAATAGCGCGGCAATGACGGCGGCTGTTGCCCTGCCATGCCAGTATGCATTTGCTCTGCCGGGTTAACCTGAATTTCCTCTATACCATCAGGCTCGTGATTCCAAAACGTCAAATGGCGTTTTGGCTCTGTCTCAAAACCATTTTCTAGAGAACGCTTATGCGTATCACCAAATAGCCCTACCTGTGCAGCATTGATCGCCGCATTATTCGTACGCGTGCGTTCTGGTGTCGTCCCCACTACATCCACTTCATCAGCACCTCGCCGTGAGTTGGCCCGTGGTGGCGTGTCAAGCAGGACAGCTGCTTGTGGTGGCGGAGTCATTAAGTCATCGATAAATAAATCCAGCGCTCTATCACCCTTATACAGCATACGCGCGTCAAAACGTTGTTTGGGCTCGCCCGTCTGAGTGAGTAACTTGCGCATCCCCTCTTTGTATAACGGCTGCAGCGCCAAAGCATTCAATAACGCAGCACAGTTGTCATGGCGCAATGCATTGATTAGCATGTTCGATAACTTATCGAGATGATAGGCCACTGCGTCCGCTCCCGACCATGCAATCACTAAGTCACGCACCGTTGTATCGTTACCGCCTAGCACCGCAAATTCCAGTAGTGACATGACGGGCCGCTCACTAGGCACCGCCTCAAGCTCAAAGCCCGTAGTCTCCAGCATAAAACCCACCGCAGACCAATGCCCCTGACCGAAAAGCCCTTGCGCCTGCGTCAAATCACTCACCTGAACTACCTGTTGAAACGTCATTTCAATTACCTGCTGTTATTATTGTGCGAACATTAAATTTTGGTTATTGTACTACCACATTGGCTATAACTCAACCGACCCTCGCCGCCTCACGGCGTGGGACGCCACTGCTGACGTCCCAACTGAAACTCACCTTGTGCGTCTACGTATCCTACTAGATTCTTGAGATCCGCTTGCTGCGTTTCGTAAGGGCCTAAGGCGTACATGAGCATAGGGATATTGCTGCCATCAGCCCCGCTTGTTCTCGTGAGATCTTCACGCAAGGCTTTAAACAATAATTGGCATCCTTCGTAAAAATTAGTTGGCACTGGATCGCGCGAACAGCAGGTCACGCTGGTCATAAATTCTATGCGCGGCGTAATCTGCGCTTGGGTGTGTAAATCGGCAGGCAATGGCTGAAAGCCTCTGGCTTTTACTGCAGCAGCTACGTCAGCAACAAACTCGAGGCCATACTGCAAAAACCAACTGTCTTCTGCATGCAGGCGATCCGTTGTTAACAATTGAGCCAAGTTCAAGCCGGTTTTATGGGTAAAGAACCGGGGGAATGACGAGGTATATTTCGCTTCCTGTGCCGCACTTAGTTTCTTGGTTTGCTTTGAAAGTAGCGTTTTAAACTCACTGTGTGTACCACTGTACGCTTCGCGCTTATTCCACTTCATCGTTATATCACGCTGGCTGCCGTTGGAAGTAACGCCAAAAAATAGCGTGCCTACGCACGCCACGCCTGCATTTTTAAATGAAGAACTTATAGGGATGACACTAGGCGGCAAAGGCAGAACACGCACAAACTCACTATTGCCCAGTTGCACCAATTGGAATTCAGCCTCTGCTTGCGCCAACCACGCTTGCACGAATGCAACAAAACCTTGCTCCCTCAACTGCAATGTACAATGCGCATTCGCATTTAGCATACCTTGTTTATAGAGCTCCAACTGCTTCTCTATTGTTTGCTCATCGACCTGGTGAGACCGCAGCAGATCCCGCAACCCTTTCTGCACGGAGTCATACCAGGCTTTCACATGATTTTTAAAAAAATAGGTCGCCGCATCTTGCTCTGTCGCACAGCCATAAATCTGAAGTGCAGTATACAACTTATCTGTCCCAAGCCTGGCAAGTTCACCTGGATTAATACCCAAACCCTGTAAATATTCGGGAAACGAAACTAACGGCATACCAATACGTCCTATTATTTTTGTTATTATTAGGACGACTATACCTGGCTAAGATTAAGGAAATATTAAGAAAAATTAGCTCTATAACGCTAGTCGAATAACACACGCTGCATTGATGAAATTACAGCAGTGCCAAGGCTTCCGCCAGGCGTTGCACCGGCTGTACCTCTATCATCGGCAACGGCTTGGGTGCATTGGCCAAAGGCACGATAGCGCGCTTAAACCCGTGTTTAGCCGCCTCGTGTAAACGCTCCATGCCACGCGGTACCGGGCGTATTTCACCGCTTAAGCCCACTTCACCTAAAATCACCGTATCCTGCGGCAACGGTCGATTACGCAAACTGGAACACACTGCCAGCAATAACGCGAGATCGGCTGCGGTTTCGCTGACACGCACCCCACCCACTACATTGGCAAATACATCTTGATCATAAGTCGCCACGCCAGCGTGTTTGTGTAACACCGCCAATAACATGGTCAAACGGTTTTGCTCCAAACCGACGGTGATACGCCGCGGGCTAGTGCCGTAGCTCTGATCCACCAAGGCTTGTAATTCCACCAACAAAGGACGGCTGCCTTCCCAGGTCACAATGATCGCGCTGCCCGGCACCGGTTGTGCACTGCGCGTGAGAAAAATCGCCGATGGATTGCTGACTTCACGCAAACCGCGTTCCGTCATCGCAAAAATACCCAACTCATTGACCGACCCAAAGCGATTTTTTATGGCACGTAACAAACGAAAACGACTGTCTGAATCGCCTTCGAAATACAACACCGTATCCACCATGTGTTCCAATACACGTGGTCCAGCGAGGGTTCCCTCTTTGGTGACGTGACCGACAATAAACAAGGCGGTGCCGTGTTGTTTGGCGAAACGTACCAAGCGCGCCGCACTCTCACGCACCTGACCCACCGATCCCGGTGCTGCGCCCAGGGCCTCGGTAAACACCGCTTGGATCGAGTCAACCACCATCACTTGCGGCGCTTGTTGTTGCGCTATCTCGATCATGCGTTCGACGTGGGTTTCAGCCAGCACAACTAGATCTGCACTGGGCAATGCCAGGCGCCGCGCGCGCAACGCCACTTGCTGTAAGGATTCTTCACCCGTGACATAGAGCACCTTGTGTTGCGTGCTCAACTGACACAGCGTTTGGAGTAATAACGTCGATTTACCGATTCCCGGATCGCCGCCGATTAATACCACCGAACCAGGAACCAATCCGCCACCTAACACGCGATCCAATTCCGCTTGTCCGCTGGATAAACGCGGCTGTTCGGCTAGCTCCACCTGCGCCAGCAAGGTCGCCTGACTCGGCGCCACGCCGGCATAACCGATAGACAGCGACGAAGCCTGCACGCTAGGCAACACCTCTTCGACTAGCGTGTTCCAATGCCCGCAACCACCGCACTGGCCATTCCATTTCGGCGACTGGGCGCCACACACAGTGCATGCATACAAGCTTTTGCTTTTAGACATCTGCTGCGTCTTGCTTAGTTCTGCACAACTTGCCAATCTCCGTTGTTGGCACGGCACGCCTTACCCGTTATCTTTTCGGCTTTACCGTCGATCAACGCCGTCGTTACAAAGTTACGGCAAGGTTGCTTATTACTGTAATAAGTCTCGGTAGGACGCACGTTGTAATCCACTTGGGTATCGGGATTGCGCCAGGTGTAAGATTGATTCGTCGGCGTTTGCTCTAACGCTTTATTGACTTCTAAACGATCGGTCTTATCCATGGATGCACCGACTTTACCGCCGATGTAAGCACCCAATACCGCGCCGCCCACCGTCGCTAGCATTCTGCCGGAACCACCACCCACTTGATGTCCCAGCAACGCGCCGACCGCACCACCGGTTAATAGACCCACGTCTTGCTTGCTGACGTTGTCACAGGCCGCCAAACTGAGCATTAACAAACCAATAAATAGCGGTTTTAGTGTAGCCATTGTTACCTCTTAGGGTTGAATTTATACAGATTGCCTGGCAAAGCTTGCCTTTTGTCAATTTTGTTGGCAGAGTGGCGCTTTAATCCGGGAAATATCAGCGCTGTATGTTAACGATTCATAGTCGATTTGTAACGAATATTTTAAAGAAAAAAATCTCACCCGCGAGCGGATGAGGCAGAGCGATGGGAAGTCCAGAGGGGAGCCTATGCGAGCTCAACCTCCGGTCGCCGTCCGCGCGACTATTTTGCGCAGGCGAAATCAATGAAGGAAACAACTCGGTCGCTTGCGGACGAGTTGTTTAATGGTTTGAATGTTTATGCTAAAAGAACAATGGGTTTATCGGGTTGTCTTGGTGTGTTTATGTCTGGTTGCTGGTTTTATTGCGTACGGTAACGGGCGCTTATTGTTGCTCGGCAACCCAGACACCGTCATCATAGAAACAGCACCCACCAACAACATCCACGCCCTGGACCTGCAGCTCGCTGATACGGACAGCACCGATACATTCATCCAGGAATTACTCACCCACATTTACCAAGTCAATCGTGACATTTCCCTGCAGCGCCAACGCTTGTTGCGAGCACGCGAGCAACTAGAACAGCAAGGCCAACTCTCCGCCACCGAGCAACAATGGTTGAAACAAATTGCCGCTGACTATCACGTCGATTTCGCAGCGCTGAATAACCATCAAGGCTGGCAGACCCTACTCAAGCGCGTCAATACCGTACCGGCATCCTTGGCGTTGGCCCAAGCCGCCAACGAATCGGCGTGGGGGCAATCGCGTTTTGCCCGCTTGGGTAATAATTATTTTGGTCAATGGTGCTATAACCAAGGCTGCGGCATCGTGCCCAGTCAACGCAAACCCGGACGTGTGCACGAAGTAAAACGTTATGAGTCCACCTTCGCGTCGGTGCAAGAGTACGTACACAACTTAAATACCAACGTCGCCTATGCCACGTTTCGCGAATTGCGTGCCAAACTGGTCGCGCAAAACGATTCGATCAATGGACTCAAACTCGTGATCGGCATCATGAATTACAACCCATCCGGCTTAGCATACGTGCGTAAGATAAAATCCCTGATCACTGCCTATCACCTGCTGCGTTATGACGACGGGGATTATTTGAGTTAAGCCCTGTGCCACCATTAAAACCAGTGTCATACCGAGTGCAACACGGTATCTCGAGAATACTGCACGAGATTCTTCGCTGCGCTCTGAATGACAAATAAGGGTGTGATGTGTCAACCTGACTCGTAACTAAAATCGGTGTCATACCGAGTGCAACACGGTATCTCGAGAATACTGCACGAGATTCTTCGCTGCGCTCTGAATGACAAATAAGGGTGTGATGTGTCAACCTGACCCGTAACTAAAATCAGTGTCATACTGAATGCAACACGGTACCTCGAGAATACTGCACGAGATTCTTCGCTGCGCTCTGAATGACAAATAAGGGTGTGATGTGTCAACGACCCATAACTAAAATCGGTGTCATACCGAGTGCAACGAGGTATCTCGAGACGATTGCACGGTGTTATTAGCAGACGCGCGCCATCTGCACGAGGGATGACGACACCGGTTTGGTTTTGTTATTTTAGATTTTGTTGAGACAGCAAATCCCGCCTGACTCACGCCAGGCGGGGTTGCTATAGACCCTACTTCCTTGCCAAGGTAAGCATGTTTGTTGAAGAGGAAGCAGCATCACGTTGGCTTGCATCCAACGCATAGTTCATCTGTATTTCTTCCTGATCCATTTCATCAAACTGCTGAACATATGGCTGCTGCGCCGGCGTACTGCTATGTATACCGAAACGACCCGCTAACCGAGCCAACGAAAACGAACTTGTTGGCTGCGCGGATTGCTGCGCCGGCACAATCCCATTAGCAGGAACAATAACCGGCATTTCCACATCTACATGGTCCAAACCATTAGCTTGTTGCAGTGCTGCAGTATGTGCTGCTTGCAGCGCAATGCGATTATTCTCAATAAACTCAGGCGCATGCACAAACGACGCGAAAATATATAAAAATGATCCCGCCACTACCAATGACGCAACCACATCATTATTCATCCATGTACGTTCAGCAAGTGCCGGTAAAATCAACAAACCCAACACAAAACAATCTGCCAAGCCAAAAGACCATAACAATCTATTCAGAAATCGATTACCACCGTGTGCGCCCTCTTCTGCCGGCATTGCCCGATAGGCTGCTCTGCTAGCTGGATCTAAGAACAACGCACCAGACTGCGCCAATTGCAGCATCTTGCGGTAAGCAAACACACACATTACCGCCATGCCCACCAATGCGATCCCTAACGATCCCGCTACCGGTGCCATTCTCTCATTATTCCAATTGAACATCATGCGTAGCTGATCGGCATTGAAGAACGTCCTCACCGCCTGACCGACGCCAATTAATCCAGCCGGTATAACAAATCCCGCACGGTTAATTAAATGCAATCTATCGCGTTGTGCGGGTGCAATATTCCACGCAGCAAAAGGAGACCACGCTCCACTCAATCGCATTTGGCCTCTGAACAAGGCTTCAAGTCCGCTTCTGTAGAGCATTTCCAACACCAGAGCATGCGCAACACCCAGCGCAACACCGCTAAGCGGCATCGCATAATCAGCCGGCCGCCCTAACGCCACATAACTCTCATCGGTCATGGCATTGTAAGGTTCGGTCGAATTGAGAAATCCGGTCCAAGCTGCTAACACACTGGCTAACATCAGTTGCCAAGAAGGGCGAGAAAAACCTTCGCGCACAAACCTGGCAACACTCTCTTGCAAACTCTCAATAACTTGTGGGCGCATCAGCCAACCACCAAATGCAGCAACCACGCCAAAGAAACCAGAAATGCCTTGTTGCGCAATCAACGATCCATTCATCCAACGCCTAATCATCGGAGAATTCATACCTGAGGCACTGGTTTCAGCATAAAACGCCAATGCCAGCAACGCGGTCAACACCGTACCCACCACGGCAGCGCGCTGATCGGCTGTACTGCGATACGTATTCACTAACCCCTGTTCAAACTGAGCTTGGCCTTGTTGAGCCGCCGTTAATACGCGATCCAATGTTCGTGCCACACTGCGGAGCTGCGCTTTCGTATGCGGAGGAATACCGACTAAGCGTGCCTGCTGATCAGCGGCAACGTCCCCTCGCGCGGGATAAATCGCACCTAAATCATCACGTAACGGCACCAACGCGGCGGCAGTCGTCGCGTCAGCAATAGTATCCACATCCACTTCAGCCAAGTGCTGCACCGCTAATAGCACGCGGCGAAAAGCGCGTTCCTGCGCAGGGGGTGTCGTTGCCGCTTGTAACGCCACAACAGCAGCGTCTAGGCGTACAAGCGCTGCCTGCTGCACATCAGTTCCAAGCGTATTATCAACGTGATCAAATTGTTCTTGCATAGCAACCTCTCTTATTGTTATTATATGCCTCGTCCGAAATGACGCATATTACCTTGTTCTTCTCATCGCCTCACAATGCCGGCTTTGCGCTTGATTGTGTACGTTTGTCCATTCTCACATTTATCTTTTTTTTTTGCAAGCAACTTTTTGCGCTGTGGCGTGTTACTCGTTCGAGACGCTTTGCTAATACGCCATTCACCCGTTCGAGACGGCGCTTACGCGCCCCTCAGGGCGAACGGCTTGTTTCCAAGACACTGGATTTTTTCTCAGGGCAAAGGGGAATTGATAATTTGTTTCCGACACACGTGTAATACATTGAAAATCACCGGAAATTTAGCAGAATTATCGTCCTGCTACCTAGCTATCGGTGTGTATTGGCAAACAAAGCTAAAGGGTTGTGATAAGGCTGTCGGCTGCAATTGCAGATAAAAACCCTGTGCCGCAACTAAGGCATGCAGATCAACTAGACTCTCTAGGGTATAGATATAATCGCGATGCGGCGATTGCCAAGCGCCAACCTGCTTTAATGCCTTGGCTTTTGCCGTCGACAGATCGGGCGCTACGACAAAGGTATTGTGGTGCAACTCGGTGAAGGCACTGGGATCATAGCCACCCAAATTGGCAAAATAGACTTGCTGCGCAGAATCACTGGCTTGTGTGGCTAGCTCTAGCGCGTAACCGTCCACTTCGCGCAGTATGCCCCAACAATCCACGTGCAAGCTGGCTGGCTCACCCCACCAACTGCGGCGTAAGGCCGGGTAGGTATCTTCTAGAGTTTCTGCCACCACAAAACGCATGTCATGCAATTCAATCAATGACTGTGCGTGTCTGCCGCCTATATAAATAACAAATAAATGCATACCTCATTCCCCTAAAGTATTTGTGATAAACCGACTTAACTGCCACGCGAGATAAGCAACGCCATATCGCTGCAGATCCGCTGCACCGCGATTCGGGATCTGCAGCGTATGCTGATAACAACACACCCCTTGCCGATAACCCTGACTGTGCAATTGCACGATCCCCGGCTGTGGTTCGCTGCACCATGCATGCAACAGCACATCCGACTCCGCCACAGTCAAGGTCGATTGAAAAGACAAAGCAGGATGCGCAGATACCCGCGCCAACTCCCCTTGCGTCAACTCATCACATACCGTGATAGGAGCCACACATGCCGCCAAGCGCTGCGCCAGTACCGCTAAGGCATATTCGCCATTGGTCGATACCACGGCGGGCTGCAATAAGGCCGCCACTTTGGCGATCGCTTCTAACGACTCATGCCCCGCGTCAAACACTAATTTAATTTCTAAATACGGATAACACCAGCGATAGCCGGTACGCACCGCATAGCCTTGGACACAGGTATCTATCTGCGGTGCAATATGGCTTTCGATAAAACCCAAGGTTAACCACCGGTACACCACTTTGGTGTGTAATAGCTGTAATTCTGCTAAGCGTGGCAGCACATGCTGCGTGAACATCGACATGCATTCTGATGGCGGCCCGGGCAATACAAAAATCGCATGCTGCTGCCACATCACGTGATAGCCGTAAGCGCTGCCATTAGGATTGGGGTACAACGTGGCATCCTTAGGCAACAAGGCCTGCTGATGATTGGCGGCATTGACCGTCAGTTGAAAACGCTGCAAACGCGTCACGATGTGCTGCCATGCGTCTTCATTCACTTGCAAGGTATGACCGGTGAGCTCGGCCACAGCATAACGCGTCTTATCGTCCGATGTAGGACCCAAACCACCAGTGATCACCACCGCGCTGCTGTGGTTTAACAAATAACGCAACGCCGCCACGATGTCGGCTTGATTATCGGCGCACTGCACCCGCTGATAAATGTCACCACCCTGTGCCGCAATAGCACTCGCAAATTGGTGCGTATTACTGTCTTGAATGTCACCGCTAATAATTTCATCGCCGGTGGCTAACAATGAAATGGTCTTATTCATGCGGGCATTCCTGGCAAAGCATGCGTGTTGCCGGCGTAGCGACGAACCAGTATTAAACCCGAGAGACTCAGCACCGCACACAACATCGCAAACAATCCCGGGCCAAGAAACGGATCAAATTTTGCGATTAAACACTCCAGTAACACCGGTGCCACACCACCGACTGCTGCGAAGGCAATGTTATAACACGCCGCCACACCGGTAAAACGGATGACCGTGGGAAATATCTCATTGAGCAGCCACATGAATGCACCGCAGATAAATAGACACGGACTATCTAGCAACAAGACCCCCGCTAACAAGTGACCGTGCTTCAACAGATAAAACGCCGGAATACTGACGCAAAATAACACGCCGCAACTGACTGCTAAGATTTTTTTATAGCCTACGTAATCGGAAAGCCAACCACTCCCGCCCACTAACAACGGACTGATCAAGGTCACTTGCGTCATCACCAGTGACGCCACTGCAGGTGAATGATGCAAGGTGCTGATCAGGTAATGGGTCATGTACAAGGCAACCACCACACCGGAAAACGCTACCGTGATCGTCACTAAAATACCGCCGAGTAACGCACGCCTATGCACCGGGTTGCTGAGCAAGACGCGTAACGGAAACGTCTCGCGATCGGCGTGCATGCGTAAAAACAACAATGTCTCACTGAGCGTATTCCGCAAATAGAAACCCAACCACGCCACCAAGGATCCACTGATAAAGCCCGCGCGCCACGCGTGTTGCGCAAACACGGATAGCAGAAACGTTTTCATCACATAACCCAATAAAAAGCCAAAGAAAATCATTGAAAATAATATACCCAACCCCAATCCACGGCGAGTTTCTAGCGATTCATACACAAATACAATCGCACCGGGTAACTCACCACCCAGTGCAAAACCTTGTAGAATACGCAACAGAATAAACAACAGCGGGGCTGCTATGCCAATCTGTTGGTACCCAGGCATGATGCCCATAAAAAAGCAGCACACACCCATCAGAATAATGCTGAACGTGAATGTACGCTTACGCCCAAACTTATCACCAAACAGACCTAACACCACACCGCCCAATGGCCTGACGACATACGCAACCGAAAACACCGCGACCACCAATAAGTTTTGCACGAAGACAGAAGTCACCCCGGTAAAAAACACACTCTGGATCTGCTCTGCAAACAAGATATATAGTATGAAGTCGTAAAACTCCAACATACCACCAATACCGCACAAAACAGGAATTTTATAGGTCGCCCGCATAATCCTTGCTCCGTCTGTCGTACTAAGCAATAGCGCAGCAAAAAGAACTGCCGCACACACCAGTCCGCTAGACTACGCGAATGCTGTATCGATTGCTAGACCGCAGATCCGTTGGGCACAATCAGACAAAATCAGGAAAATTGCAACGGTAGCTCGCCATCAACAAACGGCGCGAAAGATGGTAGGCACGAGTGGGATCGAACCACCGACCACCACCATGTCAAGGTGGTGCTCTACCACTGAGCTACGTGCCTAAAGACAAAAATAATCCGGCTCAACCATATGCGTAAACTTTTACACAACTCGCGTTATTTTTCTATTGCAAATGATTGGCGCGCAGTATATACATTAATTTGCTGTTTTGCTATCTAAATGTTTACGCGACGAGGCTAACGTAGTCCATGATAAAACAACACGACCATACACCCATCCGTCACACCTTGGTGTGGTTACTGTGCCTGTACTTGACCGCCTGTCAAAGCCACGTTACATCCAACGAAAACCCACCACTGGACAATCCCGCAATGCTGGGCAAAACCTTGCCCTACGATGCGACCTATTACGTGCAACAAGCCGCACGTTCCCCTAGCCCCGAACGTGAACGCTACCAGTTACTGGCAGCGCACGCTTGGTTACAAGCGGGTGATCCCGCGCAAGCGCAGCACCTATTACAAAACCTGCGTACCCAACACCTGCCCACCACACTCATCACGCAAAAACAACTACTCAATGCCATGCTGAGCCTGGCTAACAACCGCAACAACCAAGCGCTATCTACACTCACCGCCATTCCTGCTTACCAAATTCCGCCCAATAAACAACGTGAGTTTCACGAGCTACTCGCTACCGCGTATGAACGCTCCGACAAGATAATAGAGAGCATAGAACAACGCATTGAATTACATAATGTGCTGACTAGCACCGCCGCAAAAAAACAAAACGATCAAGCCATATGGTACACCTTACAACGCGTGTCACTGCCACGCTTAACGCAATTAACTCAAGACGAACGCGCACAAAACGATATGCTGCTCAGTGGTTGGTTGGGGCTGGCGTATCTCAGTAAGGCCTACGCCGACGATCCCGACGCCTTGAGCAATGAATTCGACACCTGGCAACAACAGTATAAACAACATCCCGGCAATGCCTTGTTTAGCAATTCACGTGCGGCCCTCAGCAACCCCGAACCAGCCCCAACCCCACGGGAACATAATATTACGCTGCTGTTACCCTTGCATGGCGAGTTGGGTACTGCGGGGCAAGCGATCAAAAATGGCTTCATGACTGCGTTTTATGACAATAAGCAACAGCAACCCACCGAGATAAACGTAATTGACACCAGCCAAGATAAAAAAATTCTCGCCGCTTATCAAGACGCCATCCGCAGTGGCGCACAATTTATTGTGGGACCACTTGCGCGGGAAGAAGTAGAAACATTACTGCGCTCAGGCAAAATCAGCGTGCCCACTCTCGCACTCAATTACAGCCGAGCGACGCGTCAACAAGATCAACTCGTGCAATTTGGTTTATCGCCCTTAGATGAAGCACGCCAAGCCGCGGAATACGCCTGGCGCTCGCAGCATGATCGCGCCATTATCATGGTACCCAGAGGCGCCTGGGGAGAGGAGATCGCCACTACCTTTGCCACGACGTTTCGTGCCTTAGGAGGCACGGTTGTCGAACGTTTCGTCTATGATAACAAAATGAATTTAGCACAAAGCATCAAACACTTATTAAAGATTGATGCCAGCCAAGAGCGTGCGGAAGCGTTGCAACAAAAACTCCGCCAACGCGTACGCTTTGTGCCGCAACGACGCGAAGATTTCAATTTGTTTTTTCTCGTTGCAAATCCCGCCATGGCCAAACAAATTCAGCCCTTGCTGCGCTTTTATTTTGCCGGTGATATTCCCGTGTACGCAACCTCTGCCGTCTACAATGGTAATGCCACACCGAATGCCAACCGCGATATAGAAGGCATCTATTTTTGTGATATCCCTTGGATGCTGGAAGATACCGCACAAGCAACACAAGCCCGCACTAGACTCGCTAAATTGTGGCCCGCACAATACCGCCAATACCTGCGCTTATACGCGCTAGGAGCCGACGCTTACCGCTTGAGTCGTCTCAGCGATCGCTTACAAGATAGCGCGAACTTTAAGCTAAAAGGAGCTACGGGTGAATTGAGCATAGACAGTAAGCAACGCATTTATCGTCAGCTACACTGGGTGCAAGTACGCAATGGGCAACTTCGACCGATCAATTAAACGTATCGCACACACCGTTACCGGTTATCTGGCCGAAACCTACGCCTGCTTCTATTTGCGTAAACGCGGATTGCGCTTGATCCAGCGTAATTATCACTGCCGCGGTGGCGAGATCGATTTGATCATGCGACAACAACAATGCCTTGTTTTCGTGGAAGTGCGCTACAGGCGCAGCACGCACTTTGGCAACGCAGCAGAAACCGTATCACGTCGCAAACAACAACGCCTCATCAAGACAGCATATCTTTATCTACAAAAACACAGTCTGACGCAACAAGCCTGTCGTTTTGATGTAATCACACTGCACGGATTACATCCCATTGTGATAGAATGGCTACCTGATGCCTTTCAAGCAAACGCATTCTAGGTTAGGATCGGCGTTTTAGAGTCGAGAAATGTAACGCATGGAATTAGAAAAACGTGTTGAACAACTGTTCAAGCAGAGCATTCAAACCAAAGAAGCGGCCTTAAAAAGCATATGCCCTAGCATTGTGCAGGCGGGCAATCTGTTCGTGCAATGCCTGTTAGATGGTCACAAGATTTTCGCGTGCGGCAATGGTGGCTCGGCCTGTGATGCGCAACACTTTGCGGCAGAATTATTGAATCGTTTTGTAGAAGAGCGTCCTAGCTTGCCCGCCATCGCCTTGACCTGTGACGGTGCCACCATCACCGCCATTGCCAATGATTACAATTACGATGATATCTTCGCTAAACAATTGCGTGGTTTAGGCCAAGCGGGCGACGGCTTGTTGGCTATTTCCACTAGCGGTAATTCACAAAATGTGTTGCAAGCTGTACACTGTGCCCATAAACGTGGCATGCGCGTCGTCGCGTTGACCGGCGGTGAAGGTGGTGAATTAGCTTCTTTACTCTGCACAGATGATGTCGAAATTCGTGTGCCTAGCCACTGTACCGCGCGTATTCAGGAAACACATATCGTGATCATTCACGCCTTGTGTGAATTAATTGATTTCCGTTTATTTGGCTATGGAGTGTAACAGCTATGAAATACCTCATCCCCCTACTACTCGTTATGTGTTTATCCGGCTGTGGCATAGAAACAGCGTTTGTTGCCGGCGCCGCAACCGGTGCCTCCATCATCAACGATAAACGCAATTTAAATACCATTGTTGAAGATAAAAATATCACGCATCAAGCAAACAATGCCATCGAACATGAATCCGATCTGACAGGCAGTCACCTGGTCGTCAGTTCCTACAATCACATTGTCTTGTTAACCGGACAAGTGACTGGCATCCCACAACGTGAACGTGCCCTCGATATCGTCAAGCAGATAACCAACGTGAAACGCGTTTACAATGAGCTCCAAATAGCGCCGGCTACCTCGACGCTCACCCGCTCCAACGATGCGTGGATCACAACAAAAATTCGTGGCAAGATGCTCATTACCAAAGAATTACATTCCGGACAAATCAAGGTTGTCACCGAAAATTCAACGGTTTATTTGTTGGGCTTGGTGACCCCACGTCAAGGCGAGATTGCCGCAGACATTACCCGTGAAATTCCCGGCGTACAACGCGTGGTGAAACTCTTTGAATATGTCAGCGTGATTAACTAAGCGAAGAGGCCGAGCATGCTTAAACGGAAGAAGTCTCATCCGCGTGCCGCCGAGTTGTTGGAACTATCGCAACATCTACTGCTTGTCAGCGCGCTGTGCTTATTAACCGGCTGCGTGAGCGCAGGCATCACCAGTGCTAATTTGTTCTATGATAATTATGACATCCAACGCAGCGTAGAAAATAAACTCCTCGATGTACAAGCGGATTATGATCTACATCACCTAACCCAAAATAATCACGGTCAAATTTCAGCGATTACGGTCGATCAAATCGTGCTGCTAGTCGGACAAGCACCCAACGCACAATTGCGTGAACGCGCAGAAAAAACCATCAAGAGCATCACCGGCGTTAAACGCGTGCTCAATGAGATCAAAGTAGGTCCGTCTTTATCGAGAGAACGTCAATTAGAAGATACCTGGATCACCACGAAGATAAAAGCCAAAATGCTCACCGCCGGTGATGTCGATGCCAAACGCATTAAAGTGGTTACTGAAAATGGCATCGTCTATCTCATGGGTACCGTACCACAAGAACAAGTCAATGCCGCGGTATTTCTGGCCCAGCACACCGATGGCGTAATCAGAGTTATTAAGGTATTACGCAAAACTGTGGTCGTGAATGAAGATTCTAAAGTACCGGGCTAAACAATCAATCACTGCCGCGTAACGGTAACGCTGGGTCTATCTCAGCTATCCACGCCATGATGCCACCCGTCAGATTCTGCACTTGGGTAAAGCCCGCCGCGCGCAACAACTCGCAGGCACGTTGGCTACGTCCACCCAATTTGCAATGCACCACCAGGTGTTTGTCCTTAGGTAACTCAGCCAAGCGATCTGCCAATTGACCCAGTGGAATGAGATAACCACCCAAATGATACTCTGCGTATTCCTGTGGTTCACGCACATCGAGCAACATAAAATCGGCTTGTTGCTGACGTAATGCCTGTAACTCTTGTACGGATATAACGGGTTGTGCACACATGTTGTCTTCCTGTAATAAATACTCATACCGTGGCAAATCGGCAAACGCGTGGCGCTTGGCGCACGCACAACAGGCTGCGTCGCGTGTGACCTGCAACTGCCGCCACTCCATCGCCAATGCATCAAACAATACTAATCTATTTTGCAACAATTGGCCTATCCCTAAAATCCATTTGAGCACTTCCGTTGCCTGCATCACGCCCATGCTACCGGGCAACACACCCAACACGCCCGCTTGGGTGCAGTTACCGAATGGCATAGACAACGGCGGTGCAGGATACAGGCAACGGTAACACGCACCGTGTGGCGCGGCAAACACCGTGCACTGCGCCGCAAAACGAGCCAGGCTTGCTGAGACAAACGGCTTGTTCTGCGTAACACACGCATCATTAATCAAATAGCGCGTATAAAAATTATCGCTGGCATCAATCACCATATCATACGCTGCGCTGATCGCCAACGCATTGTCTCGCGTTAAACGCACGGCATGCGTCTCCACGCTGATGAATGGGTTACACGCTAACAACCTATCGCGTGCCACCCTAACTTTGGGACGTCCTACGTCGGCATACGCATATAAGATCTGGCGCGATAAATTAGAAACTTCCACCACATCATCATCGATGATGCCTAAGGTACCGACACCGGCAGCCGCTAAATACTGCAACGCAGGGGTGCCCAAGCCACCCGCTCCCACACACAGTATGCGCGCCTGCTTTAAGCGTTGTTGGCCCTGCTCTCCCACTTCGGGTAAAGCAATATGGCGCTGATAGTAAGACTTTTCTGCCGCGCTCAGTTCTGCCTGCATCACCGTATCCTGATAGCTAGATGATAAGAGCGCTCATTATATAGGACTACGTCTCTCGATTAAATACGTTCGTCTGCTGGTGGATGGTTATCTGCCCATGAAAGAAATCTCCACTGTTCGCCTTTATGAAAGTTCATTCTTCTAGACGACGCTTGCGCGTCTCCTCAGGAGGGTGAATGGCTGTCATCATTCATCATTATCTCCCTAGTCTTTTGACATGACTTGATACTGCTTCCCCGCTGCCATCAGCCTAACATGTTCATCCTTAACGACCCTTGCCCTGGTTCGTCTGCCTCACCAAAACGTCATTCAGCCGCCTTACTGATCCGCACACAACCCCGCAAGAAAGTACCGGTTTTACAAAACTCACCCATTGCGTCACATAATAATCCTGCATCTTGTGCGGGCAATTGATCCGTCAACTGTATCTCACCCAGTGGATCCACTTTACTGTGAAAAAAGTCTAACTCAAGCTGTGGCCACTGCACGCAAGCAGGTGCGCCTTGTAGCAGCGCAGAAGGATGCGACATGACGTCACGAAACGCCACAAACAAAGCGTGCAACTCACGCAGATCCTGCAAGGTATTACTCACTTGCTTACCTCTGGGCGAAAATTCAAACGCAGTAGGCAGTTGTAATGAATAGTACACGGGCTTAGCGTCAGAACCAGCAAACGTGGCTGGCTGCATCAAGGTAGGCACATATTTTTTTAACCCATAACTGTGCATGTACGCCTGCTGCAATAGGCTAACCGGTGCCAAGGTATCATCTGTGGCCGCGGCAAAGCCTAAACTATAGCCGCTGGCAATAGCCAGTAAGTGTTTAAACGTATCGGTTAAATGCGCACTGGATTTTAACTGTTTGTGTGCCTGTGCCATAGAAAATAGATAATGGTAAAACGGCAAATGCCGTGCATATCCCGAACGCTGCCACGCCTCTGTCAACAAATGTAAGGACAATGCGCGCCATGCCGTATCATGACGTAGGCGTTCAATCCACGTGCTGGGAAATAATAACAATTCTACCTGCCAATCACAGCCACTGGCGGGATGCTGTGCCAAGGCTTTGAATACCGACCATTGCTGCAGTAACTCACGTGGAGCAGGAATACGTAGCCCAAAATCACGTAATAAATTTTTATGTTGATACGCATCACTCACACAAGGAATAAAACAAATCGATCGCGCACCCGCTGTCATTGACAATGCAAGCAGGGGTACAGGTACCGTCTCCACCGGCTCAACCAGTAAACCGTCCGCATGCAAACACATACCCGCCTGCAACACACGCCAAGGAAAAATCCGACCATCACCGGCCCAAAATAATTCGGTCGCACCGGCTAAGACGAGACCCGTAGGCATGCCGCCTTGCGCATAACAAAAAGCTTTGGGTAAATCGTGTTGTGCTGTCATGCTATCCGGAAAACGCCATTTGCCATGCTCTAACAGCAACGCGCCGTACGGGTAGTTCACGCAGTACAGCGGCAAGTTGGGATCCGGATCAATATCATCGATCAGCGCAGCTAATACAGGGTTGACGCCAGCCACACGCTCACGTACCTGCAACCAACTGACAACCGTTACTTGATGCGGTCTGTGTTTCATCGAATGACACCATGGGTATGTAGGCTCGAGTGCCACCACTACATCGGTGAAGACACGCGTCATATAGCGTATTATCGACGCACACGCCTAAAGCTTGAATGGATTGAATGCTTTCTCATGAGTGCCATCCGGAGTAAAACGAGGGATCTCGTGCAGGTGGCACGTTCTCATTCATAACACCGTGCAGTCTTTATGAAATCCTTCCGCCGCGATGCGGCGTCAGGATGACACCCTTATTTGTCATCCCGAGTGAAACGAGGGATCTCGGGCAGGTGGCACGTTCTCACTAACAACACCGTGCAGTCTTTATGAGATCCTTCCGCCGCGATGCGGCGTCAGGATGACACTCTTATTTGTCACCCCGAGTAAAACGAGGGATCTCGGGCAGGTGGCACGTTCTCATTCATAACACCGTGCAGTCTTTATGAAATCCTTCCGCCTCGGTGCGGCGTCAGGATGACACCCTTATTTGCATTCGATCGGGATAACAGCACTTGAAACTATGATGCATTAGTTCTTGATTAAGGTGACTTCCGCAAAGCGCCGTTTACCTACCTGGTACACGTGTACGCTGCCGGCAGCTATCTGCAAGGCTTTATCCTCCACGCGTTGCGCATCGATTTTAACCCCGCCTTGTTCTATCAGACGCAACGCATCCGAGGTACTACTGACTAACTGCGCTTGCTTGAGTAACTGCGCCAAAGGCAATGAGTCACCGCTGATCGACAACGACAGCTGCGGAATATCACTGGGCATAGCGCCTTGCTGAAAGCGCGCGATAAAGTCGGCTTGTGCTTGCTGCGCTGCAGCCACGCTGTGAAAACGCGCGACTATTTCGTCCGCCAACTGCAACTTAACATCGCGTGGATTAGCGCCCTGCGCCACCGCCTCACGCATTGCATCAATGGCACTTTGTTCACGAAAACTGAGTAAATCCACATAACGCCACATCAACACATCGGAAATTGACATGAGCTTACCAAACATCTGTGCCGGCGGATCGTTGATCGCGATATAGTTTTGCAAGGATTTAGACATCTTGTTGATGCCATCGGTACCTTCCAGCAAAGGCATGGTCAAGACCACTTGTGGCTTTTGTCGGTAATGTTTTTGTAATTCTCTACCCATCAGTAAGTTAAAGGTCTGATCGGTTCCTCCTAACTCCACGTCGGCGTGCATCGCCACGGAATCATAGCCTTGCAACAAGGGATAAAGAAATTCATGGATGGCAATCGGCTGTCCTTGACTATAACGCTTGGCAAAATCATCCCGTTCTAACATGCGCGCCACCGTACTGTGAGAAGCGAGCTTTAGCATGTCTGCTGCCGTTTGCCCATTCATCCAACTGGAATTAAACATCACCGTCGTCTTTTGCGCATCCAAAATTTTAAAAACCTGTTCACCGTAGGTCGTGGCATTCGCTTGCACTTGCTCCACTGTCAACGGCTGCCGTGTGATATTTTTTCCGGTGGGATCACCGATCAAACCGGTGAAATCACCGATAAGAAATAAAACCTCATGGCCCAAGTCTTGAAAAGATTTAAGCTTATTCAGTAATACGGTATGCCCTAAATGCAAATCCGGTGCAGTCGGATCGAAACCCGCCTTCACCCGCAGACGCTTGCCACTCGCGAGCAAGGCACGCAATTCTTCTTCTACCAAGATCTCGGCGCTACCGCGTTTTAACCGTGCTAACGCTGTGTCTACATCAACATGACTCATCTGCAGCTCTTTCCTTATGCCGCAAACGACGAGCCACAACCACAGGTCGTCTTTGCATTGGGGTTGCGTATAATAAATTGTTCGCCACTGAGATCACTTTTAAAATCAATCTCTGCGCCATTTAAATATTGAAAGCTCATGCCATCAACCAACAAGCGCACCTTATGACTAGCAACCGCTGCATCACCGCCTACCGTCATTTCACCCACCTCTTGTTCTATCACCCAATCGTCTTCATTGATGGTATCATCAAAGGTAAAGTCGTACTTGAATCCTGAACACCCGCCCCCGGTAATAAACACGCGTAGGTTCAACTCGAGATTGCCCTCTTCCATGATGAGTTGCCATACTTTTTGTGCCGCTGCGCGGGTAAAAACTAAGGCTGGCTGTGCCGGGTTAATACTCGCCACTGAAGCTTGTGTCATCTCACTCATCATGTACCTCTCGCATTATAGGGTCTGGCTGCTGCACGAATTGGCGTCACCAATTGCATTATCAAGCAAAATCGTAATACTTTGCAACTTTGCTGAATAGTTACATTTATTATATAGTACGGCCCAACAAGGGAGGATTCATTATGTTATGGCTAAAAGCCCTGCATATTATTGCAATGGTCGCATGGTTCAGCGGCATTTTTTATCTGCCGCGCTTATTCGTCTATCACGCAACCTGCAAAGATGTTGTCGGCAACCAACGCTTTAAAATCATGGAAAGACGCCTGTATTACGGTATCACCACCCCCAGCGCCTTACTCACCTTGCTCTGTGGCATTTGGATCACCTGCCTCAATCCGCACTTTTACCTCACAGCAGGGTGGTTTCACGCCAAGCTCGGCTTAGTGCTCATACTGATCGCTTATCATGTGTATTGCGGCATACTGTTGCGACGCTTTGCTTTCGATGCCAACCAACACTCCGCGCTATTCTACCGCTGGTTTAATGAATTTCCCGTGCTGTTGTTAGTAGCCATCGTGATGCTTGTCGTCATTAAACCATTTTGAGCGTTACGGCAACTCCAACATCTCAAAATCTTCTTTGCCCGCACCACAATCGGGACATACCCATGTCGCCGGCACATCGTGCCACGCCGTACCCGGCGCAATGCCATCATCGGGATATCCCTGGTGTTCATCGTAAATGAAACCACAGATCACACACACATAACGCTTATACTCCACCTTCAGTTCCCCCCTGCAAAATACGCTGATTTTAGGCCGACCTTAGAAAATATTCAACTTGCTGTAATGCCGTGTGTACCCGTTGCTCTGCCAACGCATCGATAAGCTGAACATCCTGCCATGCGCGCAACCAGGTTAATTGGCGTTTGGCAAATTGCCGTGTCGCAAACAATACGGCATCAAACAGTGCGGACTCCGTTAACTCTCCGGCTAAGTAACGCCACACCTGACGATAACCCACCGCACGCAACGCAGCGGGTGGTGGATGCAACGCGTCACAGCGAAAAAATGTGTTGACTTCGGCAATGAAACCTTGTGCAAACATCTGCTGTAAGCGCTGCTGTATGCGCTGATGCAACACGTCTCTATCCGCTAGGGTCAACACCAGATTCAATACGCGGTACGGAAAAGGCGTAGTTTGTGCGTGTTGCCAATGGGCACTCATAGGCACCCCACTCACCGTATACACCTCCAATGCACGTTGAATGCGTTGCGTATCGTGCGCATGAATACGTGCAGCGGCATCCGGATCAACCTGGTGTAAGCGCTGGTGCAATGCGTCCCATCCCTGCTCTGCTGCTTGCTGCAACAACTGATGACGCACTTGCGGATCCGCCGCAGGCAATGGCGCTAAACCATGCTGCAACGCGTGAAAATACAGCATAGTGCCACCGACCAGTAGCGGAATACGACCACGTGCTAAGGTAGCCGCTATCTCACGCAACGCATCCTCGCGAAAATCTGCGGCAGAATACCGCTCGCTGACGTCACGTATATCCAATAAACGATGCGGAAAAGCCGCTAACACCGCGGCATCGGGTTTCGCCGTACCTATATTCATACCGCGGTACACCATCGCCGAATCTACGCTGATGAGATCACAAGGTAGATGACGCGCCAAGGCCACAGCCAGATCGGTTTTTCCCACCGCTGTCGCACCCATCAAACAAATAATGCGTGGCATATTCACCCAAATAAAACCGCTAAGCATGTCGCCGTTAACTGACGGTAATACGGCGCTGCATCCTCCAAGGCCTCTAACTCTCGCAACAAATGATCCAACTGTGCCATACTCATTTTTTGCGTAGCTGTATGCACCGCATGACGACTCATCGTCATCACCAAACGCGTCATAGTGGCTGCATCGGGTTCTCCCTCCTGTGCAGCCAATTGCGCGAGCAATGCGTCTAGCCACACCGTCACATCGGTATTACTGAGTAAACTGGGAATTTGACGCACGGTGAGCGTTGGCTCAGCTGTTTGTTGCAACACAATCCCCAAGCGTTGCAAACAACTGGCCTGCTGCGTCACTAGCGCAACTTGCGCTGGGCTTAATGCCAAACGCAACGGCACTAATAAGGGCTGACTACGAATTCCCTGCTCCGCTAACCCCTGTTGCCAACGCAGCAATGTGACCGCTTGCCACGCGGCAGGAATATCGATCAACAACAGCCCTTGTTGGTTTTCAGCCAGTAAAAAACGTTCATCTATTTGGCGTAATGCACGTCCCAACGGAGCACTTAACTCGTCCGTATGACGCGGTGAAAATGCGTTACTGGTTTTACCGGTATGTAATGCCTGATAAACCGTCATCTGTTCTTGTACACGGGGTAGCGTTGCTTGCGGCGGAAACAACGGTAATTTTTCATCGCGCGTAACCGGCGCATAGGACACCGGCGTCGCGTGCGCATGCGCTGCAAGATCAAACGTGACGGGTGCCGTGACTTGTGTAATACCTTCTGCATCAAGCATTCCTGTACTTGCACTGTCTTGTGCACCCGTCTGTAATGCGTCGCGTAAACTACCCTGCAAGAAATCATGCACTAAACGCGCCTCATGAAATCGCACTTCATGCTTAGTCGGGTGCACATTGACATCCACCGCACTGGGTTCCAGTTCTAAGTACAACACGTAGCTGGCATGCTTGCCGGGATATAAATGTTCGGCATACACTTGCCGTAACGCATGGTTAATCACGCGATCCTTGATCAAGCGACCGTTAACGTAAAAATATTGTAAATCGGCTTGATTTCGCGCGAGACTGGGCAAACCTAACCAACCCCGCACGCGCAGTCCCGCATGCGCTAAATCAATCAGCAATGCACTATCAATAAAATGCTTACCGCACAATTTAGCAATGCGTTCTTGACGCGCCGCTGCCGTGGTTGCAGCCTGCAGTTGATACACCACACGCTGGTTGTGTCGTAAAATAAACGCGACTTCAAATCGACTCAACGCGATACGCTTCACCAATTCATGAATATGATCAAATTCGGTTTTTTCATTACGTAAAAAACGTCGCCGTGCTGGCGTATTAAAAAATAGATCACGTACTTCCACGGTCGTACCTAACGGATGCGGTACTGGCGTTAATGTCATGCCGGTATCGTGACCTTCACAACTGACTTGCCAGGCACGCGACTCGCCGCGTAAACACGATGAAATCTGCATACGCGACACCGCGGCAATGCTAGCCAATGCTTCGCCCCTAAACCCTAGTGTACACACGTGCTCCAAGTCATGTAACTCACGGATTTTACTGGTGGCATGACGCTGCAAAGCCAGCGCCAGATCTTCCTTATGTATGCCGTTGCCATCGTCGCGAATACGCAGTAACAACACGCCACCTTTTTCTACATCTATCTCTATCTTTTGCGCACCGCCGTCTATGCTATTCTCCAACAATTCTTTCACCACGGACGCAGGACGTTCCACCACTTCGCCAGCGGCAATCTGGTTGGCTAACAACGGATCTAATAACTGTATACGCATAAATATATACCTCTTACACTTCAAAATGCGATTTTTGCATTTTGCAGTGTTCTCTACGCGATGGGGTTTCCAAAGGGGAGCATCGCGTATCGATCCTTTGGTGACCGTGCACAAATTTACTTTGTGCACGGTCATAAAAATAATATACCGCGCAGACAATTAACTTAAATTCGCCTATTAAAATACGGGCGGTATATAACCTCTAGCAAATGCATTAGGTGCCGTAGCACACATTAATTTACATCCAGCAACCACACGACCTATTTGCTGAGCAGTTAGCGTTCGCCCAATAGCACTGACGGCAATACTCAAAGGGAGAAACGCGACTTTTCCAAATCCCCATCGCGCGAAGAAAACACCGCACTCAACAACTCGGTCGCAAGCGGATGACCCCGTTCTTTAGACCAAATCACACTATCTTGATATTGCTGAATAATTCTCTGTCTGTCGCTTTTAGCCTAATGCATACAAAAGTAGATATCTCAACTAACCGAACCAACGACTGGGAATTCTGAGTACTTGTCCCTCGTTTAGCAAACTTTGCGTCAGGCCGTTTAGTCTACGTAAACTGTCTCTACTAATCCCATAATGCTTAGCCACTATATCCAGCGTTTCACCCGACTGTACAACATGCTGCTTATAGCGACTGGTACGCTGTGCCAACCAAGAATCCGCGGGGGGATGTGCTAAACAATATTCGTTTAATCCTTTGAAAATGGCCTGAGCTAAGGATCGTTGATACCAACTCTGGATCAAGCGTGCTTCTTCAGTGGGGTTGGAAATAAAACCGGTTTCCACTAATACGGACGGAATATCGGGTGATTTCAACACAACAAAAGGGGCTTGCTCCACACGACGGCGGTGCAAACTCGTGATTTGATGCAACGAATTTAAAATACTATTACCCAACTGCAAACTGGCCCCTATTGTCGCCGTCTGCGACAGATCCAACAATACCGAACGCAACAAATTACTTTTATTATTCAGATCCACGCCACCCAATTCAGAATAGTTTTCTTTCTCTGCTAACCACCGCGCCGCTTCGCTGGTTGCGCCACGTGCTGACAATGCATATACCGATGAACCCACCAGATGGGTATTACGATAAGCGTCGGCGTGAATAGCGATAAAAACATCGGCTTTATATTGACGTGCCTTGTGTAAGCGCTCACGCAGGGGAATATAACTATCGTTGCTGCGTGTCATTACCGCCTGCATGCCAGGTTGCCGATTCACTAATTCTTGTAACTCACGACTGATGGCAAGTACTACATTTTTCTCCTGGCTGCCGCGCGCACCCAACGCACCAGAATCTTTACCACCGTGCCCCGGATCTATGAGAATGATCACCTTGCGCAAGGGACGCGACTGTGCACTTAAGCGCACGACAGGTGTAGGCAATGCGCCACTCTCTTTGTGCGGCGCGGCAAACACCGGTGTTGTGGGGACTTGACGTACAACCGGCGCAGCAGCATGCGCGAGTACTGGCGTTGCTCGTGGCACTGGATTTGACATTGCTGCTCGGGATTTTATGTTAGGCCCTCGCTCAGGCGCACTGCGCGCTAACTCAACCACCACACGGGTCAACGGGTGCTTAGCATCGCGCGGCAACACAAACACGCGCTGCAACGGCAGCGGTGTGGTCAACACAACATGTAAATCATCGCGACGTCGGCTAGCACGCACCGGTACCGCCAGCGCGCGGCTCAAGGTGCTACTGTTCCATCTTGTGGCTGCAGTATGCTTTAGATCAAGCACCACCCGCTGCGGATTCGTTAAGCTGAAATAACGCAATGAAGGATTGCCACGCAACGAAAAAACCAACTGTGTGCCTTGTTTAGATATGCCACGGTGTGCCGCGTGCAGCTCCACTTGCGCCGCATGCGACAAAGGCGCCACACCCAACAAGGTGACACTCACCAGCCATACTATAGTACACCGCCATTTCTTGATCATAGGGATATATACTGTTCCACTGTTAGTAAACTCATTCTGACATACCGTTTAACGCCGCCAATCGCACTAAAACGCCGCGCCCCCGCTCACTGAAGGAATAAAATTGTACAGGCCGCGCCTGTCCAGCGCCGTCAATATAGCAAGTGATGTCAGGGATAGGCAATATCCCATTGCCTCGCTCTGCCCATTCCATGACACAAATGCTGCGTGGAACAGACAAATAATCCGCTATGCCCAAATACGCTAACTCGCGCGGATCGGCTAACCGGTATAGATCAACATGTAAAAAATCCACTTCAGGCAACACGTAATGCTCTAACAAGGCGTAGCTTGGACTCTTGACAACACCCGTAAAGCCTAAGCCACGCAGCATCGCTCGCGTTAAGGTTGTTTTGCCTGCCCCCAATTGCCCGTGCAAAAAGATCAACAAGGGAGGCGTACACTGTTGGATGAACTGCTGTCCTAGCACCAACATCTGTGCTTCATCATCGATACGATACGTCACGTGCTGGTTAGGGGGGGGTAACGGGGATGATACGAGTGTCTGCACCATCATGCATTTACCAAACACTGGATAGGTAACAATAAGTCAGTTGCAAGCAAACCCCGCTCCCCTAACGCTGCCGCCGCCCTATCGGCAGCCTTAGCGTGCAGGTGCACACCCAGGCGCGCCGCATCCAGCAACGACAAGCCTTGCGCCAGCAAACCACCTAACACACCGCTGAGCACATCACCCATGCCACCACTGGCCATTCCTGGATTACCTGCACAACACACATAGGCTGTGGCATTATTCCCAACAATCACTGTGCCTGCTCCTTTCAGTACGATGACACCACCATAAGCCGCCTGTATAGCGTGTGCACTGGCAAGACGATCGGCTTGCACCTGCCGTGTTGACACGCCTAGCAAACGCGCGGCCTCACCGGGATGAGGCGTCAACAACCAGTCGTCACGTCTACAAGGTTGACTGGCCAAACAATTTAATCCATCTGCATCCAAGACCAGAGGAATACGTGCCTGTGTTAAAAACGTGTGCCACATCATTTGCGACCAAGCCGACTGTCCCAAGCCAGGGCCTAACACCAACACCGTGGCACGTGCGAGTAATGAGGCGCACTGCGCAGGCGCCACTAACCCATGGCACATTAGCTCTGGCCTACCTTGATTAACCTGCACATAATGCGCTGGATGGGTGCCTACACTCACCAGCCCCGCACCCACGCGCGCGCTGGCTTCAGCGGCCATACGCACCGCCCCCGACATACCTTGATCACTACCCACCACTAACACATGACCAAAATCACCTTTGTGTGCGGTACGCGCGCGCTTGGGTAAACGCACATCCATTTGCTCTGACGCGCCCAAGGTAGTCGCCACCGGCGTCACTTGCGCAAAAGCCAGCGCAGGTAATCCCAAATCATCACACGCTATGTAATGACCCACCTGTTCAGCGGCTTGCCCTAGCACCAAACCCAACTTCCACCCGATGAAGGTGATAGTCGCATCTGCTTTTATCGCACAACCCAGTACTTGACCGGTATCGGCATGTAAGCCCGACGGTATATCTAGCGCCAAAATCGGTGCGTCATTTTGCTGTAACGATGCAATCACATCACGCAACACACCGCTGATCTCACCACAGGCACCAATACCCAACAAAGCATCCACAATGACTTGCGGGACAAAGTCGGTAACGTGCAACGCATCGCGCACCGGAATAGCCAACGCATTACACTGCGCAAATGCAGCTTTGGCAATAAGCGATGCACGACTCGGATCACCGACTTGCCGAATCTCAACGTCTAATCCGTGTTGCTGCGCTGCACGCGCTAAGACATAACCATCACCGCCGTTATTACCCGTGCCACAATAGACGCTGATCCGCGTTGCCTGCGGATAGCGCGCACGTAAATAAGCAAACCCCGCGACACCGGCACGCTGCATCAACTCCGCCTCGTGCAATCCACACTGTTGCATGGCGATCTGTTCTAGCTGCCGAATTTGCTTAATTTGATATAAATTCACCATAAAATTATCTCTGTAAACGTAACCATTCAGCAAAATGCTGAATAGTTACCCTTAATTTTACGCCTACCCAGTAAAACTGGGCTTAACGGCATTCTACGGGTAGAATCGCGCTTCTCCCCTTGAGAATCCCCATCGCGTAAAGAAAACACCGCATTTTTAAATAAAATCACGCCATTTTAAACCATATTTCCAAGAAAAAATTTGCTGAATACTCACGTAAGCCGTGTTATTTACGCAGTATTTACGTTAACATACCTGCAGCATTTTGGGAGAATAACGCTAATGACCCTATCCACTGCCGCTATCACATTATTCTTAGTCATGGACTCGTTGGGTAACATTCCCGCTTTTATTACCATCCTGAGCACCGTGGAAGAAAAACGTCGCATCGTGGTATTGCTGCGTGAGTCCTTCATTGCGTTCGTCATTCTGACAGTTTTTTTATTTTTCGGCCAACACATTTTGCACGGCTTAGGTATTTCTCAATCCGCGTTGCAAATAGCAGGTGGTATTATTTTATTTCTGATTGCGTTAAAAATGATTTCGCCCCCCCAAGGTCAGAACCAACGCGAGCCACAAATAGGCGAACCTTTCATCGTACCCATGGCAATCCCGCTGCTCGCAGGTCCTTCGGCCCTAGCCACGGTACTGTTGTTTGCGACTCAAGATGTCGACCGCATGATCACCGCTTTTTTTGCCGTAACCATTGCCTCTGTGGCTAGCACATTCGTCTTGCTGCTGGCTAACATGCTACGGCGTGTGTTGGGCCAAAAAGGCTTGGTCGCTGTGGAACGTTTGATGGGAATGATTTTGACTACCGTGGCCGTACAGATGTTTTTGCACGGTATTCACAGTAATTTTCATCTATCATAATTATTGCAGCAAGCGGCAGCGCATCATCCGAAAATAGCTTACGTGGGCAACCCTAAATTTATTGGCGAAAAAACACCGAGGAGATCTTTATCCGATGCAAATCCATTTACTCAAAAAGGCCGCCCTTATCTGCGCTAGCTTATGCTGGCAATTTCATGCACATGCGCAGCCGATCATGCCATCACCTGCTCTACATCCTACGCAACACGCAGCAAAGCAACACAGCGTAGCACTCACCGTAGAAAAAATTAAAACCGAATCTGGACGAAAAATCGTGTATTTCCGTTTGACTCAAGGTAAAACACAGCAACCAGTAACCCTCGATGATTTACAAACGGTACACACGCAAAAAATTCATCTACTGATTATCGATGCGGCATTGGAAGACTACAGCCATGTGCACCCGATCGCATTACCCACTAAAGGCCATTACAAGTTCGTTTGGCACCCTAAAAAACCGGGCAATTATCGTCTGTGGGTTGATATACTACCTACCGCTACCCAGCAGCAAGAATACCTCATCGCTGATCTACTGCCATCAAACGAGGAAAAAATAACCCCTAAACTATATAATCTATTTGCAAACACGGTAGGAAACTATCATTTCCACTTACGTTTTGACACCGAAAAAATGCAGGTGAACCAAGCGGCAACAGGCACCATCACAGTGACAGACAAAACAGGAAAGCCCGTTACAAACTTGGCACCGCTCATGGGGGCATTTGCCCATATTGTTGGGTTTTATGCTGACTTCAACACACTAGTGCACATCCATCCGTTAGGCGAAGAACCGCTAAACCAAGCCCAACGCAGCGGACCCAGCTTACAATTCCATCTCATGCCCACACAACGCGGCTACATTAAGCTGTTCGCACAAGTGAGTCTTGATGGTAAAGAATTAGTAGCACCGTTTAGTGTTAAGGTAAGCTAGCTCGATAAGCTAAAACGTAACTATTCAACAAACTTTCAAAATAGTGTGATTTCACTGGAGAATGTACTGCTTTCTTTACGCGATGGGGATTCTCAAGGGGAGAACCGTGATTCTCCTCTTGAGCGCCGTTAAGCCGAGTTTTACTGGGTAGGGTAAAGGCAGGATTAACAGTCATGGTGCAAAAAGCGCATTTTGAATTGAAATGGATATAGTCCCACTAACACGTCGCTAACACTTTATCAATGCTCGCTAACACTTGATCGATTTGCGCGGTGGTAATAATCAGCGGTGGCGCTAAGCGCAATACTGTATGGTGGGTATCTTTACTGAGTACACCCTCTGCCATTAAACGCAAACAGACTTCGCGCGCACTCACACGTGCCGGATCGACTTCGATACCCACAAACAAGCCCTTGCCTCGAACTTGTTTGATCACCTTATGCGGCATTTGTTGCAATGCAGAAAGCAAGTAATCACCCAATCGCGCGGAAGCCTCCACCAACCCCTCATCTTCCAACACCTGCAAAGCCATCAATGCAACCGCCGACGCCAAGGGCGCACCGCCAAACGTGCTACCGTGATCACCGGGTTTAAACACGTCCATTAATTCACGTTTACCCGCCACGGCAGATACCGGTAATAAACCACCACCCAACGCCTTACCCAGCAACACCGCATCAGGGTGCACTTGCTCGTGTTCACACGCCAACATGCGGCCGGTACGACCTAAACCCGTTTGAATTTCATCGACGATTAACAACACACGGTGCGCGCGACACAATTGTTCGCATGCGCGTAAGTAACCCTCTGGTGGTAATACAATCCCGGCTTCCCCTTGAATAGGCTCTATCAGCAACGCTGCCGTATTCGGTGTAATAGCCGCTTCTAATGCGTGCAAATCACCGTAAGGAACACGCTTTAAACCCGCAGGAAATGGCCCAAAGCCTTCTTGGTACTGTGATTCACTCGACAATCCCACCACAGCGATGGTGCGGCCGTGAAAATTACCATCACACGCGATAATTTCCGCTTTATTTTCCGCGACGCCTTTGACGGTATACGCCCACTTGCGCGCTGCTTTCAATGCGGTTTCTACCGCTTCTGCACCAGAGTTCATCATCAATACTTTATCTTGTTGCGTGATTTGGCAAATTTTCTGTAACAGCTTACCCAATTGATCACTGTAAAATGCACGCGACACAACACCCAACTGACGCGCCTGCTGGCACAACGCAGCCACCAAACGCGGGTGACAATGGCCATGACTCACCGCAGAATAAGCACTCATCATATCCAGATAACGCTTACCCTGATCATCCCACACATACGCGCCTTGTCCACGCGTTAAAACAACAGGTAAGGGTGCGTAGTGCTGCGTGCCATATTGCTGCTCTAATGCCATGAATTCATTCATTATCGGATTTACCTTCTCATGTTTTGTGATGAAACACGCCTCAACGTCAACCTTAGCGATCACACGCTGCAGCGTTTGCGGCTACAGCTAGGGCAAGCTACCGTCGATGAAGCAGTACAGTAGCGATCGCACCTCATCCATTAAGGTAAAAATACCGAACGCATCATAGCGCAAACCAAGCGCTCTGTGCACGCGGATTTATCGTGATGCGGATTAAACTCAGTGATTTCTAGCCCTAAAAAATGTGGCATTCCATGTATCGATTGCAACGCAGCACATAATGCGGCTCCCGCTATACCATTTACTTCCGGCGAACCAACTCCCGGCGCATCCTCTGGATCCACTGCGTCCACATCGATGGTTACACCAAACCCCGCGGGTGCTTGATTAACAATGGCTAAGGCATCGCGCATCACCGCAGGTAAACCACGTGCGGTCACTTCAGACATGTAAAATATTTTCACACCCAAACGTTGCAGTAAGGCATGCTCGCCGTCTTCATAGCTGCGCGCGCCAACGATACACAAATGCTGTGGCAGTATTTTTGGATTATTACTGACGAGTTGCGTCAACTCGGGCGCACCATAGCCCAGTAAACTCGCCACTGGCATCCCATGAATAGCACCACTGAGTGACGTCGCTGGCGTGTGTGCATCTAAATGCGCATCTATCCACAATAACCCCATTGCACCCACATGACGATACGCCTCTGCTACCGCGCTCCACGTACCCACAGCGATGGAATGATCCCCGCCGATGACGACAAACGACTTGCCCGCAGACACCAGCTGCTGCACCGACAAAGCCAGGCGCTGGCAAAGCTCACTCACCCTATGCAGAGTAGACAGCGAGGCATGTTGCGGAAGCAACTGTAATGTATTATGCCAATAAAATCGCTCATCTTGCTGCATCTGCTGCAGCAGATGGGGTGAACACTGTAGACACGCGGGCCCATCCGCCGTTCCTTGATCCTGCGCCGCCAACCCTGAAGCAACACCCAACAGAGCAATATCAGACCTCATTACACCTTCCCCCTACTACGACCCGTTATTATTAATTATAGCGTGCGCACACAGGTTGTTTGACGCCTGACGCAGGCGCGAGTACAATGCGTGCTTTCGTAAACAGTGTGCTGGTAAACAACCAAACATGTTGAGTTTGTTTTAATTTTAATCAATCGGGAGTCGTTCATGGCGCTTAGTGTAGCAGAAAAAGCAACAATCGTTAACCAACACCAACAATCTGCCAACGATGTGGGCAGCACACCCGTGCAAATCGCATTATTGACTGAGAACATCAAAAAACTGACCCTACACCTGCGTGTACACAAGAAAGATGTGCATTCACAACGTGGCCTGCTTGCTATGGTCAACAAACGACGCAAATTACTCACCTATTTGAAGCACGAGAGTTTTCAAGATTACCGTGACCTTATTGCGAAATTAAATCTGCGCCACTAAACACAAACTTAAAGGATCATCCGAGTGAATATTGTAAAAAAGACTTTTACCTATGGTAAGCACAGCATCACGCTAGAAACAGGCCGTATAGCACGCCAAGCAACGAGTGCAGTGTTTGCGACGATGGGTAACACCAGCATCTTAGTCACGGTTGTCGGTAAAAAAGAAGCTTCGCTAAATCATGACTTTTTCCCATTGACGGTGAATTACCAAGAACGTACCTATGCGGCTGGACGTATTCCCGGTGGATACTTTAAACGCGAGGGTCGCCCTACCGAACGTGAAACACTCATCAGCCGTTTGATCGATCGCCCTATCCGCCCGCTATTTGCCAAACACTTTTACAATGAAGTGCAAGTCATTGCGACCGTGCTATCTCTGGATACCGACAATAATCCCGATGTACTCGCCCTGTTGGGTGCTTCTGCGGCATTGGCAATTTCGGGCATTCCGTTCAAAGGTCCTATAGGCGCTGCGCGCGTAGGATATAGCAACGGTGAATATTTATTAAATCCTAGCCACAGTGACTTAACTGCGTCACAACTAGATTTAGTCATGGCGGGAACAGAGCACGCTATCTTGATGGTAGAATCTGAAGCCAAGATTCTCGATGAAGAAATCATGTTGGGTGCCTTGCTATTTGGCCACCAACACATGCAAACAGCAATTCAAGCAATTAATGCATTTGCCAGTGAAGTAGGTACAACTGCTTGGGATTGGCAACCCTCCGCTGTTAATAGCGCAGTAGAGCAAGCGCTGAAGGATAGCCTAACCAGTGCGATTGGCGACGCCTATCGCATTCAAGAGAAGGCCCTGCGTAATCAACGCCTCGCCGAATTACGCACTCAAGCCATCACACAATTTGCGACAACAGATAATGGCGTAAGCAGCAACGATGTAACCGCCATGTTCAGCAAAATAGAAAAACATACGGTCAGAGAGCGGGTACTTAATCACGAGCCACGTATTGATGGCCGCGACAATCATACCGTGCGCCCCATCTCTATCGACACCTCATTGTTACCACGCGTACACGGCTCTGCCTTGTTTACTCGCGGTGAAACACAGGCTATCGTCAGCACGACATTAGGTACAGAGAAAGACTCGCAACTGATCGACGCACTCGAAGGCGAATTCCGTGACGCTTTCATGCTGCATTATAACTTCCCTCCCTTCTGCGTGGGTGAAACAGGCATGATGAGCTCACCTAAGCGACGTGAGATAGGTCATGGTCGTTTAGCACGACGTGCGTTACAAGCCGTTTTACCTGACTCCACAGAATTTCCGTATGTGTTACGCGTAGTCTCCGAGATCACCGAGTCTAACGGTTCCAGCTCCATGGCCTCTGTCTGTGGTAGCAGCTTAGCGCTAATGGATGCCGGCGTACCAATCAAAGCAGCCGTTGCGGGCATCGCGATGGGGCTCATCAAAGACGGTGAACGCTTCGCCGTACTAACCGACATTATGGGCGATGAAGATCACTTGGGCGATATGGATTTTAAAGTAGCCGGTACGATGCTGGGTGTAACCGCATTGCAAATGGATATCAAAATAGATGGCATTACCCAACACATTTTAGAAACGGCGCTCATGCAAGCCAAGCAAGCGAGATTACATATCCTAGAACAAATGAATCAACATCTCGCGCAACCACGTAGCGATGTATCTTTGTTTGCGCCGCGAATCACGATCTGCAAAATTCACCCGGATAAAATTCGTGACGTCATCGGCAAAGGTGGGGCAACCATACGTAGCATCACCGAAGAAACCGGTACCAGCATAGATATCACGCCAGATGGCACCATCAAGATCGCGGCTATCGATCAAAAGGCGGCCGATGCGGCAGTACAGCGCATTGAGATGCTCACGGCTGAAATAGAAGTCGGTAAGGTATACACGGGTCCTGTTACACGCATCATGGATTTTGGTGCCGTCGTGACAATCCTGCCGGGTAAAGATGGCTTGGTACATATTTCACAAATAGCCAACAAACGCGTAGAAAATGTCTCGGATGAGTTAAATGAAGGTGATATCGTGACCGTCAAAGTCTTAGAAATTGACAGACAGGGTCGTGTACGCCTCAGCATCAAAGCCGTGGCTAATGAACAGGAAATCACTGAATAGTCAGACCAGTCTACACGCTACAAAGCCCGAGTTTTGCTTGGGCTTTGTGGGTTATCCACACCAGTTGAATCGACTCTTGTTTTTAACCTTTGGCTTAATACGCACTGCGTATAGTACGAAAAACAGCACGTAATAATCGAAGAAATCGTGCTATTTACTCCTTTTTATGCTGATCCGTAACAAAACATGGTTACACAGTCGTGCGTAGCAACGCACACAGCACGCACGAAACTCGATGAACGTTACACACAGAGTTATCCACAGAACTTTCCCGCTATCTGTCATCTGTGCACTCTTCGCACCAGCAGAAAAAGTTGATTTGTTTGGTATACAGACTTTACACTCCGTGCATGACACATGAAAAGCATAACAACACTCTACCTGCGCTAAAGCAAGCCAATGTACCACATCCCGGGATATTGCGCCGCTTAGCGGCTATGTGCTACGACGCATGTCTCGTGTTTGCTTTGCTGCTTATCGCCACGGGCCTCGTGCTGCCGCTACTCACGCATCATACTGCCCATATCAACCAAGCTAACCCTTGGTTGCAGGCTTATTTGGGCTGCATTATCGCCGTCTTTTACCTGGGGTTTTGGGTAAAGCGCGGGCAAACTCTAGGTATGTTGGCGTGGCATATCGTCGTGCAAGATCAAAGAGGACGTCGCCTGAATCTCACCCAGGCGTGCGTACGCTTGTTGTGCGCGGCTGTGTCCTTGAGTTGCTTTGGCATAGGTTTGCTGTGGCAGCTTTTCGACGAAGACAATCTTTCACTCTACGATAGACTCTCTAAGACAGAATTGATCGTGCAGCATCGATCGGCTCGCTCGTAACATCCACCTAACACCCCGCCACTGTCATGCGTTCTACTAAGATAGAACCACTGTGTATGGTGCCGCGCGTATCCACATCATTACCTACCGCGAGTATTTGCCGAAAGATATCACGCAAATTACCCGCAATGGTGATCTGTTCGACAGGATATTGAATCATGCCGTTTTCCACCCAGAAGCCCATCGCACCACGAGAGTAGTCACCGGTTACTAAATTAACGCCTTGCCCCATCAATTCAGTGACTAATAAGCCGCGCTGCATCTGCCGTAACAAACCCGCCAAATCACTCGCACCACTGTTGATTGATAGATTAAAAGCGCCACCGGCATTACCAGTGCTGTGTAAACCCAATTTGCGTGCCGAATAACTACCGAGTAAATAACTGCGTAAAACACCCTGTTGGACAAACGTAATATCCGTCGTACTCACGCCTTCGCCATCAAACGCAGCACTGCCCAAGGCTCTGGGTAAATGCGGTTTCTGCTGAATAGTAACATGTGGTGCAAACACGAGTTGGTCTAGCTGATCCAATAGAAAAGAAGACTTACGGTATAAATTACCCCCACTTATCGCACCCAAAAAACTACGTAATAGACTACTCGCAACCGGCGCTTCGAAAATAACCGGCACCTGACACGTAGGTAATGGTCTCGCACCTAAACGCCGTACCGTGCGTGCAACGGCTTTTTCAGCTAATTCTTGCCAGGAACACAAACCCGTAACCGCACGCGCTACGCTGTAATAGTGATCGCGTTGCATCGCTTGCGTATCCGCTGCCTGCGTTGCCAATAAACTACAACTGATCGAATGTCTAGTGGTAGGCACTACCCCGACAAAACCATGGCTATTCGCATAGACGTGTGCGCTCTCGCCGGTACTGAGGCTGACCCCTTCTGAATTCGTGATGCGTGCATCACTGTTGCGCGCGTGCTGTTCGCAGTCTAAGGCCAAAGCAATCGCCTGTGCCGGTTCGAGTTGCCAAGGATGATATAAATCCAAATCCCTAGCGCCATCCTGCCACGCCATACGATCATAATCGGCTAAACCCGCACACGGATCAGCCGCCATCATCTGCGCAATCGCGCAGGCTGCGGCCACCGTTTCGTCGAGTGACTGTGATGACGTATCACTCGTACTCGCACTGCCTTTGCATTGCCCAAAATAAACACTGAGGCCTATGCCTTGATCCTGCGCGTACTCTAGCGTTTCTACTTCACCCATGCGCACATTCAATGAAAAACCCGCACTGCTACTAGCCACCACTTCCGCTGCGCTCGCTCCCTGCTGTTTGGCTTTAGCCAGTAATTGCAATGCTAAATCATGCAGTCGTTGTGATATCGCGTTAATGTCTACACTCGGCGCCGCTGTTTTATTCATGGTTCTCTCACTTAAATGATAAATTCCCGCGGCAAACCCACAGGATTGGTCGTGTGTCAGAATAGAGGAATTGTTACATTCCTGCAAAGTGATTACAATTGCCAAGCTCATAAAGGAAACCAACGCATGCTCAGTTATATTTGGTTAGCCATGATCATTACTGCCGTTGTATTCGGCTTTATCAATGGCACCACCGCAGCCGTCGCTGCAGCCGTCACGGATTCAGCCAAACTCGCTGTAACGCTTTGCTTAGGTCTATTAGGCACAATGGCCTTTTGGTTAGGCCTGATGCGAATTGCTGAACAAGCCGGGTTAATTCACACCTTAGCACGTGCGGCTTATCCGCTGTTACGTTATCTGTTTCCCGGCATTCCTCACGATCACCCCGCCTATGCCGCTATTGTGTTGAACTTGTCAGCCAACATGTTGGGGTTAGATAACGCGGCCACGCCATTTGGTTTGAAAGCCATGCAGGAATTAGAAACACTGAATACACAACCCGGCACCGCCAGCAATGCGATGTGCATGTTCCTCGCGATCAACACCTCCAGTGTACAACTCATCCCCGTCACCAGCATTGCGTATTTAGCCGCGGGGGGATCCCATGAACCCACCGCCATCATTGTGTCTTCGTTACTTGCCACCACGTGCTCAACTGCCGCTGCCATTATTGCGGTGAAATGTTTACAACGTTTGTCCCTGTTTAGCGTCGCTCAGGATAATACCCATGCACCACATTAGTTTTGCCACCTATCTTTCAAATAGCATTTTTCTACTCTGCATAGGCCTTATTCCCCTGTTGGGACAGTTGCGTAGAGTCGCGGTGTATGATGCGTTCATCGCAGGTGCGAGAGAAGGATTTTCTACCGTGATAAGCCTGATCCCTTATACCGTTGCCATGCTCGTTGCCATCGGCATGCTACGCGCATCGGGGGTTTTCACTTCCCTAGCCCACGCGCTAACACCTCTGCTCACGCAGATAGGCATGCCTGCCGATGTGTTACCCTTGGCATTGCTACGTTCTTTTTCGGGTGCAGCCGCCAACGGCGTACTCGTCGATGTCATCCAGCGCTACGGCGCTGATTCATTTAATGCGAAGCTGGCCGCCACTATGGTGGGTAGCACCGAAACGACATTTTACGTATTGGCCTTGTATTTTGGTGTGGTCAGCATACGTCGCACACGCCATGCGATTCCGGCAGGATTAATCGCAGACGTCGCAGGCATAGGCAGTTCATTATGGATCTGTCATTGGCTATTCGGATGAAACGCCGGATGTTGCTGTTGTGCGCGCTGCGCTTTGGCAATCAACTGCAACAACGCTTTACCCTCTTCGCTCTCCGGTGCATATAACGCAAGTACACGTTCCCAATAGGCAATGGCTTGCGCATAACGCCCGCGCTGATAGGCATCAGCAGCCAACAGATGGATAGCCAAGGGATTATCTGGCTGCTGCGCTAATACCTCTGCTAACAAACGCTGTGCTTGCGTGTGCAACTGTCCCTTACTTAAAAAAAACAAGGTTTGTGCATAGTACAGTTGGGTATCCGTATGCGCGGGGCGCAGCCGATACGCTTTCGCTAAGGCGTCATCCGCCAGGGTCCATTGGCCACTGCTTAAATACAATTTACCTAATAAAAACCAGCCTTGTGCGCTGTCTGGATGTTGTTGTACGCGATCACGTAAGCGCGCAATGATACGCTGTGGATCGCGCTCCATTAATAAGGCTTGTGCATCACTGTGTTGTAACGCAAGCTGCTGCGCCACTTGCTCACTCGCACCAAAGTGCGCATACCAAAGCAAGGCAAACGCGATGAGAAACAGCGCCAGCAGTGGCAAGACATAAACAGGCGGGCTAGTCACTCGCAGCGGCTTTTCTTGTTCGGGCAAATCAGCCAACAACGCGGCGGCCAACCCCGCGCTAGCTTCTTCGTACTCTTCGTGACTCAGCACTTGCGCTTGGTATTGCGCTAATAACACAGCCTGTTGCTGCTTATGCAACGCAACAGTGTAGTCCGACAATGCCATCGATGACACCTGCACATTGCGGTACCAAGGCCACAGCACAAACGCTAACGCGAGTACCGTCATTGCTGCAACACCCACATATAATTCCATCATGCGCAGTCATCCTCGCTGGCCAATAATGCTTTGGCACGTGCCTGTTGCTGTGCATCCAACACCGGCGCCACACGCCGCCGCGTCACTAGATACGCCACGCTCAACAACAGCAACAGCATGAGCGCAGGACCTAACCACAACACATACGTCACACCGTGCACCGCGGGCTGGTATAAAATAAATTCGCCATAACGTGCCACCAGATAGCGTTTAATCTCTGCGTCGCTCTGACCTTGACGGATGGCGTTGGCAATGCGCTCACGTAAATCCACGGCCAACGGTGCTTGGGAATCCGCGAGATCTTGATTTTGACACACCAAACAACGTAATTCTTGGGTCAGTCGCACAAAGCGTGCTTGCTGTTGGGGTTGTGGAAATACAGTGAGATCAGTCACTGCCGCACATAAAATAACAGGACAACAACACAGTATTAAGATAGCCCAGCGCTTACGCATACTTATACCTTTCTACTAGCGGTAAAAATTCCTGCTGCCATACGGCGTGCGTCAATGCACCCACATGACGATGCCTGACTGTGCCACCCCCGTCGACAAAAAAAGTCTCCGGTGTACCGTAGACACCCCACTCAATCGCTGCCTGCCCACGTGCATCGAGCAACACGGCACGATACGGATCACCGTATTCACTTAACCACGCACGCACGGTATCCGGAGTTTCTTTGTATGCTAAACCATAAATAGGAATAGTGCCTTGGCGCGCCAAATCAACCAGAATCGGATGCTCCGCACGACAACTCAAACACCAACTGGCCCATACATGCAAAATATAGGGGTGACCACGCAAATCCTCTGTTTGCATAATACGGCGACTGTTTAATACGGGTAGATTCAACGGCGGGGCAGGCTTATCAATCAATGTTGATTGCAAATTACGCGGATCTTGATGTAAACCGCGCGCACATACTAGCATAAAGCCTAAAAATACCAAGAACGGCACTGCGCACACGAGATAACGTAAGTAACGAGGTGATGTCATGCGGCAACCTCCGGTCTACGCTGCAAACGATAACGCCTGTCACACATCGCCCATACTCCACCGAGCAACATCCATATGCCACCACCCCAGATCCAACGCACAAACGGTTTGTAATACGCGCGCACGACCCAGGTTTGATCGGTGTTTTGATCACCCAAGACAACATAGATATCGTGCACGAAAGCAGGCCGTATGGCCGCTTGTGTTTTAGCAATCTGCCCCACCGTGAAAATACGTTTATCGGAATGTAATGTCGCGCGCAATACGTGGTTTTGCCACAGCGTAAAATAGCCACTCAAACCGGTATAATTAGGTCCTTGTAATGTCTGCGTGCGCTCAAACCGCAATTGATATTGCGCCAAGGGCGTTGCATCACCCGCTGCCATGCGTACGGCAATGGATACACCGTACGCCTGCGATAAGATCACACCCGTTGCACACACCGCCAAACCAATGTGTGCCATAACCATGCCCCATTGGTGCGCAGGAATAAATGCCAAACCGCGCTGACGCGCCTGCTGCCATAGAGCGTACACGCCAGCAAATACAATCCAACATACGAGACTCATACCCACTGCGACGCCCACGAAAAAACGTCCACCTAACCACCACGGCAACAACACCCCGACGCACACACTCGTCAACGCCGGCCATTTTAGCGTATGCCACAAGCGCGCCGCCGTATCACCGTGCCAACGACAATGCGGCGCGAATCCCATGAGCAATAATAACGGTAACAACAACGGTACAAATACCGTATTAAAGTACGGTACCCCCACCGAGATTTTGCCCCAATCCAACACTTGTACTAATAGCGGATACAACGTGCCTAATAATACGGTCAATAACATCACCGCCAATAATACGTTATTTAACAACAAGAGTGTTTCTTTGGATAAGCGCCGCCACGCCACGACTTGTGTCAGTGCACTGACACGCCATGCATACAAGACTAAGGATCCGCCCACCACCACCGCAATGAACGCTAACATAAACAAACCACGTCCCGGATCAACCGCGAAGGCATGCACCGAGACCAATACACCGGAACGCACCAAGAACGTACCGACTAAACTTAAGGAGAAAGCGGCAATCGCCAACAACGCACTCCATCCCTTAAAGGCATGACGCTTGTGCGCAACCGCTAAACTATGCAACAACGCCGTGCCCGCTAACCACGGTAAAAAAGAGGCGTTTTCAACCGGATCCCAAAACCACCAACCACCCCAACCCAATTGATGGTACGACCACCAACTACCCATCGTGATGCCTAAGGTGAGAAAACACCAAGCGGCTAAAGTCCACGGCCGCGACCAGCGAACCCAGGCAACATCCAAGCGCCCTTGCACTAACGCCGTCACTGCAAACGCAAAAGCCACCGAAAATCCGACGTAGCCCATGTACAGCATAGGAGGATGACTCACTAAACCCGGATCTTGCAATAAGGGATTGAGATCTAGCCCATTCAACGGAGGCAGTGGCAGTAAGCGTAAAAAAGGATTAGACGTCAGCAAAATAAATAACAAAAAACCCACGCTGATCATAGCTAATATAGCCAACACACAAGCCATGGTTGGCAAAGGTAACTGACGACTGGTTTTGGCAACCGCGGCCATCCATACACTTAACGTCCACACCCACAATAACATAGACCCTTCGTGTGCACCCCATACCGCACAAAAACGATAAATCGCCGGCAACAGCGTGTTAGAATGCTCCGCAACATAACGTACCGAGAAATCATCGCGTAAAAAACATAATGCTAAACTCACAAATGCGATGCTGATAAAAACACACTGGGCATACGCCAATGCACGCGCCATCGACATATACAACACGTGCTGACGCCAGCAGCCCCACAACGGAATAGCGACTTGCAACACGGCCAGCGCCAGTGCCAAAATCAATGCGTAATGTCCCCATTCTGCTAACACATATACCTCATTTAACGCCATTGGTTGACGCAGGCATACTGCCCTGCAACACCGGCGGCATGTATTTTTCATCGTGCTTGGCCAACACTTCCGTTGCTAGCAACGCGTGCGATGACACTAAGCGCCCTTGTACTACCACACCTTGCCCTTCGCGAAACAGGTCGGGCAAAACTCCTTGATAAGATACAGCAACCTCATGTAAGCCATCCGTCAACGTAAAGCTCACTGCGACAGTGGTTTTACTGTGTCGCACACTGCCTTGCTTGACCATCCCACCCATACGCAAGACACGTTGCAACGGCGCCTCACCACCCGCAACTTGTGCCGGCGTGTAATACAAGTTGATGTTTTGACGTAACGCATACAACACTAAAGCAACGGCCAAGCCTATGCCTAGCATTGCTAGTAGTACCAACCACATCCGTCGTTGCCGTGGTGTCATATACACCTCTTATTGTTGTTGCCCAAGCGCTGCTGCAGCAAGCGCCATGCACACCGCCACTGCTGACGCGTGACGCGGCGATTATACACAAACCAACACACCAACGCCGCATACGCAGGCCACACGTAAGCGGCATACCCGCCCATCACAAAAAATGCGGTTACTTTCGTCCACATACGTAAAATTCCTTGACCCATTGACTACCGACCTCACGGCGTAATAATTCGGCACGCACGCGCAACAACAGTTCAACCCCATAATAGCAAACGAACGCCAACAGCATAGCCAGCAAAGGATGTAACATGCTGGCTGCAATAGGCGAATCGCCGAGTAAACGCAGCGTCGCACCTTGATGCAAGGTGTTCCACCAATACACGGAGTAATGAATGATAGGAATATCCACCGCACCCACTACCACCAAAATAGCGCACGCACGCGCACGCGCTTGCCTATCCGTAAACGCAGCAGCCAGTCCCATCACACCGATATACAAAAACAATAAAATTAATTCCGCAGACAAGCGTGCATCCCAAATCCACCAAGTCCCCCACATGGGACGTCCCCACAACGCACCGGTTAGCAACGCCAATAAGGTAAAACCCGCGCCCAACGGTGCACTGACCTGCAACACCACGTCGGCTAATTTAAGTCGCCAAATCAAACTACACAGTGCCGCTACCGCCATCACCGTATACACCAACAACGAACAAAATGCGCTGGGTACATGCACATACATGATACGCACCGCCTCGCCTTGCTGGTAATCGGCAGGCGACAACCACAACGCAGCACACAGTCCATATAATCCGCTGCCCAGCCCCACAGCGACTAACCACGGCAACACACGGCCAGCCATGGAAAAAAATACCGGCGGTGAACCCCAGCGATGTAACCAAGCCCACATAGATACAACCTCTTTTACATAAGTCCTGCACGCAACGCTGCCGCCATTGCCCACGGTGCCAAGCTCAATGCCAGACACAATAACGCAGCTAGCAACGCAACCAAACCAAGCACGGGCAATCCCTGACTCGCAGCAACCACCATCCCCACGCCAAATAACAACACCGGCACATACAACGGTAATAACAACAACGCTAAAAAAATCCCACCATTGGGTAAGGCCACAGTTAACGCCGCACCAATACCGCCGACTAAACTGATGACGGGGGTACCCAACAATAAACTGCAACACAACATCAACGTCAACGAGGCGGGTACATGTAATAACACAGCAAACAAAGGCGTAATGACAATAACAGGTAACATCACACTCAACCAATGTGCAGCCACTTTTGCTAACAATAACAGTGACAACGGTAATGGACTGAGGCACAGTTGTTGCAAACAACCATTGGCTAGATCAGCACGCAACGCGCGCTCTTGTGCTAACAATGCAGCGAGTAATACCGCAATCCAAATAATCAGCGGAGCAAACTGTGCTAACTGTGCAACCTGCGTATTTAACACCATCGCAAACAAACTGACAACGATCACATAAAATAACAGCGGCGTGCACCACGCTACGCGATCGCGCCAGGCGACTAGCACATCCGCGCGCAACACATGCCCTAAGCTGGCCACCACACTTAGTTGGCGCATGGCAGTAACAATTGACATAGTTGCGGCATAACCGCCGTGGACACCGCTTGATGACTCGTAAACAACACGATGCCTCCGTGATCCAAATGCTGCTGCAACAAGATTTCCAACCACTGCACAGCCGCTGTGTCTAATCCCATAAATGGCTCATCCAAAATCCACAACGCTGCCGGCACTAAGACCAAACGACTTAACGCCAAGCGTCGTTGCTGGCCGCATGACAAATGCGCCGCCCGTTGCTCCAATAAATCAGACAAGCCCACCTGTGCGGCCACACTGTGCCACGACACTGGCACAGCGCATTGCGCTAATGCAGCAGCAACACACAGATTTTCACGCACAGTCAACCCTGGATTGATGCCGGCTTGGTGACCGATAAAATGTAACTGGGCTAAAAAGTTAGTCGCCTGTTGTGTGATCGACGTGCCCTGCCAATAAATCGTGCCCTGCGTAGGCGCACGCAACAAACACAGCACCTGCAACAAACTGGTTTTACCCGCACCGTTGCCACCTATGATTTGCAACGCTGCACCGGCCTGCAAGGTAAAACTGATATCACTGAATAACTCGCGTTCCCCACGTTCGCAACTGATCGCTTGCACCTGTAACATTAAGTCATTTCACTCGTACATTATCAGGCGCCATTGTATATCAAGCGCGGAGAAAACACGTATACTTTTTCCGCTGTTATTCTGTTATAGTTCCAACCCGTGTAGTAAGTGACCGCAAGTGCTTACAGGTCGATTTTTTGATGCCAAGTGTGTCGCGCCGCTCCGTATGCGCTTCGGCCATCGTGACCCCTTAGCGCCGTTCGCGGGTCGCGACGACTCTATCTTTGCCCCGGCCGTCCTCGTCACCGGCACTACGTGTACTTCGCACACT
>JACCDN010125228.1_pt1 | contig 57313 bp, 51 predicted proteins | sample 7441691 | NCBI WGS metagenome assembly JACCDN01 (sample SAMN15323439, study PRJNA562643) | freshwater metagenome | isolation source: river surface water | place: USA:Blue River Watershed | collected 2017-08-16 | reverse complement strand
ATCATGGTTGGAGTTGCAATAGATACTATTCAACAAATAAATTCTTATTTATTGAATAAACACTATGATGGTTTGATGAAAAGTGGTAAAAATAGAAAAGCAGTAGCTTAATTTTTATGGCAAAGCAATCAGCAATAGAACAAGACGGAACAATCGTAGAAGCATTGTCAAATGCTATGTTTCGTGTAGAGTTAGAAAACGGACATGTTGTAATTGCTCATATATCTGGTAAGATGCGTATGCATTATATTAAATTATTACCAGGTGACAAGGTGAAACTTGAAATGAGTCCTTACGATTTGTCTAAAGCAAGAATTACTTATAGATACTAAAGCTATTAAAATGAAAGTAAGAGCATCAGTTAAAAAGAGAAGTGCCGAGTGCATTATTGTACGTAGAAAAGGAAGATTATACGTTATTAACAAAAAGAATCCTAGATTTAAACAAAGACAAGGATAATTATGGCAAGAATTGCAGGGGTAGATATACCTAAACAAAAGAGAGGAATCATTGCTTTAACATACATTTTTGGTATTGGTAAAAGCAGAGCTAAAGATATTTTAGCTAAAGCTCAAGTGAGCGAAGACAAGAAAGTTCAAGATTGGAATGACGACGAGATCGGAGCAATCCGTGACGCGGTGTCATACTTTAAAATTGAAGGAGAATTGCGTTCAGAAATTCAATTAAACATCAAACGTTTAATGGATATCGGATGTCAAAGAGGTATTCGTCATAGAGCTGGACTTCCATTGAGAGGTCAAAGAACTAAAAACAATTCTAGAACTAGAAAAGGTAAGAGAAAAACTGTTGCTAACAAGAAAAAAGCAACTAAATAATAAGTAATAATATGGCTAAAGCAACTGCAAAAAAACGTAAAGTTATCGTTGAATCTTCGGGTGAAGCGCATATTAATGCTACTTTTAACAACATCATCATTTCTTTGACTAATAAGAAAGGTGAAGTAATTTCTTGGTCTTCAGCTGGTAAAATGGGCTTCAGAGGTTCTAAAAAGAATACGCCTTATGCTGCTCAAATGGCTGCAGAAGATTGTAGCAAAGTAGCTCTTGAAGCTGGACTAAAGAAAGTAAAAGTATATGTGAAAGGTCCAGGAAATGGAAGAGAATCTGCTATCAGATCCATTCATAATTCTGGAGTTGAAGTTACAGAAATCATTGATGTAACTCCAATGCCACATAACGGATGTCGTCCTCCGAAAAGAAGAAGAGTATAATTTAAGTATAACATAGGTAGGTTTAAAATTATCGAAGGATATAGACCTGAATTCATAATTCCTACCTTTTTTAAAGTTTTTAAAATGGCAAGATATACTGGTCCAAAAACAAAAATTGCTCGTAAATTTGGCGAAGCAATATTCGGAGAAGACAAAGCCTTCGAAAAAAGAAATTACCCTCCAGGGCAACATGGTTTGGCTAAAAAGAGAGGTAAAAAATCTGAATATGCAGTTCAGTTAATGGAAAAGCAAAAAGCGAAGTACACTTACGGAATTCTTGAAAAACAATTCAGAAATTTATTTAAAAAAGCATCTGCTGCTTCTGGAGTAACAGGTGAAATTTTACTTCAATTATGTGAAGCTCGTTTAGATAATGTTGTTTACAGAATGGGTATTGCTCCTTCTCGTAGAGCAGCACGTCAAATCGTAGTTCACAGACACATCACTGTTAATGGTGAATTAGTAAACGTTCCTTCTTATCACTTAAAAGCAGGTGACAAAGTAGCGGTTCGTGAAAAATCTAAATCTCTTGAAGCTATCGATCGTTCTTTAGCTAGTGCATCTCAAGTTTATGAGTGGATCACTTGGAACAATGATACTAAAGAAGGTACTTTCGTTTCTGTACCTCAAAGACTTCAAATTCCAGAAAATATTAAAGAACAACTAATCGTTGAGTTGTATAACAAATAATAATTGACATTAGTCGAAAGTATGGCAATATTTAATTTTCAAAAGCCCGATAAAGTTATCATGATCGATTCCACCGATTTTGAAGGTAAATTCGAATTTAGACCTTTAGAACCTGGTTATGGATTGACTGTTGGTAATGCACTTAGAAGAGTTTTGCTTTCTTCGCTTGAAGGATATGCAATTACATCAGTTAGAATTGAAGGAGTAGAACATGAGTTCTCTACTATTTCTGGTGTAGTTGAAGATGTAACAGAAATTATCTTAAATCTTAAGCAAGTACGTTTCAAACGTCAAATTGAAGATATTGATAACGAATCTGTTTCTATCTCTCTTTCAGGAAAAGATAAGATTACTGCAGGTGATTTTCAAAAATTCATTTCTGGTTTTCAAGTGTTAAACCCTGATTTAGTGATCTGTAATTTAGATAGTAAAACTACGCTAAATATGGAACTTTCTATCGAAAAAGGTAGAGGGTATGTTCCTGCAGAAGAGAACAAAAAATCAAATGCTCCAATGGGAACTATTTTTACAGATTCTATTTACACACCAGTAAAGAATGTAAAATACTCTATTGAGAATTTCCGTGTGGAACAAAAAACGGATTATGAAAAATTAGTTTTTGAAATCATTACCGATGGATCTATTCATCCTAAAGATGCATTAACTGAGGCAGCTAAAACGTTGATTCACCACTTTATGTTGTTTTCTGACGAAAGAATCACACTTGAGGCAGATGAAATTGCTCAAACTGAGTCTTACGATGAAGAATCACTTCACATGAGACAATTATTGAAAACTAAGTTAGTAGATATGGACTTATCTGTTAGAGCATTAAATTGTCTTAAAGCAGCTGAAGTTGATACCTTAGGTGATTTGGTTTCTTTCAACAAGAACGACTTAATGAAGTTCCGTAATTTTGGTAAAAAATCATTAACTGAATTAGATGAGTTAGTGGCTAATAAAAACCTAACTTTCGGAATGGATCTTACTAAATATAAATTAGATAAAGAGTAATTGCTTCATATTTTGCGCTCCATTATGGATTGATGCAAGATGAAGATAAAAAAAACACGTCATGAGACACGGAAAAAAATTCAATCATTTAAGTAGACAAAAAGGACACAGAAGAGCTATGTTGGCTAATATGGCTTGTTCTTTAATCGAACATAAACGTATCAACACTACTGTTGCTAAAGCGAAAGCTTTAAAACAATTTGTTGAACCATTAGTTACAAAATCAAAAGAAGATACTACTCACAATCGTCGTACCGTTTTCTCTTACTTAAGAGATAAATATGCGGTTACTGAATTGTTCAGAGAAGTTGCTGCTAAAGTAGGTGATCGTCCAGGAGGATACACTCGTATCATCAAATTAGGAAATCGTTTAGGAGATAACGCTGACATGGCAATGATTGAGTTAGTAGATTTCAATACCATTTACAACGGTGGTAAAAAAGAAGTGAAGAAAACAACCCGTCGTGGTAAAGCTAAAAAAGCAGAAGGTACTCCTGAAGCTCCTGCAGCTGACACTACTGTTGCTGATCAAACAGAAGCAACTTCTTCAACATCTGAAGCTACTGAATAATCATGAAACCATTCATGTAACAATAATAAGGATAGACTTTTTAAGTTTATCCTTTTTTTTTGGTTTTACGAATCAAACAGTTGAAAAAAACAACTTTTATAACTAAATTTGCAATCACAACTACACTACACAATGAAATACAACAATCGCGCAAAAGCCGTTTTATTGCTAAAAGACGGAACTGTTTTTCACGGAAAATCGATCGGAATTGAGGGAGTAACTTTTGGAGAAGTTGCTTTCAATACTGGAACTACTGGGTATCAAGAAATTTTTACCGATCCTTCATATTTTGGACAAATCATGGTTACTACCAATGCTCATATTGGAAACTATGGTGTCAATGAAAAAGAAGTTGAGTCTGATTCGGTGAAAATATCTGGACTGGTTTGTAAAAACTTTAGTTTTAATTATTCACGTGAAGATGCTGCTGAAAGTTTGTTTGACTATTTGAACAAGCAAAACCTTATTGTTATTTCTGATGTTGATACCAGAGCCTTGGTGAGTTATATTCGTGACAATGGAGCTATGAATGCTGTCATTTGTACGGATGGAACACCCATTGAAGTGTTGAAAGAAAAATTAACCCAAGTTCCCGATATGAATGGCTTGGAATTGGCGTCTAAAGTTTCAACCACTACACCTTATTTCTTCGGTGATGAAACTGCTAAATATAAAATTGCTGCTCTTGATTTAGGAATTAAAACGAATATATTGCGCAATCTCGCTAAAAGAGATTGTTACATCAAAGTATTTCCTTACAATGCTTCATTTGAAGCGTTGAAAGCTTTTAATCCTGATGGTTATTTCTTGTCCAATGGTCCTGGTGATCCAGAACCTTTAGTTACAGCTCAAGAAGTAGCCCGCCAAATATTAAATGAAAACAAACCGTTGTTTGGTATTTGTTTGGGACACCAAATCATTGGTTTAGCTAATGGTATTTCGACCTACAAAATGTTCAACGGACACCGTGGGATTAATCACCCGGTTAAAAATGTGATCACCGGAAAAGGAGAAATTACTTCTCAAAATCATGGATTTGCTATTGTCAGAGAGGATTTAGACAAGCATCCTGATTTTGAATTGACTCACGAACATTTAAATGATGGAACTGTAGCAGGTATGCGCATGAAATCTAAAAATTGTTTTTCTGTGCAATACCATCCCGAAGCTAGTCCGGGACCTCACGATTCGAGCTATTTGTTCGATCAATTTATCGAAAATATTAAAACTGCAACCAACTAAAACGTTATCGTTTATAAGTTTTTTGAATTTCATAATATGGTTCAATTTTAAGTTTTAAATTTGTTATTATTCTTAAAATACTAACTAAAAAAATATAAAATGAGTATTATCATAAAAGTACACGCTAGACAAATTTTAGATTCTCGTGGTAATCCAACTGTTGAAGTGGATGTAATTACAGAGAATGGTATATTAGGCCGTGCGGCTGTTCCTAGTGGCGCATCTACTGGTGAACACGAAGCAGTTGAACTTCGTGATGGTGGTAAATCATACATGGGCAAAGGCGTGTTGAAAGCAGTTGAAAATGTAAATACAAAAATCGCAGAAGCCGTAGTTGGAATGTCGGTTTTTGAACAAAATCTTATCGATCGCATCATGATCGATTTAGACGGTACAGCCAATAAATCGAATTTGGGTGCTAATGCTATTCTAGGGGTTTCTCTTGCGGTGGCAAAAGCTGCTGCTAACGAATTAGGTATGCCATTGTATCGATACGTGGGTGGTGTTTCAGCAAATACGTTACCGGTTCCTATGATGAATATCATTAACGGTGGCTCGCACTCTGATGCGCCAATCGCTTTTCAAGAATTCATGATCATGCCCGTTAAAGCAAAAAATTTCACACATGCCATGCAAATGGGTACTGAGATTTTTCACAACCTTAAAAAAGTATTACACGATAGAAATTTATCCACTGCTGTAGGAGACGAAGGTGGTTTTGCTCCTAATTTAGCGGGTGGAACAGAAGATGCTTTGGATTCTATTAAATTAGCTGTAACCAATGCTGGTTATACTTTTGGCGACGATGTAATGATTGCTTTGGACTGTGCCGCTTCTGAATTTTATGTTAATGGAAACTATGATTATACTAAATTTGAAGGGGCTACCGGAAAAGTTAGAACATCAAAAGAGCAAGCAGAATATTTAGCGGAATTAGCGGCAAATTATCCAATTATATCCATCGAAGATGGAATGTATGAAGACGATTGGGAAGGTTGGAAATTATTGACGGAAAAAATTGGAGATAAAGTACAATTGGTTGGAGATGATTTATATGTGACCAATGTAGAACGTTTGTCACGCGGCATACAACAAGGAATTGCCAATTCAATTTTGATTAAAGTAAATCAAATTGGTACCTTAACGGAAACAATTGCAGCAGTAAACATGGCGCACAATGCTGGTTATACCTCAGTAATGTCACACCGTTCTGGAGAAACAGAAGATAATACTATCGCTGATTTAGCTGTCGCATTAAACTGTGGTCAAATCAAAACAGGTTCGGCTTCACGTTCTGATCGTATGGCAAAATACAATCAATTGTTACGTATCGAGGAAGAATTAGCTGATGTTGCTTATTTTCCAGGTGTAAATGCATTTAAAATAAAACGATAACACCTTTATTCTTATAAGGTATTCTATTGTTTCGTCTATTCGTATGCGCGAATCAATTTCAAAATAAGAAACCCTCTCAGAAAGTAATTTTTTGAGAGGGTTTTTATATATAGTAAATAACCATAAAATAATGTTATTTTCTTTATCGTTTGCGGATTTATTGTTAAATTCGCATGTTACATATAAAAAATTCAAAAAACATCCAATAATCATATGTCAAAAATTGCAATATTAGAACTTGATGGCAAAAAATACGAGTTTCCTGTTATCGTAGGAACTGAAAACGAGGTTGCCATTGATATCGACAAATTACGTAGTGCTTCAGGCGCTATCACAATTGATCCAGGATATAAAAACTCAGGATCATGCAAGAGTGAAATTACTTTTTTAGATGGAGAAGAAGGTATCCTTCGTTATAGAGGATATGCCATTGAAGATCTAGCTGATAAAGCTAATTTCCTTGAAGTTTCTTATTTATTAATTTTCGGAGAATTGCCAACAACTGCGCAATTAGAAAAATTTGAAAACGACATTCGTAAGTATACTTTAGTTAACGAAGAAATGAAAAACATCATTGATGGTTTTCCTAAAACAGCGCATCCAATGGGTGTGTTAGCTTCCTTGACAAGTGCATTAACGGCTTTCAATCCAAAGTCGGTAAATCCGCACAATGAAAAAGAAATGTATGAGGCCGTTTGTAAAACAATGGGTAAATTTCTAGTAATTGCAACATGGACCTACAGAAAGTCTATGGGGTATCCATTGAATTATTACGATAATACCAAAGGGTATGTAGAAAACTTTATGCGTTTGATGTTTGAATTGCCAACGGGTCCTTACAAAGCAGATCCGAAAGTAGTAGCAGCATTGGATAAATTATTTATCTTACACGCCGATCACGAACAAAATTGTTCTACTTCTACGGTTCGAATAGTAGGTTCTTCTCATGCAGGATTATTTGCTTCAATATCAGCAGGAGTCTCTGCCTTATGGGGTCCTTTGCATGGAGGAGCTAATCAGGCAGTTTTAGAAATGTTACAAGAAATCCATGATAATGGTGGTGATGTAGCCAAATTTGTATTAAAAGCGAAAGACAAAGATGATCCGTTCCGTTTGATGGGATTTGGACATCGTGTTTATAAAAATTTCGATCCAAGAGCAACCATTATTAAAAAGGCTGCAGATGATGTTTTGACGGCTTTAGGGGTGGATGATCCATTGTTAGATATCGCAAAACAATTGGAAAAAGTAGCCTTGGAAGATGATTATTTCAAAGCAAGAAATTTATATCCAAACGTAGATTTCTATTCTGGAATTATTTATCGTGCTATGGGAATACCAGTTGAGATGTTCACGGTGTTGTTTGCTATTGGTCGTTTACCAGGTTGGATTGCCCAATGGAAAGAGATGCGCATCAACAAAGAACCAATTGGTCGTCCAAGACAAGTGTATACAGGTTATCCTTTACGTGATTTTAAAGACGTAAAAAACAGATAAATTTCAACCCATCTTACGATGGGTTTTTTTATGGCACATCCTAAATTTGATGCTGCTTTCTCAATGCAATTTCCTATATTTGCTTAGTAACGAAACCAATTCGTTTTTCAAAAAACAAGCATTATGTTGCCATTACATGTAAAAAATGAGACTTCCCAATTGCGGGCAGTAGTTTTAGGAACAGCCCAAAGTAATGGGCCAACACCCACCATTGAAGAGGCCTATGATCCAAAATCGTTAGAACATATAAAAGCAGGGACCTATCCATTAGAAGCAGATATGGTTCGAGAAATGCAAGCCTTCAAAGAAGTCTTTGAAAAATATGGCGTTACAGTCTATAGACCTGAAATTATTGAAAATTATAATCAAATTTTTACTCGGGATATTGGATTTGTAATTGATGATATTTTTATCAAAGCCAATATTTTACCTGATAGAGAGCGAGAATTGGATGCCATTCAATATGTAATTGATCAAATGGATCCCACAAAGGTAGTACGTCCGCCTGAAGAAGTGCATATTGAAGGCGGTGATGTAATGTTGTGGAACGATTATATTTTTGTAGGAACCTACAAGGGCTCTGACTACAAAGATTATATAACAGCAAGAACCAATTGGCAAGGGGTCAACTACATCAAAGAATTATTTCCCAATAAAATTGTAAAAGAGTTTGATTTAGTGAAATCAAAAATTGAACCACGAGATAATGCTTTGCACTTGGATTGTTGTTTTCAACCCGTTGGAAATACTATGGGAATTATTTATAAAAGTGGTTTTCGAGAAGAAGCCGATTATATGTTTTTGGTAAAATTATTTGGAAAGGAAAATTTATTTCACATCGAAAGAGAAGAAATGTATCACATGAATTCCAATATATTTTCGATAGCTCCCGATGTTGTGGTTTCCGAGAAAAATTTCACTCGATTAAACGATTGGTTGCGAAAAAAAGGGTTTACCGTTGAAGAGATTCCATATGCGGAAATAGCCAAACAAGAGGGGTTGTTGAGATGCTCCACTTTACCATTAATTAGAGCGTAAAAAAGTTGTCTGTTTTCCGTTTTTTAGAGTTGTGTAAAAAAGTTGCTTATGAAGAGCTATGAAGATTTAGATATATACAAGTTAAGTTTGTCTTTGTTTTATGAAGTTCATCCAGCATCACTTTTATTACCTAAATTTGAATTATATGAATTAGGAAGTCAATTAAGAAGGTCAGCAGATTCAGTTAATTCTAATATAGTAGAAGGTTATGGAAGAAAACGATATAAAGCAGATTTCATTAAATTTTGAGTCTATTCTCATTCAAGTTGTATAGAAACAAAAGGGCATTTGTTAAAAATAAGAAATTTATATGTTGGTTGATTCCAGAAATTGAAAGATATATTTCTGATTATGATGTTTTAGGAGCTAAGATTTTTAACTTTATAAAATATGTTGAAAACAATTGGCAAACCTAATAAACAATAAATTGCGTATAACTAGTAACACAAAACAGAGAACCGTTAACAATTAACGGATAACCGATAACAAAAAAAACATGAACCAAACAACCAATTCCATTGTCATGATTCGTCCGGTTGCCTTCCGCATGAACGAACAAACCGCTGTGAATAATTATTATCAAAAAGTTCTCGATAATTTAACACCAGCATCTGTAAATGCTAAAGCCCAAGAGGAGTTTGATACTTTTGTCCAAAAATTAAAAATGATCGGATTAAACGTTATTGTAATTGATGACACCCTTAGTCCTGATACTCCCGATAGTATTTTTCCAAACAATTGGATTTCATTTCATGAAAACGGAGATGTTGTTTTGTATCCCATGTTTGCAGAAAATCGCCGTTTAGAGCGAAGAGAAGATGTATTGGATCGATTGGAAGAAGAGGGATTTTTTATTAACGAAATAATGGACTATACTTCGGCTGAAGAGGATGCTATTTTCTTGGAGGGTACAGGTAGTATTGTTTTAGATAGAGCTAATGGAAAAGCCTATTGTGCCTTGTCGCCCAGAGCTGATGAAGAGTTGTTTATTGAGTTTTGTGAAGATTTTGAATTTACACCGGTTATCTTTGAAGCGTTTCAAACGGTTAATGGTGAAAGAAAACACATCTACCATACCAACGTAATTTTATGTGTTGGTGAAACCTTTGCTGTAATTTGTGCCGATTGTATCGATGATAAAAAAGAACGCAAAATGGTGCTAGACAGTTTAAAAGGCGACGAAAAAGAAGTAATTCTAATCAGTGAAGACCAAGTGAATAATTTTGCCGGAAACATGTTAGAAGTAAAAGGAACCGATGACCGACGCTTTTTAGTCATGAGTGCTTCAGCACATCAAAGTCTGACCAAAAAACAAGTCGCTCAGTTGGAAGAACATGTTACCATATTGAGTGCTAGTTTAGATACGATTGAAGCCTGTGGTGGAGGTAGTGCCCGCTGTATGATGGCCGAAGTGTTTTTGCCAAAAGAATAGTTTTTACATAAGCACTAAAAAACCCAAATTTCAAGTAATGAAATTTGGGTTTTTTCATTTTTTCCATTTACAGTAACGATTATACGCCTCGCACGATACTCAATACGGCACTAATAATATATTGGATACCAATAGCTATGGATAAAAATCCAATGATTCTTGATATTGCAACAATTCCAGAAGCTCCTAATATTTTAGCTAAATAATGAGCACTTCTGAGTACAAAGTAGATGGCAATAGCTACTACAAAAATAGCAAAAGATGACATTATAATTTCAATTGGATTGTGATGATCTTGGTAATAGGCAATTAATAATGAAATAGAGCCGGGTCCAGCTAGCATAGGCATAGCCAAGGGAGTCAAGGCAATGTCATTTCTGTTGTGTGCTTCTTCTTCAGCTTTTTTATCAATTCCTTTATTTTTGGAAAATTTCCCGTTCAACAATGAAAAACCCGAACTGGCAATAATTATTCCTCCTGCAATTCTCAAAGCTGTTATGGTAATGCCAAAAAAGGACAATACGTATTGTCCTACAAAATAGGAAACTAATAAAATAAGAAATACATTAAAAGCCGTCCAAAGCGAAACTTTTGCGCGTTCTTTTTTGGTATAGTCTTGTGTTAATCCTACAAAAATAGGAACTGTACCAATAGGGTTTAATACCGAAAATAGTGCAGCAAATAAATAGACGAATACTTCCATATTTGTTTTTTTGTAAAGATACAAAACAAATTTAGAGTGGAATATAAATAGCTCTTTTTGATTATTATTTCATAACTTTATAAAAAGTTAATTATGAAAACATTAGTAATTGGTGCTTCAACAAACAAGGAACGCTATTCCTATAAAGCCATCCATAGTTTAGTTGATAAAAGTCATCAAGTAGTAGCTATTGGATCCAAAAAAGGGATGTCCTTTGATATCCCAATTGAAACCGAAAAGTTGGATTTTCAAGCTATCGATACGATAACATTGTATCTAAATCCCATAGCTCAAGAAGCATATTATGATTATGTTTTATCTTTAAAACCAAGACGCGTTATATTCAATCCGGGCACCGAAAATTCAGCATTTTATAAACTGCTTGCTGCGCATAATATCCAATATGAAGTGGCTTGCACCTTAGTTTTGTTAGCCACTAATCAATATTAGTAACGGGTGTTTTCTTGGGTGGGTTTACTAATGATAAGTAAACCTAAAAAGGTGAGTAGTCCATTAACAATAATGATCTCTACAGAAAACACATACCCCGAAAACCAATCGGTCGCGTGGTTATTGATCCAATATGTTATCATTGGTGCCACTATACAAATCACCGGAACAAGTTTGTCGTGAACCGTTTTTGATTTCATAAATAAGCCAAATGCATACAACCCAAGTAGGGGACCATAGGTATAACTGGCCACGGTAAATATCATAGATACTACAGATTGATCAGTGAGTGAATTGAATAGTAAAATGACTAAAAACATCAATAAAGAAAACCCAATATGCACCAAATGACGGTTTCTAACAATATTAGGTTTACTTTGGTTTGTCGCTTTATCCATGCCTAAAAAGTCGACACAAAATGACGTAGTTAATGCGGTTAGTGCCGAATCGGTAGTAGCAAAAGTAGCAGCGGTTAATCCCAATAAAAACACGATTGCTGGTGCCAATGTTAAATGGTGAAATGCAATTTCAGGGAATAATAAATCGGTTCTGGGTTTGCCAGTAATCAAATCAAGGGGAACCTCAATTCCGTTTTTTGAGGCATAGATGTACAAAAGTGCTCCTACACTCAAAAAGAATAGATTAATTATAACAAAAATTCCGGTAAACGTAAACATATTTTTTTGTGCTTCGCCTATAGTAGCACAACTTAAATTCTTTTGCATTAAATCTTGATCCAATCCGACCATGGCAATGGTTACAAAAATTCCACCCAACAGTTGTTTCCAAAAATAATTGCCGCTTTGGTAATCGTCGAAAAAGAAAATTTTGGAATAGTGACTTTCTTTTACCGTTTCGAAGGCTTCAAAAAAGCTTAAATCGAGATGATTGCAAATGAAAATAATTGTTAAAAAGACCGAAGAAACTAAGAAAAAAGTTTGCAATGTATCAGTAATAATGATCGTTTTTAATCCGCCTTTATAGGTATAAGCAAAAATTAAGGCCAATGAAATCAATACGGTTGCTGCAAATGGAATGTTATAAAAGTCAAAGACATAGCGTTGCAATACAATGATGACCAAGTACAGTCGGAATGACGATCCAATTGTTCTGCTGATTAAAAAAATACTTGCTGCAGTTTTATAACTAATCGTTCCTAAGCGTTGTTCAATATACCCATAAATTGAGGTAAGATTCATCCGATAATATAAGGGTAATAGTACTTTGGCAATGATGAGAAATCCAATCGCATTCCCCAATACAAATTGAAAATATTTGAACTGCAAATCAGGATTTCCAACTTCTCCCGGAACCGAAATAAACGTAACTCCCGATAAAGCCGTACCAATCATTCCAAAGGCAACCAAATACCATTTAGCGTTTTTATTGGCTTTAAAAAAAGCATCATTTCCACTGTCTTTTCTACTCACAAAGTGGGAAATAACAAACAACAAACCAAAGTAAACTACAATTAAAATTAATATGGCAAATGGACTCATTTTTTTGATAATTTTTAGTGGTAGCAATTTACATAAATAATCTTCACATTTTCAAATAATCTAACGCTCAAAATTTGTTACTTTTGTGAAATGGAATTGCCTTCAAAATTAGTAGAGAACGCCGTGAACGAAATGGCACAGTTGCCAGGGATTGGTAAACGTACCGCCTTGCGTTTGGTGTTGCATTTGCTCAAACAACCACTAGATCAAACGGAAGCATTAGCAGAAGCATTAGCAACGATGCGCAAAGATATTCAGTTTTGCACAATCTGTCATACGATTTCGGATGAAGAAATTTGTGGTATTTGTTCGAATGCGGCTCGTGATGCATCGATTATCTGTGTGGTAGAAGATGTACGCGATGTAATGGCTATTGAAAATACAAATATGTTTAAAGGGGTTTACCATGTATTAGGGGGAAAAATCTCTCCAATTGAAGGTATTGGTCCCTCACAATTAAAAATCACCTCTTTAGTAGAAAAGGTAAAAGAAGGGCGTGTGTCTGAAATTATTTTTGCCTTGAGTTCGACCATGGAAGGTGATACCACAAATTTTTACATTTACAAACAACTCAAAGACTTTGCGGTTAAGATGTCAACAATTGCGCGTGGAATTTCCGTTGGCGACGAATTGGAATATGCCGATGAGATAACCTTAGGGAGAAGTTTACTTCACCGTATTCCTTTTGAAACGGCAATCAAGCAATAATTTTATTCGTTGATTGGACAACCAAAACATTTACGGGCATCCACATCAAATTGATATACTAGTCCCAATTCAAAGGTACCGCCTGATTTTCCAATTTTTGAGGTGATGGCATCGTAGGATAATCCCACTTTAAAATTTTCATATTGTAAACCTGTAAATAAGTTAACCGAAGTCAATAAAGGACTTGTGGAACTTTGCGGCATTGGATTAAGTGCAAGCGTGGTACCCAAAGATAAATTGTTGAAAATTAATGCCGTTCCTATGTCCAATCTATTGTATTGCGCTTGTTTCATGAAATTAGCGGTTAGCATCATACGGGTTTCGTAGGGTAAAAAGACCGGATCAACGTAGGAAGCAATATCAAATTCATATCCCGTAGTTACATTAAAGAACATGTCTAAAGGAATATTTCCTTCTTCGACCAAAGAAATGTTTGGCCGGTTCAAGTGTTTTACTGACGAACCTATCCAAAAATTAGTGTTGTGAAACAGTAATCCGGCAGAGATATCTAAAAAATGGAGTCTATTTTTCGCTTGTAGTGGATCAATACTGATGGGGTTGATGGTTTCATTTCCAATGTTAATTTGGTCACCCAGTACAAGATTTTGGAAACCAAAACTTTTACTGCCATAGCCCACTTCAATACCGGGTCTAAAATACCAATCATAATCGAGTTGTACACTATAGGCATAGTTGACATTAGCTTGCAAATAATTGTATCCCGTAAACGATTCTTTGTGGTTTAAAAAATTCACTCCAATTCCGCTTCTTGCTTCTTCAGAATAGGTACTAAAATAGGCATAATCTGTATCTACTTTTAAATCCAAACTTACCCATTGCGATCGATGAAACACACCTGCACTGGTTGATTCTAAAAAACCTGTAAAACTCGGATTTTGCGTTTCAGGAATTAAAAAATATTGTGTAAAAATAGGATCTTGGGCCCAACAGTTTGTGCTGAGCAGTAAAATTCCCATTAGTATATAGTTGAATATTTTGGTCATGTTATTTGATCAAGGTAAAAGGGCCGTTTTTTTCGATTACAGCACCATAAAATGTAGTGCCGGTTACTTTATAGTAATAGTTTCCATTTTCAGCTGGAGTTCCATTTATTTTTCCATCCCAACCCACAATAGTGGCTTCTTTTTCGGAATAGATGACATTGCCCCACGTATCATAGATTTGAAGTGAAATGTCTTCAAGTCCTTCAAATTCAGGTTTAAAAACGTCATTTATGCCATCTGAATTGGCGGTAAACCCATTAGGAATAATTAATTTATAGCCTTTTGTAATGATAAGTGTAATAATGTTGGTTTTTATACATCCTAGTGGATAGGTAACCGTTTGTGTGACTACATATTCTCCTTCTAATACATACGTGTGAATTGGATTTTCTTCTGTTGAAAAAATACCGTCACCAAAATTCCAGGCAACACTTACATAATCACCGGTAGCTGTATTAGTGAATTGTATCGGGTCATTGATGGAATACAAACCATATGTTGTATAAGCAAACGAATTTTGTCCAAAACCTGGACTGCCAATTATCGGATTGGATATCGTTACACTCTGTGAAGTTGTACAACCATTTGCATCCGTTATAGTCGCCGTAATTAATCCATTTTGATTCGTAGTCATAAATTGATTATTTATTCCGGAAACCGTACCTGTAGACCAATTAATTTGGTATGGACTCATACCGCCAGTAACATGCGCTTCAAATGTATTGGATACACTGCCTAAAGGACAGTTTACTTGTGTGGCTTGATCAAGAATGAGTGAAAGTGGTAAGGGTCTTGAAACAGTATAAGAAGCTGTTTTGGTACATCCTCTACTGTCGGTTACCACTACAGAATAGTTTCCATTTGGGATAGCATTTAGATCTTCTGTTGTTGCGCCGTTAGACCATGCATAAGTAAAAGGCGGTGTACCTCCTGAAACCACTAAATTTATTGCCCCACTACTTGCATTAAAACAGTCTAATGCATTTTGCGTAGTTGCGTTCAATACCAGGGGTTGAGGTTCTACAATAATAAAGGTTCTATTGATGTAACATGGTGTCCCATCTGAAATTGCAACAGTATAGGTGCCTGGACTCAAATTATTTCGAACGGTTCCAGCCGTACTTCCGTCACTCCAAGTTAAGGTAACAGGTGCAAGGCCGCCTATTAAATTCAAGTTGATGCTACCGTTATTGGCTCCAAAACATGAGATGTTGGTGACAACAGGATTGATAGTGAAAATTGGTGCTTCTACAATCGTAATTGTTATGGGTTTTGTACAACCATTAGCATCTGTAATAGTAATAGTATAATTTCCAGGGGCCAAATTATTTTGAAAAAATCCTGTAGCTAAATTGCTCCAATTTGCCTGATATGGACCTGTACCTCCCGTTACATTCAAACTTATTGAAGCATTGTTGGCTCCATAACATGTAATTTCAGTAACGGTTGGTGTAATCACAATATCATTTGGTTGTGTTACCACTAAACCTGTAACTGTTTTTATTCCGCCGTTTGCATCAGTAACAACTACACTATAAGTTCCTGCAATTAAACCAGTGAATTGCGGATTTAAGTTTGTGGAATCGGTTAGGGTTTGCAATACTACATTGGAACTGTTCAATAATGTATAGTCATACGGACCTACTGATTCCTGTGTGATTTGAATTCCAACCGCACCATTTGAGTTGCCAAAACAAATTAAGTTAATGTTCAAAGCAGGGTCTTGTTGCACTAAAAGCTCTGGTGGTTGTGTTAGTGTATAAGTTAATACAATTGGCGCACAATAGCCATCAGTAATGGTAACAGTATAAGTTCCAGTAATCAATCCCGATATATCTTCGGTAGTTGCAGTAAAGCCATTCGGTCCTATCCAGCTGAAGGTATAGGTGCCTGAACCACCTCCCACTGTTAAGTTGATTGTTCCGTCATTACCACCAAAAACGCTCACATTATAACCGTTGTAATTTGAAAGCACTCCAGTTGCAGTGAAAGTTGGATTTACCGTAATGGTATACATAACATCATTACCCGTGCACGAATTGCCATTACTTGTAAATGTAGCGGCAGCAGTGTAGGTAATGGTTAAAGGTATATTTGTAGAATTGATTAATGTTTGAACAGGAATAGAATTGGTTCCTGATGCAATTGCGCCACTAATGCCCACTGGAATATTGGCTGTCCATGCAAAGGTGATGGCTCCAGTCAAAGTCGAACTTAAATTAACTACAGTTGAAGCAGTGTTGTTACAAATTATTTGGTTGGGCAAGTCAAATTGTACATTTGGCTTCGGATAAACATCTACAGTAATTGTAAAAGGATTGCCGGAGCAACTTCCTGCTGTTGGCGTTACTGTATATATTATTGTTTGTATCGTCGCGCTAGTGTTTGTTAATAGTTGGCTAATTTGTGCACCTGTTCCAGCACTAGCTCCGGTAATATTGGAATTGTTGCTAATCGTCCAGTTGTAAGTTGTGCCTACTGGAACAATAGTCATAGCATTTGGAACGCCATTAACTGGAGCCATTGTAAATCCTTGTTCGCTACAAATAACAAAGGTTTGGTCTGCAATGGCAGGTCTCGGATTAACCGTAATAGTATAATTGAACGTACTACCGGCACAAGCAGAAGCATCATTAGTGGCGGCTACTGCAGCATAGGTAATGGTAATAGGTGCATTGGTAGTATTTACCAAAGTTTGCGTAGGGATGGTATTGGTACCCGAAGTAACAACCCCTGTAATACTTGCAGGCTGCACGGCAGTCCAAGTAAAAGTTGCTCCTGCAGTGGTACTGCTTAGATTCACTAAAGCAGAAGAGTCTCCCGAACAAATGGTTTGATTGGCAGGCGAGAAGGCAACAGCAGGACTAGGGTTTACGGTAATTGTAAAGGTTTCCGCGGTTCTTGAACAACCATTAGCAGTTGCGATAACAGAGATGGTTGCAGTTATAGGAGCCGTACCGCTATTGGTAGGTGTAAACACCGGAATGTTTCCAGTTCCCGCAGCCACTAAACCTATTGCAGTATTGGAATTGGTCCATGCATAAGTTGTTCCCGCAACACCATTAGTAAACACAATGGCATTAGTTGCTACAGCATTACAATAGGTTTGATTGGTAAGTCCTAAAGTTGTTGGTGTTGGATTTACAGTTACCGTAATGGTAAAAGGAGTACCCGCACACGCACCCGAAGTTGGAGTTATGGTATATTCTATTGTTGCCGGAGCAGTTGTGGTATTGGTTAGAGTTTGAGTAATTGAAGAAACCCCAGTTGCTTGAGCAGTTCCTCCAGTAATTGCTCCTACAGGCGTACTCACAGGAGTTGTCCAGGTATAGGTTGTACCAGAAGGCACAATGGATCCGCTTCCATTGGTTGGAGTCACTGAAAAAGCAGTTCCCGAACAAATGGTTGGGGTTGTTCCCACAATAAAAGGCTTCGGATTAACCACTACTGTTATGGTAAAAGTACTTCCCACACAATTACCTGTATCACCCGAAGTAGGTGTAACAGTATAGGTGATCGTTTGAGCGGTATTGGATGTGTTGGTTAGTGTTTGTGTAATTGTACTTATTCCGCTAGCCGAAGAAGCACTAGCTCCTGTGATATTGGTATTGGTACTGATGCTCCAGGTATAGGTTGTGCCAGCAGGAACAATAGTACTACCTCCATTGGTAGGTGTTACCGAAAAGGCAGTTTCCGAACAAATGGCGGCTGGAGTTACATTAGCAATTACAGGTTTTGGATTCACGCTAATTACTACTGTAAAAGCAGTTCCCGAACAACTATTAAAAACAGGTGTTATAGTATATGTAGCAGTTTGTACTGTATTGGTTGGATTGATTAATGTGCCACCAATTGCAGTTAGATTGGTTCCACTTGCTCCACCTGTAATTCCACCCGTAACTACCGGAGCACTCCACGAATAAGTAGTTCCCACAGGAATACTATTCAAAGAAGAATTTACAGGAGTTATAGAGAACGAACCACCACTACAAATTGCATTGGCAAAACTTTCGGTAATACTTGGACTCGGATTAACCGTAATAGTATAATTGAACGTACTACCGGCACAAGCAGAAGCATCATTAGTTGTAGCTACAGCTGCATAAGTTATAGTAATAGGTGTATTGGTTGTATTGAATAAAGTTTGAGCAGGAATAGTATTGGTACCCGAAGTAACAACCCCTGTAATTCCGGCCGGTTGAACAGCAGTCCAAGTAAATGTTGCTCCTGATGTAGTGCTACTTAAGTTTATTAAACTTGAAGTGTAAGCCGAACAAATAGTTTGGTTTGAAGAAGAGAAACTCACTGCTGGACTTGGATTTACCGTAATTGTGAACGATTGTGTGGGGCCAGAACAAGCTGGAGTTCCATTTGAATAGTAAGGCGTGACGGTTATTGTTGCAGTAATTGGACTTGCCGTTGTATTAGTAACATTGAACGCATTAATGTTTCCGGTACCCGATGCGGGTAATCCAATAGCTGTGTTTGAATTGGTCCAATTGTATGTGGTGGTTCCTCCTGTTAAATTGGTTGAAAAAACAACAGCAGTAGTAGACGTGCCATTACATAAAATCTGATTGGCAATTGAATTTACTTGACCTGTAGGATTTACCGTAAGGGTAAAAGTCATCGCTGTACCCGAACAGGTTACGCTGTTATTTGTATAACTCGGTGTTACAGTAATCGTAGCTACAATGGGACTCGTACCTGTATTTATGGCAGTAAATGTACTGATGTTTCCAGTTCCTGTAGCTGCTAATCCTATTGAAGGCGTGTCATTAGTCCAAGTATAGGTTGTGCTGCCTCCAGTGTTAGTAGTTGTAAAATTAATTGCTGCTAATGTTCCTCCATTACAAACGGTTTTGTTTGAAACGGTACTTACTTTTGCAGAAGGATTTACAAGTATCGTAAAAGTTGTAGCTGTTCCAGCACAATTGTTTGTGTTTGCAAAAGTAGGCGTTACAGTAATCGTAGCAGTAACAGGGGCAGTTCCGTTGTTTGTGGCTGTAAATGAGGGTAAATTACCAACTCCTGATGCGGCTAATCCTATTGAAGGCGTGTTGTTTGTCCAGTTATAAGTAGTAGTTCCACCCGTATTATTGGTTGAAAAAAGTACGGCGGGAACAGAATCACCATTACATACTGCAATATTTGTTACTGTATTAACTTGACCTACCGGATTAATTGTTAAGGTAAATGTTTTAGAAGGTCCGGCACAATTTGTTCCCCCATTTGAAAAAGTAGGGGTTACTGTAATTGTTGCTACGATTGGACTATTAGTGTTGTTTATTGGTGTAAAAGCAGGAAGGGTTCCAATGCCTGAAGCATTTAATCCAATTCCAGTTGTGTTGTTTGTCCAATTGTATGTAGTGGTCCCACCGGTATTAGTTGTAGCAAAAGGAATCGCTAAAGATGCAGTCCCTGCACAAAGCACTACCGAATTAGGTTGGTTAACTTGTGCCGTTGGATTTACTACTATTGTAAATGTATTTGCGGGTCCTGTACAGCTTACACCTCCGTTTGAAAAAGTAGGTGTAACCGTAAAAGTCACGGTTATTGGGGCTGAAGTAGAATTGCTAGCTACAAACGAACCAATATTTCCTGTTCCTGCCGCAGAAGCACCAATTGCCGGATTATTATTTGACCAAGAATATGTTGTGGTGCCGCCTGTATTTGCAGTACTAAAATCGGGAATAGTTACGGTATCACCATTACAAACCGTTTGATTTGGAGTGGTATTTACTTGACCTCTTGGGTTCACCGTAATGGTAAAAGTTGTGGGTGTTCCGGGGCATGAAGTTGCGCCACTTGTGTTGTATGGAGTAACTGTAATGGTGCCAGTTACTGGAGTGGTTCCAGTGTTTGTTCCTGTAAAATTAATCGCAGATGTACCAGTAGCTACAAGTCCAATGGCGGTATTGCTATTGGTCCATGTGTAATTTGTTGCATTCGTGCCTGAAAAGTTGATGGGGCCAGTCGATCCAGAATGGCAAATTACTACGTTTGAAATGGTATTTACGGTTGGCGTAGCAATAACGGTAAGGGTCACGGTATCCGTTTCAGGATTACACGGGCCTGGGGGGTCATTGGTTGTTAATGTTAATACTATTGTACCGGTAAATCCTGCCGGTGGTGAATACGTACTGGTTAAACTATTCGGATTAGAAAACGTACCACCATTAGAAGAGGTCCAGCTTCCCGATGAAGCGGCTCCGCCTACTGTTCCATTTAATTGTAAAGTACCATTTTGACAAACGGCATTATATGATCCTGCCTCAGCGGTTGCTTGTGCATTAACAACTACTGGAAACGAAATTGTTTTAGCAGGACAAGGTCCTGCAGGATCTGCAGAAGTTAAGGTAAACGTTATGGTACCAGTATAATTTACTGGAGGTGTGTAGGTTGGCGATAAAGCAGTCGCATTGGGTGTAAATGTACCACCAACAATAGAAGCTGTCCAGGTTCCTAGCGTAGTACCACCAGTAATTGATCCGGATAATGGTATCGCTGTATTTAAACATGTTGCACTAGGTCCAGATGCTGAAATTTGCACTTCAGGATTTACAACTATGCTACTTGTAAATGTATTGCTTCCACATTCGTTAGTTAATGTTAGGGTATAATTGTATGTGCCAGGAGTTGTAAAAGTTACAGTGGGGTTGGCAACCGTAGTGCTAGAAATTGAAGCCGGTGGTGTACTTCCGAAATCCCATAAATAAGTCACTGCTTGCGTTGCGTAGCAATTAAATACGGTTGGATTTAAAGTTAGTGTAGTACCTTCACAAATAGTTTGTGCAGTTAAGATAGTTCGTGGCTTATCTTTTATGGTTATGGTGCGTGTTTTGATATCGGGTTGACATAATGGACCGGCAATTGCTGTTTGCAACGAAGTAGTCAATTGAACAGTATATACGCCAGCACTCGTAAATGTAATTTCAGGTTCAAAAGAAGCTGAATTACCAGTAGTGAAACTCCAGCCGGGAGCAGTTGCACTTGGACAATTGTCGGGGTTGGTTTGGGTTACTTGCCAATTGTACATATTGGCATTAGAGCAACCTGGGGTGCTGGATAAATTATCTAGTTGTACAGTGGTAGAAACACATCCCGTTGCAGTACTTGTCGTAAAATCCGCAATGACTTCAGGATTCACACATATTGTTCTGGTTTCAGACGAAATACCACAACTGTTTGAACCTGAAGTAAATAAAGTGATTGAATAGGTTCCAGGTAAATTAAAAGTAATATCTAATGTATTGGTTGCGGATGCAGTCCATATGGAAGGGTTGTTTGGAAATGTTCCATTGAAGCCCAGGTTTCCTACAACACTTACATAAGGATTTGCGGTTAAAACACCCGATGCACCAACAGTTAATAATCCTGATGGTCCTGTAATTTGCCAATACCTTTTGTATGTTTGTGTACAAGTAAATGTAGGGCTTGACCCAATATTTGTGCCAGGTGTTGTTGAATCGGTAAAGAGTACTGTTGTGTTGACACAAATTTGACTATTTGATGGATTTGCTGTTATCGATGCTATCGGTTTGGATTGAATGTTTATTGGGCCAATTGCACTCGAACTGGTTCCACAAGGATTGGATACGGTTATGGAAGCTTGAAAGGAATTGGGATATACGGTACCATTAATATTTGAACTTGTCCCACAAGAAACGGTATTAAAAACATGTGTTACAAAAAAACCCGGGCTGGTTACTTGAGCATGCGTAAATATTTGCGCTGGAGAATTGTCGTTAACTTGAAAAGTATAAATTGTTCCGGGCGTGTTTTGTCCTCCTGGGATAATTGCGTATTGAACGCTTCCTGGATTACATAGTACAGGTACACCATTATTTATTATCGAAGCTGATGGATTGGCTCCAATAAAAATATTATAGGTTCTTGTATAACTGCATCCAGCCTGTGGCGCTACAGTATAGGTTATTTGATATATGCCATTGGCAGCATAAGCATGAAAACTATCAGTAATATTTGAACCTGTGAAAGTGGTAATACCTGTGCCGTCACCCCAATCAATAGTGTGTTGTGTATTGGTGTTAGTATTTGTTGAATTGGTAGAAAAAAAGAACAACCCACCCGTTGATCCATCCGCGCAATAATTAAAATAATTTGCACCATTGAAGACGGCTTCAACCCAACCTAAATTTGGTGTTATGGATATCACAGGATTGCTTGGCGTAGCAGCAATCACCACCACATTTATACTGCTGCTTGAAGCACCAATGGTTAGTGTTGTTATAAAATTTCCAGCAGTTGCATAAGTGATTGTATGCGGTCCTGCTGAAGTTGAAGAGGCAGTACTACCTCCGGTAAATGTCCATAAGTAACTGGGATTAGGTCCTAATCCGGTAGAGGTGTCTGTATATGTTATGGTTTGACCCTGGCAAACAGTTACCGTGCCATTTACCGCTGCAGGATTTGTTGCAAATGATGTGAGCAATACGGTTGTATTTGCCTGAACACTTAATGAGGGTACAAGTAAAAAGGCAACAATTAAGAGCGTATTTTGTATCGATTTTATCAATTGTATTGAAATTTTTAGTCTTACAAAGTTACAAAAAAACAAAGAATTGCTATTGTTTTCAGTAACATTTTTGAAGGTATTAGGATTGGTTTTTAAATAAGAATAACACATTTTGTAATATTTTAGTATGGTATCACCTAAAAAAAAATTAGAAGTATTGATTTTTTTATTAAATTAGCACCCTAATCACTAAACGAATAGTAAAATGAAAAAAGTAGTAGTCTTAGCATTGCTAATGGTAGCATCAGTTACTTTTGCTCAAGAAACAAAAAAACAATCAAAATGGGTTATAGGTGTAGGTGCAAACTTTATCGATAATACCAATTCAAAAGACAATAATTTTGCAAATGTTTCCAATTGGAATGCAACAATAGGCGTTTCTAAATTATCAGCACAGTATTATTATACTTCAAAATTATCATTATCATCAGAATTTTCATTGAATAGATTGGATAAAGATGTTATGCAAAATGGAGCGTCTGTTGATGTGAATATGGCATATTATGGTATGGATTTAAATGCGCGTTACAATGTGGCAAGTTTGTTCAAATTACCTAGTAAATACACACTTGAACCGATGGTTGGTGTAGGTGCTTCATGGACCGATGGTACGCCAAACAAAAGTGTAAATACAGGTCTTTCAATCGGATATCAAATTAACGACATCTACGGAATTAGACTACAAACCTTAGGGAAATTTGCTTCAGAGCAAAACACTGTAGGTAATAATATGATCCAACATTCAGTAGAATTGTATTTCAATTTATAATACGGTTGCTTAGGCAACTAAACATAATAAAACCCTGAAAAGTTATTTTACTTTTCAGGGTTTTTTATTTTTCGATGCTTTTATTTTTTAAATCACACCCTAATATTTTTAATTATATTGTGTTTTAAATTTTTGATTACTAATATTTTACTTGTTTTTGAAGTTGCTGTTTTACCACTAAAGATGAAATCAACTTGGATTATTTTGTAATTTAGCGCTCCAAATAAACAATAATGAGCCTAATAGTATTGACAGGAACCACAGGGTATATTGGTCAAAACCTAACTAAATTTTACGATTCCAAATCCAAGAAAAATAAATCCATTTCGTTACGTTTTCAAAATTGGTATAAAATGATGCCACAGGAAACAGAAACGATTGTTCATTTGGCGGCCATCAATCAAAATCCGCAGGATAGCGCTTTTGACGAAGAATATTTTAGGGTAAATACCGAACTTACCGCAAAGTTGTTTCGTTATTTTATGAGTTCTAAAGCCAAAACGTTTATTTTTATAAGTACTACCGCTCTAGCAGATAAGCAACTTACTCATATTACTGAATCTTCAGTAGTGCAACCTACAGACCCTTTCTTGAAATCTAAATACGAAGCCGAACAATTCATACAAAAACAAGAATTGCCAGCGGGTAAACGTGCCATTATTTTAAGAGTAGCACCACTGTATGGAAGAGAAACAAAAAGTATATTACACAATACGTTCATACATTGCAAAACATTTCCATGGTTTTATGGTGCCCTCAATGCCAAACATTCTTTTTGCTACATTGACAATTTAACCGAAGTGGTCTATCGCATTACAGAAAATTCGGCATTCCCGTCTGGAATATACAATGTGGCAGATGATGAACCTATCGATTCCATTCAATTTGTAAATTGGATGGCCGAAGTATTGGAAAAAAAAGTAAGTATTTACAAGGTTCCAAGAGGACTGTTGAACCTTATTGCCAAATTGGGTAATGTTTTTCAATGGGGTTTCAATACCCAAAAGCTTTTTGAGAAATCGCAGTCACGCATTGTCAATTGCAATAAAATTAAAGAGACCTTACAATTGGAAAAAATGCCTGTAAACACGCAAGCTGCAGTCATGAAGACTATTGAATATTACAATTCCATAAAAATTTAGAGGATGCTACTTTGGTTCTTTCCATACTTGCAACATATTAATTTTTTAAATTTGAGGCCAAGATAAAATATTGTCTTAAATTTGACAGCTGTAATGGGTAGCATACCGATTGCAGTTGTCAACAATAAATGATAAAAATGACCATAAAAAATATTTGCTGTATTGGAGCAGGATATGTAGGAGGACCTACTATGGCTGTAATTGCACAAAAGTGCCCACACATAAAAGTTACTGTAGTAGATGTAAATGAGAACCGTATCAACGCCTGGAACAGCGTTAATGAGGAAGAATTACCTATTTATGAACCGGGTTTAGCTCAAGTGGTTAAAGAAGCTAGAGGTCGAAACTTATTTTTTTCTACCGATGTAGAAAAAGCCATTGATGAAGCTGAAATGATTTTTATTTCGGTGAATACCCCAACCAAAACGTATGGTGCAGGAAAAGGGATGGCCGCGGATTTGAAATACATTGAATTGTCTGCCCGTCAGATTGCCAAAGTAGCCAAGTCGGATAAAATTGTAGTGGAAAAGTCGACACTTCCCGTACGAACAGCTAGTGCTATCAAAGAAATTTTAACCAATACGGGTAACGGTGTACGGTACCAAATATTGTCCAATCCTGAGTTTTTAGCAGAAGGAACGGCTGTGACCGATTTGTTTCATCCCGATCGTGTGTTGATTGGTGGCGATACTACTCCAGACGGACAAAAAGCTGTACAAGCTTTAGTAGAAATTTATGCCAATTGGGTACCCACAGAAAAGATTTTGACCACTAATTTATGGTCGTCTGAATTGTCTAAACTTACAGCCAACGCCTTTTTGGCCCAACGGGTTTCTTCCATCAATGCCATGAGTGAATTGTGTGAAAAAACGGGAGCCGATGTCAATGAAGTGGCACAAGCCATTGGATTGGATAGTCGAATAGGACCAAAATTCTTAAAAGCATCGGTTGGTTTTGGTGGTTCTTGTTTTCAAAAAGATATTTTGAACTTGGTATACATTGCCAAATCTTACGGTTTGGAAGAAGTGGCCAGTTATTGGGAGCAAGTAATTCTCATGAACGACCACCAAAAGAGACGTTTTGCTAAAAATATCATTGCTACCTTATACAATACGGTGGCTGGTAAAAAAATTGCTTTTTTGGGTTGGGCTTTCAAAAAAGACACCAACGATACTAGAGAATCTGCAGCCATCTATGTGGCCGATGATTTGTTAAACGAACAAGCAGCAATTGCGGTTTATGATCCGAAAGTGAAAGTGCAGCAAATGTACGCCGATTTGGACTATCTTGAATCCCGTTCAGCTGCGGATAATCAAAAACTCCTAACAGCGTATCCAAATCCATACGATGCCTGCCAAGGAGCACATGCAATTGCAGTATTGACCGAATGGGACGAATTCAAGTCCTATGATTGGCACAAAATATACGAAGGCATGTTGAAACCAGCCTTTGTTTTTGACGGACGCAATGTCTTAGATCAAAAAGCTTTGGAGCAGATTGGTTTTGTTTACAAAGCGATTGGAAAATAAAACGAGAAGTATAAAAAAAAGTCCCGATAAACATCGGGACTTTTTTTGTTATTTGAATACGGCTAAAAGGATACCTGCTAAACTGGCGAGTACACTCGAAATACCTACAATTTCTCCTGTACTTGTTTTTTGCTTTTCTGGTTTCATAGGCACTATGATTTTACTACCCGGTAATACTCTTGGATAATTTCGAATACCAAAAAACGAACCACTAGTACTCGCAGAACCATTGGCATGCACAACATATACTTTTTTCAACCATCCTCTCTCTGTAGTTCCTCCCGAGTTGTTGATGTAATATTTTACGCCTTTTCCTTTTTTATACGGTACTTCTGTGTTAAACATTACACTGCCCGAAATCGTTACGGTATAACTTTTATTAGGAATTTGTATGACATCTCCCGGTTGTAAGACCAAATTACGGGTACGATTCGGATTTCGGTTGATGGCTTTCCAATCAATCGGAATGTTTAATCCATTTCGAACTACTCTAATGGCTTCTTTGTCGGCTTCGTCCGATAATCCACCCGCTCGTTGGATAAAGTCCAACACGCGTTCTTCTTTTTTAACGATGGCATAACCACCAGGATACAATACTTCTCCACTCAAGGTAACCATTTGTGGGGTTTCAAAAGTAACAATGCGACGCACTACTACCTGATCTTGTGCTTCCATAACAAAGGCAGCTGCGGCTTCAGGGTTTTTGGGGTCAATTGTCAAGTTGAAGGATACAATTTTTTCCTGGTCTTTGGGGTTGTATGTGGTATCTTTTTTATTTCGAAATACAGTAACTGTACTGGCTGCTTTGTCTGTAAAATATTCAGATTCTAATAATAAATCATACAATGTCATGCCGGCAACATACCCATAAGTGCCTGGTTTTCTTACTTCACCGTCAATAGATATTTTGTAACTGTCTAGTAATTCTTGATTGAAAAACACCATCACAATGTCCTCTTTTTGAAGTGTCATATTGGCTGCAGCGTCTCCATTGAGTGCTGCTTGTAAATTGAAACTGATGTATTCTTTGGTCAAATCTTCCTTTTGACGTACTAGCGAAGCTTTACTTAAAAACACATTTTCAGCTACACCGTCTGCTTTTAATACTAAATCCTTGATGGTCATGGTGCCAGATTGCGGCAAACTGTATTCTCCTGGGCGGTACACTGCCCCTTTAATTTGTACTCTATTTTCGTAACGGTCTAATATTTTGTCCACACTTATTAAATCTCCGGATTTGGGAACATAAGCTCCAAAAGTGGTTTCGTTTAAATCGGTAACTTTTAACTCGGTGCTGGTTTTTTGCTTGACTAAAATTCTGTTTTTATAAGCATTTTCGGTAAAGCCCGAAGCATAATTGATGACGTTTTGTAAATTTTCTCCGTTTATCACTTCAAAAATACCAGGACGTTTGATTTCGCCTTCTAAGGTAATTCTTGCGTCGTAACTTGGGATGCGAATGACATCATTATCGGTTAATGAAACATTGTCGCTTTGATCGCCTTTGGTTAAAAAACGATACAAATCAATGGTACGGATAACTTTATTATTTCGAATCAATTCGATTTTTCGGTAACTTCCTATGTCGCTAGGACCGCCAGCAACATGCAAGGCATTGTAAATCGAACTCATGGCGCTTAGTCTGTAATTACCAGGTTGTTGTGCCCCAATAATGGTTACTAAAATAGTTCTGTAATTAGAAACACTAACCGACAACTTACTTCCGTTTGAGGCCAATGTACTGTATATTCTTCCGATTTGTTTTTGTAGTTTATTTTTGGCTGCTTCAAAAGCGAGTCCACTTAAAAATACTTCACCTACATTTGGAATGTTTACCGTTCCGTTTTTTGAAAGGGTTGCCGAATAACCAAATTGTTGCACCCCATATACATTAATATCCAATTGATCCCCAGGGCCTAAAATATAGTTAGGGGGTGTTGGCATATTTTGATTGGGTTCAAACGATAAACTTTTGGAAGTAAACAACTCTGAGCCAAAAACAACGGCATTTTTTGCAGCTAAAACACTTCCTTCTTGGGTAGTTCCAGCTCCTTTTTTTTGTTCTTCCTTAACCTCGGTAGGAACCACCGTATTGGATTGCAAACGAACTTTTAGCTGTGTGAATTCGGAAGCTGACATGCCCTTTGCTAGCGCTAAAGGTTCTGCTTGTTCTATGGTCATTTGGTTGGCTTTCAGTTCTTTTCCAATTTGTGCAATTTGGGCCTCCGAAAATTGAGCGGCTCTGACCTGACTTAAATCAGAACCTTTTAAAAATTCTTGTCCAAAAGAAAAAGTGCTAAATACACCTAATAAACAAACAAATAATATACGCTTCATGTGTTGAATGATAATGGTTTTTGTGCTGCAAATATACTAAAAACTTTGTTAGATTGCACGTGTTTATTAGTAGTGAATATTATATATTTGCCTCCATGAATTGGTATGCCATTTACACCAAACCCCGCAACGAAAAAAAAGTAGCCGATAGTTTGAATGCTATGGGTATTGAAGCCTACTGCCCAGTTGTGACCACCCTTAAGCAATGGAGTGATCGCAAGAAAAAAGTAACAGCACCGGTTTTACCTTCTTATGTATTTGTTTGTTTGGATGCCGCCCAGCGCAATATTGTTTTTCAAGTGGCAGGAGTTGTTCGCTATGTGTTTTGGTTGGGGCAACCCGCTATCATCCGTGCGATCGAAATAGAAACACTAAAAAAATACCTCTCCGAAGACTACACTGCTGTAGTACAAACTACATTGCAACGAGGTGACACCTTGGTTGTGCCTGCAGGACCTTTTAAAGGACAGGAAGGGATTGTTAAAAGTACGACTAATTCTAAAATCCAATTGGTTTTGGAATCGTTAGGGATATTACTGACGTTGGAAAAATAAAAGGTATTTTTTATTTTTCTGCAAAAATATTCCGATAGACCAAAGTTTTCTTTGCGGTATGAACCGCTGCAATTTCTTGAAGTGTTTTTTCAAAATAGCTTTTTAATACGGGAGGCTCAATAATTTTAATATTATACATCCATTGTAACAACCATCCCATTAATTCCCGGTTGATGCCGCAATGCAATAATAGGGTTGTTTTTCCTCTTTTTTTGATGAATTGTTGTGAGGGATGCCAGTTGTGGTTTTGTAAAAATTCGGACACTACATTGGTAACTTCAATTCGAATCGTGTACTGTTCGGAATTGATGTTTTTGGTAATTCCAAAACGAGCATTTAGTTCCAATTGCACTGCTTTTTGATAGGATGCAGGCGTGCATTTCAGCGGAAGGGTCTTCAGATTAACCAACTGCCGAATACTATAAAAAACAACCACTTTTTCTTTTGTATTGTATCCCCCAACAAAATAACTGTTTCGATGGGTAATAATGCTCACGGGAATCAATTGAATTTGTTTCGTAGTAAACGAAAAGTTATCGCCCGTTTCGTCGTTTTTTAATTTTCCGATTTGAATTACATGCCCCGTTTTTATGGCATCTTTAATCAATTGCAGCTGTGTTACATCAATGTCATTCCATTTTGGAACATAAAAATTGGTTTGTAGGTGGACTGCTTCTGAAAATTCAACTGCTTTATCTAATGGTGTATTTCGATGGATTTGATAATATTTTGTTTTTCCCACATAGTGCGATGCCATTTGTTCTGTGGGTGCTAATAGTAGCATTACCTCGTGTAGATCCCGGTGAATTTGCCGTATACTTTTTTGCAGTCCTTCCTGTTTGTAGTATTGTTGTATTTCTAACAATGTAACGACGTTTTGTTGCAATAATTTATGCAAACCGTGCAATCGAGCGACCTTATTTTTAATTTGTTGTGACATATTTTGTCTTATATGAAGCAAATATACAAAAACTAAAATTTATGTTTTTGATTATTTTTACAATATACTCTATTGTTTTAGAGTTATTTGAATGTTATGTATTCAATTTTTTAGCCTAAGTTTTCAGAATTTTTATTAATTGAACCAACTCGAACTTTTCGTGCTTTACAAATTGTGAGTATCTTTGTACAATATTTCGGTAATATTGAATGTTAAGCCCCAATAGAATAACCTATGAATGCACCCGATTTGATTCCTATATTTGAATCCATTATTCCAAAAGAGCAATGGGCTTTACTAAAAAAAGTAAGTCTTAAATTTCACGATGTTGCGCTGTTGAAATGGATTAGTTTTGGTAATAAAAACATCTACCGTCGGTACTATTTAAAAGTAACGTACAAAGATCAATTGGTGAAAAAAATCGCCATTTCTAAAACAACAAAAGACCAATTAAAACAAAACATCAAGACCTTCAACTATTTTTTGAAATCGAATAAGCTGTAAAGCCTCATTTTTATTCAAAAAAAAGTTTGAAATAAAAATATATTGAGTACTTTTGTTATTCAAAACAATCAAATTTGTGTTAGCCAATCTCATTACTTCAAAAACCCGTTTGCGTTTGCTGGTGAAATTTTTCGTCAATGCAGCCAATGAAGGCTATTTGAGAGGATTAGCTACAGAAATGCACGAAAACACCAATGCCATTCGTAAAGAATTGAATAATTTGGCCGAAGCGGGTTATATCTTACGGGAAGAGCACGACGCCAAGGTAATTTATCGGGCCAACAAGCAACATCCCTTTTTTTCGTTGTTGCAACAAATTGTCCGAAAGCATATTGGGCTGGATGATATAATAGACGCTGTGGTCAGTCGAATAGGTGAAGTGAAACGTGTTTTTTTGATCGGCGATTACGCCAAAGGAATTGATTCAGGTTTGTTAGAAGTAGTGATTGAAGGTGGTGTAATCCACCAATACTATTTGGAGCAATTGAAAGATAAAATAGAAAATGAAATTCAAAAAACCATCATTTTTCAAGTCACCACACGATTTGAAGGCGATGGTTTGTTGGTTTTTGAACAAGAATAATTAAGCCCTTAGTGGGCATGCAACCACCGTAGTTAGTTCGTAAAATGGGACTGACCGGGCGAAGCCGTGGAGTTAATGAGTCAATTAGTCAATGAGCCAATTTTCAATTATTCAATTTGAAAATTTGAAGATTTGAAGATTCGTTAATCAAAATTCGTTATTCAACATTAAACCTTAAATAATCTTATATGCCTTATATGGTTTATAATTAGCCAATTTGAAGATTTGATATGCAATAGTAAAAAACCTTACATGATCTTATATGATTTATATGGTTTTTAATAAGTTGATTAGTCAATTTGAGAATTTGAAGATTTGAAAACGAATTTTAATTTCATACATAATAATATAACTCTTTTGGTCTTTGCGAAACCTTTGCGAACTTTGCGGTTAAATAAAACTTATATTTATTTATATACCTTATATGTTTAACTGAAAAACTTAGACCCTATACCCAACACCTATAACCCAAAAATAAACTTGAAACCTGAAACCAAAATAATAATCTCAGTAACCGGCCTTGGCTATGTCGGGTTGCCTTTAGCGTTAGAATTTGCAAAGGAATTCAAGGTTATTGGTTTTGATATCAACAAAGAGCGCATCGCATTAATGCAGCAAGGAATTGATCCTTCCAATGAGTTGACTTCAGTGGCATTTGAACATGCCGACATTACGTTTACATCCAACTATGAAGACCTAAGTAGTGCCAATTTCCACATTATTGGAGTGCCTACAGATATTGATAAAAATAAAGTACCCAATTTACAGCCGTTGTTGAGTGCTTCAAAAAGCATTGGAAAAGTCTTAAAAAAGGGCGATACGGTAGTGTATGAATCTACAGTGTATCCAGGTTGTACCGAAGAGGACTGTGTGCCTGTTTTGGAGAAATACAGCGGTTTAACTGCTGGTGTTGATTTTCATTTTGGTTACAGTCCCGAACGAATTGTCCCCGGAGATAAAGTACGAACGGTTCGGAAAATATTAAAAATTGTTTCGGGAAACAGTCCCGAAGCGCTTGAAAAGATTGCTGCTGTATACGGTTCTATCATTGAAGCCGGTTTGCACCAAGCTCCGTCTATTAAAGTAGCCGAAGCCGCTAAAGTAATAGAAAACACGCAGCGTGATATTAACATTTCGTTGATGAACGAATTGGCCATCATTTTCGATAAAATGGATATTGATACCCAAGCGGTATTGGAAGCTGCGGGTACCAAATGGAATTTCCACAACTACCAACCCGGTTTAGTGGGCGGGCATTGCATTAGTGTCGATCCATTTTATTTGATGCACAAAGCCAAGAAAATAGGAATTGATCCGCAAGTAATTGCAGCAGGGCGAAGGGTAAACGATTTTATTCCCACGTTTATCGCTAAAAAAGTAGCACAAACACTTATTGAGTTGGGTAAAAATCCGGGTAAGGCACGTGTATTGGTCATGGGTGTTACATTTAAAGAAGAAGTATCCGATATTCGAAATTCGAAAGTTATTGATTTGATCCAAGAGTTGCAAGATTATTCGATTGAAGTAGACGCTATAGATCCTAATGCAAGCCCTGTTGAATTACAACAGCATTATGGCTTGGCATTGCAATCTCAGCCCTCGGGCATCTATGATGCGATTATTTTAGCAGTTGGTCATGCCCAATACCGCAACATGACACCCCTCGAATTCGAGACATTATCAAATGGTGAAACCCTTCTTTTTGACATCAAAGGCGTAATGAATAAAAAGGAATTTAAAAATTATTGGCGACTTTAGTAATGAGTCAATGAGACAATTAGTCAATGAGCCAATTAGTCAATTAGTCAATTTGAAAATTTGAAGATTTGAAGATTCGTTAATCAAAATTCGTTATTCAACATTAAAAACCTTAAATAATCTTATATGCCTTATATGGTTTATAATTAGCCAATTTGAAGATTTGATATGCAATAGTAAAAAACCTTACATGATCTTATATGACTTATATGGTTTTTAATAAGTTGATTAGTCAATTTGAGAATTTGAAGATTTGAAAATGAATTTTATTTCATACCTAATAATATAACTCTTTAGGTCTTTGCGAAACCTTTGCGAACTTTGCGGTTCAATAAAAATTATATTTACTTATACGCCTTATATGTTTAAATTAAAAGCCTTAACCCTTTACCCAAGACTTTTCACCCAACACCCAACATATGGAAACACCAAACGACGAAATCACCCTAAAAGAACTTTTGTTTAAAGCAAAAGAATGGTACACGTTTTTACTATCCAAGTGGAAAACAATTGTCCTGTCTGGAATTATAGGAGCAATACTAGGATTAGGTTATTCCTTTTACAATAAACCAGTGTATACTGCTACCTTAACCTATGCGCTAGAAGACGGAAAAGCTGCCGGTGGCGGATTTGGAAGTTTGGCCAGTTCGTTTGGGTTGGATTTAGGAAGCGCAGGAAGCAACAGCGGTGCGTTTGCAGGCGCTAACTTGATGGAATTGTTTAAATCACGTGCTATGGTGGAAAAAACCTTATTAGCGCCCATCACCCAAAACAACAAAACCATTTCCTTGGCCGAAATGTACATCCAAGACAAAAAATGGCGCGACAATTGGGTCGATAAACTAAAGTTGAAAAGCTTACAATTCCTGCCTAATGCTGATAAGACCAAATTCACCAGAGCCCAAGACAGTATTTTTGGGGTGATTTATGAAGACCTGTCAAAAAATAGTTTGACCATTGAACAAAAAGATAAAAAAGTAGCCATAGGTACCATTACCATGAAAGGTACAAATGAGCTGTTTGCCCAACAATTTACGCTGGCACTAACCAATACGGTGACCGATTTTTATATCGAAACCAAAAGCAAACGCGCGAAGGAAAACATGGACATCTTAGTACGCCAAACCGATTCAATACGTGGCGAATTAAACGGTGCCATCACTGGAGTAGCGGTAGCCAACGACAACACGTTCGGATTGAACCCTGCTTTAAACGTAAAACGCGTGCCTTCGGCTAAACGACAAGTCGATGTGCAAGCCAACACCGCCATTTTAACCGAAATCGTAAAACAAGCCGAATTGGCCAAAGTAACCCTTCGTAAAGAAACGCCACTAATTCAAGTCATCGATCAACCGATTTTGCCGTTACCAAAAGAGAAATTCGGAAAAGTTAAAGGAATCCTTTTAGGAGGAATCTTAGCTGGTTTTTTAACGGTTTTAGGATTGATTGTAAGACGGATTTTTAAAGAGTTAAGTCTTTAGACAATTAGTCAATGTGTCAATGTGTCAATGTGCCAGTTAGACAATGTGTCAATTAGTCAATTTGATAATTTGAAGATTTGAACCTATTTGCATCAGAATAAAACAACACTTTACTTAAAACAATTGATTAAAGATAAAATAATATACCAACCTAATCATCATTTAGAATCATCTATAGAAGTATGGATTGAAGATGAAACCGTCTGGCTAACACAAGCTCAGATGGTGAACCTTTTCGAATCTACCAAACAAAATATTAGTCTTCATATTAATAATGTTTTTAAAGAAAAAGAACTTCAAGTCGATTCAGTTGTCAAGGAATACTTGACTACTGCTTCTGATGGGAAAAGGTATAAAACAAAGTTCTATAACCTTGATGTTGTCATTTCAGTTGGCTACCGCGTAAAATCGATTCGTGGGACTCAATTTAGAATATGGGCTAACTCTATATTAAAAAGCTACTTACTAAAAGGATATGCCGTACATAATAGACTAGAACAGTTAGAGCGAAAAATGGATCAACATGACCAACAACTAGAAGAACTCATTCAAGTAGCTTTACCACCAAAAGAAGGCGTTTTTTTTGAAGGGCAAATTTTTGATGCGTATCAGTTGATTACTTCAATAATTAAAAAAGCAAAAAAGTCGATAATACTTATAGATAATTATATTGACGAATCCGTTTTAACACTCTTATCAAAAAGGAAAAAAGGAGTTAAGGCAACTGTTTATACAAAGGATATTTCAAAACAACTAGAATTGGACATTAATAAGTATAATGCACAATATGAGGCTATTCAAGTTTTACAATTTACAAAAGCACACGATCGTTTTTTAATCATAGATGAACAAGAAGTATATTTTATCGGCGCATCTATTAAGGATTTAGGAAAAAAATGGTTTGCCTTTTCTAAAATTAATATTGACGCTAATTATTTGTTAGATAAGTTAAAGTAAAAAGTTTATACTCACTTATATGCCTTAAATGGTTTAAAATTAAACAATGTGCCGATTAGACAATTCGTTATTCATTATAATAAAATCAATTGTTGACTTCGAGTGCCTCAGTCAACAGAAACAGATGATTTAAATATTTTATAATTCTAAATAAAAACCGCTCTCTGAGCTTGTCGAAGAGGAGCCCTTTACCCAACACCTCACACCCAATACCCAACACATGAAAAAAGCCATCATCGTATCTGGATATTTCAATCCCATTCACAAAGGCCACATTGAATATTTCAATAATGCCAAAGCCTTGGGCGATTATCTTATTGTAATTGTTAATAGCGACAAACAAAGGGCATTAAAAGGAAGTAAAGAGTTTCAACAAGAAGACGAACGTGTGTTTATTGTGTCTAACATCAAAAGCGTTGACCGAGTGTTTCTCTCTATTGACGAAGACCGAACCGTTTGCGCCACCATACAGCACATACACGAACAATTACATCACGAGTACCATTTAGCCTTTGCCAATGGCGGCGACCAAAACAACAATTCCATACCCGAAGCACCTATTTGTGAAGCATTAGGAATAACTTTACTAGATGGGTTAGGGGACAAGATTCAATCATCAAGTTGGTTGTTGAAATAGAAAATTATTAATTAAGTAAATTTAGAAAATGAATTTAGAAAATAAAACCATATTAATTACAGGGGGGACAGGATCTTTAGGAAAAGCCTTGACTACTCATATTTTCAAGTACCATTCCAATATTAAAAAGTTAATCATCTTATCTAGAGATGAACAAAAACAGTTTCAAATGGCTCAGGAATTTCCTGAAAATCAATTTCCTCAAATCCGTTTTTTCTTAGGAGATGTTCGTGATGAACAAAGATTGATCAGGGCTTTTCAAGGAGTAGATGTTGTAATTCATGCCGCAGCTATGAAACATGTTCACTTGGCAGAATACAATCCAGATGAGTGTATCAAAACGAATATAGGAGGCGCTCAAAATGTGATTCATGCTGCGTTACAAACTTCAGTTAGTAATGTTGTAGCTTTATCTACAGACAAAGCTTGTGCACCTATCAATTTATATGGAGCAACAAAGTTAACTTCTGACAAATTATTTGTGGCCGCAAATAATATAAAAGGTACAAATCCTATCAAATTTTCAGTAGTGCGTTATGGTAACGTTATGGGGTCTAATGGCTCTGTAATTCCTTTCTTCTTAAAGAAAAAAAGTGAAGGAAAATTACCAATAACGGATAATGCTATGACTCGTTTCAATATTTCTTTACAAGGAGGGGTAGATATGGTGATGCATGCAATGGAGCATGCTTGGGGGGGAGAAATTTTTATTCCTAAAATACCTTCATATCGAATTACAGATGTAGCTACTGCAGTAGCGCCGGAATGTGAACAAGTAATTGTTGGTATTCGACCTGGCGAAAAAATACATGAAGAGATGATAACATCTTCAGATTCATTCTATACCTACGATTTAGGAAAATATTATACTATTTTACCAACTGTTCCAGCTTTTAATATTGAAAAATACATTTTACATTTTAATGCTTCTAAAGTATCCAATGGATTTAATTATGATTCAGGAACCAATACAGAATGGGAAACAGTTGATAGTTTAAGAAGTCTTATAAAAGAACATGTAGATCCAAATTTTAATTAAAAGTATGAATACAAAAATTATCCCATACGGCAAGCAAAATATTACTCAAGAAGATATTGATGTTGTAATTGAGGCTTTGCAGTCAGATTATCTCACTCAAGGACCAAAAATAAAGGAATTTGAAGAACAATTTGCAAACTATGTCGGGAGTAAGTATGCTGTTGCTGTGGCTAATGGTACAGCAGCTTTGCATTTATGTACTTTGGCTTTAGGGGTTAAAGAAGGAGATAAAGTGATTACAACTCCTATCACTTTTGCCGCTTCGGCCAATTGTGTTCGTTACTGTGGAGGTGAAGTAGTTTTTTCAGATATTGATCCAGCAACTTATCTTTTAGATATTAATAAAGTTGAAGAATTATTGCAAGCTTCTCCTAAAGGTACTTATAAAGGGATCATTCCTGTTGATTTTGCGGGAAGAGCTGTTGATTTGGAAGCGTTCAGAAAATTAGCTGATGAGTACAATTTATGGATTATAGAGGATGCTTGTCACGCTCCCGGAGGCTATTTTGAAGATTCTAAAAGTAACATTCAAAAATGCGGGAATGGTATTTATGCTGATTTAGCTATTTTTTCATTTCATCCAGTAAAGCATATTGCATGTGGAGAAGGAGGAATGATAACTACTAATGATCAAACGTTATATAATAAATTATTAGCATTGCGTACCCATGGTATTACGAAAAACGAAATGGAATATTCTAATTCTATCGGTTTTGCTTGTGGTCAAGAAACAGCAACACAACAGTACCCAGGATGGTATATGGAAATGCAAACTTTAGGATTTAACTATAGATTAACTGATTTCCAAGCTGCTTTAGGAACTAGTCAATTACAAAGAGCAGATAAAGGATTGAAAAAACGAAAAACTATTGCATCAAATTATTATAATGCATTTAATAATTTACCATTTATAAAAGGACAATCAGGAGAAGTTGCAGGTCATGCATATCATTTGTACATCATTGAAGTTGAGAATCGATTAGGGTTGTATAATTATTTAAGAGAGAATAATATTTTTGCTCAAATTCATTATATACCTTGTCATTTAATGCCCTATTACAAACAGTTTGGTTGGGATGAAGGTGATTTTCCTATTTCAGAATCCTTTTATAAAGGATGTATTAGTTTACCAATGTATCCAACTTTTACAGATGATGAACAATTATTAGTTATCAATAAAATCATTTCATTTTATAATGGCTAGACTTGCTATAATTCCAGCTAGAGGGGGAAGTAAAAGAATACCAAGGAAGAATATAAAAGATTTTTTAGGAAAGCCTATTATTACGTATTCCATTGAAACGGCAATCTCTTCAGGATTGTTTGACGAGATAATGGTTTCAACTGATGATGAAGAAATTGCTAAAATTGCTCTGCAGCACGGTGCTAAAGTACCTTTTTTAAGAAGTTTAGAAAGTTCAAGTGATATAGCTACAACATATCAAGTAATTGAGGAAATATTACTACAATATAAAAAAATAGGATTGGAATTTGATTTTGTATGCTGTCTTTATCCTTGCGCTCCATTTGTAACAAAATTCATGTTAATAGATGCTTTTTGGAAATTAAAAAATCAATCATATGATTTAGTTTTTCCAATTACAAAGTTTTCAACGCCAATTCAAAGAGCATTAAGAATTGAAAATAGTAAAGTAAAGTTTGTAAATCCAGAATTTGCTACTTATAGAACACAAGACTTTGAAAAAAAATATTTCGATTCGGGTCAATTTTATTTTTTTAATCCAGATGTAATATTAGATGCAAGAAAAATAATTGTAGAAAATTCAGGATTTATTATTTTGGAAAAAAATAATGTTGAAGATATTGATGATTTTGAAGATTGGGAAGCTGCTGAATTAAAGTATAAAATGATTCATAAAACTTCATTATGAAAAAATTAATACTTGGGACAGTTCAAATGGGACTTGACTATGGGATTAATAATAGTTTTGGAAAGATTTCAATTGAAGAAAGTCATAAAATTTTATTAAAAGCCTATTCTTCTGGCATTGCAACTTTAGATACTGCGGAAGCTTATGGAAATGCTCATAAAGTAGTTGGAGAATTTCACAGAAATCATCCAGGTTATAAGTTTCAGATTGTTACGAAAGTGCCTCACACTATTGAAGTAAGTTCTATTGAAGCTAAAATTAAAGAGTACCTTGAAGATTTAGAAGTAGATTGTTTGGACGTACTTATGTTTCATTCATTTGATTCATTTATTAATAACCCTAAAGCAATTAAAGTTTTAATTGATTTAAAATCAAAAGGATATATTAATCATATTGGTGTTTCGCTCTATACCAATGAACAAATGGAATATTTGTTGAATGAAGATGAAATATCCGTAGTACAATTACCATTTAATTTGCTCGATAATATTACTATCAGAGGTAATTTAATCAAACAACTTAAAGCTAAAGGTAAAATTATTCATACAAGATCTGCGTTCCTGCAGGGGTTGTTTTTTAAAAATTTGAATGATCAAAATAAAATTGTCCAGAAGTTACATTCCGAATTAAAAGTTTTGAAGGAGATCACTTTGCAATCAAGTTGTTCAATAGAAGAGTTAGCTTTAAGTTATTGCATACAACAACATAATATAGACAATGTGATTATAGGTGTGGATTCTATGAATCATTTGGAGGCTAATCTAAAAGCATCATCTTATACCATTGGAGAAGAATCAACAAAGTTAATAAACACAATTAAAGTTGAAGATTTAGATCTATTAAATCCATCATTATGGAAGTAAAAACGGTTTTAATTACGCAGGCTAGAACTGGAAGTACCCGTTTGCCTGGGAAAGTATTGAAAGAATTAGGAGGAAAATCACTTCTTCAAATACACTTAGAACGATTAAAAAAATGTAAAACGATTTCTGAAATAGTTGTTGCAACTACTACCAAGCAGGAAGACCAGGTTATTTACGATAAGGCTATAGAATGGGGCTTTAGTGCTTCAAGAGGGTCTGAGACAGATGTATTGGATCGATTTTATCAATCAGTTAAAGATAAAAAAGCGGATTGGATAGTTAGAGTAACTTCTGATTGTCCATTGATAGATCCAGTATTAGTAGATCAAGTGATTGATTTTGTTTGTAATAACAATAAAGATTATGGGGCGAATATTTTAGTGGAAAATTTTCCCGATGGACAAGATATTGAAGTTTTTAAATTTTCGGCTTTAGAAGCTGCCTGGAAAAATGCAAAATTAGTTTCAGAACGAGAACATGTAACTCCTTATATTAGAAACAATTCAGATTTTAAAGGAGGAAGTTTGTTCTCAGCAATAAATTACCCTTGTGATTTTGATTATTCAAAAATAAGAATGACGGTTGACGAGAGTAGAGATTTTGAATTAATTAGTATATTAATTAACAATTTAGGGACTGATAAAACTTGGTTAGAATACACCAATTATATGATACAAAAAGATTTAACCACGATAAACGATTCAATTATTAGAAATGAAGGGCTTTTAAAGTCTTTAAAAAATGACAAATAATGGGAAAAGGACAAGATTTATATAAAAAAGCAAAAATGTTGATTCCTGGTGGAACAATGTTGTTGTCTAAACGGCCTGAAATGTTTTTACCAGAAAAATGGCCTTCCTACTTTTCTAAAGCCAAAGGCTGTTCGGTTTGGGATTTGGATGGAAAAGAATTAATAGACATGTCCATTATGGGTATTGGAACCAATACACTTGGGTATGGTAATGATGAGGTCGATGCTGCTGTTATGGAAACAGTAAAAAAAGGGAATATGAGTACCTTAAATTGTCCTGAAGAAGTTTATCTGGCGGACAAATTAATTGAAATCAATCCTTGGGCTGATATGGTACGATTTGCTAGAAGCGGAGGCGAAGCAAATTCTATTGCGATACGAATAGCAAGGGCCGCTTCAGGTAGAGATAAAGTAGCCATTTGTGGCTACCATGGTTGGCACGATTGGTATTTGTCTGCCAATCATAACGAAGGTGACGATTTATCAAGTCATTTATTAGGCGGATTAAGTCCAAATGGAGTGCCTAAAAATTTAAAAGATACCGTTTATCCTTTTAATTATAATAATTTTGAGGAGCTACTTTCCATAGTTGATACTAATGATATTGGAGTTATAAAAATGGAAGTGGTGAGAAATTTTGGTCCAGAGGATAATTTTTTGCATAAAGTTAGGCAATTAGCAACAGAGCGAAATATTGTACTTATTTTCGATGAATGTACTTCTGGTTTTCGAGAAACTTTTGGGGGAATTTATAAAAAATATGGTGTAGAACCAGACATGGCTATGTTTGGAAAAACCATTGGAAATGGTTATGCTTTAACAGCAGTAGTGGGTAAACAATCGATTATGGAGTCAGCTCAAAATACGTTTATTAGTAGTACTTTTTGGACCGAAAGAATAGGTCCTACAGCTGCTTTAGCCACCTTGAAAGTAATGGAAGAAATTAAATCATGGGAAATAATTACTGCCATTGGGAATAAAATGAGAAAAGGATGGCAACAATTAGCAGATGAACACGATTTAAAGATTACTATTTCAGGGATTCCGTCATTAAGTACTTATAGTTTTAATAGTAGTAAGGCATTAGAATACAAAACCCTTATTGCTCAAGAAATGTTAGCTAAAGGATATTTAGCAAGTACTAATTTTTATGCTTCAACGGCACATAATGAAGATAATTTACAATTATATTTTGAAGCATTAAGTGATGTATATAAAGTAATTTCAGATTGTGAAAAAGGAAATGCTAATATAGAAGATTTGTTGAAAGGACCTGTGTGTCATGCAGGATTTAAGCGATTGAATTAAAAATGAAATCATATTTTGCTTTAAATAGACAAATTTTTACAGACGGGAGTTATAGTATAGTTCCTATTCGTTATGAAGATAGGTTTGATATAATGAAATGGCGAAATGAACAAATTTATCATTTGCGGCAAAATAAACCACTTACAGCAGAAGATCAAGAATATTATTTTTCCAATGTAATTGCAAGTCTTTTTGAACAAGAAAAACCAAATCAGATTTTATTTTCATTTTTAGAAAATGAAAAATGTATTGGTTATGGAGGATTAGTCCATATTAATTGGATTGATAAAAATGCTGAAGTGTCTTTTATTATGGATACAACATTAGAAAATCAACATTTTTATGAATACTGGGATATATTTTTGAAGATGTTAAGAAAAGTAGCATTTCATGAGCTTAATTTTTATAAAACATATGTTTACGCCTTTGATTTGAGACCACACTTATATGAAGCATTAGAGAAATCTGGATATTTTTTTGATGCCAGATTATTGGGGCATTGTGCTTATAATGGAGAATTTAAAGATGTTATTATTTATTCATTATTAAACAAATGAAGGTAGGTTTTCTTGTTTCTGGGAGTCTTGGAGAGACAGTATTAAATTATTTTATTGATAAGTTAAATATTCAGTTTGTATTTACAGATAAGAAATCTAAAAGTATCATTGAATTATGTAATAAACATACTATTCCAATATATGTTGGCAATCCTAGGAATAATAGTGTTAAAGATTTTATAGAAGGATTAGAATGTGATGTTATAGCATCAGTTAATTATCTTTTTATTATTGATAAAAAAATAATTGATATTGCAAAGGGATTGTGTTTTAATATACATGGATCTTTATTGCCAAAATATCGCGGTAGGACACCACACGTATGGAGTATAATTAATGGAGAGGTGCAAACTGGAATAACAGCTCATATAATTGATGAAGGTTGTGACACAGGACCAATAATAATGCAGTTAGTAGTTGATATAAATAAAGAAGATACAGGCGCAACTATTTTAGATAAATATAAGCTGCTTTATGTGCCATTGATTACTGATGTTTTTGAAAAATTTAAATCAGGTACAATTGATGTTACTATCCAAGATGAAACCAAAGCATCCTTTTATGGAAAAAGAACTCCTGATGATGGATTGATTAATTGGTCATGGCAGCGAGAAAGAATATATAATTGGGTTAGAGCTCAATCCTCGCCTTATCCTGGAGCATTTACTTTTTATTTGAGTGATAAAGTAATTATTGATTGGATTGAATTAGATGACTATAGTTTTGATTATAGTTTACCAAATGGAACAATTGTTACTAATAATCCAATTCGAATTAAAACACCAAATGGTTTGGTTAGAATAATAAAGTTAAGAAACCCTATACATAATATTATAGTTAATAATAAATTTGACAATATATGAAAATTGATTCTTTTGAAATAAATAATTCAAGTCCTGTTTTTATTATTGCCGAACTATCAGCCAATCACAATGGTAGTATTGAAGTAGCAATTGAAACAATTAAAGCTGCAAAAAGAGCTGGAGCCAATTGTATAAAGTTACAGACTTATACTGCTGACACACTTACAATTGATTGTGATCAAGACGATTTTTTAATAAAAGGGACTATTTGGGAAGGTAAAAACTATTATCAGCTCTATCAAGAGGCTTATACTCCTTGGGAATGGCATGAAGAATTAATGAGTGTAGCCAAAGCTGAAGGCTTGGTTTGTTTCTCTTCTCCTTTTGATAAAACAGCTGTAGATTTTCTAGAAAAACTTAATGTGCCCGCTTATAAAATAGCTTCTTTTGAAATAACAGATATACCTTTAATTGAGTATGTAGCTTCTAAAGGAAAACCAATCATTTTATCAACTGGAATTGCAGAACTAGAGGATATAGAGCTAGCCTTAGATGCTTGTAGACGAATGGGAAATAATCAAATTGCATTGTTAAAGTGTACCTCTAGTTATCCCGCTCCTATAGAAGAAGCCAATATGAGTATGGTCAAAGATTTAGCCGAACGGTTTAATGTGATTAGTGGCTTGTCTGACCATACTATGGGAGCAACAGTACCAGTAGTGGCTACTTGTTTTGGTGCTAAAATCATTGAAAAGCATTTTATTTTAGACCGTTCTATAGGAGGTCCAGATGCTTCTTTTTCTATGAATGAGGAGGAATTTTCCGCCATGGTCAAAGCAGTGCGTGAAGCTGAATCTGCAATCGGAAAAGTTGATTATACACTTACTGAAAAACAAGCGAAAGGGAAAGATTTTTCAAGATCATTATATGTGGTTGAAGATATTAAGGCCGGTGATGTTGTTACTGAAAAAAATGTGCGTTCAATTCGACCAGGTTTTGGAATGCATCCTAGGTATTATAAAGATATTCTAGGGAAAAAAGTAAATAAAGATGTTCAAAAAGGGGAAAGAGTAGAATTTAATTTTATTGAGTAAATGCAAAAAAAAAATTACTATTATAACTTAATTTCTAAATTTTTAGATGATGAAACGTATGATTTACTATTATATCAAACAAATAGTATATTATTTAATTATGGTAATCATCACAAATCAATTAAAAATAATTTTCGTCAAAGATTAATTGTTTTTCTAAAAGAAAAAGCAATTTATTTCTCAAGATTTTTGTTCTTGGTCAGTAAGAGTCAAAACAGTATTATTATTAGTAATTCATACGTTGAATTACCTATTAAAAAATATAAGAAATTTAGTCCTCCTTGGAGTTATAATTTTAAAAATAAAATTGTTTCATCTTACAAGCTTTCAATTATTATTTATAAAATACAATTAGTATTATCAAAACAAAGTATTAAGTTATTATTTTCCGATTCATTTATTAAATTATTGGGATTGTATGAAGAAGAATTCACGAAAATTTTAATAAAAAATAATGTAAAAGCCATTATTGTGCCAAATGATTTGTCTTTTTTTGAAAATTTCTCCATAAAGATTGGAAAAAAAAACAAAATACCCACTTTCGTTTATTTACATGGGATACCAGGTAGGTACAATCCAATTGATGATAACAGAGCAGATTATTTAATTGTATGGGGTAAAGGAATAAAAGAGGCATATAATTTAAAAGGGGTTCCAGAAAACAAAATATTTACAATAAAACATCCTGTTTATAATAACTTTAATGAAATTAAATTACGTTCTAATCTAAGTGATGTTCTGGTTTTAACTAAAGCCATAGCAGGAACACCAAGTTCTAGCGACAAATTATTCTTGGGCGATAGATCAAAATCATTATTTTATTTGGAAAAATTAAAATTAATGCTTTTAGAATTAGGTGTTAAAAAAGCAAGATTAAGATTACATCCTTCAGAATCAAAAGATTTCTATTTGAAAAATTTAATCGATGATTTTTATTTTTTTGATAACTTAGAAAAAGTGACTTCGCTGAATGCGGCATCTCTTGTTATTGGACCAACTTCAACTATGATTTTAGATTCTATAAAAACTGGAGTGAATTACATATTGTTTGATCCTAAGTATGATAATAAATTATTAGATAATTCAGATGAATTAGTTACGCCTTTTGATGGAAGTTCATTCATAAATTTAAGCGTTACTGTTGAAGATTTCAAGAAAAATATTTCAAATCCCAAAGATAATATCAATCAGGAAAAATTGATTGATTATTTTATGACTGAAGAAGCAGATTTTCAGAAAATTTTGAATATTATATCAGTTTGAAAGAATTCCTAAAAATTTATCTTTGGCAGGTCTTAAGCTTGATTACGGGTTTTGCAACTATGTTTATAATAACTCCTTATCTTGCTGCTAACCAAAATTACTTTGGTATTTATTCTTTTGTCATTTCGCTTAACTTGTTTCTATCTTATGCAGACTTTGGCTTTTTAAACGCTGGGGTTAAATTTGCTAGTGAAGCTTTTGCCACAGGTAATAGAAAAGAAGAAACCGAAATTCTAGGTTTTGTATCTTTTATATTAGCTGTAGTTTTTGTGCTTTTTGGGTTAGTAGTATTGGTATTTTACTTTTACCCGCATAGTATTCTTTCGGGTTTAAATACGTCCGATACTGTTGAATTGATTAAAGAGCTTTTTCTGGTTTTTATTATCTGCCTTCCTGTTTTGGTAGCACACCGTATCATCCAACTTGTTTTCAATATTCGTTTGCATGATTATAAGTATCAAAGAATATATTCCACATTAAATTTAGTAAAAATAGCATTTGTTTTTTTGTTTTTTAAAAATGGCGAATATCACATAGTAGGCTATTACGCATTTACTCAAATCTTGACTTTAGTTGGCGTTTTTATTGGTGTTAGGTTAGCCATTAATGATTATTCATATAATTTTCTTTCCTTTTTTAAGCTTATTAAGTTCAATAAGCAAGTATATAACAAAACTAAAAATCTTGCTTTCAATAGTTTATTTGTAACTATTTCATGGATAATATATTACGAGTTAGACTCTTTGATAATTGGTAAATTTGTTGGTTTAAAAGAAGTAGCGGTTTTTAATATATGTATTTCAGTGATGACCTTGGCAAGATCGTTATACGGTATAATATATAATCCGTTTGTTGCTAAGTTCAATCATTACATCGGTAGGGAGCAAATGGATGATTTCAATGAAATGTTTTATAAAGTACTCATATTTGGTATTCCAATATCGATAATTCCCACATCAGTTATTTTAATTACTATGAAAAGTTTTATCTTAAGTTGGGTAGGTATTAACTATGCTACTTCTATTCCGATTGTAACAGTAATGTTTGCAAGTTATTATTTTACTTTTTTGTCTAATCCAATGGGATTAGCAATGTTTTCTTTACAAAAGATAAAAAGTCTTTACTTTATAAGTGCAATACTACCATTGATTTATTGGGTTGGAATTGCTATATCCTTCCAATACTTGGGACTATTCTCTTTTGGTTTATTCAAATTTATATCATTTTTTGTTTCTGCGATGTTTTATTTATATTACAGCAAGATATACCTAAATATTGATTGGTTTCTGTTATTAAAGAAAAATCTTTTGGCTATCTTAATTTCTGTTTTTACTATTTACATAATTAATCTAAAACTAGAGGTCTACCTTCCTTCTCAAAAGGGTAAAAAGGAAATGATACAGTATTCGATCATAGTTGTATCGTATATAATAATCGCGATGAGTGTTTATTATTCGTTTTGCAAAGAGTTCAGAGTGATTACTAAAGAGATTTTATACCAACTTTTCAAATCTAAAATTGCTGCTAAATGAGTAAACAAAAATTATTAATATATAGTGATTGTTATATTTATGGAGGTAGCGAGCGTCTGATGTCTTTTTTGGTTAAAAATGAAATTTTAAATTCAAACTATCAAATCAAATTTGCGTTTAGAAGCCATAAAATATATAGAAATGGAATGGAAAAAGATTTTCATGGTCATCATGGAAAGCTAATTCCTTTAATTCTACTTTCTAACGATACTTTTTTTTATAAAATAAATTCGAAATATACAGATATATTCATTAAGAACTTAATTAAAATCCCGTTTTGGATATTGAGGAAACTAGGCATATTTTCTTTTTATAATTCTTTTGTTTTCCTATGGTTATTAATAAAGACAAAGCCAGATATACTTCATATAAATAATGGAGGTTTCCCGGCTGCTGCTTCTTGTAATCTTTTGGTTTTTACAGCAAAGATTTGTAGAATAAAAAAGATATTTTATCAAGTTAATAATCAAGCTCAAAAAACCAATATTTTCAATAGGATAAGAAACAAAAAAATAAACCAATTTGTTTCAAGATTTATTACCTCTTCATCAATGGCTAAAAAAACGCTTTCAGATAACGCAGGTATGGATATAGATAAAATAAGTATTATAAGAAATATTGTAAAATCTAACTCGGTGGTTAAAAACCGAGAAATTATTATCAATGAATTTAAACTTAATAAAAGCACCTTCATTTTAACCCAGGTCGCATTTCTTACTGAGCGAAAAGGTCAAATATATCTTCTAAAAGCCTTAAATCAATGGGTTAAAAGTAGCAAAAAGGACTTGGATTTTTGTCTTTTTTTAATTGGTGATGGAGAGAATATAAATATATTAAGAAGTTATTGCGACGAAAATGATTTAAACAATAAGGTTAAATTTTTAGGATACCAACCAAACTATGTAGATTTTATTAAAGCATCAAATTTAGTCGTTTTTCCTTCAATCTCCTATGAGGATTTACCGTTAGTTATTATTGAATCTTTGATGTTAGGAAAATGTATTTTAGGGACTTCGTTGGCGGGCATTTCAGAAGTTATAGTTAATAATGAAAATGGAATATTAGTAACTCCAAATGTTGAATCTTTGGTAGAGGATTTGTTTTTGAATATTAAACATTTATATTCAAATGTAGAAGAAATCGAAAGAATTGGTAATGCTGCCAAAATTTCAGCATTATCTTTTTCTGAAGAAATTTACGGTAATTCACTTTTAAAATTATATAACGAATGATGGCAAAAAAGATATTAATTTTAGGAGGCTATGGTTTTTTGGGGAAAAATATACTCCATTGGATCGATAATAATCTTTCAAATATTGAAGTCAGTGTGCTTTCAAGTATTAGGTCAGCATCTGCCAATAATGATAAATTCAAATGCGTGAAGGAAGAATTTTTTGGAGACTTCGGAGATACTTTATTCTTGAAAAATGTTTTTTTGAATAATGAATATGATTATGTTTTCCATTTATTAACATCAACCACGCCAGCAAATTCTAATTCATCAATAATAAGAGATATAGAAACCAATCTAGTTAACACTATTAAATTACTTGAAATAATTAGTTCCACCAAAGCAATTTTAGTTTTTTTTAGTTCAGGGGGAGCAATTTATGGAAATAGTACTTCGATTTTGCATAGAGTTGGTGATAACACTAATCCAATAAGTTCTTACGGAATTGTAAAAAGTACAATTGAGCAATACATTTCGGTGTTCCATAATTTATATGGTCTTAATTATTTGAATCTAAGAATTTCGAATCCTTACGGGTACTTTCACAAATCTAAAATACAAGGAGTAATTAATGTAGCTATCAATAGGGCATTAAAAAACGAAACCATAGAAGTATGGGGAAATGGCGAAAATATTAAAGATTATATATTTGCAGCAGATATTCCTCCAATAATTTTTTCCATGTTAGAACGTGGATTAATTAATAGAACCATAAATTTAGGTAGTGGACAAGGTACATCGATTAATACAATATTGCATGAGTTAAGAGAAATTCATCCTCATTTGAAAGTTGAATACAAATCAAGTAAGAGTTTTGATGTTAAAGACTTTATCTTAGAAATTAAGGAATTGGATGGGATGAGATTCACCAGTTTAAAAGAAGGAATTATAAATACTTATAAATGGTACAAAAAAGTTAAACCTTAAATTATTAATTAATTATGTTACCTATACAAACGCCTCTAACAACTGTTATAATAGTCACTTTCAATAGACTTTCCTATTTGAAACTAACGATTGATACTGTCTTAAACCAAACATTCAAGGACATAGAAATTTTAGTAATTGGTGATGGTCATCAAGTAGAAGTAGAAACATACATTAAAGAATTGGGGCATAAATCTTTGAAATATTTATATGTTCCACATTGTGGGTATCCTGCAAAAGCCAGAAATCTGGGGCTAAAAATTGCTCAAGGGAAGTACATTGCATTTTGTGACGATGATGATTTATGGCATCCAGAAAAATTGGAAAAACAATTTAAGATAATTAATGGGAATAGCGGTAGAGGGTTATGTTTTACAGATCGTTTTATAATCGACTCTGAAGGTGAAATAAATACGAACTCGGATAATAAAATTAAATGGTTTCCAAAAAAGCCTAGTACGGAAAACTTGTTCTTTAGTAACTATATCAGCTACTCTTCTGTTCTTATTGATAAAACAAGTCTAAAAGGGACTGAGTTTCCTGATGACCTAAAATTTAGAGCGGTGGAGGATTATCATTTTTGGTTACGAATTTCACAATCAACAAATTTATTTTTTTTAAATGAAAAACTAGTTTATTATCGGGTTCACAAATCCAATATTACCAATAAATTGTCAACTGGAGCGTCTCTTAATTTAAGGGTTTTTCAAGATTTGTCATCAAATTACAAGTTTAATGCTTTCCAAATTTTTAAGGCAAAATCAATCGCCTTTCTTAAGTTTTCTTTTTACAAAATATTAGAAATTAAAAATGACAAATAATAATTTAAATAATACTTTACATAAGTGGATTATTTTTTCTTTATTCACTTATATCTTATTATTTAATCCTTTTATAACTGACGTCATCGTTCCGAAGGCTATTAGGTTTATACCACCTTTTATTTTTTTCAGTCTTGCATTTTATATTCTTTTTGCTAATTGCAGGACAAGTTTAAAAATAATAGTACTTTTTATCTTGTTTTTAAGCCTTTTTCTTGTATTTTGGCTTTTACAAAATACATTGATTATAAGCCAAACAATTTTAGTTATTTCATCTATTTGCCTTGCTTTATTTCTGTTTGTTCTTGTTTATAAAAAGCAAGTAAATATTAATTTGATAATAAAATATTGGAATTATGTTGTATGGATCTCCATTATTATGTCAATATTATCATATGTTTTCTTTAATTTCTTTAATAACCTAACATTTGTCAATAAGCCTTTGGGCTCATATTCTGAGTTTAATTCTTATTTAAGCCCTATATTTGGAGTGGTGTCTGAAAGAACTATCCTACAATTTAAATTAGGTAGGGTTTCCTGGTTACTTTCTGAACCTAGTTATTTAGGTTTTTTTCAAGTTCTTAATTTTTTTTGGTTTAAATATTTAGAAAAATATAAAAATTACCGTTTTGGGAAACTAGGTAAACTGATGGCTATCACAGGTTTATTTTGTTCCCTCTCTCTCGGATCCTGGGTTTCATTTTTAATTGCTTTTTTTATTTCCACGATTAACAACATTTTATTTAAGAGGAAGAAATTTAGTTTATTTAATGTCAAAAAAATTATTGTTTTTATTATTTGTGCAATTGTTTTAATAGACTATTTGAAGAACGTTGTACAATTTTTTAATGATTATTATGAAAATATCGAAAAATTTTCTTCACTAGAGAATAGGAATGAACGAATTGAAAATTCATCAGTTATTTTTAAATCTTCTAACTATATACAAATTTTTATGGGGCGTGGTCCAGGTTCAATTGAAAACACTTATCATTTTGGGGAATCTAACGGTTGGCTAAAGTCAATTATAGAAGAGGGAATAATTTTAACTTTAGTATATATGTTATCTCTTTTAATTATGATTTTCTATAATAAGAAAAATTTGTTTCTTAGTTGTTTCGTATTAATTTCTTTTAACAGTTTAATTATACTTTTTTCTCCAGTAATTATATTTTACCTGCTAATACTATACTTTATTGCATCAAAAACTAAAACAAATTATGAAAATTCTACATGTAGTTAATATTTCATTTGTTCTTCCTTATTACATTGGGGATCAATTTGGGTATATGCAAAAAAAAGGTTTAAAAATTTATGTTGCTTGTACGCCGACCGAACATTTTTATGAGTATGCTGAAGAAAAAGATTTTACCGCAATACCTATTAATATTCTACGTGAAATTAATCCAATCGCAGATTTAAAAGCTATAATAATACTAAAAAATAAAATTATATCCGAAAATATAGACATAGTTATTGGACATACGCCTAAGGGGGCGATGATTGGAATGATTGCTGCATTCCTTGCGAGAGTTAATCATAGAATTTATTTTAGGCATGGCTTAATGTATGAAACATCTCGAGGAATAAAAAAAATTACGTTCAGGACAATCGAAAAATTGACTGCAAAACTCGCGACAAAAGTTATTTGTGTAAGTAAATCTGTAATGGACAAAAGTAACAAAGAATTTTTGAATCGGTCTGAGAAAAATTTTCTAATTAATAAAGGAACCTGTAACGGTATAGATTTAAATAAGTTTTCGATACAAAATGTAAATTTAGACCAGATCATTCTTTTAAGGAAAAAGTATAATATTTCTGAAAATGATATTGTTATTGGATATGTTGGGAGGTTAGTAAAAGACAAGGGAATAAACGAACTTTTGTCTGCGTGGAAACTTTTGAAATTGCAGTATTCTAATATCAAATTATTGATGGTAGGTCCTTTTGAGGAAAGAGACTCAATTACTGTCGAAAATATGAAATATATTGCATTAGAATCTTCAATTATTCATACAGGATTAATTACTAATGTTTTACCTTATTATAGTTTGATGGACATATTTATCCTTCCTTCATATAGGGAAGGATTTCCAACAGTAGTATTAGAAGCATCAGCCATGGAAATTCCTATAATTACAACTATGTCAACAGGTTGTGTTGATTCGATAGTTGAAAATGAAACGGGAATATTTACAGAAATTACGCCGTTAGGAATTCTAGAAAAAATAATGTATTATTTGAACAACCCTACAATTGCAAAATCACATGGTAAATCGGGTAGAGAATATGTAATCAATAATTTTAGACAAGAAATCATATGGAATGAACTTTATGAAAAATTTCTAACAAAAAAATAAATAAATTTTTAACATTAAAAATATAATATATATGAAAAGACTTTTCAATCTTGATTATTTAAGAGGTTTATCTGCTTTCAGTATAATGTTGTATCATTATCTCTCTTGGAGTATTGGTGAATTTAGTTCAAATAGTTTTTTTGGGAGGATAGGTCTCTATGGTGTGTCAATTTTTTATATTTTGAGCGGGTTAACTTTATATTTAGTTTATCAAGAAAAGCTCAACTTTGATAGAAATATTTTATTTGATTTCTTCAAAAAAAGGGTTTTTAGGATATTTCCTCTTTTGTGGCTTATTACAATAGTTGCATTTATTTTAAATCCCCAAATAGGATTTGAAAAATTGATGCTAAACCTAAGTGGTTTATTCGCATTTATTAAATGGGATGCTTATATAGCTACGGGCGCTTGGTCAATTGGCAACGAAATTGTTTTTTATGTATTTTTCCCTTTTTTTATTATATTTTCAAAAAACAATAAATATGTTTTTATTTTACTTTGCATGATATTATTTATAATATATATCTATTTTACCTTTTACCTTCTTAAACAGGATACATATTTAGTGGATCAATGGAAAATATATATTAACCCTTTAAACCAGATAATTTTCTTTTTAGGGGGGGGGGGTAATTGGGTTTATATTTAAAGAAAAAAACATTTCAAATTCTATTTTATTGATTATTTTATTTTTGTGTTTACTAACATTTTTTTTCTATCCAGTAATTGGGGATGTAATAAATTTAGTTACTGGGTATAATCGAATTGTCTTTTCTATCCTATCTCTTTTAATTTGTTTTAGTTTTTTTAAAATATCATTTAAATTAACTAAAATTGTGCATACACCCTTAGTTATGTTAGGTGAGGCAAGTTATTCAATCTATTTAATACATCCCTTAGTTTATCCTAAAGTATTAATTATAATGGAGCGTTTAGGTGACTTTTTCCATATTACCTTTCCTGTCTATTTTATTTTATTAGTTGCAATAATTTCAACTTTAATAGTTAGTTATTTTACTTATATTTATTTTGAAAAATTCTTTATAAATTTAAGTAAAAAAAGCGTGTATTGAAATTTACAATATTTATATAAACTTATGACATTAACCATTACAGGTGCTTCTGGATTCGTAGGTCAAAATCTTACTAAAAACTATGCTACTAATTACAATTACATTATTAATAAATGGACTAGAAAGCAACTATTTCAATGTAGTGTGAACGAATTGAATGGAACTAATGCAGTTATTCACCTCGCAGGCAAGGCCCACGATCTAAAAAAAGTAGCTAATCCTAACGAGTATTACCAAGTCAATTTTGAATTAACCCAACAGTTGTTTGATGCTTTTTTGGAGTCGTCTGCTACTGTTTTTATATTTATGAGTACGGTAAAAGCTATGGCAGATGAGGTTACGGGTCTTTTAACTGAGGAAGTGACCGCTAACCCCCAAACGCATTATGGAAAAAGTAAGTTAAAAGCAGAGCAATACATACTCTCCAAAGCGATGCCAGCAGGTAAGCGCGTGTATATTTTACGTCCCTGTATGATTCATGGTCCAGGTAATAAAGGCAATCTAAATTTGTTGTATCAATTAGTTAGTAAAGGTATTCCATGGCCTTTAGGAGCTTTTCATAACCAACGTTCTTATTGTAGTATTGATAATGTTTGCTATGTTGTTAATCAGATATTAGAACGAGAAGATATTCCTTCTGGAGTTTACAATTTAACAGATGATGAAACTTTATCAACTAATGAATTGATTGAAATAATTGGTGCTACAACAAATAAAAAAGCAAAAATTATAACTATTTCTAAAAAAGTAATTAATACAATTGCTAAAATCGGGGATGTATTACATATTCCCTTAAATACCGAACGTTTGGATAAATTGACTGAAAATTTTGTGGTGTCTAATCTCAAAATAAAGGCTGCTTTGGGAATTGAAAAATTACCTGTTACTGCAAAAGAAGGGTTAGTTAAAACAATTCAATCGTTTACCAAATAATTTATAATTTATGATTCGTTTTTTTGATTTCATTTTTTCATTTTTTGGACTTCTAATATTAAGTCCATTTATTGTCATTTTATGGGTCATCGGGTTTTTTGATACCGGTGCGCCCATTTTCGCTCAAGAACGGGTAGGTATAAACAAACAACCGTTCAAATTATATAAATTTCGTTCCATGCATGTCAACACGAAATCGGTAGCCACGCATTTAGCCAGTCAAGCCTCAGTGACCAAATGGGGTAGTTTTTTACGAAAATCAAAGTTAGATGAGTTGCCCCAATTGTTTAATGTATTGTTTGGTGATATGAGTTTAGTGGGCCCAAGGCCTAATTTATTCAATCAAGAAGAGCTAATTGAAGAAAGAGATAGTCGTGGAGTATATAATGTAGTCCCTGGTATTACAGGTGAAGCCCAAATCAATAAAATTGACATGTCTACGCCAAAACTACTCGCCGAAACAGATGCCGTCATGACACAAAATCTTACTTTCAAAAAATACATTTATTATATCATCGTTACCGTATTAGGAAAAGGGTCTGGCGACCGAATTAAGAAGTAAATCGTGACTCGAAAATCGGAAACCGTGAACTCGTGAATCGAACAACGAACAACGAACCTCGCATTGTGGACAACTTTTCGAGGTAGTTTTCAAGACAAAATAATTCAGGCATGATCTTTTTTGTTACTTTTTACCATCAAGGAAAAAAGTAAAAAACTATATTTTCACACAGTGTATAGTTTATTCTTATTTGCACTTGAACAGAGCGAAGCGACTAACTTATAGTTACTTATATGACTTATATGTTAAAAAAAGAGTTAAATTAATGATACAAAATAAAATCTGGCTTTCTTCTCCTCACATGGGAGGAACCGAACAGCAATACATTCAAGAAGCTTTTGATGCCAATTGGGTGGCGCCTTTGGGTCCTAATGTTACCGGTTTTGAGCACGACTTGGAACAGTATTTAGGCAATGAAGTACGGGTAGGTGCATTAAGTTCAGGAACAGCTGCCATTCATTTAGGGTTGATTTTATTGGGTGTGCAAGCGGGTGATGAAGTAATTTGTCAAACCATGACTTTTTCGGCATCAGCCAATCCTATTTTGTATGTAGGCGCTACGCCTATTTTTGTAGATAGTGAACCCGAAACTTGGGGACTTTGTCCTCAAGCGGTAGCTCTCGCTATTGAAAGCAGCTTGCAAAAGGGAAAAAAGCCCAAAGCCATTATTGCCGTGCATTTATTTGGGGTGCCCTATCAAATTGAAGCCATACGAAAAGTAGCAAATCAATATCAAATTCCTATATTAGAAGATGCGGCTTCTGCACTGGGTAGTTCCTACAAAGGGCAAAAATGTGGCACATTTGGGGATATAGGTATAGTGTCATTTAATGGCAATAAAATCATCACCACTTCAGGTGGAGGCGCTATCGTAACGCGAACCAAGGAACAAAAAGAAAAAGCCATATTCTACGCTACGCAATCAAGAGACAACGCACCACATTACCAACATAGTGAAATCGGTTACAATTACCGGATGAGTAACATTTGTGCAGGCATCGGGAGAGGGCAAATGGAAGTGTTAGAAAAGCATGTCCAGTTACGAAGAGACATGCACGATTTTTATGTGAAGCTTTTTGCAAACATAGATGGAGTAGATGTATTTGAAGTTCCAAATGAAGATTATTATGCCAATTATTGGTTAAGCGCCATTACTATAGATGAAAACAAAACCAAAGGCATTACAAGAGAAACCCTTCGTTTAGCCTTAGAAGCTGAAAACATTGAGTCTCGCCCTTTGTGGAAACCGATGCATTTGCAGCCGATTTTTTCTAGCTATCCGTACTATGGAGGCACCATCGCCGAAGAACTTTTTGAAAACGGTTTGTGTTTGCCTTCGGGCTCCAATCTCACCGATCACGATCGCGAACGAATTGCAGCAGTGATTGGAGAAGTGTTTGGTAGTTAATATGTCAATGTGGCAATGAGTCAATGAGTCAATTTGAAGATTTGAAAATTCAACATTCAAAATTACATGTTCAACATTCCTTGTTCAATGATAAAAAGTGTAGAGTTTAGAGTTTAGAGTGAAAAGTAATGAGTTAAGAGTTTAGAGTAAAAAGTGTAAACTTAAATGAACTAAACTCAGCGTAGCGCCTGACTTATTTTACTTATATGACTTATATGGTTTAAGAAAGAAAAGTAATGAGTCAATTTTAAGATTTGATAATTTGAAGATTCAATATTCCATGTTCAATAATAAAAGTAATGAGTAAAGAGTAAAGAGTGAAAACTCATAAGTACTCATACAAAGCGTAGCGCCTAACTTATTTTTACTTATATGACTTATATGGTTTAAGAGAGAAAAGTAATGAGTCAATGAGTCAATTTGAAGATTTGAAAATTCAACATTCAATATTCAATATTCCTTGTTCAATGATAAAAAGTGTATAGTTAAGAGTTAAGAGTTAAGAGTTTAGAGTGGAAAGTGTAAACTTAAATGAACTAAACTCAACGTAGCGCCTAACTTATTTTTGCTTATATGACTTATATGGTTTAAGAGAGAAAAGTAATGAGTTGATTTGAAGATTTGATAATTTGAAGATTCAATATTCCATGTTAACATTCCTTGTTCAAGGATAAAAGTTTAGAGGGTAAAGT
>JACCDN010523222.1_pt1 | contig 57325 bp, 51 predicted proteins | sample 7441691 | NCBI WGS metagenome assembly JACCDN01 (sample SAMN15323439, study PRJNA562643) | freshwater metagenome | isolation source: river surface water | place: USA:Blue River Watershed | collected 2017-08-16 | reverse complement strand
AGTTAAGTTAATTACTTAATAACAGGTTTCTTTAAAATAATCATCTCAAACTGGCTATATATTGGCCTATTCGATGATTATTTTACATCCTCCTTCTCTTAACTTACACACTTATTTTGATATACCCTATAAAGTCTATTTTTTTTCTGTTGGATCGAGAAATGATAATCTCAAGATGTTTATTTTAGACTTTTTGCACTCTTCAACGAATTCCCTGTTCATCTCGTTTATTATTTGTTTTATAGAATTATCTGATTCAATTTTAATCCAAATATTTATCTCCATGATGTAACTGAAATCCCTAACACCAACTAGTAATGGTGCTTCTTTCTTTGATTTTGAATATAATTTATGAGATAAAAAAGAATTCTTTAGTATTTCATCTATATCGGTCAATTTAGCTTCATTTGATATTTCCGCAACAAGTGTATATCTTAATGCTTTATCATTATGTGTCCAATTTATAACAACGCCTTGAAGGATCTCGCTATTTGGTATCAACATTATCATATTACTCTGGGTCTTTATCTTTACGCATCTTGTGCCTATGGAAATTACTTCACCAACCATATTTTTTAATTCTATCACATCTCCAATTTTTATTGGTTGTTCAAACAATATCAACAATCCGCTGATGAAATTGTTTGCCATATGTTGAGTTCCCAAACCTATTCCTAATGCAATAGTGCTTCCTATCACCGTAAATGCAGTCAGTGGAACATGTGCTATATCAAGTGCTATAATTACTATTATTGCTAAAAGTAAATAGTATACCAAAGTCTCTAAAAGAGTAAGTGTGCTTTTTTCTAATCTAGATGGAAGTTTCTCAGCAAATTTTCTGCTAACATTTTTTGCTGCTCTAAATCCTATTGTAAGTAAGAATACAGAGATTATAACACTCCCAACCATTATTGATTCTTTGGCGGATATATCATATATTTTGTAATTCCATATGTATGATAAAGCAGATTTCATTTCCAATAAAATGTTGGTTATAGGATTGCTTTCTATTGAATAAATCAATTCTTTGATCATTTTCATACGCTATAATAATTATATTAAGAGTATTGCATATTGATTATTTAACTCAAGGGGTTTCTCTTAATCTTTTTAAAGTTTCATTTTTGCCTAATATATTAGATACATCAGTTATACTAGGCCCTTGAATAGATCCAGTTATAAAAGCTCTTAATATATGCATCACTAAATGCATTTTTATACCATTTTGTGTAGCAAAAGACTTACATGTTGAAGATATGTTTTCAACTGTCCAGTCATCAATAGACTCTAAATCTTGAATTAAATCTTTTAGCAACTTTTTATCAGTTGAAGATATAATATCCTTAGCTTCCTCAGATAAGTCTTCTTTTCTTTTTATGAAAATCATCAATTCTGAAGAAAGTTTAATTAATGTATTAGCTCTTTCTTTAACCAAATTTATACCATTGTATACTCTTTCATAAATATCAGGATCTATATTTGGAAGTGAGCTTTTTACTAACTCCATTACAGAATTGTTATCAAGATTTTTAATATAACATGAGTTTATATAGTTTAGTTTATCAAAATCAAATCTAGAAGGAGATTTACCAAGGTTTGACAGATCAAACCATTCTATGGCTTTTTCTATTGATATTATCTCATCGTCTCCATGGCTCCAACCAAGTCTTAACAAATAATTTAAAAGAGCTTGAGGTAAATAACCCATGTTTTTATATTCCTCTACACCAGTTGCCCCATGGCGTTTGGATAATTTATTGCCATCAGATCCGTGTATTAGTGGTATATGCGTATACTCTGGCTTTATCCATCCTGTTGCATCATAAATTTGATTTTGCCTAAATGCATTATTAAAATGGTCATCTCCTCTTATTACGGTTGTAACTCCCATGTCGTGGTCATCTACAACGACTGCTAACATATATGTTGGAGTCCCATCAGATCTCAGAAGTATCATATCGTCCAGTTGAGAATTAGATATTGATACATCCCCTTGCAGGTTATCTTTAACAAAAGAAACACCTTCTGTAGCAGCCTTTATTCTTATAACTGGATTTTCTGATTTTCTTGGAGGGGCCCCATCTCGCCATGGGCTTAAAAATTTTTGATGTGGATTTGCTTCTTTAAAGTCAGATATCTCTTGTTGTGATGCATAACAAAAATATGCATGACCTGATTCTACAAGTGAAAGAGCTACTTCTTTGTGTCTTTCAATTCTTGTGGATTGAAGAACAATTTCACCATCCCAATCAAGACCTAACCACTTCATGCTGTTTATTATTGCATCTATAGCCTCTTGTGTAGATCTTGCTCTATCTGTATCTTCTATTCTAAGTAAGAATTTTCCACCTGTGTGTTTTGCATAAAGCCAGTTAAATAAAGCTGTTCTTGCGCCTCCAATGTGCAAAAATCCAGTTGGAGATGGTGCAAATCTTGTGACTAACAATTTATAACTCTAACTAGTTTATTCCAAAGGCTTTTATACAGGAATTTTTTTAGTTGTGAAAGAGAAATTTGATTTTGTATAACCATGTAATATTGATGGTTAATCTGTATTTTAAAATAACTGATATAAACGATTGACAGCAAAACATCGGTAACGTATTCTCTAGAAAATTAATTTTTTAAGGCATTATTAATGTCCTTCTCAGCTGTTGTTATGAGATTCTTTATGGCAGTTGTATATGTCTTTTTTTTCACTTCAACACAAATGCATAGGAGCACTTATGTCCCAAACCAACCAATATAGAAACGTTTATGGAATAATACTAATGCTTATTCATGCTATAGCATTGCCTATGCTATATGTCATAAACAAATACGTTATGAATGAATTGCCTTCTAGTCAGGTTGTGTTTTTATATAAGTCTGCTGTTTTAATTGGTATATTACCTTGGATACTTCATGGGGGATTTGACTGTATAAAAACAAATAAAATAGGTTTACATCTTGCTCGTGGGTTAGTAAGCACATTGGGTGCCTTGCTGTTTATGCATGGACTTCACAAAGTTGACGTTGCGAGTGCTACTGCTCTGAATAAAATGGAACCAATTCTGTTGATGCTTCTATCTGCAATATATTTTAAAGAACGTCTTAATGCAGTTAAAATCACAACACTTGTAGCTAGCTTTGTTGGAATGTTGTTGGTGTCATATCAGTTTGTAAATTGGGGTGAAAATGGTCTTTACTTTCCTTGGCTTGCTGAAAATCAAGAAGAGGTTGCTTTCAATAGATATTACCTTTATATCTTTGCTGCTATGTTGTTATGGACAGCTAACAGTACCATAATAAAAGCTTTAGGAAAGACTGAATCGAACAGAACTCAGCTATTTTACATTTCTATGATATCAGTTCTTGTATCAACACCAGCTGCATTTTGTGAATTTTCTTCTAATCAAATAGGATTTTTGTCTATTCCTCAAATTTCTAAAATAACATCTATATATGAATGGAATTTAAGCGCACAAATAATGGAACTGATAATGCTTTCTGCATTAATGCATTTCTTGCATGTAGTATGTTATTTCCAATCATTAAAAGTTGCTGAAATGTCTGTTGTGATACCATTTGACTATAGCAGATTGATTTTTGGTGCTATATTAGGATATGCGTTCTTTGGTCACATCCCGACATTTAGCGCTTATATAGGTTATTTCTTGATCCTCGTATCTGGTATATGGTTGTTCAGATTCACATCAAAAACAAAGCAAAGTTAGTTGATTCAATCAAGCTTATATACGATCTAGAAGTTAAATATATATAAATATCATTCCCCTTTAATAAGGGGGATGACATTAATCTTTATAAAGCAGAAGAGATTCTTGAAGTAACGAAAAATACCTAATCTTTTCCAATTTAAGTCTTAAGGATGCAGAAAAAACAGGAAGTAGGCATTGAGACGTTAAAAGAGTAAATAAACTGGCAAAAGCAAAACCTGAAGAGCACTCTATTAATTCTGATGCTAAAAAATCAGATGAGATCATAGCTGCTAATAACAGAGGCTTAAAAAAACTTACATAGACTTCTAATAAATGCAAAAATAACTACTCTACAAGCACTTCTATCGGAGCTGTTTTAGTGGAATTCCTGACGGTCTTTTGGTGTTTAATGTATATTGAAAATTCTTGTAAATTCCTAAGTCATGAAATTAATATTAATAATGGTCAATTAAAGGGTAGATTGAACGATAATTTGAAGAGAGAATCGCTATAAATATCGCTCTTGAAGATGATTTATAAGTCGGTTTCTTTTGTTATAGTATAGTGCAGAAAAAAAATATTTCAAACAAAGCTCATGATTTAATAGCGACTCTGCTTATTTGAGGATTCAGGTATATGAGAGGGAGGGCAATAAAATTTGTTTGCGTCATTTCAAATAGGAAGTGGTATAAGAGGGTTATGTGGAAGGATGCACCATCAATCCTGAAGGCCATTATAATTTGAGATATCTTTTTAGGGCTAGTAAGTAATATCAACTTTAAATTGGTATGGGAATAATTCAGATTTTTGAATCGAATTATATTAAGGGTAATTCAACATATTATTAAAATTTTAAATTAGTAGAGCAACCAAAAGGAAGAGCTTGATTCAATTATAAAATTATATGTAATTTTATTGATTTAAGTACTACTATATAAGACATTAGGCTAAATCATTCCAACTAAAAATATAATAGATATAAGGAATCCATACTTGACGTTCATATTAAAAAACTTATTACAAGATTCTCTGCTTTTTAAATCAAGTGATATAATATGGGGATAAAGTTGATAAGCTAACAATGCCATACCAATAAAAAAGAATATATTAAGGTATTTAGCTAGCCCTACTATAGATATTAGAAGCATTGATGTTTGATACATCTTCCATATTAGATGATTACTTTTTTCACCTAGCTTTATGGCCATAGATTTTAAGCCTAATTTGGTATCATCTTTTAAGTCTTGATATGCGTATACTGTATCATAAGCAATAGTCCAAATTGCTGATGCTATATATAACAAAAATCCTATAAAAGAATAATTAGGTGATATTGCAAACCACATAATCATCACACCAGAATTAAATATCAAACCTAAGAAGACTTGAGCGTAATTTGTATATCTCTTTAAAAATGGATAGGTTATTATAGAAGCTAAAACTAATGTTATATAGCCAATGCTATATTCCTGCAAAGTGATTAGAAGAAGTAATGCAAGTGATAAAAGGCCTGCGATAATATAGTAGGCTTCCTTTAGCGTGACTTCTCCAGAAGCTAGAGGCCTAGATGATGTTCTTTCAACATCAGGATCATATTTCAGATCTACTATATCGTTTATGACACATCCAGCACTTCTCATAATTAAAGCTCCTAAAAGAGCTATAAACGTATAGTATAAACCTGAGAAAAAACCTTTAGAGGCAAGTATTACAGCCCAGAAAACTGGTATAAAAAGGAGTAAAAAACCTGTTGGAGAGTGAAGCCTCATTAATCTTGCATATCTATGCTTAAGAAGTTCTTTAATACGATCTGCAACTTTATGCAACAAAGTCGATTTTTTATACAGTTCTAAAGAGCGCACCTCAATCAATTCACATAATTGATCAACGCGCTTTTTCATCTCCTGGTAATTCATCATATAGAGTTCCCTCCCATGGACTTGTTAAATCAAAATTTCTAAATTCTTGAGCAAGATGAACTTTTTCGTAGCAGACTCGCCTCTTTTCAATATCATATCTCACCTCAGTATGCCCTGTTAAAGGGAAATCTTTGCGAAGAGGGTGTCCCTCAAAGCCGTAATCTGTAAGTATTCTCCGTAAATCGTTATTCCCTTTGAACATAATGCCAAACATATCCCAGACTTCTCTTTCGTACCAGTTAGCAGAAGCAAATAAAGATGTAACGCTTGGAACTATTTCATCATCTGAGATTTTTATCTTCACTTTTATCCTGTGATTTAATGTAAGGCTTAAAAGATTGTATACAACCTCAAAGCGATTTGAGTTTTCTGGGTAATCTACAGCACAAATACTGATAAGCATATGGAATTGACTTTTCTTATCTTTCTTTAAAAAAGCAAGTACATCTAATATATCTTCATGTTTTACATTTATGCATAACTCTGAGCCAAAATATTCAGCAGATGTTATGGAACTCTTGATTTTTGAATCAATAATAAAATCTCTCAAATCTTCAGTAGGTACCATAAAAATATAATTTAATTCCGTTAGCAATCACAATAGCACAATAACATGCGGCAGATCAAATAATATAGATGATTAACATGAAAAAATATATCTTAAGCTTCACCGGTATAACTTACTAAGTTAGATAAATCCTTTACTCCTATATTTTTTATCATCCTATCCCATTTGTTTTTTATTCTCTGAGAGAATATAAGATCTGCGTCTGCTTCTGCTACTATCCAAGAATTTTCTGCTATTTCTGATTCAAGCTGACTTGACTCCCAAACTGCTACCCCCTTTGCCACTAAAAATTTATCATCACTATTTTCAGAGATATAAGTATTTAAATAATTGTCGCAGTCTATGTGTAGCTTTATATTATTCCTTACTATATTTGATGTGCTTCCTTTAGATTTATTAAGGCTCAATATTATAAATCTGCTTGATTCAACTGGTCCACCAAAAACAACTGGAAATGCCTTGTCGTATTTTTTGTAACGATATGAATCGAATTTTATTGCATCTTTAAGATTTAAAGACCCTATTCGTTGATTTATTATTATACCTATTGCTCCATTTTCATCGTGTGCATATAAGTAAATAACAGACTTTGCGAAGCATGTATCATCAGAAAGCCTAGAAGCAATAAGCATTTTTCCTTCTAAAGATTCAAATTCCTTTGAGTCAAAAATCAAGCCATCTGTAATCATCTTTATCTCCATTTCGCTTCTGGGGGCAATGACATCAAAATTGCATCAACGTTCCCATCAGTCATTAAACCGAATTTAGTTCCTCTGTCATACAATAAATTGAACTCGGTATATCTACCACGTTTCAACAATTGTATTTCTTTTTGCTCATCAGTCCAAATAGTGCGACATCTTCTTTTTACAAGGGGTACAAATGCATCTAAAAAGGCAGATCCTACTTCCTTAGTGAAGCCGAAATCATTTTCCCAATTCTCTGTGTTGATGTAATCGTAAAATATTCCTCCAACACCTCTGCTTTCCTTTCTGTGAGGCAGATAAAAATATTCATCGCACCACTGCTTAAATTTGATATAGTAATCTTTATTGAATTTATCACAAGTTGATTTGAATGTATCATGAAAATGTTTTGTATCTTCATCAAAAATTATACTAGGTGTTAAATCTGCTCCTCCGCCAAACCAAGATTTTTCCGTAACTATAAACCTAGTGTTCATGTGAACAGATGGAACTATAGGAGATTTCATATGTGCCACTAATGAAATGCCAGTTGCATAAAAGGCATTATTAGATTCAGTTCCAGGTATCTGCTTAGCAAAAGTTTCGCTGAATTCACCCCAGACTGTTGATATATTGACACCTACTTTTTCAAACACTTCGCCTTTCATGATTGAGATTGTTCCACCTCCTCCACCACTGCGATTCCAATTTGATCTTTCAAATTTTGCAGAAGAGTTGACAGACCTTTCTATTTCCTCGAATTCATTACATATCTTATCACGCAGGTAAGAAAACCATTCTGAAGCTTCTTTCTTTTTTTTCTCTAAATCTTGATATACAGGCATAAAAACAATAAATTTTTTATTATTAGTATGAGAATATATAATATATAGCTAAACACTGCAAGAATATTAATTCTCTTGACGCATTTGATATCTCATTTTATCTTAATAAAATAGAAATATTTATATGGGTAGACATAATGAAATTGTCATTTAAACTTGAGACTATAGATACATCGGTTAATATAATAGGGTCAAACATCAATACGCCAGCAAATCTGAAATATCACAGTGCGCACTCTATCAATATAATCAATTCTACAGTAGTGTCGCAAATTGCTATAACATTGGAATCACCTATGCTTTATTGTGCTAATAGCACACTCACTGCTGAAAACATATATTTGCCTGATCATTCCAATATAGATCAAACTAATTGCATGTTTCATGGTGTTACACATTATGGTCATACAGATCTTTAGAATGATTTTTGTAATTAAGTGATCAACATAAATTTCTTTGTTTTTATAAAGATTTGAAAAAGTAGGTTTAAGAACTTTACATTTTAATTTCATTGATTTTCATGCGTGTCTGAAGAGCTAATAGTTGCTGTGGACATAATTGATAATACTATTGATTGTATAGTTGAAAGTCTGTAATTTTCTAAATACCATTCTCCTTTCAGTAACTTTAGCTGTCCATTCCAGTTGTTCTTGCAAACTGTATCCTTGTGTTTTACTTCATTTAAAAATGATCTAAAGTTACTCAATACCTTGTGATTAAAATCCGATTTATTATGAACTTTTGTATCTATTAAATCATGTAAATAATCTAGCCCTATATTCATAACAGTGTTGCTGTTATTGATTTTGATTATAAAATTCATAGGTAGTTTATCAAGCTCTTCAGAAAAATTGCCACCTCTTCTGACGTCTATTATAAATTTATCTGTTTGCACTCTTAAATCATCTAATGAAACATATGATTTTTCTGGATTTAATAGAGGGCCATCATACTTTAACTTATAGGATAATATCCCATACTTATAGTGATGTAAGTTAGGCAATAAAACCTTCAATTTATCACGATATGAATCAAGATTTTTTCCTTTATTGATTTGTTGAAACGCCCTATCTATAGTGTTAATCCATCTGTTGTGCCATATTTCTTTTAGCGTGGTTGAGAAATATCCATTGTTTTCTAAAGTTAATTGATTTGTATGTTTATTTATTTTTGCTTTTATATAGCCATATCCATTTAATGATCCATATTCATCTGATTGGTCTAATTCTTTAAGCGATAATTCCACTAAGGTTTCTTGGTTAATGCCTTTAAAAAAGGATAAATTAGCCTCAATATTTGTTTTTCCTTCCCCAGAATCTACATATTTTTTTGTATGCAACATATCTTCATATTGCATGGGGCTTATGATGGAAAAATGTTTCATATATTTTGTTTGAGAAAGCTCATCTATTATATCTGATATTTCGTGAGTATATCTAATTCCTTTGTTTGTATAATTGATGTCGTAGACGTTATCTTTACTCGATTTTATATAAAGATCAATTCCATTAGATATTATAATTGTATTGTCTCCCTCTAATTTTCTAAGTGTATATGATGGTATATTTATATTGATTTGTTCTATATTAGGTAAAAAAGTTGCCTTCTTTCTTTCAGATGAAGTTTTAACTAATATCTCTGGATATCTAGATAGCTTGCAAATTAAGTTTATGGGATTGTGTGTTTCAAAATAATGCTTCGATATTATTTCGTTTGGAAGAATCACTTTGTAAGAATTTCTCGTAAAATTCTTTGTAATTATGATTGGTTTTTCTATTGAGGAATAAACCTGTTTATATGATAATTTAGGAAAGGGTGAATCTTCTTTTTCTATAAGAGATCCTATCATTTCAGCGTGATATGATGGATCTATTGTGATTTTTGGATTATTTATAGAAAGTTTTATTGAAAAAGGGAAGCCAGATAACGTGATATCTGTATAGTACATAGAGATATAATTTTTATCTAAATTATTTATTGTGTTTGCAAGGTTTTCTTTTGATGTGTATCCCAAATAAATCCAAGCTAGGAGATATGCTAAGAATACAGATAAAGCTATAGTTGAGAGTTTTTGTTTAAAGGTATACGATTTAGAGTTTTTAAACCTGTAATGCTTCATGGTGTTGCGCATATTTGTCAAAGCTCATTTTTAGTTATTGTCTAGCATCCATAGTCTAGCTCAAATGTGAAGTTATTTACAGCTTGATTATAAATCTTTGCTTTTTCATGTTGAATATTAATATATTTTTCTATGAAATTCTTTTTAAACACTCCATTATGCAAAAGAAATTCATGATCGTTTATTAAAGACGAGATAGAATCCTCAATAGAAAATGCATAATCAACAGATTCATGTGCAAGTTTATTGTTTATTCCATCTATTCCAGCCATAATTGTTGCAGATAGCATTAGATATGGATTTGATGATGAATCTGGGAATTCAAGATTTATTTTACACTCTTTATTGATTCTTATATTAATGTTTTGCTTTTCTAGATTTAGTCTTTGATAGCTACCATAAGTAGGATTTGTGAAGGCATTAATAGCTTTTATATGTTTCTTTATTCCTGCAATATAGTGTTCAGCGATGCTTTTTTCCAACGTTTGCTCTATATTAAGACCAGATCCATCTGACTTTATCAATGGTTTTGGCATGAATGTAACAGTTTTTCCATAGCTATTTACTATGTTTTTCGTTACATATTTTGCTATCTGAATACCATCTGTTGCCATTAATATATCTTCTTCTTTATATGATATCCTGCATTGAGCCGGTGAGTTGCCATGGCTGTGAGAGATCATACCTATGCCTATAGAGGAAAGAATTAAAAGTATCTCTGATCTAATATCATGAAGTGTATCAATAGGTTGTGACTGCATGTGAGGATCAGATGCTCTGTATCCTGTGTTAGATGTCTCATATTTTTTAGAATTGTTTTCCATAAATTCATATGAATCTATTTTGACGAAAGAATGTAAATCACTGGTTTGAAACCTTACATCATCGAAAATATGAAAATCGATTTCGAACAAAAGATTAGATATTATTTCAGAGGATAAGTCCATAGCCCTTAAAAGAATTGATCTGGGATCTTGTGATGAGCTATCATTACATAATATTATTATTGTTTTTTCTGTTGAAAATGGGTCTAAGAATGCGGTTGATAAATCTGGTATCCAAATACTGTTATTAGCAGTTATTCCACTAATGTAATTTTCTTTAGATAATGAATCAACGCTGTATGTTATAGATCTAAGAATTCCATCTATACCAGTGATCCTAAAATCTATAAATTTAGCTTCCTGTGCTTTGATGTTTTCCATTAATGCTTCAAACATAGATGACATGTGACCGTTATTCATTTTCCTAATTTCTTAAATAAAATATTATGTTCATTTTATTGACTCTTCTTGAATTATGCAAGATTTTCTAATTATTACTAGCATTATCTAAGAATAGGGGGTAAATTGTATCACATAATATATATGAGAAACTTAAAAATGCTTGAAGAGACTAAAGCTATATATTGCTCCTTTTGTGGGAAAAGCGAAAAGGAAGTAAAGAAAATTTTTTCCAGCGCCACTGCATATATATGCAATGAATGTATAGACTTATGTAGTGATGTTATTAAGGAAGTTGAGTATGAGGGTGAGGGCGTTATATTAACAAAAGACGATCTGCCTATGCCTCAAGAAATCAACAGAATATTGAACGAATATGTTATAGGCCAAGATAGGGCAAAGAAAATATTATCTGTTGCTGTTAGAAATCATTATAAGAGGTTGGCTAATTTGAATGCAAGTGGGGAAGTTGAGATAGCAAAATCTAACATACTTCTTATAGGGCCTACAGGATGTGGAAAAACATTGCTTGCACAAACATTAGCAAGAATACTCGATGTACCATTTACTGTTGCAGATGCAACTACTTTAACAGAAGCTGGATATGTTGGAGAAGATGTTGAAAATATAATAGTTCGTTTGCTTCAAGCGTCTGATTATAACATAGAAAAAGCCCAAAAAGGCATAGTGTACATAGATGAGATAGATAAAATATCTAAAAAATCAGACAGCCCATCTATAACACGAGATGTTTCAGGAGAAGGTGTTCAGCAGGCATTATTAAAACTTATGGAAGGAACTGTTGCTTCAGTGCCTCCACAAGGAGGAAGGAAACATCCTCAGCAAGAATTTTTGCAAGTAGATACAACGAATATATTGTTCATATGTAGTGGAGCTTTTAACGGCCTTGAAAAGACGATAGCAGCCAGAGGAAAGGGGGCATCTTCTATAGGTTTTGGGGGTAATGTTAAAAGCCATATAAAGCAGGAAATTAATGATTTATTGTATAAAGTTGAGCCCGAAGATTTAATAAAATTTGGTCTTATACCAGAATTTATTGGAAGGTTGCCAGTTGTTGCAACGATAGAAGAATTGGATGAGGAGGCACTAATCAAAATTTTGATTGAACCTAAAAATTCATTGATAAAGCAATATAAAAAATTGTTTGAGATGGATGGAGTTAAGCTGACCTTTACAGATGATGCAATAGCAGCTATTGCAAAAAAAACATTAAGCAGGAAGACTGGTGCTAGGGGTTTAAGGTCGATACTTGAAGACACTTTATTAGATGTGATGTTCGAGCTTCCTAGCAATGATTTTGTTCAAGAAGTGATTATTAATGCAGATGTGATAAATGGATCTTCACCTCCTAAAAAAATACATCCTAAAAAATCTCGTAAAAAGGAGGTTAATGGATAAATGGAAGGTGTGTTCGCTAAGGTAAACGAAAATTCAAAGGTAAATAATAAATATACCGCAGAGCATATAGAAGTTCTAGAGGGCCTAGAGCCTGTCAGGCATAGACCTGGCATGTATATAGGTGGAACAGACAGTAAAGCTATGCATCACCTTGTGTCGGAAGTTCTGGACAATTCAATGGATGAAGCTGTAGCTGGATTTGCAACCGAAATATCTGTTACTTTGCTGAAGGAAAATAAAGTAGTTATTTCTGATAATGGAAGGGGTATACCAGTCGATCCTCATCCTAAATATCCAAACAAATCTGCACTTGAGGTTATATTAACAACTTTGCATTCAGGTGGGAAATTTAACAATAAAGTATATAACACATCTGGCGGCCTTCATGGAGTTGGTGTTTCTGTTGTTAACGCTCTTAGCTCTGATTTAGAAGTAAAGATACTAAGAGATGATAGGGAATATACTCAGTCTTATTCTAGGGGTGTTCCTCTATCAGAGATAAAATATACGGACAAAATTTCAAAGAAAAGCGGCACAAGTATAAGTTTTGTACCTGATGATCAGATATTTGGAGATATTACATTTGATCCAGATTTATTATATAAATTGGTAAGGTCAAAGGCATATCTTTTTAAGGGCGTTAAGATAATATGGAGTGTTCAAGAATCAATATCAAGAAGTTTGAAAACTCCGGCTAAAGAAGTTATACATTTTCCTAAAGGTATAGAAGATTTTTTATCTTGCATGGCAGAAGAAAGTGATTTTATTTCCAAAACGGCATTTGCTGGAGAAGCTAAATTTCCAAATAATTCAGGAAGGATAGAGTGGGCACTAAACTGGCTTAAATCAGGTGATGGATTGCAGACATATTATTGTAATACCATAAACACCCCTCATGGTGGAACTCATGAATTAGGTTTGAGAACAACAGTACTAAGAGCTATAAAGAGATATGCAGAATTATCGGATAACAAAAAAGCATCCCAAATCACAGTTGATGATATACTTCAATGCATGGTGTCTATAATTTCTATATTTATTCCAAATCCATCTTTTCAAGGTCAGACCAAAGATAAGCTTTTAAATCAGGATGTTGTTAAGCTTATAGACAATTCTATGAGTGATTTATTAGATCATTGGCTTAGTGGCAATCCGAAGCTTGCTAATGAAATATTGGAAAAAATAATAGAAGAATCTGAAATAAGGATAAGGATAAAAAAAGCGAAAGAAGTATCTAGAAAATCTCCGATTAAATCTTTAAGATTACCTGGAAAGCTTGCTGATTGCTTGAACAGTGCGGCTTTGGGAACAGAAATATTTCTAGTCGAAGGGGACTCTGCTGGAGGTTCTGCTAAGCAAGCTAGAAACAGAGAAACTCAGGCTATATTGCCATTGAAGGGTAAGATATTAAACGTTGCAAGTAATTCAATAGAAAAGATAAAGGCAAATCAAGAAATTAGAGATTTAATGGTTGCACTTGGATGTGGCGTGGGAACTTCTTATAAAGAATCAGATCTCCGTTATGAAAGGGTTATTATAATGACTGATGCAGATGTAGATGGCGCACATATTTCTGCACTTTTAATGACTTTTTTCTTCTTGCAAATGCCCAAATTAATAACACAGGGGCATCTATATTTAGCACAGCCACCATTGTATAAAATATCTCACTCTCAGAAGAACTATTATGCTCATGATGAAAAAGAGAGAGATAAGATAGTTGCTTCTTTCAAAAGCAAAGGAAAAGTTGAAATAAGTAGGTTTAAAGGGTTAGGTGAGATGACACCTTCTCAGTTGAAAGAAACTACAATGAATCCGGCTTCCAGAATTTTATTAAAGGTAGATCTTCCAGATGAATACTATTCTGAGGCTCAACTAGTAGAGGATTTAATGGGTAAAAAGCCTGAATTGAGATTTAAGTTTATAAGAGAAAAAAGCGAGATTTTGTCTGATACCCTAAGTGATATTATAGATGTGTAAATTATGAATTTAGACTGTAAAATTTTAGCCGAAGAAATAATTGATAAAGCTGTGTCTGTTGGTAAAACCATCTCTACTGCTGAATCATGTACAGGAGGCATGATAGCAGCTGTCATTACCTCTATATCAGGCAGCTCTCAAGTGTTTGGTTATGGTTTTGTAACATATTCTAATGATGCAAAAGTGAAGCTTCTTGATGTGCCAGAAGATGTTATAAAAGCTAAAGGAGCAGTGAGCGAAGAAGTTGCACTTGCTATGTCTTATGGTGCACGAATGAAATCAGGTGCTGATGTAGCCTTGTCAGTTACTGGCATAGCGGGTCCTACTGGTGGAACTGAATCAAAGCCAGTAGGGCTTGTTTATATCTCTGTTTCTACTGAAAGAGATACTAAAGTGAGCAGATTTATATTTCAAGGTGATAGGGATGAAATTAGAAACAAAACTCTTCACGAAGGATTATTGATGATTCTATCAGAGATATGACATATGGATAATTTTACATTTTCTATGATTTTGCTTGCTGCAGTGATGCATGCATCTTGGAATTTTTTCACGAAAAAAACAAAAAGAGATCGCTTTGCTTTGTTGTGGATAGCTCATTTATATATAATGTTTTTTACTATTCCGATCATTCCGCAAGGATTGTTTGGATTAACACTGGAATATAATCTTCTTATATGCATCATTTTTACTGCTATTGTGCATTCTCTATATATAATCACTTTAGGATGGGCTTATAGAATTGGAGAGATATCATTCATATACCCAATTTCAAGAGGTGTTGGGATATTGGGTGCTAGTATAGGGAGTTGTATGTTAGGGATAGATTCTTTGAGTTATTTAGGAGTTATAGCTGTGTGTATTATAGTTCTAGGAGTTATAATACTAGGTAACTCTCAATATAAAAACGCCAGTAAACATGCATTCATCGGTGCTGTGACTTTAGGTTTATTAACAGCATCATATTCTGTAATAGATAGAATAGGGGTGAATTATATAGACCCATTGTCTTATTGCTCTATAATGTTTTTTGTTACTGGTGTTATGCTTTCGTTTTACGTTTTAATTATGAGGAGAGACTTAGTAAAGGATTTAAAATACCAATATTTTAGAGATGGTGGTTTCTTGGGCACTACAATGTTTATAACATATATTATAGTTTTACATGCGTTTGAACAATCTCCTGTGGCATATGTTGTAGCGCTTAGAGAGATATCAGTGGCAATAGCTGCAACATTGGGTATTGTAATACTAAAAGAAAGCATGTCGATGCAAAAAATATTAGGTATTTTTATTTTGTTATTGGGGGCAGTGGCTATTAAGCTTGTATAGTGTAAGGTTATGATTAAGACTTCGTCTGTGATATTATCCAAGCTTGCTGTTGGTATTATAGTCTTTTATAGATTTGTTATTTCTCCTTTGCTTCCTATGGCATGTAGATTTTCTCCAACATGTTCTGAATATGGAATAGAAGTATTTAAGCGGTTTGGATTTCTTCATGGAGCTTGCCTTTTATCCAAAAGATTGCTAAAGTGTCATCCTTTAGGAGGAAGTGGCTTCGATCCACCTCCTTGTGCACATAAAAAATAATTTTCATTTGAAGTAAAAACATATGTCTCAAAATCAACGTTTGATATTAGCTATGGTTCTTTCAATACTTATTATGTCATTATGGCAAAAGTATTATATCATACCTAGAATGCCTCAAAAGCAGGTAGTAAAGGAATCTGTTCAGGTTTTAAAAAATCATCAAGAATCACATGTTATAGAAGATAGAGATGACTTGATATATAAGACTAAGGCTGAGAGACTGAAATTTTCAAATGATGAAATATCTGGTTCCATCAATCTTAGAGGTGCTAAATTAGACGATCTTATACTGAAGAAATATCATAAAACAATAAAAGATGATAGCGATCCAGTCACTTTATTATCTCCATCAACAACAGCAGAGCCTTATTTCATAACAGTGGGATGGGTTAGCAAAGATAGGGATATAATATTGCCAGATTCTAACACTTTATGGACTTCTAATTCTTTAAATTTATCCTCTGAATCTCAAGCAACTCTCCACTGGACTAGTCCTCAAGGCATAAGGTTCATGATAAAATTCGCTATAGACGATGATTACATGTTTACAGTAGAGCAATCAATTTCGAATAATTATAGTAGTGCAGTTAATATATCACCTTACGCTACAATAAGCAGGGGAGTTAATGGTCAGAAGTCCGAGAATGTTGTAGTGCATCAGGGTGCTATAGCCGTTTCTGATGGTAAACTGCATGAAATAACATTTGATGATCTTATAAAAGAAGGTAAAGCCGATTTCCAAAAAGGTGCAAATTGGTTAGGATTTTCTGATAAATATTGGTTATCTGCATTAATTTCTGAAGACTCTAACTTAGATGCGAAATTTAGCTCATATGTTGTTCATGGTAATCACAGAGTTCAAGCTGATTTACTTTATGTAACAAGGTCTGTCGATGTTGGGTCTAGCAACTCTTCCTCTATAAAAATCTTTGCAGGTGCAAAAAATCTTGATGTTTTAGAGGGATACGAAACTAAATATAACCTACCTATGTTTGATCATGCAGTGGATTTTGGTATATTGTATTTTATAACAAAGCCTATATTCCTGTTGCTGCATATGTTTTATGATTATATAGGTAATTTTGGAGTAGCAATTTTATTGCTTACTGTATTCATAAAAATGCTCTTATTTCCTATAGCTTACAAGGGCTACGTTGGCATGAATAAACTTCGTGACCTACAGCCTAAGATGTCTGAACTTAAGGAGAGATATAAAGATGACGCGCAAGCTTTTCAAAAGGCTTTAGTAGATTTATATAAGCGTGAAAAAGTGAACCCTGCTGCTGGTTGTTTACCAATATTAATGCAAATGCCTGTGTTTTTTGCATTATATAAAGTTTTATATGTTACGATAGAGATGAGGCATGCTCCATTCTTTGGGTGGATACAAGATCTTTCTGCACCAGATCCAACATCTATATTTAACTTATTTGGACTTATTTCTTGGTCTCCTCCTGCCTTTTTGATGATAGGTGTATTTCCTATATTGATGTCTATAACAATGTATATACAGCAAAAGCTTAATCCAGAGCCAACAGATCCTGTGCAGGCTAAAATGATGAAGATGCTTCCATTTATATTCTTGTTTATGTTCTCCTCTTTCCCATCTGGTATGGTTATATACTGGGCTTGGAGTAATCTGCTTTCAATAATACAGCAAGTTGTGATAAAGAAGATAACTTCTTAAGGTGATTGAGTTATATGGGTGCTAAAAAAAGATATGTTGTTGCTATGTCTGGAGGTGTTGATAGCTCTACGGTTGCTGCTATGCTTAAAGCGGAAGGTCATGATGTGGTTGGAATAACTCTACAATTATATGATCACGGCGCTGCCTTACAAAAAAAGGGTGCATGTTGCGCTGGGCAAGATGTATACGACGCACAGATTGTTGCTGAAACTATAGGCATTAAGCATTATGTCTTGAATTATGAAAGCATATTTAAAGAAGCAGTAATGGAAGATTTTGCTGATAGTTATATGAGAGGTGAGACTCCAATACCATGTGTGCGTTGCAATCAAAGAGTTAAATTTGCAGATCTTTTTAAAGCTTCAAAAGATCTAGGTGCAGATGCACTTGCTACAGGTCACTATGTTCAACGAATTGAGCGTGATGGCAGAGCTTATATGCTAAAAGGTGCAGATCAATCTAAAGATCAAAGTTATTTTTTATTTGCAACAACTCAAGATCAATTAGATTACTTAAGATTCCCTCTTGGTCATATGGATAAAAAAGAAACCAGAGCTATTGCAAAGCAATTTGGCATCAAGATTTTTGATAAACCAGACAGCCAAGATATATGCTTTGTCCCAAATGGTAATTACGCCTCTATAGTTCAAAAACTAAGGCCTGGTGCATTAGACCCGGGTGATATAATACACAAGAATGGAGAGGTCTTGGGGCGTCATGAAGGTATAATAAATTACACAATAGGGCAAAGAAGAGGAATAGGAGTTGCATATCCTCACCCATTATATGTCCTTTCAATAGATGCACAAAACAAACAGGTTATAGTAGGTGAATACAATGATCTCGCCTCTGAAACTGTCTATTTAAAGGAATTAAACTTGTTGTGCGAACCTTCTGTGATAAAGAATTGCACAGTAAAGTTAAGATCTATGCATTCTGGAATTAAAGCAGAAGTTGAAATAACAGAATCTGATAAAGCAACAGTAAAATTAAAAGAGCCTTATTTTGGTGTTACTCCTGGCCAAGCTTGTGTAATGTATGACGGAGATGTTGTTTTGGGTGGCGGATGGATTTGCGGAAAGAACTGAACTGATACATAATCTGAATTCTCTTGATGTTACAACATCCTAGTTGTATTATCTAACCCAAAGTTAATTAAGAGGCCTTTTATGATTAATCCAGAATATTTATTAGAAAGAATTTCACTAAAGAAGAAAGTAACATCTTGGAGGATATTTTCTCTATTTCTTTTAGGCGTGCTAATAGGATCTTTTTTTAAGACTGATGCAGATCCTGCTTCTGTTTATAGTGGCGGTTATATCGCAAGAGTTAGGCTAGAAGGTGTGATGCTGAACGATATAGATAGCATTAAAAAGCTGCGAGATATAGAATCTAATACCTCTATAAAAGGTGTGATTATAAGTATAGATAGCCCTGGAGGCTCTGCAGTAGCTGGAGAGGAGTATTTTGATGCAATAAGACATATATCAAAATCAAAGCCTGTTGTATCTGTTTTGCAACAAGTTGCTGCATCTGCAGGATACCTTGCTGCATCTGGTTCAGATTATATAGTCGCACATAAATTTACTCTTACAGGGTCTATTGGTGCTATAATGCAAACTTATGAAGTCACTGAATTAGCTGATAAGATAGGTGTTAAATTTATAAATATAAAATCATCTCCTTTAAAGGCTTCACCTAACCCATTTGAAAAATACACTACAGAAGTTGCTGATACTCAAGAAGAGCTAATACAGCATGCATTTAAAGAATTTTATGATATTGTAAAAGATAGAAGGAATTTAACAGATCAAGAGATGAAGAAAGTTGGAAGTGGTCGACTTTTTTCTGGGACTGAAGCATTAAAGCTGAAATTGGTAGATGAAATAGGTAATGAACTTAATGCAGTTTCATGGATGCAAGCTAATCGTAATATAGATATTTCATTACCAGTAAGGGATTATGAGATATACAAAAAGACAAATAAGTTAGACAAGATATTAGATTCAATTCATTCAATGGCTGTTGGCTTATCTGGTTTGTTTGCAACGAAGTTAATTTAATGTATTTATGCGCCCCAGTCTGTTATATAATTTATTTGCAGATTTAAACAACATAAAGGGTGTTGGCCCTAAGAGATATCAAGCTTATCAAAGACTAGGGTGCACAAAAGTTCTAGATCTTTTATTCCATTATCCTAATAATATTTTGGACAGAAGAGCTAGCCCTGATATGAGAATGTCTTATGACGGTCAAATAGTTACACTATTGGTTAGGATAGATAGGTATATAGTGCCAAGCTCTAAAAGAGCGCCTTATAAAATAATCTGTAGCAATGAAACAGGTGTTATAGCATTAATTTACTTCAATGGTGTAGAGCTAATAAAGAACAAGTATCAGATAGGGCAGAAAATAGTAATTAGTGGTAAAATAGAAAAAGGTATAGATAGATTTCAAATGACGCATCCTGATATAGTTGCTCCTGAATCAGATTTTGAAAAAATTAAAAGTCTAGAGCCAATATATCCACTTACTTATGGACTTAATAATAAATATTTATCTGAGACAATAAGAAATATAATAAAATTCCTTCCCAAGCTTCCTGAATGGTTGCCTGATGATATATTAAATTCTTTTAAATTGCCATCTTGGAATGAGGCAATTTACAATATACATCACCCCAAGTCTGCATCTGACGTTTTGCAAAATACAAAAGCAAAAGATAGGCTTGCAATAGATGAATTATTAGCTCAACAGTTAAGCTTGCAGATAGCAAGAAAAAATGCTTTAAAGAAACCAAAGCTTCCTCTCAATTTTACTGGAAATTTATTCAATGAAATGCGTAAAGTATTGCCATTCTCTTTAACCCAAGATCAGGAAGATGCTATATCAGAGATATCAAAGGAGCAATCATCATCCTCTAGAATGGTTAGGTTGTTGCAAGGAGATGTTGGTTCTGGGAAAACAATAGTTGCATTGTCTGCTGCTCTAAACGCTATAGAGGCTGGGTTTCAAGCTGCTATTATGGCTCCAACAGAGATATTAGCTCGACAACATTATAATGGCTTGAATGAGATTTGTAAAAAACTGGGTATTAATTGCCAAATTTTAGTTGGAAAATCAAAGATAGGAGAAAAGAGAGAGGCGCTTTCTTCTATAAGTGATGGTACTGGGCAGCTTATAATAGGGACGCATGCTATTTTGCAGGAAAAAGTTATATTTAATAAATTAGCACTGGTTGTTATTGATGAGCAACATAGATTCGGTGTGGAGCAAAGACAGGCGTTGTTAAACAAGGGTATAAATAGTGATTTACTGCTTATGTCTGCTACACCTATACCAAGAACTTTAAGCATGGTAAGTTATGGTGATCTTGACATTACAGTTATAAAAAGTAAGCCAAAATCTAGGAAGCCGATTGTAACAAAATTGCTTCCTTCTTCTAGGTTGGAAGAATCCATTGATAGACTAAAAGAAGCTGTTTTATCTGGCGTTAAGGCTTATTGGATATGTCCTTTAATTGAAGAGTCTGAAAAATCAAGTCTTGTCAATGTCACTCATCGTTATAACAATCTTCTATCAGTTATGCCTAACAAAGTTGGGCTTTTGCATGGGCAGATGAAGCCAGAAGAAAAGAATGATGTTATGGAAAGGTTCATTTCTGGGGTAATACAGGTAATAGTTGCAACTACTGTTATAGAGGTTGGTGTTGATGTGCCTGATGCTACCGTAATGATTATAGAAGAAGCACAAAATTTTGGTCTTTCTCAGCTTCACCAGTTAAGGGGCAGGGTGGGAAGAGGAGATAAACCTTCCAGCTGTATATTAATATATAATCAGCCAATAGGACGTGTGAGTTATGAGAGACTGAAGATTATGAGAAATAGTGAAGACGGGTTTGAAATAGCTCAGAGAGATCTTGATACTAGAGGTAGTGGAGAGGTTTTAGGAACTAAACAGAGCGGGCTTCCGAATTTTAAAAATTTTGATTTTTGGACTCAGTCTAGCCTAATAGAAGTGGTTAATAAATTATCTTCTTCGATAATAAATCAAGATCCTTTGTTATCATCGGTAAAATATAAAAATCTAACCACATTACTTCATTTATATGGGTATGATAAAAGTCTTTCCTACCTATCTAGTTAAGGATGTTATTGCTGTTATTTATCCTAATATCCATTAATAAATCTAAAATTTCTTGTAGCTTCGGTAATGTGATTGATCAATTATGTACATAATAATGCAGCAAAAGTGTATTAGACTAGATGAGCACTATTCATCTAGTTTTATGTTAATATCTAAAGCTTTAATTTTTCTATGAAGAGCAGTTCGATCCATTCCTATGAAATTAGCAGTCTTTGATATATTGTTGTCAAATCTGCTTAACTGAGCTAGGATATACTCCTTTTCAAATAGATCGCGAGCATCTTTCAATTTTTTTGATATTATCTCGCTAGTTACAGGATTGAGGTTAGAATGCTTGTTTTGTACTGCATCTACTATAGCTTGAGGTAAATTGTTTGCAAATATTTCAGAGCTAGAATTTTGTGACATGATAAACAGCCATTCTATAGTGTTAATAAGCTCCCTAACATTTCCAGGCCAATCATACGTGCACAATGTTGTATATGCATCTTCTGTTATGTTTATTTTTCTGCCATAAGAATTGGAATGCTGTAATATTGAATATTCTGCTATCAATTTTATATCCTCTTTTCTATCTCTTAAAGGTGCAATATGTAGAGGTATAACATTTAGTCTATAAAATAGGCTTTCGCTGAAATTTCCAGATTCTATTTCAGATTCCATATTTTTGCTGGAGGCTGCTATGATTCTTACATCTGATTTTATATTAATATCACTGTTTAATCTTTGAAATGAGCCATGCTGCAAGAAATTTAATAATTTACTCTGTATGAAAAAAGGTAGATCTGATATTTCATCTATAAATAAAGTTCCTCCATCGCAGGCTTCTAATATGCCAGGTTTGTCAGAGTCACCAAATATTTCTGATTCAATTTTGTCAGAAGCAGCAGCATGAAGAACCATGAAATTGTGTTTTTCTCTTTTAGAATTATTATGTATCATCCTTGCAAGAACTCCTTTTCCAGTTCCAATTTCACCAGTGATGAATATCCTGCTGTTTGTCGGTGCTGCTAATAATGCTGCGCTTTTTAAAGATGTTATGCTCTTCGATTTCCCAATTATATCAGCATTAAAGTTAGAAATTTGTTTCAAAGAGTTATTTTGAGCTGTGATTATAGAGTTTTCTATAGCTCTGTTAAGAAGTATGACAAGCTTTTCCCCCTTAAAAGGTTTTTCAATGAAATCATAAGCTCCAAGCCTTATTGTTTTTACAGCCATTTCTATATTTCCATGGCCACTTATCATAATAACTGGTATGTTAGGATGATTAGACTTGATTACTTTAAGTAATCCGATACCGTCTATGTCGCTGCCTTCAAGCCATATATCTAGAATCACAGCTTTAGGTGCCTTATTAGATTTTAAATAATCCAATGCTTGAGAAGCATTCTTGGCTTGATGTGTTAAAAAGCCTTCATCCTCTAATATATCAGATATAATACCTCTGATATCTGCTTCATCATCAATAATCAATACAGTAGACAATTTTTCTTCGTATTCTTTCTTTAGTCTAATAGATAGCATATCGTGATAAGATGTTATTATCAAGATATAAAAATCAACGGAAGTATCAATTAAATATTGATTCCATGGTAGGGCTATCGATGTGGATTAAAATTATTATATTGTACATTTATACGAAATGATATGGTTATATAATATGAAAACAACTAGGTTCGAATTTTCTCTTTTACATCAAAATCAAGCTAATAAAGAAGTTTTGGTCAATGAAAACATTAATTTATTAGACCACTTGATGTATATGTCTGTGAAATCTGATAAATTAAACCTTAAGCCAGAATCTCAAAATTATGGAGATATTTATATAATACCAAAGCTGTCTAAGGGATGGGATGGATTGGATAAATATATTGCTATATATCTTGATGAATGGATTTACCTAAAGCCAAAAAGTGGGATGATGGGATGGATAGAGGATGATAAAAGGTTGTTGTTATATAATGGAATGGATTGGATATCCTTATTTAAGCAATAACATTATAAACCTCTATCTAGATATGTAAGACTGTTCTATCTCTGGTTCTAAAATATCTTGATGTATATGGTTATGCCATTCTTTTATTATATCGAGAGATATTTTTATTGATGTATTTACAATGTTTATTGCTGAATTAAAGGTTGTATATAATGCATCAAAAGATTTTGTAAAGTTTAATAATGAAGGAACCCAGTATGATACAGTATATTTAGACAGCTCTTTAATTTCAGATAGCTCTTTAATTTCAGATAGCTCTTTAATTGTTATGTTTTCTGGTTTTTTGTTTAATTCCTCTGGGATATATTGATTGTAATCAAAATCTGGTGCGAAAGGCTTTTTTTGTATTGTTGGTGAATGTAGCATTTTATCTGAAGTTAAAAAATCTTGAGGAATATGAGAGAAATTTAAACTGATGAGATATTCTATAAGTGATGTTTTTACATGATCGTATACATCTGCTTTGTCCAATCTTAATATTTCATGAAGCGAAGGTTTATTACAAAAGAAACTTTTATTTCCGTATAACAATTTTCTTAACTTTAAGATTTGTAACAATTCTGATCTAAAATTTCTTCCTTTCTCTAATTTTCTAAAGTTTTCAATATCTACATAGCTTTGTATTATATCTTTTTGTTTTTTTGTAGGTGTTTCATTAAGTATGTAGCTTATGATCATAGATGCCTTATAAGGGCTCATACTACAAAGACCATATCGCCAATCTACAGTTTTGAACCTCCAGTGATTACCAGCTGAGGGCTGTAGTGTTATTCCAAATAATATATATCCGTCTATTATTTTCTTTTGTTTATCTGTAAGTGCCATTTTATATGTTTATTTATCACTCTTCTTAAGTAATAGATTACAGAAATGTATATAAAAGATCAAACTTTATTCGCAAGATAATAGTTTTAACTGTTCTTTGAGTTGTTTTTTACGATTTTCTGGCAGAGATGGGAACTCTTTTTGTAGTTTAAAAAGAGCAGAACAGCCTTGGGTTTTTTGATTGATTTTACCAAGAGATATCGCACTTTTTAATAGGTTATCAGATGCTCTAGTCCCTTTTGGACTGGTTTTGTATCCTTTTACATAATTTATTGCTGCTTGCTCGTAACGAGATTCAGAGAAACTAAGTTCCCCAAGCCAGTAATATGCACTTCCTGCTAATTCATGATTTGGATAATCTTTTACAAAGTTAGAAAAGCCTTTTGCCGCTAGGGTGTTTTTCTTCTCTTTTAATAAATTATAACTATTTTGGAATTGCTCATTTGGATCCATCTTAGGTGAAGAAGAATCTTCTGTTTTAGGATCTGACTTATCAACAGCAGAGCTTTCCTGATTAGCATTTTTTTGTTTCAGAGATGAGAGTTCATATTTTATTTTTTCGATCTCTCCTCTCAGCTCCTTGATTTGTTCCGCTAGTGTATCTACATCTGACGATTCTATCATTGTTGGTATTGTGCCAAGAGAATCTAAATCATCTGCAAGTCCATTAGTTGCTATTAGTGATGATATTATAAATGGGATGAAGTATTTTCTCATGTTGAACCTCAGCTGTAAATCATATTTATTATCTTATTAGGTACAAAGATAATCTTTTTTTGAGTTTTGTCACTAATTTGTCTTTGTATTGATGATAAAGATAGTGCTTTTTCTAAAACCACATCTTGTGTTGTATCAGATGGGACATCTACTGTAGTACGCATCTTGCCGTTTATCTGGACTGCTATGGTAACGAATTCATCTTTTATAAGATTTGGATCTGAAGTTGGCCAAATTTTATTTATTAATGGATTAGAATTGCCCAAAAGTTGCCACATTTCTTCAGTTATATGAGGAATCATTGGGTTTAGTAACCCTATTATAGACTGCAGTGCGAATTTTAGCGAGTCTGATCCAACATTTAGTTCAGACGCGTAATTGGTAAGTTCTCGTATTCTTGCGATAGCTTTGTTGAATCTGAAATTCTCAATATCTTGAGTGACGTTGTATATAGTTTTATGAGTTAGTCTTGTCAATTTCTCATTGTCTTTTCCAACATTGTTCTTTTCCGAAGATATATAGTCTTCAACCATTTTATAAAGTTTTACTATATATCTATAACATCCCTCAACTCCTGTATCTGTCCATTCTAGATCTCTTTCTGGTGGGGAGTCTGACAAAAGGAATAGCCTAGCTGTGTCTGCGCCATATTTATCTATTATGCTATCTGGCTCAACAACATTCATTTTGGATTTGCTCATCTTCTCAACTCGTCCTATGATGAGCTCTTCGCCTGTTGCTCTGTGATATGCTTTTTCGCTAATCTTTTTTACTTGAGTTGCGTATACCCAAGACCCAGTGGAATCTTTGTATGTTTCATGGCTTATCATGCCTTGTGTTAAAAGACTGTTAAATGGTCGTTCTATATCTAATTTTCCACTTTTAACAAGTGCTAAAGTGAAAAATCTTGCATATAACAAGTGAAGTACAGCATGTTCTACACCACCTATATATTGGTCAACAGGTAGCCAATAAGAAGCTGCTTTTTTATTTATTCCTTCTTCTGCTTGCGGTGAGCAAAACCTTGCAAAATACCAAGAGCTTTCGAAAAATGTGTCGAAAGTATCAGTTTCTTTTGTTGCTGGCTTGCCGCATTTAGGGCATGTGGTATGTTTCCAAGTAGGGTGATGATCAAGAGGATTGCCAGGCTTATCGAAAGTTACGTCTTTTGGGAGCTCTACAGGAAGTTGATTTTTTGGAACTGGAACTACTCCGCAATCATCGCAATGTATTACCGGTATTGGGCATCCCCAATAACGTTGCCTTGAAACTCCCCAGTCTCTAAGTCTATAATTTACAGTTTTAGATCCAGCATTGATGTTGCGCAGCCTTTCTATAGCCTGTTCTTTTGCTTGTTTTGTATCTAATCCATCTAAAAATTGAGAATTTATCGCTATTCCATCTAACGTGTATGGTGAAGCGTTTATGTCCCATTCAGGTGATTCAGGTCTTACAACTTGTTTTATTGGTAAGTTGTATTTTTTTGCAAATTCATGATCTCGTTCATCATGGGCCGGGCACCCAAATATGGCTCCAGTGCCATAATCCATAAGGACGAAATTAGCTATATAGATTGGCAATTCTATTGAATTGTCAAATGGATGGATAACTTTCAGGCCAGTATCTATTCCTTTTTTTTCAGTTGTTTCTAATGATTCTTCTGATGTATCCATATTGTTGCATTCTTTGATGAAATTCTTGATATGGGTGTCAGATAATTGTTTTGCTATCTCGTGTTCAGAGGAAATTGCAATAAAGCTAGCACCAAAAAGGGTATCAGGACGCGTTGTGAAAACTGTGATTGAATCAGATTGGTTTTTAACTTTGAAAACAACTGTAGATCCAACAGATTTTCCTATCCAGTTTTTCTGCATAGTTCTAACTTTTTCTGGCCACTTATCTAGTTTTTCTATATCTTCTAATAGCTCTTCTGCAAAGTCTGTTATTTTAAGAAACCATTGCTTTAACTTCTTTTTTTCAACAAGTGCTCCAGAGCGCCAGCCACGACCATTTTCAACTTGCTCATTGGCAAGAACTGTTTGGTCAACTGGATCCCAATTTACAACTGATTCTTTTTGATACGCTATTCCTAGATCTAAGAAATCTAAAAACATAGATTGCTCATGTTTATAGTAATCTGGCATACACGTAGCTATTTCCCTTGTCCAGTCGTAAGAAAGACCTATGGGCAATAGTTGTTTTTTCATAGATTCTATATTAGACAAAGTCCATGTTTCAGGATGTGTTTTATTTTGTATAGCAGCGTTTTCAGCAGGCAGGCCAAATGCATCCCATCCCATTGGATGTAAAACGTTAAATCCTTGTGATTTTTTAAAACGTGCTATAACGTCACCTAATGTATAATTCCTTAAATGCCCCATATGTGCCCTGCCTGATGGATATGGAAACATTTCTAAAACATAATATTTAGGTTTGCTATAATCTATTTCAGCTTTAAAGGCATTAGTTGAATCCCAGAATTCTTGCCATTTTTTTTCGATATCCTGCGCTATGAACGGTTGAACTTCCGCCATTTTATACTCCTTATGTTTAGTAAATTAAATTTTTATTGTATCGCCTTTTCTGGATCAATAGTCGTGCCGTTTTTGCTGGTTGCAAAGTACAGCTGAGGAGATTTAGCTTTCCCTGTTTTACCAGATAAAGCTATTGTTGAACCCTTGGAAACGGTAGAATTTTTAGAAACTAGCAATTTTGAATTATAGGCATATGCTGTGCGTACATTGTTCTTATGTTCGATTATCACTAGATTTCCATATATTTCAGAATCACCAGCAAATGCTATCTTTCCGTCTGCTGCCGCCTTAACTTTGGTGCCCTCTGCCACCGAAACTGTTATTCCTTCATGCGATATACCGTTGTGATTTCCAAACCTAGATGTAACTTCTCCATCAACTGGCCAAATGAAATTTGGGTCTGAAAGTGGATGAGATGCTTTATAACTAATAGTCTGATTGCTCATCTCTTTAATTGGTTTTTCTATATCAGATAAATCAGCGTATTCGTCATCAAAGGTTTGTGTTGTCTGCTCAGGTTTAGAGTATTCTTCATTTTGATACACGTCTTCATGTTGAGTTACAATGCTTTGCTCTGATATCTGAGATTCAGATACAGAACCATGACTTATTTTTGAATGATTTTGCTGGGAAGGCTGCCCTGCTGTTGTGGTTTGAAAAACTGAACGCTTCCTTTCTATCAATGCAGGATCTTTGTTTTCAGAGCATGATGATAACAACCCAACAAGGGCAAAAGCTATGGAAAAGTGTTTTATCATATAACTAACTGTTTTTTCTATCTTATAGAAGATAATAACTCTAATTCATATGTTTGCCAACAAATATCTTAATAGAAAATTTTAATTAGATCCTATTAAAACTATTTTGTTTCCAAATAGTCTTTCCGCCTTTCCTGCTAATTCTAACTCTACTATTAGGTAATTTAAGATATAAGTAGGTATCTCGGCGTATATTGAAATTGATTCAATGGAAGTAGGTGCATAAGACAGATGATTTAATAATATAGGCCTATATTTATTAATCTCTTCGTCATTAAATGATATTGCACCATGGCTTATGTTTGATAACCCTTTGTTATAATCGCTTACATAGTCTTTATGGATATGTAAATTGGATAAGCCATTTATGATATCTTCTGCATCTTCAACAAGCTGTGCACCTGATTTTATAAGGTTATTGCTGCCCTTGTATCTTTGATCCATTGGAGATCCTGGAACAACAAATACTTCTCTTCCTTGCTCTAGTGCGCATTTAGCAGTGATTAATGTTCCTGATCTGATAGCTGCCTCCACTACAACTATTCCTAAGCTAATTCCTGAAATGATTCTATTGCGCTGAGGAAAGTGTTTTGGTAACGGTAATGAATTAAAAGGTTGTTCTGATAAAACTAATCCCTTTTCGTACATTAACTTAAATAAATCAGAATTTTCATGTGGGTATATGTGGTTTATTCCACCTGCTATAATTCCAATAGTTCCACTAGTTATAGAGGCTTTATGGGCTGCAGCATCTATTCCTTTTGCAAGTCCAGAGATTATTTTATATCCAGCAGCGCCTAAATGCTCTGATAAGCCAGCAGATATGATAATACCGTTTGTAGATGCATTTCTTGACCCTACGACAGCAATGTTTTTTCTATCTTTTAATATATCGATTTTGCCCTTTGCGATTAAAACTGGAGGTCTGTCATCAACAGATTTTAGAAGGGTAGGGTATAATTCACTGTCTTCAAATATAAATTGAGCGCCAAATTTTTTGGTTTCTTCTATTTCTTTTTCTATGCTAGATGAAGAGATTAATATCTTTCCAACTCCTCCTCCGCGTTTAGCAAAATTAGGTAATTCGTTTATGGCGATTAGTGCAGAGCCATGTATGCGAATTAAATCCCAAAACGTCATAGGGCCCACGTTTTTGCATCTTATTAACCTAAGCCTTGCGAATTTCTCTTCTTTAGTAAGCATTTTATTTGCAGATCCCAAAAGAATTATGTATGATGACAAGATCAGTATACATAGACTAAAAAATCAATGCAGACAAGCTTTTTTCCAACTACAGAAGACCATAAAAAGCCCTATAAAGTGTTGGCCAGAAAGTATAGGCCTACAGACTTTGAACATATGATAGGGCAAGAGGCCTTGGTTCAAACTTTTAGAAATGCAATAAAAAGCGGCAGAATAGCACATGCATTTTTATTAACAGGAATTAGGGGTGTTGGTAAAACTACGACAGCGAGAATTATTGCAAAAGCATTGAATTGTATAGGAGAAAATGGAACATTAGATTCTCCAAGCGAAAAGCCATGCGGTAAATGCATAAATTGTATTTCCATCAGTGAAGATAGGCATCAAGATGTTTTAGAGCTTGATGCTGCAAGCCATACAGGTGTTGCGGATATGAGAGAAATAATAGAGAACGTAAAGTATAAACCTACATCCGCAAGATATAAAGTTTATATAATAGATGAGGCCCACATGTTATCTAACAGTGCTTTTAATGCTTTGTTAAAAACATTAGAAGAGCCTCCTGCTCATACCAAATTTATACTTGCCACTACTGAGGTTAAGAAGATACCAGCAACTATACTATCTAGATGTCAGAGATTTGATTTAAAGCGTGTGGAGCCAGATGTATTAAAAGATCATTTTATTAAAATATGTCAAGCAGAGGGGTGTAATATAGATGAAGCAGCCGCTGCATTAATAGGGAATATAGCCGCTGGCTCTGTTAGAGATGGTTTATCTATTTTAGATCAAGCTATATCTTTAAGCCAAGATGAAGTGAAGTATAGTATAGTTCAATCGATGCTCGGACTTGCTGATATAGAAGCAACTTTGGATATACTTACTAACATATCAATTGGTAATCCAGAAAAAGTTCTTCGAATAGCAAAAGATTTATACAATAAAGGTGTTGATCCATCTTTATTATTGCAAGATATGTTAGAATCTGTTCATGCTATTACAAAGATCAAAATATTAAAATTAAATGCATCAGATTTATATAGTCAATCTGAAGCTGAAAAATATAATGAGTTAGCTCAAAAACTAACAATAAGTTTTTTAAATAGGGCATGGCAAATAATAACAAAAGGTCTTGATGAGGTTAAGTATTCATACCATCCCTTTCCAGCATGTGAAATGGTGTTGATAAGACTTATATACACCAGTTCTCTTCCAAGTGTAGAAGAGCTTATAAGGTCTAATGGAGAAGTTCCTAAAGGCAATGTTACGGTGAGTAATAATAAAATTCATCAAGAAGTTCAAGATGTGACGGTTGAACTTAATTATAGTTCTGAAGTATCTATAGATTGGTTGCTAAAGCTGTGTTTAGATAACGACGAAATGATGTTGCATCACCATATAATTTCAGATCTTGTAATAGTTAGTATAAACGATTGCAGAATCGAGATTTCATTAAGAGATTGGGCTCCAAAAACTTTGCAAAGGCAGTTGCAGGAATTTATAAATAAAGCAACTGGCAAAACTTGGTCAATTGTGAATGTTGATTCTAAAGGATTAACTATTTCTGAGCAGCAAATTGCTAAAGACAAGGAAATACAGGATAACATAGCCTTGAACCCAAAGATAAAAGAGGTTCTTAACACCTTTACAGATTTAGAAATTGCTGATATAAAACCAATGAAAACAACCACTTAGGAGATTTATTATGAATTTACAACAAATAATGCAACAGGCTCAAAAGCTTCAAAAACAAATGAAAGAGTTGCAAGATAAAATGCAAACTAAGGAAGTTGAAGCAGTTGCTGGAGGCGGTTTAGTTAAAATAATATCAACAGCAAAAGGGGATGTTAAGCAGATTATGATAGACGATAGCTTAATGAATCTGGAAGAAAAAGAAATGCTTCAAGACCTGATTGTAGCTGCTCTTAAGAACCTTAAAAATCAAGCAGATGATGCTATGACAAATGAAATGAAAGATATGGGAATCTCTCCTGAAATCATGGGTTCAATGATGTTTTAAGAGATTGGGATTATGGATAATATCCTATCTGATGCTTTGAAAAAATTAACTTCTTATATAGCTCAGATATACATTTTTTTTGTTTTTTGCACTTCTAAAGTGAGAGTTAGAGTTTCTCCTGAATCGAAAGAATTACTTGAAAAATCAGTTGCTTTGCCTTGTTTATGGCATAATAGGATATTATTGATACCGTCTTTAATGAAAAGATTCGGTTCGTTTTCTGCCGTTATATCAATGCATAAAGATGGTGATTTTTTATCAGAATTTTTAATTAGATATGGGCATTCTTCTGTCAGAGGTTCTTCGCGCAAAGGCTCTTTTAATGCAATGAAGGGAATAGTAGAATGTTTGAAAAGTAAGAAATCGGTTTTTATAACACCAGATGGACCTTTGGGACCAAGGTATAATATAAACGGTAATATAACCAGTATTTCTTCTAAATATAATGCGCCAGTGATACCAGTGTGTTACAGCGCAAGAAATTCCAAAATTTTAAAAACCTGGGATAAATTTATTATCCCTCTTCCGTTTAATAATATAATATTAGAAATCTCTGATCCCATAGTTTTTGATGAAAATTCAACAGAAGAATTTAAAAAAGAACTATTGCAAAAAACAATGATGATTCAATCTGAAAAGCTAGACAGAGAAGTTGTTTCAGAAAAAGAAGCTATTTTCTTTATACCAAGAATTATGTTTTTGGTTTATAGATTATCCTCTTATATAGCTCATTATTTTATTAGAATGTATCTTAATTTTAGAATACAAAATGGAAAGGAGACAGAGGTTAGCATAAAAGAAAAATTAGCTTTTCCATCAGCAGAAAGACCTTCTGGTAAATTACTATGGGTTCATGCGGCTAGTGTTGGAGAATCTAAATCTGTTATGCCTATAATAGATATACTTTCAAAAAAACATAAACTTAATATTTTGATTACTACTTCAACTCTTACAGGGGCTGATTTTATTAAAACCAAGATATCTTCTAATAAAAAATTGATTCACCAATTCATTGTTTTGGATACTCCTCAAAATGTGAAAAAGTTTTTTAATTATTGGAAACCAGATGGGGCTGTGTTTATTGATTCTGAGATATGGCCCAACGCACTATATGATGCTAAGTTCCCAGTAATTTTAGCTAATGGCAGAATTTCACCGAAATCATTTTACTATTGGAATATGATTCCTAAAGCCTTTAATTTTGTAACAAGAAATATAACGATAATATCTCCCACGACTAAGCAAGATGAAGATTTTTTTAATATTTTAGGTGTTCGCGATAAAATTGTAAACCTTGGAAATTTAAAGAATGCATCACCTCCTTTAGAGTATGACTCTAATGAATATAATAGACTGAAAAAAGCTCTCGCTGGCTTTAATTTTTTATGCGCAAGCACTCATGCAGATGAAGAAGCTAATATGTTGCAATATTTCAAGAGCAGTGGATTAAATATAATAATAGCACCAAGGCATCCCAACAGAGGGAAAGAAATAGCTGAATATGGTGAAAAGATAGGATTTGAAGTATTGATGAGATCGGATGCTAGCGTTCCTAAATTTACATCTAAAAAACCTAAGCTGTATATAATTGATAAGTTAGGTGAGTTGGGGTTATGGTATAAATTAGCTGATATAGCATTTATAGGTGGGTCCTTTGTTCAGGTTGGTGGCCACAATGTGATAGAGGCTGCACAATTAGGGTGCCCTGTTATTGTAGGTCCACAAATTTATAATTTCAGTGATGCTGTATCTCACCTTAAGAAATATAATGCTATTATGCAGGTGAACACTTTTGATGAACTGAAGGAAGTTGTGTTATCGGTTGACAAGGCTAGGCTTAAAGAACTTTCAGAAAACGCATTAAATTCATCAAGCTCTAACACTGAGATTATAGCTAATCATGTGAATTGTATATTAGATGTTATGAATAAGGTTTAGTGTTAAAATGTATTTATCAAGGCCAAAATTTTGGAAAACAATAAATATCTTCAGCTTAGCTCTTATTCCATTTTCTTTTTTATATTTTTTTATAATTCTATTTAAAAATGTTATATTTTTTAAATCAAGAAAGGTAAAGCCTTTTGTTATATGTGTTGGCAATGTAACAGTTGGCGGCACTGGAAAAACTCCTGTATGTCTTGAATTAGGTCGTTTTCTAAGGGATCGTGGGTTTAACGTAACATATTTAACAAGAGGGGTTGGTGGAAATGGATCTTATGTAGGAAAGGTTGATAATAAGATTCACTCAGCATTTGATGTTGGTGATGAAGCGATAATGCTTTCAAAGATAGCATCTACATATATTGGTAGAAATCGTTTTACAGCTGGTAAATTAGCAGAGCTGGACGGAGCTGATATTATAATAATGGATGATGGAATGCAAAATCAATCTATTTATAAAGATATAACTTTGCTAGTATTTGATTCAGAATATAAGTTTGGAAACAAACTCCTTCTTCCAGCTGGTCCATTAAGAGAGCCACTTTCATGGGCTTTTAAAAAAGCTGATTTTTTTGTATGTACAAGCTCGGGGGATCGCAAAGAGAATACATATTTAGAAGAAGAGCTGAAGCAATCTTTTTCATTTGAGTATATTGTAAAGAACATTGATGAAGTTAAGGGTAAAAAATTTATTGGATTATCTTCCATAGCAGATCCTGAAAAATTCATAAGGACTGCAAAGAAATTTGGCGCCGAAATATTGGAGTTAATATCTTACCCTGATCATCATAACTACTCTGAAGGTGAGATAGAGGAGGTTTTAAAAATAGCAAAAAAACATAATTGCATGATTCTTACTACATCTAAAGATGCTGTGAAAATTCATGAAAAGCATTTTCATAATATAGTAGTTTTAGATTTGTTTATGGAAGATCATGATAATCTAAATGATGCTATATTAAATGTTATACCAAAAAGTTAAACATATAGAAAGGCAATAGCAGATTGTGTGAATTTCAATAGCTTGTTTTTGTATTATTATAACGTGCATCTATGAACTCTTTAGCGATAAGAGTTTTGTGTTGGTATTCATTGTTTATTAAGTTCGGCTTATATCTTCAGTAATACAATGAAAGTTCTTTACTATGACCATATTTTTATATAAAGTGAAAATAAATAAGAATAAACAACGTTTAATATATGAAGAGATTTGCACATGGTTTGCTTGTTGTCCTGATACTTTTTTCATCTGTTGATGGTTTTTCTGCTGTAAAAAAACGCAAGCAAATCAAGGCGCAACAACCTATATCATCTAATAACTCTATAGTGAAAATGAAGAATTACTCTAGTTTAGTGGTAAACACGGACACTGGTAAGATATTGCACCAAGTTAACGCGCACGAAACTAGATATCCGGCTTCTTTGACAAAGATGATGACGTTATTTCTTGCATTTGATGCAATAAATTCTGGAAAGTTACACATGGATCAAAAGATACCTGTTTCTGCAGTTGCAGCACGACAGCCTTGCAGTTGTATATCGATAAAGGAAGGCGATACTATTACTGTAAGAGATGCAATATATGCAGCTATAATAAAGTCAGCTAATAATGCAACATATGTTTTAGGTGAAGCTATAGCAGGAACGGCTGCTAGATTCTCTATGCTAATGAATAACAAAGCTAAAGAGCTTGGTATGAAGAAAACTAATTTTGTAAACCCAGATGGATGGCATCATCCTAATCATGTCAGTACAGCATATGATATGGCATTGCTGTCTATAGCGCTGAAGAAATATCATCAAAAATATTACCATATGTTTTCAGAAAAATCCTTTGTATTTAAAGGGAGTGTTATAGATTCTCATAATCATGTTATGAAAAAATATAAATGGGCAGATGGGCTGAAAACAGGGTATGTCAGGGCTTCTGGATTTAACCTTGCTACATCTGCTAGCAAGCCATCTGGCAATTTAGTTGCTGTTGTAATGGGTGGTCAATCTGCAGAAGCTAGAGATAATCACATGATAGCTCTTCTTGAAGCTGGATATAGAAAAATGTCTAATATACAGTTAGCTCATGCAGATAATGATGAGCAGAAAAGATCTGTGTTTTCTCATGTAAATCAGAATTAATATGTCTATTAGATTGTTTCTTTCACAGAAGATAGAAAGCAATAATACTATAACTTTATCTAAATATCATTCACATTATCTTCAAAAGGTTATGAGGTGTAGAGTCGGTGATTCCATATTTGTTTTTAACGAAGTAGATGGTGAATGGAAATCATATATATCTGAATTTTCTAAATCAGGTTGTGTCATATCTGTTAATATTAAGATTAAAGAGCCTTTTAAGCCTAAGCAATTATTTCTAGCGTATGCACCAACTAAACAAGGTTGCTCACTAGTTGTTTCTCAAGCAACAGAACTTGGGGTTACTGATATAATACCAGTGATAACAGAGCGCACGATAGTTAGAAAGGTAAATATAGAGAAATTGAGGCAGAATGTTATAGAAGCAGTTGAGCAATGTGAAAGGCTAGACGTGCCTAACGTACACGATATAACTGATCTAAATGGCTTGTTATCATCATGTCTATTTAAAGGTAATCTTTTGTTTTGTAACGAGAGATGTGAGTTGAAAAGCACAGCTTTATCACTTTCTGATTATGGACATTGCATCTTAGTTGGTCCAGAAGGCGGATTTACAGATAGAGAAAAGAAGGATATAGAATCATTTCCTAGGTCTATATCTATATTAATGGGTAAAAGAATTCTCAAGGCTGGAACTGCCATAGTAGCCTCTCTATCTATGTACCATTCTATTTATGGTAAATGGGAATGATAATCGAATAGTAAATTCTTTCCGTTATTGATGAATGTGTTATCTAGCAAGAACTGCTTCTTGTTCTTTATATAGCATATCAACAAAAGAGCTAGTAATTTTATTTAATGTATAAGCTACAGCTACATTAAATACTATGTCATATGGATTTTGATTTATGGAGTATAAAGCAGAAGAAGCTGCTATCATCAGCAATTTATCTTGAAGAGGGGCGTTTTCTGAAATCATTACAAAAGCACTTGTTACAAACCCTGTAGCTATACCACTGAAAATAGATGACATGGATATTCTGTCAGAAGAAAGAATGCTGTCTATACCTTCAAAGACACTAAATATAAACCCTAAATCAAGTGTTTTTATTATAGTGCTTACTTCATCATTAGCGATAATATTACCTATTTGTTCTCTATGAGATTCGTATAGAAATACGTTCAATGCACCTCTTCCACATGTATATAGAAACGATGAGGTATTGAAATCATCTCTGTGATTCAAAGAATAACGTATGCCGTATTTTAAGGCACCAGCTATTGCTCCCCATAGCGGAACTGGTCTATCTTGTCCTATGTCCTGCAATCTACCTCTTGCTATGTTTCTTATAGAGTAAGCTAATGCAGCTATTGCTGCAGAAGTGAAAAATCCTTTGGCTGAAAATGCTTCTTCACGAAAAACATAAGATAAAGATGCTCCTGTTGGTGCGTCTATGAAAAGTCCATCTATTGCTGCATTTGTAAGGATATTGCTGAAGTTTTCGACTATATTGCGCATTTATTTTCTCTTATATTTATTTTTCATGAAATATGCATAGTAATACAAGCTTTTTCTATGTCAACCATAATGTTTTATATATGAATGTTATATTAATATGATGCAATCATAGATCGCATTTTCCACTAGGATGGCTTACAGCATAATATAGCACAATAAACCAAAAGTGTGATTACCGCAAAAGCGGCAATCTATAACTTTAAGGGAATATGATACAGGATGATATTTTGCACATATATGATGGAGTAAAAACCCAAAATTATGTGTAAAATATGTGCTTAAGAATTATGACTTCCACCGTTAGGGCCATTATAGCTACCCATTTGATCAAAGAAGTTTTCATTCGATTTGCTACTCTTCATTTTATCAACCAAGAACTCCAGTGCATCTGTTGTGCCCATAGGGTTTAATATACGTCTTAATATCCACATTTTTTGTAATACAGCTTTATCAACTAGAAGATCTTCTTTTCTAGTTCCAGATTTTGCTATATCTATAGCTGGGAATGTGCGTTTATCTGCGATTTTTCTATCCAATACTATCTCAGAATTTCCTGTTCCCTTGAATTCTTCGAATATAACCTCATCCATACGCGATCCAGTTTCTATTAAGGCAGTTGCTATTATAGTAAGAGATCCACCTTCTTCTATATTACGAGCAGCTCCAAAAAATCTTTTTGGTCGTTGAAGTGCATTTGAATCAACACCTCCACTCAAGACTTTTCCAGATGATGGGGCTACGTTATTATAAGCTCTAGCAAGTCTTGTTATCGAATCAAGTAATATTACAACGTCCTTCTTTTGCTCAACTAAACGCTTTGCTTTTTCTATAACCATTTCCGCAAGTTGTACGTGCCTTAAAGAAGGTTCATCAAATGTAGAGCTTACCACTTCTCCTCTTACAGACCTTGCCATATCTGTAACCTCTTCAGGTCTTTCGTCTATAAGAAGCACTATAAGTGTGACTTCTGGGTGATTGCTTGTGATTGCATGAGCTATATTTTGCAGAATCATAGTTTTACCAGTTCTAGGTGGTGCGACTATCAAAGCTCTTTGGCCTTTTCCTATAGGAGAGACTATATCTATGACTCGGGCACTTAAATCTTTTTGAGCTGGCACTTCTAAAATTAGTTTGGAATTTGGATATAACGGAGTTAAATCCTCAAAGTGAACCCTATGTATAGGATTGTTGCTAACAACTCCATTGACAGAATTTACTCGGATCAATGCAAAATATCTTTCGCCTTTTTTAGGTGCTCTTACAGGGCCTGAAATTGTGTCGCCAGTTCTTAAACCAAATCTACGAACCTGATTTGGTGAAACATATATATCATCTGGCCCAGCGACATAATTGGAATTTTCTGATCTTAGAAAGCCATATCCATCACCTAAAACTTCTAGTACACCTTCAGCAATCATAACGCCACCATTATCTGCAAGGCGTTTCAGTATTGCAAACACTAAATCATGCTTTTGAAGGCTTGTAGGGTTTTCTATACTTAAAGAGGATGCTAAATCAAGCAATTCATCTGGAGATTTTCTTTTTAGATCTTTGAGATTAAATATTATCTCTGAATCTTCTATAGGTGTAGTAGTTTCTTCCCTATCGTTCATTTCAGTCTTTTTGACTTCAGTCTCTACAGAAAGTTCTTCTTTTTTATGATCTGATTCCTGCTTTGCTTCTGTTTCAGAATTTTGTGAAGACTTTAAGCCAAGCTTTTTCTTTGTAGGATTAGAAATTTTGATAGTTTTTTTAGTTTTAGTAGTTTTTTGCTCAGTCTCATCTACTGGCTGAACTTCATGCAAATTCTCTGTCATCAATATACTCTTATGAACGAATTATTTAAAAATGGAAAAACCACATTATGCAGATTAAAACATCGGCTTATTATTTTATGTGAGAAATTCGGGATTAGGTGAGAAATAAGATATTTACTAACACCTGTGTAGTAGGTATATACATATGACTAAACGATGTCAAGCTAAATAAACTGATATTAATAAAATATACTATGTGTTGGAAATTATATCTATTGCTTTATTAAGCAGATCTATTGTTCCTATGTCTAAAAATATTTCGTCATACTCGACTACGTAGTATTCCAGATCTTTATAGGTTGAATTTGTGCTTTTTGATATGTAATCAGTCATTGAAAATTTAGAAACTTCTCTTCTATCGGAAAAAATAGAGCGTTTTAAAAAGTATGAGCCTAGAAATATATAATCACCTCTTGTTATTGGGTCGAAAACAAACTTATTATTATCAACCACTTTAAGGTCCCCTTTTGAAATCCCTTGAATAGATTTAGACTTATGTTGAATCATCATTATAAGTTCAGCATCTTTATCAAAAGCAGTTAATGAATGTAAAGGATGATTTTTTTTTGATATCAACAATGTATCAGAATTGCTTACTAATGCTGAATCTATATCAAATCTCTCCATTATATTCATTATTCCGCCTCCGGTTTCTAATATCTCTGGTTCCAGAACGAAATGTATTTTTATGTCATCTTGTTTAAATGTATTCTCTAGATGGTCTTTTATCTGCTGCCATTTATAATGGCCATTTACGACAATATTATTAACACCAGCTTTGACCATATTATTTATTGCATGATCTAGCAAAGTTTTTCCGCCTATTTCTACTAATGGTTTTGGTATTTTATCTGTTATGGGCCTAAGTCTTGTGCCAAATCCAGCAGCAAGAATTATTCCCCATTTTTTAGATTTATTATATGATAGAGTCATTGTCCAATATTTTATATTTTATGCACCACTTTGATAGGTCTTGAAGAATTGGATCCTGCAACCTAATATTTAAGTAATTAATTACTCGTGGAAGGCATTTTTTATATTTTATTTTATTATCTAAATATCCGAATTTGTGGAATAAACCTATTATTCTTAAGTTTCTTTGAGCTGATAGTACTGAATAATAATACTTAAATTCTTCAATGTTACAATTTGACCGTTCAAGATAATAATTTATGCAGTAAGATGAGATATTAGACGACACATCAATTCTTGCATCTTCTAATAAAGAAAGTATATCATACGTTGCAGATCCATTCATTGCATCTTGAAAGTCTATCACTCCAAGTGTTTTATTATCCAAAACCATTAGGTTCTCTGCATGGTAATCCCTTAATACTATCACTTTTTTTATAGAAGCGTAGTTTTTTAAAAGAGAAGCAAAGATTTGTTCTAATTCATTACCAGCTTCTTCTGATGTAATTATAGGGTGTATGCTTGGTAAATAGCTTTTTATAACAGATTTTCTTAGTCCGTTTAGTAGAACATCTTCTGAGTAATAATTCAATTCTTTGGAAGCCCCGTAACTATGTAGCTTGATAAGTAATTCAATAGCGTTTTTATAAAATTCTACTTTGTTATTGGGGTTTTTCTCTAGATAAGGCTTAAGGCTGTAATCTCCAAAATCTTCCAGCAGCAAAAGCATATTATTTATGTCTGCATGTATTATTTTAGGAGGAGTAAGCCCTATGTCTGTTAATATGCGTTGAACCTTTATAAAATCAAAGAATGATTGGCTTTCTAATGATGAATCCATCATTATAAATGATTCAGAACTGGACTTTATTCTATAATAAACTCTGGTAGAGCAATCCTGATCTATTGCTTTTACTGAGATGTTGTTAAATTTTAGTGCACCTAAAAGGAACTCGGTTAATATAGATTGCTTTTCTTTAGGTAATATAGTTTCGAAATTAATCATTTTCTTTTAATTCCTGAATCATGTATGCCAATTTTTTTGCGCTTGTTTCACCCCTTATATGTAATATAGATTTATTCTTAGATCCCACTATAATTATTTCTGGTATCCCTGTTGCTCCTAACTCTATTGCATCCATATCAGGTAAGCCAGCTACATCTTGATATGGGCTTCCAAATGTCTCCAAAAATTTCTTGCCATTTGAAATTGAATCCATCCATAAAAGTCCATATATTGGTATGGTAGGGAATAATTTAGAGAATTCTAGTAATTGTCTGTTTTCAAATTTGCAACTTTTACACCAAGATGAAAAAATAACGACTATGTATTTACTTCCGATAGGGAACTGTATTTTATTGCCTGAATATATAGAGTTCAGAGACAGTTTTGATAGGTCTGATTCTATGTTTACTTTATTTACAGGTTTATTTACCTCGTTCAATGATGCAAAGAGTAGCCCAATAAAACAAAGCAATATTATAACTGGTAATATGTCTTTAAATTTCATATTCATTGCCCTTTGAACAATTCATGGTATTCAAAAATTCTTTATAAAAGACTGTATTAAATTCTTCGATTGTTAAATCTAATCCTTGAGATGCACAAGAGGTTACCCCATAATCTTGAATGCCGCAAGGTATTATTCCAGAAAAATATTTAAGATCTGGCTTAATATTGATCGCTATGCCATGCATTGTAATCCACTTTTTAACTCTTACGCCTATTGCAGCTATTTTTAATGGTTTGTTTAAAGTAATATCGTTGCACCAAACACCTATCATTCCATCTTTTTCATAACACTTCAGTCCAAAGTATAGCATTGTCTTTATCACTGTTGCTTGTAAATCATTTATATATCTTCGTATATCTGGTTCTCTATAAACACGCTTTAAAGGCAAAAATATATAGCAAATGCTTTGACCGGGCCCATGATAAGTAATTTTTCCTCCCCTACCAGATTGATACATTGGAATTTTCTTTAAATCTATTATATCATTTTCATTTGCGCTACTGCCGTATGTATAAAGATTAGGATGTTGCAAAAACCAAATCGCTGGATTGGATCCCATTGATATGTCTTCGACTTTTTTATCCATGAAGTTTATTGCAAAGTCATAAGGAATGGGTTTATTGCTTTTAATTAGGTCGAGCTGTAATTTGGAACTATAGGTCCAGCTCATATTCTGCTTCCAACTCTTTTATCTTTTCTTCTTTTGCTTTTTTAGTCTTCTTCCTATAATTTATTGTCTCTTGTCTGATAAATATTATTCCACCCAAGGTTATTAATAAATAACCTATCATGGAAGTGTCGCTAGGAACTTCGTTTAAGAACATATAAGCTAGTAAACCAGTAAATACTAACCTAGTGTAGTCAAAAGGCATCACGATTGAAATATCAGCTTTTTTCAATGCTTTAAAGAAAGATACAGAATGAAGAAGATGAGACGCACCCAATATCACTAAAAATTTAAGGTGCCACCATTCTAAAGGTCTCCAATCTTGCATTGCTATTGGTAAAGATATAATAGAGGATACAGATGTAAGATAGAAAAGCTGTGCTTTTGTATGCTCTGTTTTTCCCAGGATCTTAACCGAAACATTGTTCATAGCCCAAAATATTAAAGCTAAAAAGATATATATGTAATATTTATTCATAATTGGCATTGCTTCGCCAGTTATGATAGAGGGACAGCTTATAAACAACGCGCCTAAAAGACTTAGAATCAGCATTGTAACTTTTGTTATTGTAAACTGTTCTTTGAAGTAGACGACGCCTATTATCATTATTATTATTGGTTCAAGGTAAGCTAATGCAGTAACGTCAAGCGCATTCATTTTATATAGTGCAGACATGAAGCATAAATGTCCTATAACACTTAATGCACCGCGGGAAACGTGAAGCCCCAGCTTCTTTGTCTTTAAATTCTTTTTGATTCCACCAAAGAAACACCATGGTATTATGACAGCCAAAACTACTATTTTATATAAAAAGACCACTTGATTGGGATGAAGGCTTTGTGCTAACTGCTTTGATGTTATAACTGTGATTGATATGCATAAAGCATTCAAAATCATGAAAGCGATTCCAATGAGTGTGTTGCTAGAAGACTGTGTTTTTTCAGGTTTATTTCCCATTGCTTGATGACTTAATTGTTATAATTGGACAGAAATAAGAATATACATCAACGTAAAATTTATACAAACTATTATTTAGATTTATGTCGAAATTTCCCCTTAAACTTAATGAATTATATTAAAAATTATTTTCTTTTTGATTTTATAAAACACCTTTCTAATAACAAACCCTAGATTCATATGCAATTCGATCGAGAAAAGATCTATCACTTTTTTGGAAAGCTTTTTTAGATTAAGAAACAAAAATATAAAACACTATATGGATTAGTTAGTGACACAAAAAATCACACTATTACATTGCAGATATAAGGTATTTCTGATAGCATGATTGCAACTTATATTTAAAAACAATATATAAAAGTGAAGCACCGTAATTTATTTGTATTTGATATTGAGACAGTTCCAGATGTAAAAACAGCTGAAAATTTATTAGGGCAGCAATCTGACATAAGGGAAGCCTTGGCGAATTATCATTTAGATCTTACAAAAGGTGCTAATTCATTTCCTAGGCAACCATTTCATAAGGTCGTTGCGATAGCTTTTCTGGTTGCTGATATAGAATATAGAAATGGGCATGAGTTTTATTGTATAAAAGATCTTAGGAGTGGTGGGAATATAGATTCAACAGAAAAGGATCTTATCAATGGATTATTTAGTTATTTGAAGCAACTTTCTCCTAGGCTTGTTAGTTTTAATGGAAGAACTTTTGATTTGCCTGTCTTGAAATATAGGGCTATGTTGCATGGTGTTTCAGCAAAATGGCTTTATGATAGTGGTGATAAATGGAATAATTATGGTAGTAAATACAGTCTAGACTGGCATTGTGATCTTTTAGATGCTTTTTCAGATTTTGGCGCATCTGCTAGAGTAAAGATGCAAGAGGTTTCTGCATTATTTGGAATACCTTCTAAATTGGATTGTGATGGTGGGGATGTAGATGCTATGTTCTCTAGCGGACGCATCTCTGAAATACGTGATTATTGCGAGCTTGATGTTGTTAACACTTATGTTTTATATTTAAGATATATGTTCCATAGAGGAACTTTAAACATGGAAGGATATGAGCAATCATTAGATGAATTGTTAGATTTCATGACTATGAATCAAGATGAAAAGCCGCATTTTAAGAAATATTTAAATGCATTTAATCAAACTTATATAAGATAGAATGCCACAGGATAAAAATGAAAAAATCAAGTCATTGCGTCAGCTTATAAGGCATCATGATGAGCTTTATTTTAATAAAAGCGCACCTGTTATATCAGATGCTGAATATGATGAATTAAAGAGAGAGCTTGAATCTTTAGAAGCTTCTTTGCCTGAAGAAGATAAATTTTCTTATGTTGGATCAGAGCCAGATCCTAGATTTAGTAAAATTAAGCATTCATCTCCTATGCTCTCTCTTTCAAACGCATTTAATGAACAGGATGTATATGATTTTTTGACTAGGGTAAAGAAGCTTTTAGACGATCAGAAGGAGTTTTCTGTTTTATGTGAGCCAAAAATAGACGGTCTTTCTTTCTCTGCCGTATTTAAGGATGGCAAATTGGAATATGCAGCTACTAGGGGTGATGGAGCTGTGGGGGAAGACATAACACACACTATAAAAAAAGTTAAAAACTTTCCGCAAGATGTTCATCGAAATTTGGCTTTTGAAGTTAGGGGGGAAGTTTTTATGACTAAGCAAAACTTCTTTCTTTTAAATGAAAAATGTGAAAAAGATGGTCAAGATAAATTTGCAAATCCTAGAAATGCAGCTTCTGGCTCGCTAAGGCAGTTAGACGCTTCTATAACAGAATCGCGAAATTTAAATTATATGTTATGGGGTGGATTTATAGAAGGAGTTGAAACTCAAAGTGAAATGATGAAAAGATTTAAATCGATCGGCTTTGATATTAATGAGATAAGTAAAGTCTGCAGAACTTATAGTGAGGTCATAGACTTTTATAAAAATATAGAGGGGATGAGATCAAATCTAGAGTATGATATAGATGGTGTAGTTTATAAAATTGATGAATTTGAATGCCAAAATCAACTTGGAAATGTTAGTAGATCTCCACGTTGGGCAATAGCTCATAAATTTGAAGCGGAAAAAGCATTAACTAAAATCATTGACATTGTTGTACAGGTTGGCAGGACTGGTGTTATGACGCCTGTGGCAAATTTACAGCCGGTTAATATAGGTGGAGTAATAGTTTCCCGAGCAACACTTCATAATCAAGATGAAATAGATAGAAAGGATATTAGAATAGGAGATTGGGTCAATGTTCAAAGGGCAGGGGATGTTATTCCCCAAGTTCTAAGTGTTGATTTAACAAAAAGAACTGATGATGTTAGAAAGTTTGTTATGCCATCTAATTGCAATGTTTGTGGGAGTGTAGCAATTAAAATAGATGGCGAAGCGGCAACTAGATGTATGGGTGGCTTAAAGTGCGATGCGCAAGTTGTAGAGAGATTAAAGCATTTTGTAAGTCGAGATGCCTTCAATATAGATGGTTTAGGAGAGAGTGGAATTCAGCAACTTTATGATGAGGGATTGATAGCAACTCCATTGGATTTATTTAACTTAGATTATGATAAAATAAAAAAACTTGATGGATGGGGAGCGAAGTCCGTTCAGCATTTACGAGAATCTGTAGAGATAAGCAGAGAAATATCTTTAGATAGATTTATATATTCTCTTGGAATAAGGCATGTTGGCAAGGTAAGCGCAAAACTTCTTGCTGATAATTTTGACTCTATTGATCAAATTATAACTGCTTCTAAGGATGAGTTAATAGCTATAAAAGGTCTCGGTGATGTAATAGTTGAAGAAATAAAGGCGTTTTTTGCAGAATCATTTAATGCAGATTTGATAAGAGATCTAACCTCATCGATAAATATTAATAAAAAATCTAACGTTACATATCAGAAATCTTATTTATTTGGAAAGGTAATTGTATTTACCGGGTCATTGAGTTCTATGTCTAGGTCTAAGGCAAAAGAGTTAGCAGAAAAACATGGAGCAATAGTTGCAGAATCTATATCAAAAAAAGTAGACATTGTTATCGTTGGTGATGATGCAGGATCTAAATTAGAAAAGGCTAAGCAATTAAATCTTTATGTGATACCGGAAGACAAATGGCTAGAATTACTCTCTGCATAGCTTGATTTTTGTCTTGTTTTTTAGATGATGTTATAGAAGATTTTTTCTAATCTGCTGAAATTCACATAAAATGGCTTGAATTTTATTGTTTTATAAAAAAAAGAAGTTGAACTATTTATGCTTATGTTAGATACTGTTTTCATGACTGAAACACCGTTAATTAAATTAGAGTAAAAAAACATGCAAGTAACTGAAATATCGAATTCTGGGTTATCGTTGGAACTGCAAGTTCTAATAGAAGGAGAAAAGTTGGCAGAAAAAGTTAATAATACTGTAACTGAGTTGGCTAAAACATATAAAATGCCTGGGTTCAGAGATGGCAACGTTCCTCTTAGCTTCATTAAGAAAAAAGAAGGATCTAAGATAATGACAGAAGCTATTGAGCAAGAGATAGATGCTGTGTTACAAGCTATTTTTCAAGAAAGAGGTATAAGGCCAGCATCTCAGCCAGCTGTTGATGTGATTTCATTTGATGAAAAAGAAGGTTTGTTATTCAAGGCTAAATTGGAGATTTTTCCTGAGCTTCCTTCTGTGGACTGGAGTGCAATAAAGTTAGATACAGTTAAAATCAAAATTTCAAATCAAGATTTTAACAATGCATATAAAGATATATTATCTAACCTTAAAAATTTTGAAGAAATGCCAAGTGGTTCTGCTGCTGACATAGGTGATGCTGTAATGATAGACTTTGTTGGATCTATCGATGGAAAAGAGTTTGAGGGTGGCTCTGGTAATGGTGTTAGACTGGAGTTGGGATCAAAGCAATTTATAGATGGTTTTGAAAATCAGCTTATCGGTGTTAAAGCTGGGGAAGAAAGGATTGTAAATATCACTTTCCCTCAGGGATATCATAAGAAGGAACTTTCATCTCAGCCTGCGTCTTTCAAGGTTACTGTGAAATCAGTATTGCAAGCGAAGTTTTTTGAGGAAATAAACGATGACGTTGCAAAGCAGTTAGGGTTAGAAAATCTTGAAAAGTTAAATGAAGCTATAAAGCAAAAAATGGAAATAGATTTCCAAGGTGTTGTAAGGCTTCGTACTAAAAAACTTTTATTTGATAAAATTGATGAACATAATAAATTTGAAGTTCCTCAAAGCATGCTAACTTTAGATTTTGATTCTATGTGGGAAGACATAATGCGTCAGAAAAAAGAGAAGCCAGAAGATTTTGCTGGTAAATCTGATGATGAATTGCGAGAAGAATATAAAAGAATTTCCGCAAGAAGAGTTAGACTTGGTTTGATGTTGGCAGAAATTGCTAAAAAAGAAAAAATAGAAGTATCTGATGAAGAGCTTCAGTATGCCGTTACAATACAAGCTATGCAAAATCCTAGCGGAAGCGGTTGGATTAGGGACCATTACAAAAAGCCGGAAAATCTTGAGCGCCTCCGTGGTCCATTATTAGAAGAAAAAGTTGTAGATTTCATATTAACTAAAGTTCAATTGAATGAAACAGAAGTTTCTTCTAAGGAATTTTTTGAGAAGTATGCAAACGACATTAATTCTATTCAATAGTAATGAGTTATGAGTGGTTCTTTCAATAACATAGTTGAAGATATAGTAAACAGTAATCTTGTTCCTATAGTTGTAGAACAAACGCCTAGGGGCGAGCGTTCTTACGATATATTTTCTAGATTACTGAAAGATAGGATAATTTTTGTTAACGGTCCTGTTCAAGATTCTCAGGCTTCTCTTGTTGTAGCTCAGCTTTTGTTCTTGGAATCGCAAGATCCAGAAAAAGAGATATGTATGTATATTAATTCTCCTGGTGGTGTAGTTACAGCTGGTCTTGCAATGTATGACACAATGCAATATATAAAGCCAGATGTTGCTACATTATGCATAGGGCAAGCTTGTTCTATGGGATCTATATTATTATGTGGTGGTGCTGCTGGAAAAAGGTATGCTCTTCCACATTCTAGAGTTATGATACATCAGCCAATAGGTGGTGCACAGGGTCAGGCTACTGATATAGAAATCAGAGCGAAAGAGATACTTTCTGTTAGAGAGACTATAAAGCATATTTATGCTCACCATACTGGTCAAACAATTGAAAAGTTGGCTGAAAGCATAGAAAGAGATAACTTTATGTCACCTCAGCAGGCGAAAGAATTTGGTATTATAGATGAGATATGGACCACCAGACCATCCGAAGTTTTAAAAAAGACCAAAGATAAAAAATAGAATTTAAGTTCTAATGGTATGGCACAATCCGTTTTTTCTTATAAAAATTATACACCAACTATTGATACCACTGCATTTATTGCACCTACTGCTATAATAGTTGGGGATGTTATTATTGGTGCTAATTCGAGTGTTTGGTTTCAATCTGTATTACGTGGAGATGTTGCATCTATAAGGATTGGAAACAGAACTAATATACAAGATGGTACAGTGATACATGTTTCAAGGAATGGTGGAGATTCTATAATAGGCGACGATGTAACAATAGGTCATAAGGTGATACTTCATGCATGTACCTTGCAAAATAAATCTTTTGTTGGTATGGGTGCTATAATTCTCGATGGAGCTGTAATAGAAACGGGAGGAATGTTAGCTGCTGGTAGTCTTTTGACTAGTGGTAAAATAATTAAAGCAGGCGAGTTATGGGCCGGTAGTCCTGCTAAGTTTTTCCGCAACTTAACTGAAAAAGAGGCTCAATTTATTTCCACATCAGCTGATAATTATGCCAAATTAATTTTGGAATATAAAAAAATTTAACATCATTAAGCTTTGCCTTTGTTAGATGTTATGTTTCTACGGGTAAAAACTTTTTCTGTTGTTTCTATATGCTACCAGGTAAATGTGAAGCTAGTATTATATGAGTTAAAGATGATGTATCGCCTCCCTAGCTCTAATGATATTATAGAAATACAAACGTCAGGAACAATGTCAACACTGCGAGTGATAAAAAAATTGGAATAAGTATGGTTTTTACTAAATCATACTTGCTATCGCTCAAAATCTGATGATTTAGTGAAAATATATTTTATTAAATGAAATCAAGTGATCTAATGGAAGCGGGAATCTATTATTATATGGTGTTAGAAGTATTAGATCTTAATTCTTATCTGGATATAATACTTTTCGAAAATTATAATAATTCGCACAAAATGTGAGGAGCATCACTAAAGTATTACTAGGTATGCTCCTTATTTCTATCTATTAATCTTCTTTTACTTCCTTGAAGTCAGCGTCTACAACTTTTTCATCAGTAGTGTTGCTAGCTTCTGAATCTGAAGAAGGATTAGCTTGCTGCTCTTTGTAAACAGCTTCTCCTATTTTCATAGACACTTGAGCTAATTCTTGTGTTTTCACCTTGATGGATTCTGCATCATCACCAGACATAACATCTTTTAATGCCGAAATAGCAGATTCTACCTCGGATTTCAATGATGTATCTATCTTATCTCCATGCTCATTTAAACTTTGTTCTGTAGAATGTATTAAGCTGTCAGCATGGTTTCTGGCTTCAATTGCTTCTTTTCGTTTTTCATCTTCAGCTGCATGCGTTTCTGCGTCTTTAACCATTTGTTCTACTTCTTGCTCTGTTAAGCCGCCAGATGATTGAATTGTTATTCTCTGCTCTTTATTTGTAGCTTTATCTTTTGCAGAAACATGCATGATTCCATTTGCATCAACATCAAAAGTTACTTCGATTTGAGGCAAGCCACGTGGGGCAGGAGGTATACCTTCAAGATTAAATTGGCCTAGTAATTTATTATCTGCCGCCAATTTACGCTCTCCTTGGAAAACTCTAATAGTTACAGCCGACTGATTATTCTCTGCTGTAGAGAATACCTGACTTTTCTTGCTAGGTATTGTAGTGTTTCTCTCTATAAGTGCTGTGAAAACACCACCAAGAGTTTCTATTCCTATAGAAAGAGGTGTTACGTCCAGCAATACTACATCTTTCACATCCCCCGTTAAAACCGCTCCTTGTATAGCAGCGCCTATAGCAACAACTTCGTCTGGATTCACTCCTTTGTGTGGTTCTTTGCCAAAAAACTGTTTTACAGTTTCTACAACTTTAGGCATTCTTGTCATTCCACCAACTAGGACAACTTCAGAAACTTCACTTGCAGATATGCCAGCATCTTTTAGTGCAGCTTTGCAAGGTTCTATTGTGCGTTTGATTAAATCATCAACTAACGATTCAAATTTTGCCCTAGAGATTTTGATATTTAAATGCTTTGGCCCAGAGCTATCAGCTGTAATATAAGGCAGATTTACTTCTGTTTCCATAGAGCTAGAAAGCTCTATTTTAGCTTTTTCTGCGGCTTCTTTTAATCTTTGAAGAGCAAGAGGATCCTTTGTTAAATCAATTCCACTATCACGTTTGAACTCTTCTGATAAGAAATTTAATAGTGCTAGATCAAAGTCTTCACCACCTAGAAATGTATCACCATTTGTTGATTTAACTTCAAATATACCATCTCCTATTTCAAGTACAGATACGTCGAAAGTTCCTCCTCCAAGATCATATACTACTATTGTTTGATTTGTGCTTTTATCAAGACCATATGCTAAAGCTGCAGCAGTAGGCTCATTTATTATTCTTAAAACATCTAGCCCAGCTATTTTTCCTGCATCTTTAGTAGCTTGTCTTTGAGAATCATTGAAGTAAGCAGGAACTGTTATAACAGCTTTTGTTACTTTTTCTCCTAGAAAATCTTCTGCGGTTTCCTTCATTTTTTGTAATATGAAAGCTGATATCTGGCTAGGCGCATATTTTTCACCTTTTAGCTCAACCCAAGCATCTTTTCCTGTGGGGGCTTTTGTAACTTTATAAGGGGACTTAGATGCAAGTTCCTTCGTTTTAGGGTCATCCATTGTTCTTCCTATAAGTCTCTTTACTGCAAAAACGGTGTTTGCAGGGTTGGTGACTGCTTGACGTTTTGCAGGTTGCCCTATAAGGCGCTCGCCTTTTTCTGTTATTGCGAATATAGAAGATGTAGTGTAAGACCCTTCGCTGTTAGGCAGAACCCTAGCTGTTTTACCATCCATTATTGCAACACAAGAATTAGTAGTTCCCAAATCTATACCTATAACTTTTTCACTCATAATCATTTCTCCAATTGAGTAATAAAAACCTTTATGAGACCTATATAGTTACGAATACATAATAATGCAAGGGCAGCAAAGAAATTTTTTGAATAACTAGATTTAATAATCTTCTATCAATTTAATTTATAGTGAAAAACCACCAGTGCTAGGTACGTTTTTCTGATTAACTGAATGATTGTTTTTTATAAGATCTATAGCTTCTTTATATGTTATAGATGGTGATGAAACTGTTGTGCTGGGAATAAAGGCTGTTGTCATATCTTTACTTGACATCTGAGGCCCGTTTATCATTATTTCTCTGCCCAATCGTGCAAATAAGATATTTAAATTTAATTTAATTAAATCCTTGGGGTTTTTTAAAAACGCAAGCTTTCCTTTTAATATCCCTTTGTTAATTAATTTTGCAGCTAGATGAGCGTCTAGTAACTCTTCTGATTCCTGATGTTTTGAATATAAAATTTCTCCGCATTCCTCTATGTAAGCTATTATTGAACCTAGCTGTTGGAATATTTCCTCAGGTGTAGTGCAGGCTTCTTCTATTTCGGATAGAGTCTTCCCAGCAAGATGTGCAAGCATTGCAGCAGCTTTTTCAGCATAGGTTTCTAAACTTCTTGTTATAGAAAAGCTCATTAAATTAATAAAAGAGTTATATATTAAGATATGTTGGACATTAGCTTATATATTTTAAAATATCAATACAAAATATATTACAATGAAAGTTGTATAATAAACTTTTATTTTTGTGACTTTATTTATTGTATAATACATTATAAAATGCTAGGGTCTCGTTATAACTGTTATTTTATGAGGAGTATCCTTTTATGAGAAAGATAGTAGTTCTGCCTGAAAATTATGTACCATCTATATCAGAAGAGTATATGAATGACATGCAACTTGAGTATTTCAGACAGAAATTGGTTGATTGGAAAGAGAGCTTAGCTGACGAAGCATTGCAAACAATGCAGCATTTAAAAGAGGAATCTTGGAGTGAACCAGATGCAGCAGATCAAGCATCTATAGCAACTTCAACATCTTTAGAGCTGAGAACTAGAGATAGATATAGAAAGCTGATAGACAAAATAGATGCAGCGATCTCTAGGATCGATAAAGGTGATTATGGATATTGTGAAGAGACGGGCGATCCTATAGGGTTAAAGCGTCTTGAGGCTAGACCAATAGCTACCATGTCTGTTGAAGCTCAAGAAAGGCACGAAAGATTTGAAAAAAGTCATAGCGAAGAAGATTAATTAATGGATATTATAACATAATTGTTCTTGATAACTATATTAAAGACGATGATTAGTTTCTATATTTCTACTTGTATAGAAAATTGCATCTATAATCCTTTGACTTCCTCTTATTATATGTGATAGTTTACTATCCGAAATAAAAATCACTCGTAGAAATAGATGGAAATAAAAAACATCAGAAATTTTTCAATCATAGCCCATATAGATCACGGAAAATCAACATTAGCTGACAGATTAATAGAGTTATGCAAAGGCTTGGATAAACGTGAGATGACAAGCCAAGTTTTAGACTCTATGGATATAGAAAAAGAAAGAGGCATAACTATAAAGGCTCAAACTGTACGATTATATTATACAGCGAAAAATGGTCAAGAATATATATTAAATCTTATAGATACTCCTGGTCATGTCGACTTTGCATACGAAGTAAGTAGATCTTTAGCTGCTTGTGAGGGCTCGATATTAGTTGTAGATGCAAGCCAAGGAGTAGAGGCTCAGACATTAGCGAATGTTTATAAGGCAATGGAATCGGATCATGAGATTATCCCAGTATTAAATAAAATAGATTTACCAGCTGCTGATCCAGATAGGGTGAAGGCCCAGATAGAGGAAGTTATAGGGATTGATGCTAGCGATGCTTTGGAAGTTTCGGCTAAAACTGGAATGGGAATGGAAGAGGTTTTGGAAGCTATAGTCAAACGCTTACCACATCCAACAGGAAACAAAGAAGCGCCTTTAAAAGCAATGCTTATAGATAGCTGGTATGACAATTATCTAGGTGTAGTTATATTAGTTCGTGTAGTAGACGGAGTTATGTCACGCGGACAAAGGATAAAGATGATGTCTAATGGAATGGTTTATTCAATAGATAATATAGGCATATTTACCCCGAAAAAAGTTCCTATGGAATTTCTTTCTTCAGGGGAAGTCGGATATATAACAGCCTCTATAAAGCAGGTTTCTGATTGTAAGGTTGGAGATACCATCACAGATGAAAAAAATCCATGCGAAGCTTCATTATCAGGGTTTAAGCCAAGTCAGCCAGTAGTTTTTTGTGGAATATATCCTGCTGATGCTAGTGATTTTTCTGTTCTAAAGGAAAGCCTTGCTAAATTGCGTCTTAATGATGCAAGTTTTGAGTTTGAGCCAGAAACATCAGGTGCATTAGGGTTTGGATTTAGGTGTGGTTTTTTAGGATTACTACATTTAGAAATAATACAAGAACGATTAGACAGAGAGTTCAATTTAGACTTGATAACAACTGCTCCTAGCGTAGTTTACAAAGTTTTTATGACAGATGGAACTCAATTGAATGTACACAATCCAGCAGATCTTCCTGACCCAACAAAAATAGATTTTATAGAAGAGCCATGGATTAAGGCAACAATATTAGTACCAGAAAATCATCTTGGTTCTGTGTTGGCATTGTGCACCGAAAGAAGAGGCGAGCAAATAGAGATGACTTATTCAGCCAGCAGGGTGATGCTTAGATACAGGTTGCCATTAAATGAGATAGTGTTTGATTTTTATGATTCTTTAAAATCTATTTCTAGTGGCTATGCAAGTTTTGACTGGGAACAAGATTCTTATAAAATGTCAGATGTAGTTAGAGTTAATATATTAGTAAATGGAGAGGTTGTTGATGCACTATCTACAATAGTCCATAAATCAAGATCTGAAACAAGAGGAAGGGCTTTATGTTTAAGATTAAAAGACCTAATACCTCGTCACATGTTTCCTATACCTATTCAAGCTGCTATAGGAGGAAAGATTATAGCTAGAGAAACTATAAGTGCATTTAGAAAAGATGTAACATCTAAGTGTTATGGTGGTGATATATCACGTAAAAGAAAGCTATTGGAAAAGCAGAAAGCAGGGAAAAAGAGGATGCGAGAATTTGGTAATGTTAATATACCTCAATCAGCTTTCATAGAGGCACTTAAGATAGGCGATAAATGATATGTCTGAAATCTTTGTGACAAATAATTCTAGAGAGGTTATAGATGGAGCTATATTCATTGCTATATCAGGCTTTAAAATAGATGGACATAATTACATAAAAGAAGCATTACAAAACGGTGCAAGCTATATAGTAGCAGAGAAATATCCAGAGGAGTTGAATTTTAAAGAATATCAACTTATAACAACATATGAGGACGATGCGCCAACAATAGCATCTTTTCAAAGCATCAGTATAGATGGTAAAAAAGTTATATGGGATGTTGTGTCAAGCAGCAGGCTTGCTTATTCTATGTGGGCTAAGGAAGCTTTCCCAAATCAACCAGCACATTTAGTTGCCATAACAGGTACTAATGGTAAGACATCGACCGCTTGGTTCTATCAGCAAATATTAAGCTTATTAGGTCATAAATCGGCAATGATAGGAACTATAGGTGTAATAAACAATGCTGGATATTCTCACACTGAAAGCGGTTTAACAACACCAGATGCGATTTATCTTCATAAGACTCTTGATGCTATAAGCTCTATAGGTGTTGGATATTGCTCTATGGAAGCATCAAGCATAGCATTAGAGCAACATCGTATGAGCGGGGTAGAGCTAGAAGCTGCTGCCTTTACAAACTTCACTCAAGACCATTTAGATTACCATAAATCAATGGAAGCTTATTTTATTGCAAAAACAATACTATTTTCAGATGTTTTAAAGGCTGGAAAAACTGCTGTTTTAAATGAATCAATACCAGAATTTCAAAAGTTAAAATCCATATCATTGAAAAAATCTCATAAAATAATTACATATGGCCTCTTGGAATCTGACGTTTTTATTACTGAAGATATGGATAAGAGGGTTAAGATAAAAATATATGATGCAGAATATAGGGTTGATTATAAAATAAAAGGTAAATTTCAGAAAGAAAATTTAATGGCCTCAATCTCTCTGCTTCTTGCATCTGGCATATCACGTGAAGATATAATATCTGTTATACCTAAATTATCTGCACCAATAGGAAGAATAGAACTAGTTGGCACATATAATGGTGCTGATATTTTTGTGGATTACGCACATACACCAGACGCGCTTAAACGTGCATTAAAAGCTGTAGGGCAGGGAATGGAGGGCGATGTTTACTTAGTATTTGGGTGTGGAGGGGATAGAGATAAGCAAAAAAGACCTATTATGGCAGCTATAGCTGCAGAATATGCGGATTATATAGTGGTAACTGATGATAACCCAAGGTTTGAAGATCCTTCGGCAATAAGGTGTGAATTAATGTTAAGTTGCGATGCAATATCTATTGGGAATAGATCTGATGCAATAAAGTATGCCATAAGTAAACTAAAAGAAGGGGATGTTTTGTTGATAGCTGGTAAGGGACATGAAAATTATCAAATTATAGGTGATGTAAAACATCATTTTAGCGATCAGGAAGAAGTTTTAAAATATATAGGAGGAAACCATGAGTGATACTATAGTAGTAATTCCAGTAAGGATGAAAGCATCTAGATTGCCTAACAAACCTCTTGCTGATATATGTGGCAAACCCATGGTTCTAAGAGTTATAGAGCAAGCTATGAAGGCAAATATTGGAGATGTTTTAGTTGCTGCTGGTGATCAAGAAATAGTCGATGTGGTAAAAAGTTATGGGTATGATGCTGTGTTAACAGACCCATCGTTGCAGTCCGGTTCTGATAGGGTTCATGCAGCTGTAAGTCAAATTAAATCAAACCATAAATTTGTAATAAACGCTCAAGGTGACCAGCCATTACTAAGTCCAGAATCGTTAGTGTCTATAAACGATTTTCTATGTAAAGATGATAAATTTGATATTGTAACATTAGCTTGTAAATGCACCAAAGAAGAGGCTATTTCACAAAGTATAGCAAAAGTAGTATTTAATAATAAAATGGAGGCTATGTATTTCTCGCGTGCTCTTTTCCCATATGGAGAAGGAGATTATTACCATCATATAGGGCTATATGGATTTAAAAGAGAGGCGCTAGATAAATATGTTTCTTTGCCACCAAGTAGTCTTGAAATAAGAGAAAGCTTAGAACAATTAAGAGCATTAGAAAACGGAATGAAAGTAGGAATCGCCATTGTTGGAAAACAACAACCTGAAGTTAACACACCAGAAGATCTAGAGTTAGTTAGGCAGATTATAGAGTCTAAAGGATATTAAATAGTTTTATTGTGTTGTTCATAAAATAAAAGAGAGAGGGCGTCAGATTAAGTGTGTAAGTTGATTTTTCATACCTTACACCTCTCTGGAAAAAGTATGAAGAATTGGTTCAATGCTAAAGGCCAATCCCTAATAGGTATTGGCCACTTTTTCTTAGCATTTTGCAAGGCCAAATATACAATTTTATATACAGAGTCATCATTTGGGAAAGAACCCTTAGTTTTAATGACCTTCCGAACTTGCCTATTGCTGGCCTCAATGATATTGGTGGTGTAAATGACCCTTTTGATGAATTCTGGATATTGCAAAAATGGTATAATCTCCTGCCAATGTCTAGTCCAACTAGAAGAAATCATTGGGTATTTT
>JACCDN010502344.1_pt1 | contig 57386 bp, 48 predicted proteins | sample 7441691 | NCBI WGS metagenome assembly JACCDN01 (sample SAMN15323439, study PRJNA562643) | freshwater metagenome | isolation source: river surface water | place: USA:Blue River Watershed | collected 2017-08-16 | reverse complement strand
GTCATCGTCTTTTCCGGGCATGGCAATATCGACACCGCGGTTGCCGCCATTGGCCATGGAGCGGCGGACTTTATCGAAAAGCCATTCGAAGCCAGCAAGCTTCTGCATTTGGTATCGAAAGCGACCGAGACTGAACGCCTGCGCGCTGAAAACGCGGCGCTAAAGGCGCGGGTAGGGCATTCGGAAGAACTTACTGGGTCATCGGCTGCGATCAACGCGGTGCGCGCCACGCTCAAGAAAGTCGCGGGCACAGGCAGCCGGATGCTGATCACTGGCCCCGCTGGCGTTGGGAAAGAGGTCGCGGCCCGCTTGCTCCATAGCTGGAGCCCGCGTTCGGACTCGGCCTTCGTCTCGGTGAGCGCTGCCCGCTTGTCCCCCGAACGCTTTGATGAAGAGCTGTTCGGTATCGAAAAAGATGGCCGGCTTGTGCAGGCTGGCATGCTCGAAAAAGCCCATGGCGGCACGTTGTTTCTCGACGAAGTGGCGGACATGCCGTGGACGACGCAGGGCAAGATTTTGCGTGTTTTAACCGACCAAAGCTTTGTGCGGGTAGGGGGCGACCGGCAGATTAGGGTTGATGTGCGCTTTGTCTCCGCAACCGCGCGTGACTTGACGATTGAGATTGCGGAGGGGCGCTTTCGCGAAGATCTTTTCTATCGCCTCAATGTTGTGCCCGTTGAAATTCCACCATTGTCGGGTCGTCGGGAGGATATTCCCGATCTCGCCAATCATTATGCGGCGCGCTTTGCGTCGGAACATCGCATTCCACCGCCTTATTTTTCCGATGACGCCATGGCCGCGCTTCAGGCGTGTGAGTGGCCGGGAAATGTGCGGCAGCTGCGCAATATCATTGAGCGGACGATCATATTGGCGCCCGCAAACCGGGTCCACATGATTGACGCCGACATGCTGCCCTCGGAAGTGATCAACAGCTATGAAGGCACGGAGCATAATGTCACGTCGCTGATGGGCGCGCCCTTGCGTGAGGCGCGCGAAGCGTTTGAACGCGAATATCTGCGCGTGCAGATTAAACGCTTTTCAGGCAATATTTCCAAGACCGCGGCCTTTGTCGGGATGGAGCGTTCTGCACTTCATCGTAAGCTCAAGCTGCTGGGCATTTCCGTGCGGAAAAACGGTCTGGAGCTTGAAGAAGATAGCGACTCATGAGTCCAATTGCGCCGTCTGCAGTCCTCGTGTATACGCGCTTTTGCCTCGGCTCACTCCCTTTTAGGGTCTCCCGTTAAGCCGGGCACAACAAAAATATAATCGGATAATAATAATGACTGAAAAGAATAACGGACTGCAAGATCTGTTTCTGAACTCGCTGAGAAAATCAAAAACACCGGTGACCATGTTTTTGGTCAAAGGCGTAAAGCTTCAAGGCGTCGTAACCTGGTTTGACAACTTCTCCGTGCTGTTGCGCCGTGATGGTATGTCCCAGCTGGTCTATAAGCACAGCATTTCCACGATTATGCCATCTGTCTCACCCGACCGGTCGGTGTTTGATGACATGATGAGCCGCACCAGCCACCGTGTGGGTATGCTGCAGGATGTGTTCTTGCATGCGATGTGCGACAAGAATGAACCTGTCACGACATTCCTCGTCAATGGTGTGATGCTTCAGGGCGGTATTGCGGCCTATGACCTGTTTTCGGTTCTGCTGGAACGCGATGGCACGACGCAATTGGTCTATAAGCATGCCATATCGACCATTCAGCCTGCGCATCCTGTAAATCTCGCCGAATATAATCAGGGCGTGGATGAGGATGATATTTGAGCGTTTTTGAACGTAGCGAGACCGACGAATTTGCGCGCGGTGCGCGTGCGTTGGTTATTTACCCCGAATTGCCCGGACGGGCTTCGGTAGGGCCAGAGGCGCGGCTTGCCGAGGCTGAGGGCCTTGCATTGGCCATTGGCCTGAATGTCGTCCAGAAAAAGCATTTCCGCGTCCGTTCGCCGCGCGCGGTTACGCTGCTTGGTGGCGGGCAGGTTGAGGAAATTGCGCAGATAGGGCGGGACTTAGAAATCGACTTGTTGATCGTCGATGCGTCTTTGACCGCCATTCAGCAGCGCAATCTGGAAGAACGCACCGGGTTGAAGACGATTGACCGTACCGGGCTCATCCTCGAAATTTTTGGTGAGCGTGCGGCAACAGCCGAAGGACGGTTGCAGGTTGAGCTGGCCCATTTGGATTATCAAGCCGGTCGCTTGGTCCGCAGCTGGACCCACTTGGAACGACAGCGCGGTGGCTTTGGCTTTTTGGGCGGTCCAGGCGAAACGCAGATTGAGGCCGACCGCCGGATGATCCGCGACCGGATGGCGCGTTTGCGCCGCGAGCTTGAGGAAGTGAAACGGACGCGTTCGCTGCACCGTGCACGCCGCAAAAGGGCGCCATGGCCAGTGATCGCCTTGGTTGGCTATACCAACGCCGGCAAGTCGACCCTGTTCAACAGCCTTACCCGCGCGACTGTGCTGGCCGAGGATATGCTTTTTGCGACGCTCGACCCCACCATGCGCGAAATTTCCTTGCCGGGGGTGGAAAAGGCAATTTTGTCGGATACCGTCGGATTTGTCTCCGACCTGCCAACGCAATTGGTTGCCGCGTTCCGCGCCACGCTCGAAGAAGTGATCTCGGCGGATATCATTGTGCATGTGCGCGATATTTCGCACAGCGAAACCGATGCGCAACGTGATGATGTTCTCCAAATCCTGCGCGATTTGGGCGTTTTGGACGATGAAGATGCCGCAAACCAACCGCGGATGTTGGAGGTCTGGAACAAGATTGACCTGCTCGATGCCGAGAAACGCGAAGATCTGTCGGCGCTGGTTCAGCGTAATGATGATGTGCTGATGATTTCTGCGCAGACGGGCGAGGGCGTTGATGCCTTTAAGGCGCATCTGTCGGCGCTGATTGCCAAGGGCAATCTTGTGCGGTCTGTTCGATTGAAGGCCAGCGATGGCGCTGCGCTCGCATGGCTTCATGCGCGGGGAACAATCAACAGCCAGATTGTAGATGACGACCTCGTAACCGTCGAAGCCTCGCTCAGCCGCCAATTATGGGGCCAATTCGATAAGCAGTTCGTCCAAATAGACGCCTGATTATTTCGCTTCCTTGGCTTTCGCCTGTTGCCAAAGATCTTCTTTTTCATCGAGCGATAACGCTGTGAACCGATCGCCAGCGGAAACTTCCATATCGCGAAAGCGGCGTTCGAACTTTGCACTTGCGGATTTCAGCGCGGTTTCGGCGTCAACGTCATGAAAGCGGGCGAAGTTAACAACGGCGAACAACAAATCACCAATTTCTTCGGCAACATGTTCCGCCGAGGTTGCTGTGCCAACTTCCTCTAATTCCTCAATAATTTTGTCGCGTGCGCCGGACTGGTCGGGCCAATCAAAGCCGGTTCTGGCGGCGCGTTTTTGAATTTTCTGGGCACGTAACAATGCGGGGAGGGCGCGGGCGACGCCTGCTAAGGCGCTGTTATCCGATCCCGCTTCGCGTTCGGTGGCTTTGATGGCTTCCCAATTGTCGGGAATGCTTTTGGTTGGTGTATCTTGTGCCCCGAACACATGCGGATGTCGGCGGACCATTTTATCGCAAATGCTGCTGACGACGTCGTTAAAGTCGAACTGACCGATTTCAGATGCCATCTGGCTGTGGAATACAACTTGCAGGAGCAGATCGCCCAATTCGTCTTTTAGCGCGTCGAGATCTCCATTCTCAATGGCGTCAGCAACTTCATAGGCTTCTTCGATCGTATATGGCGCAATGGTCGAGAAATCTTGCTCGAGATCCCACGGGCATCCGGTCTGCGGATCGCGCAAACGCGCCATGATGTCTGTGAGAGGGGTAATATCAGCCTGCATCGGTCCAGCCATAAATAAGTTCGATAATATATATTATGTTAAGTAAAATTGAATAATGTCGGTTGAGACACTTCGTATCGACCCATTATCATTGCTTCAACGTCATGACATTTGCCTCAACCTTCCAACTTTGCATGCTTTCGAGAAAGTTCATGCCAAGGACGTTCGTGTCGCCGAAACTCTCCGAAACCACAACATTATGCTGCCCGATTTCGTGCGTTCCAATCTTCAACGATTGAATGATACCGCGCTGTGCGGCTACGCTGCCATTCGCCGTATTGAGAAATACCGGATATCCGTCGGTATCAACTTGTATGCCCGTTTCGCGCGCCGTGCTTGCGTTTACGGCTGTGGTCGTCGCGCCGCTATCGATCATGAACCGCACCGGTTTGCCATTCACGTCGACCTGAAGCCAATAATGGCCGTCATCCTGCCGCCTGATGGTGATGTCTTCGCCGCTCACGCTCTGGCCAGCGGTGCCGGAAATGTCCGCTTTTACGCGCTCCCAGACGGCCTTAAATTCGAACCGGAAGCTGAATATGGCGAACAAAGCCGCGAATATCGCTATCCACGCAAATGCCGCCTTCGCCACATATCCCAATGGCAAACGCCGCGCCGCAAGCGAGCTCAATAACAAGACTATGCAAACGACGCCCCAGATTAACGATGGGCCGTCCTCCATGATATTCATCGTACGGCCTTGGTAAACAGACTGTAGAAATTGTCTGAAGTCTCTTTAGCCAGAATGTCCGCGTCAACACCGCGCAATTGGGCCACGTAACGCGCGGTATCCGCGACAAATGCGGGCTCGCCGGTCTTTCCGCGATGCGGAATTGGCGCCAGAAACGGGGCATCGGTTTCCACGAGCAATCGGTCCGCAGGCAGCCATTTGGCGACCGACTGAAGATCTTGGGCATTTTTGAACGTGACGATGCCCGACAGCGAAATATACAGGCCAAGGTCCAACGCCGTTCGTGCAAATTCTGCGCTTGCGGTGAAGCAATGAATGACGCCGGTGAATGCACCCTTGGACATTTCGTCGCGCAATATCTCGGCCGTTTCCGCCTCTGCATCACGTGTGTGAATGATGATGGGAAGCCCCGTGATCCGTGACGCCGTTATATGTTCGCGAAACGACAGGCCTTGCTGCGCCCGGTCGCTGTGATCGTAGAAAAAATCGAGCCCGGTTTCGCCGATTGCGACGACACGTGGGTGCGAAGCGCGTTCGATAAGCTTCGCAGCATCCATGCCTATATGCTGGTCCGCCTCATGCGGGTGAATGCCGACGGACGCCCACACGTCGGGTTCCTGTTCCGCAAGCCCGATAACCTCATCCCACTCGCGTTCGCGCGTCGAAATGTTGAGCATCGCAGACACACCGCTGCTCCGCGCACGCGCAAGAATCTCGCCTTGCTGCTCGACTAAGCCCTTATAATTTAGGTGGCAGTGGGAATCGACGAACATCAGGCGGCAGTCCCCTCCTCCGCTGGCATTTCCAATCGGGGGAATAGTCCGACAGGCTGGGCAATCTGGTAACTGCTCTCGGCCAAAGGTGAATACCAATGCGATCCTGCCGCATCGAAGTTCCGCACATCAAGCGGAACGCCCATTTGGTCGAGAAGCTTGGTCGCCGATCCGGGAATGATCGGCAAAGCGGCGATGGCCAGTTGCGCGATACAGATGAACAGCGTGGCAAGCACGGTTTCCATACGTTCCGGATCGGTTTTCTTCAGCGCCCACGGCGCCTGCACATCGACATAGGCGTTGCAGGCAAAGACGGCCTGCATCCAGCTTTCTAGGCCCTGTGACATCGCCAAATCTTCGTAATGCGCGGGAATATGCTGCGAAACTGTCGCGCCCACCAAATCCAACAGCGCTGTGTCATCGTCATTATGGCCGCGAATGGCGGGCAGATAGCCTTCGCAATTTTTGAAGATGAGCGACAATGTCCGCTGCGCCAAATTGCCGAAGCTGTTGGCGAGATCAGCATTCACGCGGGTGACAATCGCTTCGGGGCTATAGCTGCCGTCCTGACCGAAGCTAACTTCGCGCAGCAGGAAATAGCGCAACGCATCGACGCCAAACAGCTCCGCAAGCTGCATCGGGTCAACGACATTGCCCAAGGATTTCGACATTTTTTCGCCACGGGAAAGCAGGAATCCATGCCCGAACACCTGTTTCGGCAATGGCAAGCCTGCCGACATCAAAAATGCGGGCCAATATACGGTGTGAAAGCGAACGATGTCCTTGCCAATGATATGGACATTGGCCGGCCAGAATTTGCGCCATTCCTCGGTATCGTCTGGAAAGCCAATCGCGGAGATATATGTGGTTAGCGCGTCCAACCAGACATACATGACATGGTTTTCGCTGCCGGGAACTTTGACGCCCCAATCGAAACTGGTGCGCGAAACGGACAGGTCTTTCAGGCCACCTTCAACGAACTTAACCGTTTCATTTTTCCGGCTGTCGGGTCGGATAAAGTCAGGATGCGCGGCATAATATTCGAGCAAAGGCTGTTCATATTTCGAAAGCCGGAAAAACCAGCTTTCTTCAACCGTCCATTCAACGGGCGTACCCTGCGGCGAAAGCTTCTGCCCCCCCTCGCCCTCTGTCAGCTCGGCTTCATCATAATACGCTTCGTCGCGAACCGAATACCATCCTTCATACCGGTCAAGATATAGGTCGCCAGCGGCTTCCAGCCGTTTCCAAATCGCTTGGCTGGCCTTGTGGTGATGGTCCGACGTTGTGCGGCAAAAATGATCAAAGGAAATATCAAGAGTGCTGCACATTTCCTTGAAATATGACGACATTTCATCGGCAAGATCGCGCGTGGCCTTGCCGGCTGCCCGTGCCGTCTGGTCCATTTTCAGGCCATGCTCATCGGTGCCAGTGACGAAGCGCACATCACGGCCCATCAACCGCTGAAACCGCGCAATCGCGTCGGTTGCAATCGCTTCATAGGCATGACCGATATGCGGTTTGCCATTTGGATAGGCTATGGCGGTGGTAATATAAAAAGGTTCAGACATGGGGACTCTTGTATTTTTGGCTAATTAGCTCGCCTTATGCGCTTGAACCGATGCCAGCAAGCTTCCCATTTGAAAGACGACGCTCTGCTTGTCCAAACTTAACGCGATGGCGCGTGCGGCCAGCCCGCTTGCAGCCTCCCACGCATCAATCCCTGCGCGTACCTGACCGACGCCGAGCATCCGCGTATGTTCCGCGATAAGCGCAGGCGCGCGGCGCAGAAAGGCTTCATATCGGGGCTGCGCGGCCTTGAGCGATAGTTTTTCGGCCAAAGCGATGCGAATGGCATTATCCCGGTCGCCTGAGCGCAAAATGGACGCCATGGCATCTTCCAACTCGTCGAGCCTTAGCCCAAGGAAATCCAACGCTTGGCCGGGTGCCCCGTTGCCCAAGCGCACCAGCGCATCAATATCAGGCTGGCTTGCCTCGGGCGCGGCGCGTTGCAAAGCCTCGGCCATATCTGCGTCGCCCAAGGGTTCAAAGCGCAATATCTGGCAGCGTGAGCGGATGGTTGGCAGCAACCGGTCGCTGGCATGGCTGACCAAAAAGAAATAGGTCCCAACGGGCGGTTCTTCCAAAGATTTCAGCAGTGCATTGGCACCGCCGCGTTCAAGGTCGTCCGCAGAATCAATAATGATGGCCCGCTTATCGCTGAGCCCCGGACGCGATGTTAGTACCTGCTGAACGCTGCGGATCTGGTCGACCGTTATGCTGCGTTTGAGCTCTGTTTCATCGGTGACGTCTTCGTCGTCCTTTGGTGCTTCTTTCGGAAGCCGCTTCACCCACAAAATATCGGGATGGGAACCACGGGCGATGAGATTTGCGTGCATATGCGTTGGGTCAACAAGCGCAGATGCTGCTTTCAACGCGAATGCAGATTTGCCAAGCCCCCTCGCCCCGGCCAATATCCAGCCATGGTGCGTTTTCCCGCTGTCGCAGGCTTTGGAAAACTGGCGCCATGCCTTGTCATGGCCGACATAGTCCATCAGGCTGGTTCCACCAATAAGTCAGATATCTGCGCCACAAGCCGCGCCGTCACGTCCTCAGCCGTTCCTGACGCGTCCACCAGACGCACTCTGGGTTCGCACTCGGCATACCCTACAAATGCAATATCGACGTCCGAATGAAAATCCTCTGCCCGGCCCTGAATGCGGTCAGGGCGGTTCTGGTCTCTGGCTGCTGCGCGCTGCGCGGCTTCTTTCGGGTCGAGGCGCAACACCAATGTGCGATCGGGCAATAGGCCGCGACTACCAATGCCATGCAGCGTCATGATGTCATCATCTGACAAGCCGGAGCCTGCACCTTGATAGGCGCGGCTGCTGTCGATGAAGCGATCCGCAATGATCCATTTGCCGCTCGCCAAGGCGGGTTCGATCAACCGTTCGACATGGTCGCTACGCGCGGCGGCAAATAACAACGCCTCTGCGCGCGGGGCCCATCGTTCTGCGCTTCCGCCCAGCAACAGTTGCCGGATGACTTCGGCACCCTCTGTTCCGCCGGGTTCACGCGTCAAAATCACGTCATGCCCATGGCTACGGATCATGTCGGCAAGCGCGTTGATCTGCGTAGACTTGCCCACGCCCTCCCCGCCTTCAATCGACAAAAAACGGCCGCGCGCGGTCATGCGGCCACCCATGACGCCAAGCCATTAAGGGCGCGCGTTAAATAGCCTGCTGGGGCTAGTGATTCGTCTGCCAATAAGGGCATGATTTGCTCTGTTCCGTCCTCATATTTCGCGACAAGCCGTGCACGTGCACGCCCCGCTTAATAGGTGCCTTTAACGGCCCCGTATAGCGTGCGCGCCTATCGAACGATAGCTGGCTTAATTCCGAACCGCATCAGCCAATAACCCCACCGACAGCGCGTAAAAATTCGAACAATTATAGTCCAATATCACGCGATAGTTTCCGCCAAGCAAATATGCGGTTCGGCCGACGCCATCGGGCTCAATCAAGGTCGCCATCATGCTGTCTTTCGGCCAAAATCCGCGTTCTGGCGTGATGCCAAGATCCCGCCATTCCGCGATCGTTTTCCACTGGCTGTGCCGCCCAAAAACGCGGGGGCAGCGTGGCGACATCATGCGCGAACTCAACGCGGCGCGGTTGAACGACGCGGGCACATTGACGGCAAAGCCCCATTCCTCGCCGCGCCGCCAGCCTGTGTTGACGAAATAGTTGGCAATCGACGTCATGGCGTCAACCTCGCTACGCCAGATATCGGCAAAACCGTCGCCGTCCCCATCGCGCGCCAGCCGCAAATATACCGAAGGCAGAAACTGCGGCTTTCCAAGTGCACCGGCCCAGCTGCCAGTGATCGCATATTGCGGAACGCCCTTGTCGATCATTTTGAGCACCGCAATCAATTCGGCCTCAAACAAGGGACGCCGGCGGCCTTCATAGGCCAGCGAAGCCAAGGCTTCGGGCGCGTTGAAATTACCCATGACCGATCCATAATTGGTTTCATGGCCATAAATGGCGATCATGACTTCTTCCGGTACGCCGGTTTCATTTTCGATCCGCTGCAGCAACGGGCGCAATTCGGTATATTTCGCGCGGCCCCGGCTAATGCGCGATGCATCGACATGGCGGGCTTTATAGGGCGCAAAATTGGGAACCGGCGCATTCGAAGCGCCCTCTGGCTGTTGCCGATCAAGCCGAACAACGCGGGCGTTAAAGCTTATCGAAGGCAACACGCGGTCCAGCGTGGCCGCAGATACGCCTTCGGTCAGCGCCTTTTGCCGCACTTGGCCAAGATACGCGCGAAATCCAGCCTCATGCGCATCATTTACGCTTTCGGTGGTTGGCGTGGCAATATCCTGGGCGGCGCTTGTGGGCCCAAACAAGCACGCACTGGTGCAGATTAGCGTTGATAGCCAAAACTTCCGGTTAATGCGCACGCGGCCCCCATTTCTGTTGAAGGCGGCATATTGGCACATTGTACTCAACGTGTGAAATGCTTTGGTCCCGGCCAACCCACATCCGGTCGCGAGGAGAAGCCACAGTTAGTCCGCATCTGCCCTTGCCATCGCTTTGCTGGATGGCTAGGGGCACTTCGTAAGCGGACAGGTGGCCGAGTGGTTTAAGGCAACGGTCTTGAAAACCGTCGTGGGTGGAAGCTCACCGTGGGTTCGAATCCCACCCTGTCCGCCAATTTCCTAACCGACTTTATTGCACCCGCAACGCCGGGATTATTTCTCGGGCGTCAGCTTTGCGCCGTTTTCGACATTCTCGTTAAAGCTGGCGACGACCGAGTCGACGATCATCTGAATTTCTTCTGTCGCAAATTTGTCGGCATCCGCGGCGCTTGCACCGTATGAGCGTTCTGACTTAACCAAAACCTCCTTATACGCGGCGCGCTCTGTTGGGCAGGCTGCGTCGCTGGTTTTGATGAAATCGCTTGGGGTCGCTTTTTCGTCGACTGCGGTGTTGTGCGTTTCAATCATGCAATTGTTGAATGCCTTGCGGGCATTATCCATTGGGTCGCCTTTCATGGCGGCCATGCTGAGCAAAGTTGCTGCGACCAAAGAAATCATAGTTCAAACCCCCAGATGTTCATCGTACCGGTTCTATTTATCACAGTGTGCGGTGCGCAATCAATGCAACATCGCACACCGTCATATTGGCTTCAATTAACGACGTTGCCACCTTTTACGACGGCATCGACCGATTCCAGTTCACGAACATTGGCCAACGGATCGCCATCCACCGCAATGATATCTGCGAAGCGGCCGACCGCGATTGCGCCGACATCCTTTTCACGACCCAACGCCTGCGCCGCATTGCGCGTGGCGGCTTGGATCGCTTCCAATGGTGTCATGCCATATTCGACCATGACCTTAAACTGCCCGCCGACCAATGCGTGCGGCATAACGCCGGCATCGGAGGCGAAGACCATTTTGACACCCGCTTTATGCGCCTTGCGGAAATTATCGCGTTGGATTTGCGCGACTTCGCGGTCTTTCCTAAGATTGTCTTCGAGCACGCCGTTCTTGGCGCCTTCGGACTGAGTATAGTCGGTGTTGAAGATATCCATCGAGAACCAGACCGGCCGTGGCCGCGCTGCGGCGAGCTTAATGCCTTCATCATCGACAAGGCTGGCATGTTCGATGGTATCGATGCCCGCTTTGATCGCGGCTTTAATACCGTCGCCGCCATGGGCATGGGCGGCAACGCGAAGGCCCCATTGATGCGCCTCATCCGCGATTACGCGAAGTTCACGTTCGGAAAGCTGCTGCTGCCCGGGTTCGGTGTTGCGCGAAAACACGCCGCCCGTTGCGCAAACCTTGATAACCTCAGCGCCATATTTGCGCTGACGCCGGACTTGGTAGCGCAGTTCGTCTTCGCTATCCGCGATGCCCTCTTCCTTACCCGATTTCTCCAGACTTGGTGGCAGGAATGTGGAGTCGCAATGGCCGCCAGTCGCGCCGAGCGCATAGCCAGCCGGAACAATGCGGGGCCCGGTTGCATAGCCGTTCTCAATGGCTTGTTTCAGGCCGATGTCATTGCGGTTGCCCGCGCCAACGTTGCGAACTGTCGTAAAACCGGCTTTTAGCATCGCCTGCGCCGATCCAACGGCGGTCATGCCCCAAAAGCTGTCGGTGAATTCCAATCCCCGATAGCCGCCAATATCCGCTGGACCGTCGAGATGGACGTGCATGTCGATCAAGCCAGGCAATATGGTTTTGCCGCTGAGGTTGATATGCTTGACGTCACTGCCCCATTTGACGGTGCGTGCATCGGCAATGCTCGTAATGCGGCCATCGGCGGCAACAAAGACGGCGGGATAATCGACGGTTTTGCCCGTCAAAACGTCAATCATCTTGTCTGCAGTGATGACCGTATTTTGTGCATTGGCAGCGGTCGCACAAAATGCGGTGCCGATCAGTGCCAGCGCTTTCAAATTTTTCGCAAAGTTCACGGTCAAATGCATGTTTCTCGTCCCTTATATAATTCAATGTTTCGGTAGATGACAAATTCCACGCGCGGTGGACAGCAAAAAGCGCGTTGGCAAATTTATGGTGCCAGCACTGACGGAAACGCAGCCTGTCGCTGATGCTGGCGGTAGGCAATGACGCCGCCCACCATAAGCGCGAAGGACGCGCCAAGCATCCATCCCCCGATCACGTCGGTTGGCCAATGGACGCCAAGCATGATCCGCGAAACGCCGGTCAACAAGATCATCATCGCGGCCGCCAACTGCCACACAGGATGGCGCGCCTGCGGTACCAACATGATGAACAATATGTAGACGACTGCTGCATTGTTGGCATGGCCGCTGGGGAATGCCGGGCTGGTGATGGGATCCAACTGCGCCACCAAATCGGGGCGCACACGCGCAAAAAAATATTTCATGACGTCAGACGTCAGTGCCGCGATCAGCGTCGTCACGCCCATGGCTAGCGCAGAGCCCCATCCCCACCAACGCCATAAGGCCGCGGCAAGGATCGCGACGATGATGTAGCGTTGAACACCGCCGCCAATCCAGCTGACGCCTTGCATAAGCAGGATCAGCCAATCGGGGGAAACCCCGCGTTGCATATTGAGTGCGTGCGAGACGGCGATGTCAAATGCGCGGAAATATCCGGCGGTAACTGCGAAACCCAACGCGAGCACAAGGACGAACAGAACCGCCGCCCCCGCCCAAAGACGAAATGGCAAAATCACATGTGCAACATTTTGCCATAAGCGCCGAGCACGCTTTCGTGCATCATCTCGCTTAATGTCGGGTGCGGGAACACGGTGTGCATGAAGTCCGCCTCAACCAGCTCCGCAGTTTTGCCGATGGTATAGCCTTGGATAAGCTCCGTCACTTCCGCGCCCACCATATGCGCGCCCAGTAGCTCTCCGGTTTTGGCGTCGAACACGGTTTTGATGAAGCCTTCGGCCTCACCCAACGCAATAGCTTTGCCGTTTCCGAGGAACGGGAAGTTGCCGACTTTGACGTCATAACCGTCCTCTTTCGCCTTGGCTTCGGTCAAGCCGACGCTCGCGACCTGCGGATGGCAATAGGTGCAGCCAGGGATGTTCTTTGGGTCCATCGCGTGCGGATGCCCGCCAGCAATCGCTTCGGCGGCAATAACACCTTCATGGCTGGCCTTATGCGCCAACCATGGCGGCGCGGTGATATCACCGATGGCCCAAAGGCCCGGTACATTGGTGCGGCACATCGGATCGGTTTTCAGAAAACCGCGGTCCATTTCGACGCCAAGCGCCTCTAGCCCGATATTTTCGGTGTTGGGGACAATGCCGATGGCGACGATGCAGTGGGTGAATTCGGACGCAATGACCTTGCCGTCCTTACCCTTGATCTTCGCAGACACACCCGTCGCGCTGGCCTTGAGCTCTTGTACCCCTGCCCCGGTCATGATCGTCATGCCCTGCTTTGTCAGCGCCTTTTCAAGGAACGTCGAGACATCGGCATCCTCAACGGGCACGATGCGGTCGAGCATTTCGACGACGGTCACCTCTGCACCCATATCATTGTAGAAGCTGGCAAATTCGATGCCGATCGCGCCGGAACCTATGACCAGCAGCTTTTTCGGCATTTCGGGCGGCACCATCGCGTGGCGATAAGTCCAGATGCGCTTTCCATCGGCAGGCGCAAATGGCAGGTCGCGGGCGCGCGCGCCGGTGGCGAGGATGATATTCTTCGCGGTTAGCTCTTCGCTCTTGCCATCTTTGGTGACCGTCAGCATGTTGGCTGCAGTCAGCTTGCCGTCGCCCATATGGACGGTGATCTTGTTCTTCTTCATCAGATGCGTGACGCCCTGATTAAGCTGCTTGGCGACACCGCGCGACCGCTTCACCACCGCGTCAATATCCGCGCTGATATTCGCCGCCGTCAGGCCATAATCGCCCGCATGCTGCATATAATGATAGATTTCGGCCGAACGCAGCAACGCCTTGGTCGGGATACAGCCCCAATTGAGGCAAATGCCGCCGAGATTTTCACGCTCGACAATCGCAACTTTCAGCCCAAGCTGCGCCGCGCGGATGGCCGCAACATAGCCACCGGGGCCGGAACCGAGGACGATTAGGTCGTAATTTTCAGCCATCTACTTCTTTCTTCAGTTTGAATTGCTCACGCGCCCTCTGATCTATTTCAGCCGCCAAGTTAGTCAAATATCGATCCATGATGCGTGTATTTCCCAAGCGCACCAACTGACCATAAACATCGAATTTTGAGCCGGCTGCATCCATGAACTTCCTATTTATCTTCGACCTGTTGTGAACAATAAGATTACGGATCTCGATAATGCGGCGTAATCGAAGTTTCGTAATGCGATTTGGAAATAAGAAAAAACCGAAGCGAGACCTCAATTCGGCATCTAAATCTACCACATTTAAGTACGAATATTTCGTAGCCATGTGTTCGATAACCGCTATTCTAAGTTCGTGTATGTCACTGAAACTAAATGCAAGGCTGCCATCGATTTTATGATTAACAATCATGCTCGGATTTTCGTCGAAAGCTCTCGTAATTATCTCTACTATATACGACTGAAAATTGTCTACCAGTCGTGTAAAGACTGTTTCATCTGTCAAGCGCCACAGTTCATCGGCAACATCATAAGGAAGTGCATCGCCATTTCCATCTTTCGGGTCCATCATCGCTGAAAATGCATTCAGTGAGTAGCGGGTTATCCGGTGACCCTCTTTCCAGAAGTTGTTGAACGCATTCGTGCATTCGGCGGACGTGTAATATTCACCGCCTGGATCGTAGCTCAAGCCACCAACCCCAAAGGCTTCTCTACCAACTCCTTGAACACCTTCATCAACTGCGCGCCGTCTGCGCCGTCGATGGCGCGGTGGTCGAAGCTGCCGGTGGCGGACATGACTGTCGCAATCGCAAGTGCGTCATCGACGATATAGGGCCGCTTCTCGCCTGCGCCGATCGCCATGATCATCGCTTGTGGCGGGTTGATGACGGCTTCGAACTGCTTGATACCCATCATACCCATGTTGGAGATTGACGCGGTGCCGCCCTGATATTCATGGGGCTGCAACTTGCCTTCCTTTGCACGCGCCGCAAGCTCGGCAATTTCGGTCGAGATTTTCGATAGCGACTTGTTCGCGGCGTCCGTAACGATGGGCGTAATCAGTCCAGCGGGCACCGATACCGCAACACTGATGTCGGCGCGGCTATATTGCAGCATATTGTCGCCGGCGAAGCTGACATTGCATTTCGGCACCTGAATCAGCGCAAGGCCAAGCGCCTTGATCAGCATGTCATTGACCGAAAGCTTGATGCCGCGTGGTTCCAGCGAGGCGTTAAGTTCGCCGCGCAGCTTAAGCAAAGCATCGAGGCGGACGTCGACGGTGAGGTAGATGTGCGGCACTTGCTGCTTGGATTCGGTCAGGCGGCGCGCAATGGTTTTGCGCATGTTGGAGAGTTTGACGACTTCGTGTGGGATGTCGCCACCATCCACCGTAAGCCCTGAGCCTGTCGAAGGGCGGCTGTCGGCTGTGGGGCGTGCTTCGACAAGCTCAGCACTGACGGTATTTTTGGTGGTGCGTTCAACGTCAGCTTTAACGATGCGGCCATTCGGGCCCGTTCCGCTAATACCCGCAAGATCAACGCCCGAATTCGCCGCGATGCGCTTTGCCAATGGACTCGCCTTGATGCGGTCACCTGAGGAATGCGATGGCGCGGCAACGGGGGCTGTGACTGGTGCTGGGGCTGGGGCTGGTGCAGCGGCCACTGCTGCAGGCTTTGGTTCCTGCGCGGCGACAGGCGCCGCAGTCTTTGGCGCAGCGATTGCACCGTCATCTTCACCCTGAATAATCGCGATGACCGTTCCGACTTTTACGCCGTCCGTGCCTTCGGCAACGAGCAATTGTGTGATCACGCCTTCGTCGACCGCTTCGAACTCCATTGTCGCCTTGTCGGTTTCGATCTCTGCGATCAAATCACCTGACGAAACGGTGTCCCCTTCCTTCACCAGCCATCTGGCAAGCGTGCCTTCTTCCATGGTTGGGGAAAGTGCGGGCATTTTGAGTTCGATAGACATCGGGTTTGGCCTTTTTTGGTCGCAATTTGAAATAATCGCATAGCCAAGCTTTCCCAAGCGTCAAGCGCGATAAGGTTGCCAAGGATGCAAATTTCGCGCAGGCTATACGAATTCATAAAGGCTGGCCGCAGGGGACCATGCCGGGGGAAGCGCATGCGCACATATCTAGTTGTCATTGATGAGACCGAAGAAGCGCGGCTTGCGCTGCGGTTTGCGTCGCGTCGTGCCGCAAAAACCGGCGGGACCGTGCATATCCTTGCGCTCGTTGAGCAGGCTGATTTTGTCGCCTGGGGCGGTGTGCAAGCGACGATGGAAGAAGAAGCGCGCGACCGGGCTGAACAGCTTGTGACCGCCGCTGCTGGATCCATTTTTGACGAAATGGGTGTGCGTCCCGCAATCACGGTGAAGCCCGGCGAAGCCATTGACGTGGTCAAGGTCATGCTGGAGGAACATCCCGGTATCGCCGCACTTGTACTCGGTGCCGCAGCCCAAGGCGCACCCGGGCCACTTATTGCCCACTTTACCGGTATCAACGCAGGGACATTGCCCTGCCCGGTTATGGTAATCCCCGGTTCGCTGAGCGACGCGCAGCTGGATGAATTGAGTTAGAAAACCCGTCATGCTGAACTTGTTTCAGCATCTTAATTTTGTTTACGGCCAGAAAGTAAGACCCTGAAACAAGTTCAGGGTGACGGAGATAGGTCGAACGCCGAATGTGCGGAGTTTCTAGCGCCGCTTGCCCTGATGCCGAATATTCCCGGGGCGCCCGCGTTTGCCCGCGTCATATTTGCCGGCTTTTGGCTTGCCCTTATGCTTGAACCGGTCCGGCGCATAGCTGCCGCCTTCGGGCAATTCGAACCTTAGCGATCCCGAAATAGGGTTGGCTTCGGCCAAGCGGAGTTCAAGGCGCATGCCCGGGCGATATTCCTGCCGCGTTTTTTCGCCGATGAGCACTTGGCTCGCCTCATCATAATGGAAATAATCTTTTCCAAGTGTTGAGACTGGAACTAAGCCGTCACCGCCAATGCCTTCAACTGTCGCGAAAAAACCGAAATTCTGAACGCCGGTGATGCGCGCCTGAACCACTTGCCCGACCTGCGCCGATAGATATGCGGCGATGTAGCGATCTGTGGTCTCGCGTTCAGCTTCCATCGCGCGGCGTTCCGTGCGGCTAATCGCTTCGGCAGTCGCGGGTAATCGTGCAATCGCGGCCTCGGTCAGACCGGTAATTGGTTCGACATCCTTGATCTTCGGCTTGGGCATTTCAAGCCCATAGGCACTGACCAAAGCGCGATGCACGATCAGGTCGGCATAACGGCGAATGGGTGAGGTAAAGTGCGCGTAGCTGCCTAAGGAGAGGCCGAAATGTCCGACATTAGTCGGGCCATAATAAGCCTGAGTCTGGCTTCGGAGCACAGCCTCCATAATTTGCGGGCGGATTTCTTCGTCGATGACCTTTGCCAAGATCCCGTTGAAGGTTTCCGGCTTAACCACCTGCCCCAGCGCAAAATCAATGTCGAAGGTTTTGAGATATTCCTTCAACGCGACCAGCTTTTCGCGGCTTGGCGGCTCATGGGCGCGGTAAATGAGCGACGATTTCTTCGCCTCTAACGCCTTGGCGGCCGCGACATTGGCCGCGATCATGAAGTCTTCGACCAACCGATGCGCTTCAAGCTGCTCACGTTCTGCGACGCCCGTCACACGGCCCTGCGCATCCAGCGTGATACGCTTTTCAGGCAAGTTCAATTCCAATGGCGCACGCTTGGCACGCGCCTTCGACAGTAACCGCCAACATGCCCATAATGGCTTTAGCGCGGTTTCCAGCAACGGGTTTTCCATCGTCCCGTCAATCGCAGCTTGCGCGTCGGGATAGGGAATATTGGCGGCTATCCGCGCCACTGCGCGCGTAAAGCGCCATGACGTCACTTGGCCCGTCTTGCCAATGGCAAGGTGGCAGGCCAGCACGGCGCGGTCTTCCCCTGCCCGCAACGAGCATTTGTCCGATGACAATGCGTGCGGCAGCATGGGCACGACCAAGTCGGGGAAATAGACACTGTTCCCGCGCTTCGACGCCTCATGGTCAAGAGCGCTGCCCGGACGGACATAATAGCTGACGTCGGCAATCGCGACGATGGCATCAAACCCGCCCGTATCCGCATTTGGTGTCGCCCAAATCGCATCATCGAAATCACGGGCATCGCGGGGATCAATGGCAATAATCGGCAGGTGGCGTAGGTCTTCGCGGTGGTCGTCGGTGACGGGCAATTCGCGTACACGCTCCGCCTCACGCTCCACGGTTTCAGGCATCTCAAACGGAATGCCAAATTTATGAATGGCAATGAGGCTGAAACTTTTCGGCGCAAATGGGTCGCCCAGAACCTGTGTTACCCGCGCCGATTTTTTGTGCGCATTTCCGGTCAGTTCGGCAAGGACCAGCTCGCCAGCCTTCGCGTCGCCAACATCACCGATTTGGGTGTCGAAACGTGATTTCTTGTCGACGGATTTCAGCCAAAAACAGCCATTTTCGCCGCCCTCGACAACGCCCAATATCTGCTCGCTGCCCTTGGCGAGTTTCTTCATGACATGCGCGGCCCAGCCATTGCCGCGTTCTTCGGTGCGCGCCAAAATGCGGTCGCCAATGCCCAACGCACTGTTGCGCTTGCCTTTGGTCTCGATCACCCGAATTTTGGGTGCCGGAATGCCTTCAGCTTCCCAATGCTCCGGAATGGCCACAGGTTGGTTGCCGTCAATCGCGACGATTTTCAGCACCGTGACTTTCGGCACGCCACCCATTTTGTGAAAGGCACGGCCCGGCGCCATGTCGATCAGCCCTTCGTCGGTCATGTCTTTCAACAACGCCTTCAGCGCGATCTTTTCATGCCCACGCAAGCCGAACTCCCGCGCAATCTCTCGCTTTCCCGCAGGGTCGTTAGACGACTGGATAAAGGCGAGTATCTGTTCGCGGGATGGAAGACCTTCAAAATGGGTGCTTTTGGTCATTCCCTAATAAGTCCGGCCAATAAGGATCCGTTCCACGGCGGGTTCGCCGGTAAAAAAGCATGCGCTGTCGACGGCAGCTGCATCAATTGGGCTATTGCGCATCGTCAGCTTGAGCGCCTTTAACTGCTCCACGATTTTATCGAGTGCAGCGCCGGTGGGGCGTGCCCACTGAACCTCTACCCAGCCAGCAAACTTCGCCTCGTCACCGGCAAAATGCGCGGCAAGGTCGGTGACGTCACGGCGGATGTTGGCATCAAGGCGTTCTTTTGCTTCTGCGTAGAGGGTGGACTGAATGTCCTCAAGCAAGCCAGCGGCAGCCGCGACAAATTCACCACGTGGGGTAAATGCGGTCGCAAGCTTGCCATCGTCCTTATAGAGGCGATCACGGCGCAAAATAGCGGCTTTGCCTTCGCCCACATCGCGCGGGCCCACTTCAACGATGATTGGCGCGCCTTTCTTGACCCAAGACCAGCGCTTGTTTGATGCCTTCGCCGCTTTGGTATCCAGCAGCACGCGCAAGGGTTCGCCAAAAGCACTTAACGCGAGCAATTCGAGCCGCAGGCTGCGGCAATATTCCAGCACGGCTTCGTCTTCGTCATTGTCCCGCAACATCGGTATAATCACGATTTGGTGCGGGGCAATTTGCGGCGGACAGCGCAAGCCATCATCATCGCCATGCGTCATGATAACGCCGCCAATCATCCGGGTGGAAACACCCCAGCTGGTGGTGTGCGCAAATTGTTGGCTGCCGTCCTTATCCTGATACTTAATGCCCGATGCTTCGGCAAAACCTGTGCCCAGATAATGCGACGTGCCAGCCTGCAGCGCTTTGCCATCCTGCATCATCGCTTCGATGCTGTATGTTGCAACGGCGCCTGGAAAGCGTTCATTCTCTGGCTTTTCGCCAGCCACGACGGGCATAGCCAGTGGGCCCTCTGCAAAGGCACGATACATTTCAAGCGCGCGCATGGTTTCCTGCATCGCATCCGCCCGGTCGGCGTGGGCGGTGTGCCCTTCCTGCCATAGAAACTCGCTGGTGCGCAAAAACATGCGCGTGCGCATTTCCCAGCGCACAACATTGGCCCATTGATTGACCATCAACGGCAAATCACGCCAGCTTTGGACCCAACGGCTCATCGCCGCGCCGATTACGGTTTCAGATGTTGGGCGGACAACGAGCGGCTCTTCCAACTTGGAATCCGGGTCAGGGATCAACTTGCCTTTGCCATCACCAATCAAGCGGTGGTGCGTGACGACGGCCATTTCTTTCGCAAATCCCTCCACATGGTCGGCTTCTTTTTCAAAAAACGACAAGGGGATGAACAACGGGAAATAGCAGTTTTCCACGCCTGCAGCTTTGATTTCCGCGTCCATCAGCTTTTGGATGCGTTCCCACATGCCATAGCCCCATGGCCGTATGACCATGCACCCACGGACACCCGATTCTTCTGCGAGATCGGCCTCCGAAATGACTTCCTGATACCAGCCCGCGAAATTTTGAGCGCGCGTGACGCTTAAAGCATGTTTTATCAAAATCTTACCCGTTATTGTGTAGTGAATATGATTGCGGATCAATCTGCCGCAATTTTATCGAGCTTCGCCTGCAATTCTGCAATCTGTCGCTTGAGGTCGGCAACCGACTCTGTTTGCGCAGCCTTGCCACCCGTCAAACCGCCAAGATTGGGGATCAACGCCTCACGCGCAGAACGCATGAACTCAATATTCTGTTTCGCAATATGACCAAAAGGGCCGGAGGTTATCGCGGTTTCAATCGCATCCTGCACTTGCTTCTGGTTCTTGCGGAAATTGTCCATCGAGCTTTCGAGAAACTGCGGAACCATGCCCTGCATGGAGTCACCATACATGGCGATCAATTGTTTCAGGAACCCGACCGGCAACATTTGCTGCCCGCTATTTTCTTCTTCCATGATGATTTGTGTCAGCACACCATGGGTGATGTCCTCATTCGTTTTGGCATCCACAACCTTGAAGTCGATATCTTTACGCGTCAGTTCCGCCAGGAAGTCCAACGTAATATATTTGGACGAATGCGTGTTGTAGAGCCGCCGGTTCGCGTATTTTTTGATGATGATGGGGCCATCACCATTTCTGCTGGCTGCACGTGCCATTCATGTTCCTTTCACGGATGTTAGAAGTCCGATAGCACCAAGCTGTGGTGCACTGCAACATCGGTGCGCCGTGCAACGAAAATTGCACCCAGTTCAAGGCCTTCTGGGATCACATTGCAGAGGAAATTGCCTGCCGTGCTCTGACACTTTGATGTCTAAACCTGTCCGCTACAGCAGTTTACCCTATGTGGCCTGACAGCAACAATATTGCAAAAATAAGTCTTTTTCGAGGGTAGCTATTGAACATATCGCTTAACTGCGCTTTACAGAAACATTAATTGAAAATGAACAAATAAGCTGGGGAGCTTTTTGATGAAGAAGTCACGTTTATTGATCGCCGGATCCGCCATCAGCCTCGCGCTGTTTAGCGCCATTCCATCTTACGCGCAGGATGCGCAGCCTGATGAAGCGAACGCGCAGGAAGATGAAGCCGAAGAAGCAGTTGAGGAAGGTTCTGGCCAACCAATTCTCGTGACCGGTTCGCGCATTGCACGTCCAACGCTGCAATCTGCCGTTCCATTGACTTCGGTTACCATTGAGGACCTGACCGGTACAGGAGAGCTTTCGCTCGGTGACGCATTGAACGATCTTCCTTCGCTCCGTTCGACCTTCAGCTCGGGGAACTCGAGCCGCTTCATCGGAACCGCGGGCCTCAGCCTTCTCGACCTTCGTGGCCTTGGCACCGACCGTACGCTGGTTCTGGTCAACGGCCGTCGTCACGTTACATCGACACCAGGCGACAACGGTTTTGACGTCAATACAGTCCCAACCGATTTGGTCGAACGTATCGATATCGTTACGGGTGGTAACTCGGCTATTTACGGTTCGGATGCTGTTGCCGGCGTTGTGAACTTCATCATGAAGCGCGATTATGACGGCGTTGCCGTGCGCGCTCAAAGCGGCCTTTCGTCGCGCGGTGACCGCGGAACATATTTCGTAAGCGCACTTGCGGGTCAGAATTTCGCGGATGGCCGTGGTAACATTGCTGTCTCTGCAGAATATACCCGTCAGCAGCCTTTGTACTTCCGCGATCGTGACGCGTTAACCGGCGCAGCAAGCGGTCGTTGCCAATACCAGACCACGGATCCTCAGGGCGCCGCTGGCGGTGAAGTCGGCTTTAGCGCGACTGACGGCATATCGGATACCACTTTCACATGCGGCGTTAAGAACGGTTCCCTCTCAGACGGCGGTACAATTGGTCGCGTCGGCGTTGGTGCCTACCTTCGCTTCAGCGATGCAGGCGACCTGTATGTCGATACCGCGCCCGGCAACTTCGAAAATGCGGGTTCAACCAACATTCGTGGAGGCAATGGTTCTTCATTGCGCAACACCGGTAGCCTTTTGGCTGCGGTCGACCGTTATGCCGTCAATCTGCTCGCGCATTATGACGTATCGGATGCGTTCAAGCCGTTCGTAGAAGCCAAATATGTGCGCACCGATGTTTCGGGAGAAGGTCAACCGAGCTTCTTTACTAGCGTTCCAGGCACTCTTGGCGGTGAGCCTCTTCGTTGTAGCAACGGATTTTTAAGTGCTCAAAACCTTACTACTCTGCGCAGCTTTGGTCTGTGCCCAATCGGCGGCACGACAACCGCACAAACCACATTTGGTATGCAGCGCTTCAATATCGATTTCGGTGGCCGTCGCTTCGAAGGTACTCGTGAAACTTACCGCGCCGTTGCTGGTGTTGAAGGTACGTTCAACGAAGACTGGAACTATGAGCTAGCGGTCAATTACGGTCGCTTTGAGGCCAAGGGCTTTAATACCAATAACCTAGTTCTGTTTACACAGGATGGATCTGACTATGATGGTTTCAACCAGGCCGTTCAGGCGGTAGTTGCACCATCAACGTTTACGGGTACCAACTTCGTTCTGAATAGCGCCGGACAGCGTGTCATTTGTGCGATGAACGCGGTGACCAACGTTAATCAGGCATGTGTACCTATCAACATTTTTGGTCAGGGCCGCGCCGACCCTCGTGCGCTTGATTTCATCAACACCGAAGGTCAGACTGACGAATTTGCGAGCCAGTTTGTTGCTTCAGCATTCGTCGGTGGAGACTTGTCGCAGATTTTTGAGCTTCCTGGTGGTCCAGTTGCATTCGCATTTGGTGCTGAGTACCGTAAGGAACAGGCAAGCATCGATTATGATGAGCTAACATCGAGCGGTGCAACTTTCCTGAACGCGCTTCAAGATTTCCGTCCACCATCTGTGACGGTTAAAGAAGCGTACGGTGAAATCCAGATTCCGTTGTTGAAAGACATGCCTTTTGCAAAAGAACTTTCAGTCAACTTTGCGGGTCGTGTTTCTGATTATAACACCGCAACCGGAACGGTTTATGCGTATAATATCCAAGGTATTTATGCACCAATCGAAGATGTCCGGTTCCGTGCAGCTTATGCAACATCCGTGCGGGCCCCTACCCAAGGTGACCTATTCTCGCCTGCATCAGAAAACTTCGCTCAACTGGGTGATCCGTGCGATCTTCCTTCGCCCGGTAGCATAATTGCAACGAACTGTTTGGCCGCTGGCGTTCCAACAACGTTTAACCAAGCAGCCGTGACGGCGTGTGAGGGTAGTAGTGTTCCTGCAACCCAACGGGAGCTTGGTGATGTTTGGGTTAACTGCCTAGCTCGGACCGCCTCGACTGGTTTCCTTTCAGGTGGCAACCCCACTTTGATCGAAGAAAAGGGCAAGAGCTTGACGCTTGGTGTCGTTGTCGAGCCAAGCTTCATTCCTGGCCTCAGCCTGACTGTAGACTATTACAAAATTGAAGTCGAAGACCTGATTGCCTCTTTGGGTGCACAGCAGATCCTCAACCTTTGCTACGCAAACGCGTCGGGTATCAGCAATCCATTCTGTGCAACTGTTCAGCGTAATCCGTCGACCGGTCTGTTCGTTGAGCCTGCGGTTATTTCGGGTGGCGTGAACTTTGCGTCGCAGAAGACAAAGGGTATCGATTTTGACGTCGCTTACCGTAAGACCTTCGACAATGGCGATCGTTTTACGGCACGCATGATCGCAACCAAAATTCTTGCGCTGAATAACTTCACCGACCCAACAAACCCAGTGTTACCGAACCGCCAGAAAAGTGAGTTGGGCGACCCTGAATATTCAGCAAGCTTTTCGCTTGGTTACGATTTCGGCGATTTTGATATTTTGTATGCCGCACGTTATATCGGCAAGCAGACTATTGGGGCGTACGAAACACAAAACAACTATTTGGGTCAGTGCCCACTTACTGGAACGTTCCGTGGGCAAACCGGCCTGAATGGCGGTACTTGTGACCCAGTACTTGGTAACATTGTGACGTTGGCACCGCAAAATCTTGATGCGTACCCACAGATCAACTACCCAGACGTACTGTATCACGACATCCGTGTCGGCTTTGACATCGGTAACGACTTCCGCTTCTATGCTGGTGTCAACAACCTGCTCGATAAGCAGCCACCACTTGGCTTGCTCGGAACCGCCGGTGGCGATCCGTTCGACAGCTTCGGCCGTAACTTCTTCTTCGGAATCAATGCTGATTTCTAAGTCGAACTATCTTTGAGACAAAAAGAAGGGCGCCCATGTGGCGCCCTTTTTTATTAGGTTAATCCCAATCCGCTAAAGCGGTCGAACGAACTAACGCCAAATGCGCGCGAAGCGGGTCCCCAAATTGGTTAGCAATTCATATTGCGACAGACCCGTCAGCGCCGACGCTGTTGGCAGGTCATACTCCACGTCGACCCAGTCGCCTTCGCGAAGCTCTGGCGCGCCACTGATGTCGATTGTCACCAGATCCATGGATACGCGCCCCAAAACAGGCAATGCGGCCGCGCCATGATGCGCTGTTCCCTTGCCGGAAAAAGCGCGCAGATACCCATCGGCATATCCGATGGAAATCGTCCCGACTGTCGTGTCATTCCCACAGATATGTGTTGCATTGTAGCCGATCGGCGCGCCTGCAGGTAGCGGGCGCACCTGAAGCAAGCGTGCCGACAACCGCGCGACGGGCTTGATGAAGGCTTCCATGCCGGACCGTGCAATGCCGCCATAAAGGCTGAGCCCCGGGCGGGTCAGATCATAATGATAATCCGCGCCGAGCATGATGCCCGCACTGTTGGCAAGGCTCAGGCGTTTTGCGCCCGAAGCTGCCGCTTGTTCATGGAATAGGCGCTGCTGCGTATCGTTCTGCGCGCTATCGTCATCCGCCGACGCCAGATGCGACAACAGCAAATCGATATCGATGCTTCCCAGATTGCATTGTGACATCTGCTCCGGCCCGATGCCAAGCCGATTGATGCCGCTGTCGAACATAACATGACAACGTCCGCCACCTGATGCGCGCCACATCGATAGCTGTTCTGGCGTGTTCAGCACGGGCACTGCGCCTAAAGCGCGTATGTGCGGAATGTCAGCGGCCTGAATGCCGTTTAAGACCGAAATCCATGCCGGAGGGATGATATCCGCGATCGCAGCGGCTTCACCCCAATGGGCAACGAAAAAGTCGCGGCACCCGGCATCGCGCAACCGCGCCGCCACTTCGCGCGCGCCAAGGCCATAGCCATTGGCTTTTACCGCTGCACCAGCCTGCGCCAAGCCGCTGCGTGCGTTAAGCGCTTTCCAGTTCGAAGCGAGAGCTTCGCCATCAAGGATTAAACGCAGCGGGGGTTCAAAATCGGTCATCGGCGGCCTTTTGCCCCTACCCCATTGCGTGTCAATCCAGCTTGGTCTTTCCCGACGTTTCCGGCAGCCATATCAGCGCAACTACAAAGGCCAATGCTGTGACACCGACCGTATACCAAAGACCGGAGAAAGGCTGCCCGGTCTGCGCCACAATATATTGCGAGATATAGGGCAGAAAGCCGCCAAAATAGCCTGCGCCAATATGATAGGGTATCGACATGGAGGTGTAGCGGATTTTGGCCGGGAACATTTCGACCAAAATGGCCGCGACCTGTCCATAGGTCATACCCGACAACGCGACCATCAGGAACACCGCGAGAATGATTTTCCATGGCTGCCGCTGTGCAGGATCAGATTTGTCGGGATAGCCCGCCTTTTCCAATGCAGCGACATAGGCTTTTTCGTCAAAGCCCTGAAGCTGCGATTCCCCTACCTTCAACCCCAGTGTTTCGGACGACTGCTTGCTGTACGCAATCCCGCGCTTGGTCAGGAAATTCAGCGCCTGCGCACATTCGGTCTCATGCGTGCGGTTGAGCACGTTGAAATCACATGCTGGCAAGGAAAGCGTGACGGGGTTGCTGACCGTCGCGCGCGCGAGTGCGGGATTGGCTGCGTCGGCCATCATCCAGAAAATCGGAAATACGCCGATGATGGAAAGGCCATAACCCAGCAGAAGCATCCGCTTGCGGCCCCATTTATCCGACAACCAACCGCACGCAACATAAGTTGGCGCAGCGAGCGCGGCGCCTACTGCCATATATAGCAGGGCATCTTCCTCTGGAACGCGGGCTGTGCCCGTCAGGAAATACAGCGTGCCGAATTGTGACGTGTAATAAATAACGGTCAGACCCGCAGCAACGCCGAACAACGCAACGAAGAGACGGCCGATATTGCCGGGATATTTAAAGCTTTCGACAAATGGATTTTTGGACGTGGTTCCCGCCGCTTTCATCGCCTTAAACACCGGACTTTCCGAGAGTTTGAGCCGCATATACAGCGATACAGCAAGCAACAAGATCGATGTCAGAAACGGAACGCGCCAACCCCAAGCTTCAAACGCTTCGGTGCTCATCGCATGCCGGGTGATAAGGACGACAATAACCGCAAGCAAAAAGCCGCCAGCGACGGACGCTTGAATCCAACTGGTATATTGGCCGCGTTTTCCGTCGGGTGCATGTTCGGCGACATATATCGCCGCGCCGCCATATTCGCCGCCCAATGCCAAGCCCTGAAGACAACGCATCAGCAACAACAGACCTGCGGCCCAAACGCCTGCGGTCTCAAATGTCGGTAACAGACCAATCGCCGCTGTCGCCACGCCCATCAATGTGATGGTCACGAGGAACGTATATTTGCGCCCAATCTTGTCGCCAAAATAGCCAAATAATATTGCCCCAAGCGGACGAACGCCAAAGCCGGCACCGAAGATCGCCAGTGAAGCCAGCGTTGCAGCGGTAGGATTATCTGCAGGGAAGAATAATTTGCCGATCAGCGCTGCAAGGATGCCGTAGACAAAGAAGTCATACCATTCGAACACAGTGCCAAGTGATGACGCCGTTATGACCAGGCGGTCCCGTTTCGGATCAAGTGTGATTTCGTTCTCGGCAGCAGCGGCCATGATATTCCCCTAAAAACCCTCATTCCTGTCTTAATCGCTATGTCGCGCCGTTCAAGCGGCTTGTTGCGCTTATCCACAAGGGCGATTATCGATTTAGGAGAGGAGAAGAGCATGCCGCAATTTATTGATCTGTCGATCCCGATTACCAACGACGTCATTTCCGATCCGCCCGTCATGCGGCCGCAGATTTCCTATATGACGCACGAAAATACGTGGGAACAGATCGCGATGTTCTTCGCGGGGCTTACCAAGGACGACCTTCCCGATGGTGAGGGTTGGGCGGTCGAAAGCCTCACTCTATCCACGCATAACGGAACGCATATGGACGCGCCGTGGCATTTCCATTCAACAACCGACGCCGGTGCAAGCCCTGCCCCATCGATTGACGAAGCGCCGTTGGATCTGTTTTTTGCGCCGGGCGTGAAACTGGATTTTTCGCATTTGCCCGCTGGCCATGTCGTCAGCGCGGCGGAAGTCGAGGCGGAGCTCAAGCGTATTGGCTACACCCTTCAACCACGCGACATTGTTCTGGTGCAGTCTGGTGCGGTTTACGGAACGGATAACTTTACCGATCAAGGCGTTGGCATGGGTGCAGAAGCAACGCTGTATTTGACCTCGATGGGCGTGCAGGTTGTCGGCACCGACGCATGGAGCTGGGATGCGCCATTCAGCCATACGGCCAAGCGTTGGGCCGAAAAGCGCGACCCGTCGATTATTTGGGAAGGACATAAGGCCGGACGTATTCAGCCTTATTACCAGATTGAAAAGCTTACCAATTTGGAAGCGCTGCCAGCATTTGGTTTTACGCTGTCATGCTTCCCCGTTAAGATCGAACGTGCGAGTGTCGGATGGATACGGGCGGTGGCGATTTTGGATTAAGCCACCGCGCGCATATTATTCCATTTCCAATATCACCGCATCCACGGCAAGGCTGTCCCCTGCCTTGGCATTGACAATCTTTACCGTCCCGGATTTCTCGGCGCGCAGGATATTTTCCATCTTCATAGCCTCAACCACCGCGAGTGGCTGTCCTGCTTCCACAGCATCGCCCGCAGTGACATGCAATGTCGTCAACAGGCCGGGCATGGGGCAAATGAGGAATCTGGACAGATCCGGCGCGATCTTTTCAATCATGTGATCCGCAAGATGCGCAATATGCCCCGGCAAGACGCGCGCGATATGGGTTGCGCCGCGCGTGGTTAGCTTAAAGCCAGTCCGCATCTTCGAAACTTTGACCGCCAGCTCTTCGTCGCCGACTTCCGCCTCGATCAAGCGATCACCGGGGTCATATTCCATCGAAAGGTCGAAATGCTCTCCGTCGACGTGCATGTCGCCATCGACCATTTCGATGTCATGGACAGCGTCACCGATCTTCACTTGCCAGCGTGCAGGCGGCTCCAACGTATCGCCCAATTGGCCGTCCACATGGCGCGCGCGGTCGGCTTCTGCCGTCGCCACGAAGCCTGCGATAGCCGCGAGTGATTTGATCAAATCGGGCGTTGATGCCGCGCCGTGGAAGCCGTCAGGATATTCCTCAGCGATGAAGCCCGTGGTCAATTCGCCAGAACGGAAGCGCGGATGCTGCATGATGGCGCTGACGAAATCGATATTGTGGCCAAGGCCTTCGATTTCGAAACGGTCCAGCGCGGCGATTTGCAAGTCAGCCGCTTCGTCGCGGGTTTTGCCCCATGTGATCAGCTTGGCGATCATCGGGTCGTAGAACATAGACACTTCGCCGCCATCATAGACGCCGTCGTCAACGCGAACGCCTTCGACACCGCGACGGCCGTTAGCGTCCGCGTCCTCAGTCCAGCCAGCGACTGGCGGGCGATAGCGCGTTAGGCGGCCTGTTGAGGGCAAGAATCCGCGATAGGGATCTTCGGCATAGACGCGGTTTTCGATGGCCCAACCGTCAATCTTGATATCATCCTGCGTCATGGCAAGCTTCTCACCAGCGGCCACGCGGATCATCTGTTCGACTAGATCGATGCCGGTGATGCATTCGGTCACGGGATGCTCCACCTGCAAACGGGTGTTCATTTCAAGGAAGTAAAAGCTTTCGCCGCTGGGGTCGGCACCCGATACGATGAGTTCCACAGTACCCGCCGAATAATAGCCCACGGCACGGGACAATGCGACGCACTGCTCACCCATTGCCTTGCGCATCTTGGGCGTGACGAAGGGCGATGGCGCTTCTTCAACGACCTTCTGGTGCCGCCGCTGGATCGAACATTCGCGTTCATTCAGGTATAAAATATTGCCATGCTGATCGCCCAATATCTGGATTTCGATATGGCGCGGGTTGAGGATGAATTTCTCGATGAAGACGCGGTCATCGCCAAAGGAATTCAGCCCTTCGCGCTTCGTGGCTTCAAAGCCTTCGCGGACATCCTGCTCATTATAGGCAAGCCGCATCCCCTTGCCGCCGCCGCCCGCGCTGGCTTTCATCATCACTGGATAGCCGATTTCTTCCGAAATCCGCACCGCATGTTCGGTGTCGTCAATCTCGCCAACAAAGCCGGGAACGACGTTGACGCCTGCTTTCATCGCCAGCTTCTTGGACTCGATCTTGTCGCCCATCGCGGCAATCGCATTCACGGGCGGGCCGATAAAGGCGATGTTTTCCTTGGCCAATGCCTCGGCAAAGCTGGTGCGTTCGGACAGGAAGCCGTAGCCAGGATGCACCGCCTCAGCGCCCGTCGCTTTACACGCGGCGATGATCTTGTCGGCAATCAAATAAGACTGCGCGGCAGGCGAAGGCCCGATATGCACCGCCTCGTCGGCCATTTGCACAAATGGTGCACGCGCATCCGCATCGGAATAGACCGCGACAGTTGCGATCCCCATCCGGCGTGCGGTTTTGATGATCCGGCAAGCAATTTCGCCACGGTTGGCGATCAGGATTTTCTTGAACATTAAGGAAGCGTTCCTTCAACAATCATAATGCGGGATAGTGCTGTCTTATGCCGGATATCAGCGACAGGACGATATTCTTCGGAGCTCAAAAAGGCCTGAGCCGCGGCAAAATGCGGAAATTCAATGACGACCACGCGACCGCTGGGATCGCTGCCTTCAACGCTTTCGATCTGTCCTCCACGGACGATGTAACGTCCGCCAAATTGGGCAACGATAGGGACAACGGCGGATTTGTAATCTTCGTACGCAGCGGCATCGCGCACCTCAACCTCGGCAATGACATAGGCCTTTAGAAGTTGCGCGGCGTTGGCGCTCGCTGAATGCGGCATAGGCGGTGTGGAACCTATCACAGCTGTTTCCCACAAAATCTCATGCCACTTACTCTGCCGGCTCCAGCGCTTTGCACGCGCGCAGTGGCTCCTCGGCCTCCATCGGCACCAGCCCCAGTTTCGCCAGCATGGCTGCGTCCTTGTCGTCGCCTGCGTTGGCAGCGGTCAGCAATTTGTCCCCGGTGAAGATGCTGTTCGCGCCCGCCATGAAGCACAAAGCCTGCGTTGCTTCCGACATGCTTTCGCGTCCGGCGCTTAACCGCACCATGCTCATCGGCATGGTGATGCGGGCAACAGCGATCGTGCGCACAAATTCGATGTCGTCGATCTTCGCCAGCGGGGTATCGGCGAGCATGTCGCCCAGCACGGTGCCCTTTACCGGCACGAGCGCATTGACGGGGACACTTTCGGGGTGGGCCGGCAATGTCGCCAGTGTGTGGATGAAACCGACGCGATCGGCGCGTGTCTCGCCAAGCCCGACAATGCCGCCACTGCAGACATTGATGCCCGCACGGCGCACCTCGGCCAGAGTATCGAGCCGGTCGTCCATCGTCCGCGTGGTGATGATCTCATTATACCGCTCGGGGCTGGTGTCGATATTGTGGTTATAATAATCGAGCCCCGCGTCGGCTAGCATATCGGCCTGCTTGGGCGTCAGCATACCGAGCGTCATGCAGGTCTCCATGCCCATGGCGCGGACGCCCTGAACAATCTGTACAATCGCTGGCATGTCCCGATCTTTGGGATTGCGCCAAGCGGCACCCATGCAGAAACGGCGCGAACCGGAGTCCGCGGCCTCGGCGGCCTTTTGCAATACCGCCTGCACATCCATCAGCTTGGTTGCTTCAACGCCGCTGTCTGCCTTTACGGATTGTGAGCAATAGCCGCAGTCTTCCGGGCAACCGCCGGTCTTGATCGATAGCAATGTGCAAAGCTGGATCTGCCCCGCCGCATGATGCGCGCGGTGGACGGTTTGTGCCTGATAGACCAGTTCGTCGAACGGCAGGTCGAACAGTGCCGCGATTTCTGCGCGGGTCCAATCGGTGCGGACAGTCACATGGATTCTCCCAAAGGCGGCATATTGTGGCCGAGCAAAGTCAAAACATCGGCTGCGCACTCAACAACATTGCTGCCCGGGCCGTAAATGCCCTGCACGCCCGCTTCACGCAGAAAATCATAATCCTGCGGCGGAATGACGCCGCCGGCAATGACCTTAATGTCGCCACGTCCCGCTTCGCGCAGACCCTTTATAAGCTCTGGGATCAGTGTCTTGTGGCCCGCAGCAAGGCTGGAGGCACCGACGGCATCGACATCATGCTGAAGCGCCAGAACAACGGTTTCCTCGGGTGTCTGGAACAACGGCCCGCTGATGACGTCGAAGCCCATGTCGGAAAATGCAGAGGCAATGACGTTTGCGCCGCGGTCGTGGCCGTCTTGCCCCATTTTGGCGACCAGCAATTTCGGTTTGCGGCCCAAGCGGCGGCCAACCGATGCGACGCCGTCGAGCACTTGTGCCCAGCGTTTGTCGAATTCATGCGCGCTGCCATAAATACCCTGCACAGGCACAGGCGTGGTCGCATAGCGGCCAAACACAGCCTCCATTGCGTCGGATATCTCACCCAGTGTGGCGCGTGCGCGGGCGGCGTCTACCGCAAGCGCGAGCAGGTTCGCGCCGCTTTTCGCCCCTTCGGTAAGTGCATTCAATGCGGCCTGACACGCGGCTTCATCACGTGACGCCCGCGTGGCGCCAAGGCGTGCAATCTGGCCCTGACGAACGAAGTCGTTATCGACCTCCAGCGTATCGAGCTGGTCTTCGGTTTCCAGTCGATATTTGTTGACGCCAACGATGACGTCTTCACCTTTGTCTACCCGTGCCTGACGTGCGGCGGCGGCTTCTTCGATCAAACGCTTGGGCATGCCCGATGCGACAGCCTTCGTCATGCCACCGAGTTCATCGACCTCACCGATGATCTTCCACGCCTGATCGACCAGCTCGGCAGTCAGCGCCTCAACATAATAGCTGCCACCCAACGGATCGACGACCTTTGTAATGCCGGTTTCTTCGGCCAGGATGATCTGCGTGTTGCGGGCGATGCGCGCCGAAAACTCCGTCGGCAACGCAATCGCTTCGTCCAACGCGTTGGTGTGAAGGCTCTGCGTGCCGCCAAGGGTCGCAGCCATGGCTTCCACAGTGGTGCGGATGACGTTGTTATAAGGATCTTGCTCTTGCAACGACACGCCCGATGTCTGGCAATGCGTGCGCAGCATTTTCGATCGTTCGTCCTTTGCGCCGAGCTCATCCATGACGCGGTGCCACAATGTGCGCGCAGCGCGCAGCTTGGACACTTCCATGAAGAAGTTCATGCCGATGCCAAAGAAGAAGGACAGCCGCCCAGCGAACGCATCAATATCCAAGCCCGAAGCCATCGCGCGCTGCACATATTCCTTGCCATCGGCGATGGTGAAGGCAAGTTCTTGCACCGCGGTCGCGCCGGCTTCGTGCATGTGATACCCGGAAATCGAAATGCTGTTGAACTTCGGCATATTGGCGCTGGTGTACGCGATAATGTCCGAAACGATCCGCATCGATGGTTCGGGCGGGTAGATATATGTGTTGCGGACCATGAACTCCTTAAGGATGTCGTTCTGAATGGTGCCGTCGAGCTGTGCCCGCGAAACCCCCTGCTCTTCACCAGCGACGATGAAGAACGCAAGGATCGGAATGACCGCGCCGTTCATCGTCATCGACACCGACATCTGGTCCAGCGGAATGCCGTCGAACAGGATTTTCATGTCCTCAACGCTATCGATAGCGACACCGGCCTTGCCAACATCACCCACCACGCGCGGATGGTCGCTGTCATAGCCGCGATGGGTGGCAAGGTCGAAGGCAACCGAAAGACCCTTTTGCCCGGCAGCCAAGTTGCGGCGATAAAAGGCGTTCGATTCCTCGGCAGTGGAGAAACCGGCATATTGACGGATGGTCCACGGGCGGCCCGCATACATCGACGCACGCACACCGCGTGTGAACGGCGCAAAGCCGGGAAGTCCGGGGTCGCCAGCGTCCGCACTGGTGTACAGTGGCTTCACCGAAATGCCCTCAGGCGTATGCCAGGTCAGGTCCTTGCCCTTGACCTCTTTGTCGGCCGCCTTTTTCCAGTCGTCGATATTCGTCATTACAAACTCACATTTCAATCCCGTCATGCTGAACTTGTTTCAGCATCTTACTTTCACCGTTGCCGATTAAGACCCTGAAACAAGTTCAGGGTGACGGCCTTGGTAGACAGTTACTGCCCCTTAAATTCGGCCTTACGTTTCTGCAAAAACGCAATCGCGCCTTCGCGGGCATCGTTGCTGTCACCAGCAATCTTCTGTCCTTCGGCCTCACGCAGCAGGGCCGTCGCATAATCCGCATCCAACGCCGCAGCGATATTCTGACGCATGATGCCAATAGCGACCGTCGGCCCATTAGCAAACCGTGTCGCCAAAGCCTTCGCTTCCGTCATCAGTTCGGCATCTTCAACAGACTTGTAGATCAGGCCCCAATCGGCAGCCTTATCCGCAGGGATTTTCTCGCCAAGCAGCATCATTTCGGTTGCGCGCGCTTTGCCGACAAGGCGCGAAAGCATCCAGCTTGCGCCGCCGTCTGGCACCAGACCAATGTTGACAAAGGCCTGAAGGAAGTAAGCAGATTTACCCGCAATCGCAAAGTCGCTCGCGAGCGCAAGGCTGCAGCCAACGCCGGCTGCAGGGCCATTGATCGCGGTGATAATCGGCACGTCGAGCTTGGCAAGCTTGAGCATCAGCGGGTTATAGCTTTTGGTCAGCGCGGAATAGGCCCCCTGCCCGCCGCTCACCGACGCGCCTGCGCCGCGTGCCGACAGGTCAGCGCCCGAACAAAAAGCGCGGCCTTCGCCGGTGATCAGGACGACGCGCGCGCCGTTCAATTGGTCAAGCGCAGCGCTGATCTCGTCCGCCATTTGCGGCGCCATCGCGTTCAGCCGCTCCGGACGGTTGAGGGTTATTGTTGCAACATTGTCCGCGATATCGAGGCGGATGGTTTCGTATGTCATAGTTCAAGCTCCCTTTAATGCATTCACCGTTATGCTGAACGTGTTTCAGCATCCATTTCGCCGCCCAAAAACCCACGCTCCGCGACTATAAATGGACCCTGAAACATGTTCAGGGTGACGATGTGGTGTTTGGTCAATGTGCCTCCGAAGGCACCTCCATAATCTCGGTCAATACACCCTGCATATCTTTAGGATGCACAAAGAAAATCAGCGTCCCGTGCGCGCCAATGCGAGGTTCGCCGAGCACGCGCTTGCCCATAGCCTCAAACTCCGCCTTGGCAGCGTGAATGTCGGGCACTTCATAACAGACATGGTGCTGCCCACCCGCCGGGTTCTTCTCCAGAAAAGCAGCGATGGAGGCATTGCCCGGCAGCGGCTCAATCAGCTCAATCTGCGTTCCGTTCAACGCGCCATCGGCTCCCGGCGTGTCGACAAAGCAAACCTTCACGCCCTGATCTGGCAGGTCAAACGGCTCATGAATCTTCGTCGCGCCCATCACGTCGCGGTAAAAGACGATGCTGTCCGCAATGGACGGCGTTGCGATACCGATATGGTTGAGACGGCCTAGTTTCATGCTTCCACCTTACAACGGAATATTGTCATGCTTCTTCCAAGGGTTTTCCAACGCCTTGTTACGCAATTTCCTAAGCCCCAAGGCAATCCGTTTCCGCGTGGAATGCGGGTAGATGACCTCGTCGATAAAGCCCTTGCTCGCCGCCACAAAGGGGTTCGCAAACCGGTCTTCATATTCCGCGGTCTTCACCGCCTGCTCTTCAGTGGATAGCCCACGGAAGATGATTTCAACTGCGCCCTTTGCACCCATCACCGCGATTTCAGCGGTCGGCCACGCATAGTTAAGGTCGCCGCGTAAGTGCTTGGACGCCATCACGTCATAAGCGCCGCCATAGGCCTTACGCGTGATGATGGTAATCTTGGGCACGGTCGCCTCGGCATAAGCAAAGAGCAGTTTTGCGCCATGCTTGATGATGCCGCCATATTCCTGCGCCGTGCCAGGCAAAAATCCGGGAACGTCGACGAAGGTGACGATCGGAATTTCGAACGCATCGCAGAAGCGGACGAAGCGTGCGGCTTTTTTGGAGCTGTTGATGTCGAGCACGCCCGCCAGCACCATGGGCTGATTGGCGACGATACCAACGGTGCGGCCCTCAATACGGCCAAAACCGATGATGACATTTGCTGCGTGCGTTGGCTGAACCTCAAAAAAATCGCCTTCATCGACCGTTTTGCGGATCAGCTCATGCATATCATAAGGCTGGTTCGCGCTTGGCGGAATTAAGGTGTCGAGGCTTGGTTCAATACGGTCCCATGCGTCCTCGGTTGGCCGTTCAGGAACGCCGGTGCGGTTATTCTCTGGCAAATAGTCAAAGAAATCACGGACAGACAACAGCGCCTCAATATCATTTTCGAACGCATTGTCGGCGACACCCGATTTGGTCGTATGCGAAACCGCGCCGCCCAATTCTTCCTGCGTCACCACTTCGTTGGTCACCGTCTTGACCACATCAGGGCCAGTGACGAACATATAGCTGCTGTCCTTTACCATGAAGATGAAGTCCGTAATCGCTGGCGAATATACCGCTCCGCCCGCGCATGGGCCCATGATGAGGCTGATTTGCGGAACCACACCGCTTGCGAGCGTATTGCGTTGAAACACCTCGGCATAGCCGCCAAGGCTTGCAACGCCTTCCTGAATGCGCGCGCCGCCGCTGTCGTTCAAACCGATAACGGGCGCGCCGACCTTCATCGCATTGTCCAAGACCTTGCAGATTTTCATCGCGTGCGCTTCGGAAAGTGATCCGCCGAATACCGTGAAATCCTGACTATACACATAGACCAAGCGGCCGTTAATGGTACCGCTGCCGGTGACCACGCCGTCGCCGGGGATCTTTTGTTCGGCCATGCCAAAGTCTGTGCAGTTATGCGTTACATAGGCGTCGAGCTCTTCGAAGCTGCCTTCATCGAGCAGGATATCAAGGCGTTCGCGCGCAGTCAGGCGACCCTTGGCATGTTGCGCGTCAATGCGCTTTTGTCCGCCACCCAATTTGGACGCTGCGCGCCGCAATTCCAGTTCAGCGATGTTGGCCGACATGGTTTTCCCCATAAGCAATTTTGTTGCGTGAAGCTTTGGCATCGTGGCGATGCAATTGCAAATTAATCGTGCGATTAAATTTACGATTATCTCAGCAATATTGAAAGCTGCCAAAAGCGAAAAAGGACGCTATAGGGCCACGTCATGGAACAGGTTCACCCCATCAAAGTCGCCGCGCTCTATCGCTTTGTATCGTTCGATGCGCCTGAAACGCTGCAGCCGCTAATCCAGGAACAATGCACAGCGGGCGGCATCAAAGGCACCATCTTGTTAGCGCATGAAGGAATCAACGGCACCGTCGCCGGAGAGCCCGCTGCTATCGACGCCCTCATTGCATTTCTGCGCGCTATTCCGGGCTGCGCAGAATTGGATGTCAAATATTCGCATGCCAATGAAATGCCCTTCTACCGGATGAAAGTCCGGTTGAAGAAGGAAATTGTGACACTCGGCGTAGACGGCATCGATCCGAAACGCGAAGTCGGCACTTATGTGCAGCCAGAGGATTGGAACGCGTTGATTTCCGATCCGGACACCGTCCTCATCGATACCCGCAATGATTATGAGGTCGCGATTGGCACATTTGAAGGCGCAGTCGATCCGCGGACCAAATCGTTCAGCGAATTTCCCGAATGGTTTCGCGCGCATCGCGATGAGCTGGCTGCCGGTAAAACCAAGTTTGCGATGTTCTGCACCGGCGGCATACGTTGCGAAAAATCGACGGCCTTCCTGAAAGCTGAAGGGATAGACGACGTCTACCACCTAGAAGGCGGCATATTGCGCTATCTGGAGAATATTCCAGAAGCCGAGAGCAAATGGCAAGGCGAATGTTTCGTTTTCGACGAGCGAGTGTCCGTGAAGCATGGGCTTGAGCTTGGCGAAATGGAATTGTGCCACGCCTGCCGCCGACCGATTTCGCAAGAGGACAAGGCGTCAGCGCATTTCATCGAAGGTGTCGCCTGCCCGGCTTGCTATGCCGAACGCACCGACGAAGACCGCGCGCGTTTCGCCGAGCGGCAGAAACAGATCGCGCTCGCCAAAAAGCGCGGCAAGCAGCATATCGGCGTCAACCCGCGGCTTGATGACTGATCTGCCCATCCTCTATAGTTTCCGGCGATGTCCATATGCCATGCGGGCAAGGATGGCGATTGCAGGGAGTGGCGTCCAAGTCGAACTGCGCGAAGTGGTGCTTCGGGACAAACCGCCTGAAATGATCGCGGTTTCGCCAAAGGGTACCGTTCCGGTGTTAGTTGTGGGCGACGGTCATGTTGTCGACGAGAGCCTGGACATCATGCGCTGGGCATTGGCGCAAAATGATCCCGAAAACTGGTTGGCCCATGCGGATGCGGGCATGATTGCGGCCAATGATGGCCCGTTCAAACACGCGCTGGACCGCTACAAATATCCGCATCGCTATGGTCTGGCCGACGGTGTGGAACATCGTGAGGCTGCACGGGCTCATTTGTCGGGCCTAAACGATATATTGGCGGCGCAACCCTATTTGGGCGGCAGTGCGCCTGCGTTTACCGACATCGCCTTGTTTCCCTTCGTTCGCCAGTTTGCCGCAACCGACCAAATATGGTTCGATGCATTGCCATTGCCTGCGCTTCAGGCGTGGCTGAACGGACTGCTTGCGTCAGACCTGTTTGGCCAGATCATGACCCGCTACCCCAAATGGACAGCGGGCGAGGAAGCTACTGTCTTTCCATAACCGCTATGAGAGCCGATAAGCGCCCTTCGACAGGCTCAGGGCTACGGTGAGGCTTCGGTTATTTCATCAACACAAGTTCTTCGGACATGCTTGGGTGCAGCGCGACAGTATCGTCGAAATCCTGCTTCGTAAGCCCTGCTTTGACCGCAATGGCCGCCGCTTGAAGGATCTCGCCGCTGTCCGGCCCAATTAGATGCAATCCGACCACACGCTCGTTTGCGCCTGCGACGACCATTTTATACAAGGCGCGTTCGTTGCGGTCGGCCAGCACATTCTTCATCGCGCGGAAATCGCTTTTGTAAATTTTTACGTCAGAATGCGCCGCGCGGGCTTCGGCCTCGGTCATCCCGACGCTGGCGATTGGCGGATTGCTAAACACCGCAGTTGGTATGCAGTCATAATTCACCGTGCGCGGATTGTTGCCAAAGACGCTGTCAGCAAAAGCATGGCCTTCGCGGATCGCAATTGGGGTAAGCTGAACGCGGTTGGTAACATCGCCCACCGCATAAATGCTGGGCACGTTGGTCCGATTGTCGTCGCCAACCTGTACCGAACCGTCCTTACCAAGCGCGACGCCAACCTCTTCAAGGCCAAGGCCTTTGCTGTGCGGCGTCCGACCAATGGCCCAAAGGAGCAGATCGGTTTCAATCGTCTCGCCTTGGTTGGTCTTGATCACCAAACTGCCATCATCCTGCTTGGTGATGGATTTGAAGCTACAGTTGAAGCGAATATCGATGCCTTTATGGTCGCTAATGTTCACAAGGCGGTCGACAATTTCGTCATCATAACTGCGTAAAATACGGTCGCCATGGGTCACAAGGCTGACTTTGACGCCAAGTTCGTTGAAGATACCGGCAAATTCGTTGGCGATGTAGCCGCCGCCTGCGATCACCGCCCGCTTCGGCAGTTCGGGTAAGCTGAACACTTCATTTGACGTGATACCATGCCCAGCCCCGGCTATTTCCGGAACCGATGGCCAAGCGCCCGTGGCAATGAGGATATAGGCCGCCGAAATTTCGCGCCCGCTTGCCAAGCGCACGCTGTTCGGCCCCGTCACGACCGCGCGTTCGCGAAACACCTCAACCTTGTTGTTGCCAAGCGTCTGTCCGTAAAGACCCTCAAGGCGGTTCACTTCCGCTGCGACATTGTCGCGCAAGATGTTCCAGTCAAACGTCGCGCCAGTCGTGTTCCATCCAAAACGCTGCGCGTCATGCAGGTCTTCCGCGAAATGCGATCCGTATACGAGCATCTTTTTGGGAACACATCCGCGGATAACGCATGTGCCACCAACGCGATGTTCCTCGGCAACGGCAACGCGCGCGCCGTGTGACGCGGCTATCCGCGATGCGCGAACCCCGCCCGATCCAGCGCCAATGACAAACAGATCATATTCAAATTCAGCCATGCGATTTTTCCTTATGTCATGGCCATATGGTTGCGCCGCAACGCATTTGCCAATGGCATTTTTTATTCTGCCTTATCGAACAAACATCTGAGGTCAGTTGTCGCCCAGTGCCGCCGCAATCAATGCCGTCGTGGATGGGTCAAAGCCCGTGGCGCCATTTTCGCCGATGCTTTTTGCGATCTGCTTGCCCAGTTCAACGCCGAATTGGTCAAACGGGTTTATGCCCAGCAACACGGCGTTCACAAAAGTCCGGTGTTCGTAAAATGCAATCAATGCGCCCAATGCAGATGGCGTCACATCGTCCATCAATATCGTGGTTGAAGGCCGGTTGCCCGCATAGTTGCGTGCCAAATCATCTGACTTCTGCCCCGCCATCAACGCCGCACCTTGCGCAAAACAGTTCACCAGCAGTGTTTCATGATGCGCGGTATCAAAGTCATGTCCGGGCGTTTTGCTGGCAATGAATTCGACTGGAATAAGATGCGTTCCCTGATGCAACAGCTGGAAGACCGCATGTTGCGCGTCGGTACCAACCCCGCCCCATGTGACTGGCGCGCTGTTACGGCCGAGCGGCGCGCCTTCGGCTGTCACCGATTTGCCGTTCGATTCCATTTCCAACTGCTGAAGATAATCGGGCAGCAATCGCAGCCGTTCGTCATAGGCAAAAACCGCGCGGGTCTGGCAGTCCTTGATCTGGGCATAATATAGGTCGCAGAACGCAGCCAATGTCGGCGCATTTTCCAACAGTGGCGCATTGCGGAAATGCCGGTCCATCGCCGCTGCACCTTCAAGCAGTTCTTGATACACGGCCCAGCCAAGCCCGAGCGCAACGGGAAAACCAATCGAGCACCACAGCGAATAACGCCCGCCAACCGATTCATTGAACGGCAATATCCGGCTTTCATCGACGCCCCATTCAAGCGCTTTGTCCGGATAGGCCGTAAGCGCCACGAACTGGGCATAAGGATCGGCTACACCGCTGTCGCGCATCCACTCCATCGCGCTGGTTGCGTTCAGCAAGGTTTCCGTCGTGGTAAATGTCTTAGATGCGACCGCGACGATGGTCTTATGCGGGTCCATGCCTTTCACCGCCTCCGTCAGCGCAGCGCCATCGATATTTGACACGACCTTAACATCGTACCGTGCACCATCGCGGCCCAACGCATCGACCAGCAATTTGGGCCCAAGCGCGGATCCGCCAATACCGATGTGCAAAATATGTTTAATGTCGCCCATAAATCCGGCGTCGATCGCTTCGACAAGGCCGCGCATCCGTTCTTGAAGCGCACGCGCATGGGCGACTGCCTGCACATCGCCATTACCGCGCTCCGCCGCATGCTCGGCAGCACGGCCTTCGGTTATATTGATCGCAGCGCCCGAAAATAATGCCGATTTTTCGTCGCCCAAATGCATGTCTTCGGCACGTTTCGCGAATTGGGACAGCATGGCGTCGTCAAGATGGGTTTTCGACAGGTCAAAGCGCAATCCCGACTGCTCTATGGTCATTTTGGCAACGCGGTCGGGGTCTGACGCAAACAGATCAACCAGTGTTTTTTCTTGCTGTTTTTCAAGTCCAGCCCAGCTGTGATCCGTCATCATATACCCTTTATCAATCGCGCGAATGTCGCCTGTGAATCTCGACGCTGGCAAATAGCGCGTCTACGCGATAAAAGGCCAGTCAATCCGTCATAAGACGACATTAATTTGCGAGATTATGTGACTTCACCCACCGACAAGACGGACGATGCGAACGTGACCGCACATCCGCAACCAGCAGCGCCCCCTTCCGAATGGCGCGAATTTGGCGGCTTCCTTTTGAAGTTGGCGGTATTCGTGTTCATTCTGCGCAGCTTCATCGTGTCGCCGTTCAATATTCCTTCGGAATCGATGCAGCCCCGCTTGCTCATCGGTGATTATCTGTTGGTTGCAAAATGGCCTTACGGCTATTCCAAATATAGCCTGCCCTTCTCCTTGCCCCTCATACCCGGGCGGATATTCGCCAGCGAACCAAAGCGCGGCGATGTTGTGGTGTTCAAGGCACCCATGTCGAACGGCACCGATTATATTAAGCGCGTGATCGGCCTTCCCGGTGACGTCATCCAAATGCGCGATGGCATTTTGGAGATTAACGGCGTGGCAGTCAAAAAAGAACGCATTGCCGATCTTGTCATTCCGGTAACGCAAAATATGCGCGACACCGCTGAAATGGACCGCAACCCCTTCCCATGCTGGCGCCCCGATATGGAAGAAGCCAGCCCCGATGGTGGCACGCAATGCCGGTACCCGCGTTTTCGTGAGACATTGCCCGAGGGCAAGAGCTACGAAATCCTCGACCTCGCCAACGGATTGGAAGGCGACAACACCGAAGCATTTGTTGTTGGCGAAAAGGACCTGTTCCTGATGGGTGACAACCGCGACCGCAGCGCCGACAGCCGCTGGACACCCATTGATAAGCCCGGCGCCATCGGCATCGTGCCACAGGAAAATCTCGTCGGGCGCGCTCTGGTGTCGGTATTTTCGACCGATGGATCGTCACATTGGCTGCTACCATGGACTTGGTTTACCGCGGCACGCCCTGACCGCATTGGACAAGGGTTTTGACCAACAGCGATAAAGACAACTGGCTGAAGGCATTAATGCCCAAGCCGCCGTCGGATTTGGCCTTATATCACCGCGCGCTGACGCATGGCAGCACCGGGCAAGCGGACTATCAACGGCTTGAGTTTCTGGGTGACCGGATATTGGGTCTGGTCATCGCAGATATGCTATACCACCGATATGCCGAGGAAGCCGAGGGTCGCTTGTCGCACCGGCTGAACGCCTTGGTATCGGGCCTGACATGTGCGGATATCGCCCGTCAACATGGGGTTCCGGATCATTTGCGGCTTGGCAAACAAGCGCGCGACGATGGCGCGCAGCAAAGTGACAATGTACTTGGTGACGTCATGGAGGCGCTGATCGGTGCTCTTTATTTGGACCACGGCATCGACGCTGCGCGCGCGCTTATCGAACGCCTCTGGGGCCCGTTGATTGAAACTGCCAATGGTGCGCCAAAGCATCCCAAATCCGCGCTTCAGGAATGGTGTGCCGCACATGGCCGCAAGGTTCCCGAATATGTAATAACGAAAAAAGAAGGCCCTCCCCACGCTATGACATTTGAAATTACCGTCACTGTAAAAGGTTTTGACCCAGTCACCGCGACAGCGCACAGCAAACAGGCTGCTGAAACGGCCGCCGCGCTCGCATTTTTGGACATCCACGCATGACCAAAAAATGCGGTCACGTCGCCATCATTGGCGCACCAAATGCGGGTAAATCAACGCTGGTCAATGCGTTGGTCGGTCAAAAGGTCGCGATTGTCAGCCCAAAGGCGCAAACGACGCGCACGCGGATGCTGGGCGTCGCGCTTGCCGGCGAAACGCAGATCATATTGGTCGACACGCCAGGTATATTTGCGGCGCAACGCCGCTTTGACCGCGCCATGGTTGCTGCGGCATGGGACGGTGCGGGCGATGCGGACATGATTGCATTGATCGTTGATGGCCGTGCCGGTGCAGGCCCGAAGGTCGAAAAGATATTGGAGGGGCTCAAGGACCGACCTGAACGCAAGTGGTTGGTGCTGAACAAGGTCGATATCGCCGCCAAGGAAAAGCTGCTGTCGCTCACGACGAAATTGACCGAAAAATGCGATTTCGAACAAATTTATTATATCAGCGCGGCGACGGGTGATGGCCTTGACGAATTTAAACAGGCGCTGGCCGATGCCATGCCCGAGGGCGAATGGCATTTCCCTGAAGATCAGGTTTCCGACGCCACAGACCGTTTAATCGCGTCTGAAATCACGCGAGAGCAGCTCTATCTCCAACTCCATGAAGAGCTGCCTTATGCCAGCGCCGTGGAGACCGAGAAATATAGCGAACGCGAAGATGGTTCGTTGGAAATCCACCAGCAGATCCTTGTCGCCAGACCAACCCAGCGCGCGATTGTGCTTGGCAAAGGCGGCGCACGGATCAAGGCGATTGGCGAAGCGGCCCGCATGGAGTTGGCCAAATTGATGGGCGTGAAGGTCCACCTATATTTGCATGTGAAGGTGCACGCAAAATGGGACGAGGATCGCACTTTATACCGCGATATCGGGCTCGAATGGGTCGAGTAACCGCAGACAAACAAAACTGAGAGATGTCATCCCCGCCGCAGCAGGGATGACATGTTTCTCTGCGGCTTACTTCGCTGCTTTTGCCTTGGGCTTGGCCGCCGCCTTTTTCTTAGGTGCAGCCTTTTTCCTCGGAGCCGCTTTTTTCTTAGTCTTCGATGGCATGGCCGCGCGTGCGTCGATCAATTGCGCCGCTTCCTCCAAGGTGAGTTCGTCGGGGGCAATCGACTTAGGTAAAGTCGCGTTGGTCGTGCCGTCGGTCACATAAGGCCCAAAGCGACCTTCCATCAGCTTGAGCTCAGCCTCTGTACGTGGATGCTTTCCAAGCTCCTTCAACGGAGCACGTGCCGCACCGCGCCCACGACCCGGATTGGCAGCCGCTTCGGCCAGCTTTGCAACCGCACTGTTCATGCCCGTTTCGAACACTTCGGTCGTCGACTGCAGCCGTGCATATTTCCCATTATGCGCCAGATATGGCCCATAACGCCCAATGCTTGCGGTTATCGGCTCACCGCTCTCGGGGTGGGTTCCGACTGTGCGCGGCAAGGACAGCAGCTTTACCGCCCATTCAAGGCCGATATCCTCTGCAGGAATATCTTTCGGTATGGATGCACGCTTGGCCTCTTTGCCTTCGCCCATTTCGAAATAGGGGCCAAAACGACCCGATTTGCGGCTAACCTCCAACTGTGTCTCTGGATGTTGGCCAAGCACTTCAGGCCCCGTATCTTCGCCATTCTCGCCACCTGGCTGCGCAAATTTCCGCGTGTATTTGCAATCCGGATAATTGGAACACGCAACAAAAGCGCCAAATTTGCCGCCACGAAGCGCAAGCCTGCCCTCACTGCATTTCGGGCATAGGCGCGGGTCCGTGCCGTCTTCACGCTCCGGAAACAGATAAGGCGACAGGAAGATATCAAGCTCAGCGGTTACTTCAGAAGGCTTTTGCTCCATGACTTCAGCCGTCTTCGGCTTGAAATCGCGCCAAAAGGATTCAAGAAACGCCTGCCAGTTTGCACGGCCGCCGCTGATTTCATCAAGCTGATCTTCCAGCCCTGCGGTATAATCATAGGCTACATAACGTTCAAAAAACCGTTCAAGAAATGCTGTGAGCAATCGGCCGGATTCCTCTGCAAAGAAACGATTTTTTTCGACACGGACATATGCCCGGTCTTTCAGAACCTGAATGGTCGACGCATATGTCGATGGACGACCAATACCCAGTTCCTCCAGCCTTTTGACGAGCGTCGCTTCGGAAAAACGGGGTGGTGGCTGTGTAAAGTGCTGCGTCTTCTCAACAGCATGCTTTGCGGGCGCATCGCCGACGGACATCGCTGGCAAAATTGCGCCATCTTCGCTCTCGCTATCATCGAGGCCTTCTTCGTACACGGCCAAGAAGCCGGGGAATTTCATCACCTGCCCCGTGGCGCGCAAGCCTGTTTGTCCGGTACCGTCGACCAGATCAACGGTGGTCCGCTCCATACGTGCAGACGCCATTTGACTGGCCATCGCGCGTTTGTAGATCAGGTCGTACAAACGGCCATGATCGCCGGAACCAGCTTTATCCTTAGAGAAATCGGTTGGCCGAATGGCTTCATGGGCCTCTTGCGCGTTTTTGGCTTTGGTCTGGTAGACCCGCGGTTTGTCGGGCAGATAGCCACTGTCAAAGCGGTCAGAGATCGTTTTACGCGCGGCCGAAATGGCGCTGTGGTCCATTTGGACGCCATCCGTACGCATATAAGTGATCGCACCATCTTCATACAGCCCCTGCGCGATCCGCATGGTGTGGCTCGCCGAAAAACCAAGCTTGCGCGCGGCTTCCTGCTGCAAAGTAGATGTCGTAAATGGTGGTTGTGGGTTCCGCGTGACCGGCTTTGTTTCGACAGAATCGACGGTGAACTTACCCGCCTCAACCGCGGCGCGTGCTTGCTCTGCCTCGGCCTCGGTTTTCAAATCCATTTTGTCGAGTTTTTTGCCAAGATATTGGGTCAGGCGGGCATCGAACTTCTGCCCCTTATGTTCCATCGCCGCCTTCACTGACCAATATTCTTGCGCACGAAACGCCTCGATCTCGCGTTCACGCTCAACGATCAAGCGCAGCGCAACCGACTGAACACGGCCTGCGGACTTTGCGCCCGGCAGTTTGCGCCAAAGGACGGGCGACAGCGTAAAGCCCACAAGATAATCCAGAGCACGGCGCGCCCGATATGCATCAATCAGGTCAATATCCAACGCCCGCGGATGCTTCATGGCGTCCGTGACAGCCTGTTTCGTAATCGCGTTGAACGTCACCCGGCCGACATTTGCGGGCAGCGCCTTTTTCTTGGCGAGCACTTCTTGCACATGCCAGCTAATCGCTTCACCTTCACGGTCAGGGTCGGTTGCGAGGATCAAGCCGTCGGCCTTTTTCGCTTCGTCGGTTATCGCCTTCAGCTGCTTCGCTTTGTCGGCATAATTATCCCACAGCATTTCAAAGCCATTTTCAGGATCAACCGAACCATCCTTGGGCGGCAAATCGCGGATATGTCCGTAGGACGCCAGAACCTTGAAGCCGGGGCCCAAATATTTCTCGATTGTCTTGGCTTTTGCAGGTGATTCAACGATGACTAATTGCATGATAATATGGGCTTTTCTAAAATCTCTCGCGTACGCGTACAGGCTGATGGGGTTGGAGGGGTGTCGTCAAGACGAAAATTTCATGCGGCGATACGAACTTTTCCGCCTGCCCCGCGCTCCAGTTTTCCGGCCAGTTCCATTTCGAGCAGAACCATCTGCACATTGGCTTGACTGCTGCCCGATTGGCGGACCAATTCATCCACCGAAACATAGGTCATGCCCATCAGGTCGATGACGGCTTGCCGCTCGTCATTGGTGTCGTCGCCGATGGTTGCCGGCTCAGGCGCAACATATCGCGCCGGCGCCGCGTGCATGCGGTGATCCAATGGCCGGACAAGTTCGGCGATTTCTTCGGCATTCTGCACAAGCGTTGCGCCTTCGCGGATCAGCTGGTTACAGCCCCGTGATCTTGGATCAAGCGGCGATCCCGGAATGGCCATAACTTCACGTCCCGCCTCTGCCGCAAGCCGCGCGGTGATGAGCGATCCGGATTTTGGTGCAGCCTCAACCACAACCGTGCCCGCCGATATCCCTGCAATGATCCGGTTGCGATATGGGAAATGCCGCGCGCGTGGTTCAGTCCCGGGCGGTTGTTCGGCGATGAGCAAGCCGCGTTCGGCGATTGCTTCCTGAAGCGACTTGTTCTCCGGCGGATAAACGACATCGATACCACCTGCGATCACTGCAATCGTTCCGCTTTCGATTGAACCTGCATGCGCGGCGGTATCAATCCCGCGCGCCAGTCCCGAGACGACCGGGAATTCCATTTGGCCAAGATCATAGGCCATTTGCCGTGCGAACTGGCATGCGCCAGCCGACGCATTGCGCGCACCGACGATCGAAATGGCGATGCGGTTGAGTAGGCCCAAATCACCCTTCACACTCAAGACGGGCGGCGCATTGTCCAAGTGCGAGAGCAAAGATGGATATTCGGGATCGCCAATGAAAATATGACGCCCGCCAAATTTCGCAACGAATTGCAATTCGCGGGCGATGCTTGCTTCGTCGGCAAGAAGCGACGGACCGCCCCCGCCGCGACGAACAAGGTCGGGTAAAGCCTCCAGCGCAGCCTTTGCACTGCCAAAGCGGCCCATGAGCTGGCGATAACTGACAGGACCAATATTGGGTGATCTAATGAGCCGAAGCTGATCAAATTGTTCCTGGCTGCCCCCCATTGCCGCGGTCAGCTTTTGCTTTTGCCGATACGCGGTTCGGTGCCGTCCAACAGGTTTTCGATATTGGTCCGATGTTTCCAAAACACGATCAACGTGCATGCGACCAACAGCGCCACCAAATCATATCGACCGAAATAAGCCGCGGCGATAGGCGCGCACAAAGCCGCCAGCAGTCCGGCGAGTGAAGAAATCCTGAAAATCAGAAGCGCACCAATCCACGCGATGGCATAGACAACGCCGCCTTGCCAAAACAGGCCGAACATGATGCCGGCATAGGTCGCGACCCCCTTACCGCCTTTGAAGCCCAGCCACATAGGATACAAATGGCCAAAGAAAGCGCCTGCTGCGGCAAATACTGCGCCGCCGGGCAGATAATGCGTGGCGATAAAGACTGCGAAGAAACCTTTTAGCAGGTCCAGCAACAAAGTGAGTGCGGCAAGCCCTTTGCGTCCGGTCCGCAACACATTGGTCGCGCCGATATTGCCTGATCCGATGTTCCGGATATCGCCGCCGCCCGATGCCTTAGTCAGCAACAGCCCGAAGGGGATGGAACCGAGCATATAGCCGAGCAGAAGACCCGCAATCATGTTGATCCAAATATCATCCATTGGTCGAATCCTCTAAATATCTGTATGACGTAACTGTTTTGTTCCGCCTGCTCAAGGCCACCGACTTGTCAGCCAGCGTGGCGCATTACCCACCTGACGGGTAACCAGCTTTGGCCTAACACCAACACAGAAGGTATAACTGTCCTGCCCTATCGCGCTTTGGTTTGTCGCAAATCAAATCACTCTAAGCGAAAATATCGCATAGAAGCGCCCATTATGCCGCTTGTTGCAAGTCGTTCGCGCTGGATTTTTCCATTTCCGGGGACTAATGGGCGTCGATGTGCCGCAGCAGCGGCTTAAACCCGGGGTTAGTATCCGTGAACTACGATGCTGTTTTCGAAAAAGCGATTGACCGTCTTCATGCCGAGGGCCGTTACCGCGTGTTTATCGATATTTTGCGGAACAAGGGTAATTATCCCAACGCGCGCTGCTTCGCCGGGCATAACGGCCCGAAGGACATCACCGTGTGGTGTTCAAATGACTATCTCTGCATGGGGCAGCACCCCAAGGTTATCACCGCCATGGAAGATGCGCTGCATGACGTAGGCGCTGGCTCTGGCGGGACGCGCAACATTGGCGGCAACACACATTATCATGTCGAACTGGAGCATGAACTTGCCGATTTGCACGGCAAGGATGGCGCATTGCTGTTCACGTCGGGTTATGTTTCCAACGATGCGACGCTGTCGACCTTGGCCAAGGTTTTGCCCGGATGCATCATCTATTCGGATGAATTAAACCACGCATCCATGATTGCCGGTATTCGCAATGCGGGCTGTGAAAAGCGCGTTTGGCGGCACAATGATCTGGCGCATTTGGAAGAACTGCTTGCAGCAGATGATCCTGAGGCGCCGAAGCTGATTGCTTTTGAAAGCGTGTACTCGATGGACGGCGACGTTGCGCCAATCGCGGCCGTTTGCGATTTGGCCGACAAGTATAATGCGCTCACTTATTGCGACGAAGTGCACGCCGTCGGCATGTATGGCGCGCGTGGTGGCGGCATTAGCGAACGGGACGAAGTCGCCGACCGCGTAACGATCATTGAAGGCACGCTGGGCAAGGCATTTGGCGTGATGGGCGGGTACATTGCCGCTGATCAAAAGATCATTGACGTCATTCGGTCTTACGCGCCCGGATTTATTTTTACGACATCGCTCTCGCCTGTGCTTGTGGCTGGCGTATTGGCATCGGTTCGTCACTTGAAGGCATCAAGCGAGGAGCGTACCGCACAGCACGCAAATGCCGCAATGTTGAAGACGTTATTTGCGGATGCCGGATTGCCTGTGATGGTCAGCAATACCCATATCGTGCCATTGATGGTCGGTGATCCGGTGAAGGCCAAGAAGGTCAGCGACATATTGCTCGCGGAATATGGCGTATATGTTCAACCGATCAACTACCCCACTGTGCCACGCGGCACGGAGCGGTTGCGTTTCACGCCGGGTCCTCAACATACCGAGGCTATGATGCGCGATTTAACGAGCGCATTGATTGAGATTTGGGGCCGGGTGGATATCCGCGCGGCTCAGGCTGCTTGAGCCAAAAGCTGCACAAAGATTTCCCGATCTACATTGCCGCCCGATAACGTAACCGCGGTTACCGGCTTTAATTCTATCTTCCCTGCAAGCACGGCCGCGAGCGCAACTGCGCCGCCGGGTTCCACCACGAGGTGGAGTTTCTCAAACACCAACCGCATCGCTGCGGCGACTTCAGCGGTGGTTACCGACACGCCCTGCGATACGCGGTTGCGTAGGACGTCAAAGTTTATTGGATAGGTCTGCGGTGTCTGTAACGCATCGCAATAAGTTGGGTGCAAAAGGTCTTTAACAGGCAAAATCTCGCCTGCTTCAAGCGAACGGATGATATCGTCCCAGCCTTCAGGCTCGACGATTGCGATGTCCGCGTCGGGACAGGCGAGCGCAAGGCCCGCGGCAAGACCACCGCCACCGCAGCAGGAAACAATTAAATCTGGCCCTTTCATGCCAAGACTTTGCAGCTGTTTGGCAATCTCAATACCGGCGGTGCCCTGCCCTTCGATCACCCACGGATCACCAAAGGCATGCACGAGGGTCGCGTTGCTTTGTGCAATCAACGCGGCGGCCACTGCCTCACGCGATTCCGTTGCGCGGTCATATAACACCACTTGCGCTCCAAGCGCCTTTGTCGCCTCAAGCTTCATACGCGGCGCATTGGAAGGCATGACGATGGTTGCATCTATGCCAAGCTTCTTTGCCGCCCAAGCGACGCCCTGCGCATGGTTGCCGCTGGATACGCCAACGACACCGCGCGCACGCTCGTCTTCGTTCAAATCGGAGAGCCGATGCCATGCACCGCGAATCTTGAAAGCGCCGATGGGCTGCAGCATTTCGGCCTTGCACCAAATCGTTGCGCCATCCACCTCAAGCGGCAGCAAGGGCGTTTTTGGCAGAATAGCGGCTATCTTGGCCATCGCCCGCTGCACCCCTTCGTGCGTGGGCGTCGTGATGGCTACAGCCAATTCTTGTTCTGTCATAAAAGGCCCCTATATGCGTGCGCTTAACGAATCTCTGATAAGAGGAAATGGCATATGAGCAAGGTATTGGTAATTGGCGCTGGTGGCGTTGGATCGGTTGCGGTCCACAAAATGGCCATGAACCAGGATATCTTCAGCCATATCAGCCTTGCAAGCCGCACAAAGTCGAAATGCGATGCGATTGCAGCTTCAGTAAAGGAGCGCACAGGGGTCGTGATCGACACTTATGGCCTTGATGCAGATGATGTTGCTGCGACAACCGCATTGCTGAACCAGATTAAGCCAAGCCTCGTCGTCAACCTTGCGCTTCCTTACCAAGACCTCAACATCATGGACGCCTGCCTTGCTGCGGGCGTGCATTATATGGACACAGCGAACTATGAGCCGCTGGATGTCGCCAAGTTCGAATATCACTGGCAGTGGGCCTATCAGGATCGTTTCAAGGATGCTGGCCTCGCCGCTTTGTTGGGTTCAGGCTTCGACCCCGGCGTGACATCGGTATTCACGACCTATTTGAAAAAGCATTACTTCGACCGCATCGACACGCTCGACATTCTCGATTGCAATGGCGGCGACCATGGTCAGGCCTTTGCCACCAACTTCAATCCGGAAATCAACATCCGTGAAGTCACCGCCGTCGCGCGCCATTGGGAAAATGGCGACTGGGTCGAAACCCCCGCAATGTCGGTGAAGCAAAGCTTTGACTTTGAAGCGGTTGGTCCAAAGAACATGTATCTGATGTACCATGAGGAAATCGAAAGCCTCAAAACCCATCTGCCGGAAATAAAGCGTATCCGTTTCTGGATGACCTTTGGTGACGCTTACATCACCCACCTGAATGTCCTTCAGGCGGTTGGCATGACCCGGATTGATCCTGTCATGTATGAAGGCAAGGAAATCATTCCGCTTCAGTTCCTAAAAGCCGTTCTGCCCGAGCCCGCCTCGCTTGGTCCAACGACCAAGGGCAAGACCAACATTGGCTGTATCGCCACCGGCCTTGGCAAAGATGGCAAGGAAAAGACGCTCTACATCTACAACATCTGCGACCATGAAGATGCCTATGCCGAAACCGGCAATCAGGCGGTCAGCTATACCACTGGCGTGCCCGCGATGATCGGTGCCGCCATGCTGCTCACGGGCAAATGGTCGGGTGCAGGCGTTTGGAACATGGAACAGTTCGATCCCGATCCCTTCATGGACATGCTCAACGCGCATGGTCTGCCTTGGCAGGTGAAGGAACTGGACGGACCTTTGACGTTCTAATGGAAACCAAAGCCGGCGATCCTGGCGCATTTGCGCATTTCGACCTGTATCGCGTCCCCTCGCCCGCATTTGTCGTGGATGAAGCGGCGCTGCGGCGGAACCTTGCTATTCTGGCGGATGTAAAGGCACGGTCGGGCGCGAAAATCCTGTGCGCGATGAAGGCGTTTTCCATGTGGAAAGTGGCGCCTATCATCGGCGAATATCTCGATGGCGTGTGCAGTTCAGGCCTGTGGGAATCGCGCCTTGCCCGCGATTATTACAAAGGCGAGATCGCAACTTATTGCGCTGGCTATAAAGAAGCCGACATGGCCGAAATCGTAGAGATTTCTGATCATGTCATTTTCAATAGCCCCAGCCAGCATACACGTTTTGCGGCATTCCTGAATGACAGCGTCGATGTCGGGCTTCGGCTCAACCCCGAACATGCCGAAGGCGAAGTTGCGAAATATGATCCCTGCTCGCCGGGTTCTCGCCTTGGTTTCCCTGTAAGCCAGCTAAAGCATGAACATTTGGAGGGCGTGTCCGGTCTGCATTTCCACACCTTGTGCGAGCAGGACTTTGAACCGCTCAAGCGCACATGGGAGGCGCTGAAGCCACAGATCGCGCCCTATTTTGGTCAATTGCGTTGGTTGAACTTTGGCGGCGGACATCACATTACGCGCTCGGATTATCAGCGCGACGATCTTGTTGCATTCATTCAGGAGGTTCGCGCTGAAACCGGCCTCGACGTCTATCTTGAACCCGGCGAAGCGATTGCGCTTGATACCGGTATATTGATTGGCGAACTGCTTGATGTGTTCGAAAATGGTTTGCCCGTCGGCATCACCGACATCAGCGCGACCTGTCACATGCCCGACGTCATTGAGGCACCTTATCGTCCTGCGATGCTTGGCGAGCTTCAGGACGGCCCTGCGGTGCGTCTGGGTGGCCCCAGCTGCTTGGCTGGCGATATCATCGGTGATTACCGCCTTCCCGTCGCAGCAGAGGCTGGCGCGCGCTTCGCGTTTCTCGATCAGGCGCATTATTCGATGGTGAAGACGAACACCTTCAACGGCGTTCCGCTTCCGTCCATCTGGCTTTGGAACAGCGACACAGACGCGTTGGAATGTGTTCGCGCATTCGACTGGACCGAGTTTAGGGACCGGCTCAGCTAAAAACGCAACGAATCACTTTACATAGCCCCCTGCTTTTCATAAGGGACGCGTCCGCTGCCCCAGGGGGACTTCCAATAACCGCAAGGCAGCCTTGTTGTTTCACTTTATTTTTTTGGGGGTCCCTTGAGTTGCACGAGTATCTTGACGCTCTAGCTGTAGTCCGCGCCCAGCGCCCCGACGAACCTATCACGCTCCTTCGCCCGCATGCCGCTTCGCGCGCCGCCCGTTTCTTCGTTGAGAAGTTTCAGGGTAAGTCGCTGTACGCGGTAAAGGCCAATCCTTCGCCTGCATTGCTTGAGACTTTGTGGGACGCGGGCATCACCCATTATGACGTCGCGTCGCTTGGCGAAGTGCGTTTGGTGAGCAAGTTCCTGCCCGATGCAAAGCTGTGCTTCATGCATCCTGTGAAAAGCGAACGCGCGATTGCGCAAGCATATCACAACCATGGTGTGCGGACATTCAGCCTCGACAGCCATGAGGAATTGGAAAAGATCGTGCGTGCCACCGATGGCGCGACCGATCTCGAGCTATGCGTGCGTATTCGCGTGTCATCCGAGCATGCGAAGCTCAGCCTTGCTTCAAAATTTGGCGCAGACCCGTCGGAAGTAGCAGATCTGCTCGTCGCGACCCGTCAGGTCGCTGACAGCTTGGGCATCTGCTTCCACGTTGGAAGTCAGGCCATGACACCCGCTGCTTATGCCGAGGCAATGGAGCATGTGCGTGCCGCCATCGTTGAAGCATCAGTCACGGTTGATATTGTCGACGTCGGCGGTGGTTTCCCATCGGTCTATCCCGGCATGGAACCACCCGCGTTGGAAGGCTATTTCGAAGTTATCCACAATTGCTTCGAAGATCTTCCGATCAGCTACTCCGCCGAATTATGGTGTGAGCCGGGCCGTGCATTGTGCGCTGAATATGCGTCGTTGCTGGTGAAGGTCGAAAAACGCCGTGGGCAAGAGCTGTTCATCAACGACGGCGCTTATGGATCATTGTTTGATGCAGCGCACATCGGCTGGCGCTTCCCTGTGGCGCTTCAGCGGTCGGACACATCAATTGGTACCCAGATGGCTGAATTCAGCTTCTACGGGCCTACCTGCGACGATATGGACCATATGGCGGGGCCATTCATCCTTCCCGATGACGTGCAAGCCGGTGACTATATCGAAGTCGGCATGCTGGGCGCATATGGCTGCGCGATGCGGACCGAATTCAACGGCTTTGGCGAGACCGACACGGTTCCGGTCGAAGATGAACCCATGGCAAGCATTTATGCCGAGTTACCCGCCAATGACGCGAGCAATGTTGTGAAGATCGGCAAACGGTCCGCGCAATAAGTTGCAATTGACAATTATTGTTACGTGAAGCACCCTTCCAATTATAATAATTGGGAGGGTTTTCATTATGGATACGTCGATTTTAGCACCAGCCGCGGCTTTGGTTGTGTGGTCAATCATCATGCTTTTCTGGATGGCTGGAACGCGCCTTCCCGCAATGTCGAAGATCGGCATGGACCTTAGCAAGGCCGCACCGGGCGGACGTGGTCAGGATATCGATCCACATGTATCGCCATCGGTTGCCTGGAAATCGCACAATTACACGCATTTGATGGAACAACCGACCATCTTTTATGCAACGATCATGATCCTTGCAATATCCGGTGGAGCCACATCGCTGTCGGTGTCGCTGGCATGGGGCTATACCGTGTTGCGCGTCATCCACAGCATTTGGCAGGCAACGGTCAACACTGTGGCAATACGCTTCGTATTTTTCCTGCTGTCGAGCCTGTGCCTGACGATACTGGCAGTGCAAGCGCTGCTGGCTACGATCTGAAGACGTTTGAAATTATTTTAAGGGGAGAGTTGATATGAATAGTGCAATATTAGGACCAGTCGTCGCGCTTGCGGCATGGACCATGATTATCTGGATATGGATGTATGCCACGCGCATACCCGCCATGAACCGCGCAGGGATTGACGGGTCGAAGATTGTTGGTTCTTCCGCCGGCGCGTTGCGCGATGCGCTGGCTGCCAAAGGCGAAGAAAAAGCATCATGGGTTGCAGACAATTACAACCACTTACACGAAGCACCTACGGTGTTTTATGCAGTATGTTTGACGCTTGCCATGGTTGGTCAGGGCGACAATCTGAATGCAACGATCGCTTGGGTATATGTGGGCCTTCGTATCGCACATAGCTTGGTACAAATTTTGTCGAACCGCGTTCTCATTCGGTTTGGACTGTTTGCATTGTCGTCATTGGCACTCATGATGCTCGTCGCACATGCCGTAATGGCGGTGCTTTTGCACTAACGGCTGAAATGCCCAACCAGCTCGATATGGGTTGACCAGCGGAATTGTCCAACAGGCCAAATCCGCTGCAACCTGTATCCAGCGGCCACCAACGTTTTTGCATCCCGCGCAAAGCTCGCGGGATTACAGCTGACATAGGCAATCGACGGAACCGTGGAAGCCGCAAGGTTTGCGACCTGCTCCTTTGCCCCAGCGCGCGGCGGATCAAGCACAACGGTCTGGAACCGGTTCAGTTCCTCAGGTGACAACGGCCGGCGGAAAAGGTCACGATGCTCCGCAAATATAGTGCGGCCCGAACGGCCCGCAGCAGCCTTGAGCGCCAGGCTGGCCTGAAGATCGGCCTCGCCTGCGTAAATCTTACGCCCAGCGCCCATCGACAGCGCAAATGTCCCGGAACCCGCAAACAAATCCGCGACAATACTATCTTCGCCGATAATGTCATTTACGGCCTGTACCAGAGCCGCCTCGCCATCCACGGTCGCCTGCAAGAAACCATAAGGCTGGTAACCCACGGCAACACCGCCAAGGGTGACTGTAACAGGCTCTGGCTCATAAAATGGAACGGGTCCGTAGCCTTCATCCAGCGACAAGCGCGCAAGGCCATAGGTTTTCGCAAATTCAGACAAGGTCTCATGCGTATCGAGATCATTGGCGATCCAGTTTTCGATCAATACGTCAACGCCTTGATCGACCAGCGCCAATTTGATCTGAACCTGACGCGCGCGGTTAAGCCGTGGCTCCAGCAGGCTGCGCAGTGGCTTAAGCAATGCGAACAGCTCCGGCACCGCGACATCACATTGCCTTAAGTCAATGATACGGTGGCTTTTTTCGGTGCTGAAGCCCAGTTGGAACTGTTTCCCTGCCCATGCCGAACGCACCGCAATGCGCCGGCGCGTGGCGGGTGGAGACAGATGGACGGGCATCACTTCGCCGATGTCTACCTGCTGCGTCGCCAGCGCATGCGTGACGCGCTCTGCAACAAACAAGCGCAGGCTGTCCTCGTCGAGATGCTGCAATTGGCATCCGCCGCATAATGGAAAGTGCTGGCACGGCGGCGTTGCGTGATGCGGTCCGTGGATCAAACCGCCTGCGGGATCGACGATGTCGCCCGGGGCGGCATGCGCGACATAGCGTCCATTTGCAGTTACGCCGTCGCCGCGCGCTGCGACCCTGATAATCTCTTCTGTGATACTCATAGCGCCCCATGCCCTTGAAGGCGCGCGCAATCAACCGGCGTCTTTGCTTGCGCCTTCTTCCGCTGCAATTTGCTCGGTCGGGACCGCGCCATCTCCGCCGCAGCCAGCTAGGCTGGCGAGCAGCAAAGTTGCTGCCGCATATTTAGATATCGGCGTAGACATGCGTTTCGGCGCTGCCACCGGGATGCGTGACTGCGCCTTTATAGGCAGGCCCGACATTTTGAGCATAGCGCCATATTGCACCTGACCCATAATCGGTGGCGCGTGGCGTCCAATGTTTCCGACGTTCGTCAAGGACTTCGGCAGGAACATTGAGGTCGATAACGCCGGTTTCGGCGTCGATCATGATCTCGTCGCCATCTTCAATCAAAGCGATAGGTCCGCCTTCGGCCGCTTCGGGGCCGACATGGCCAATGCAGAAGCCGCGTGTGGCGCCAGAGAAGCGTCCATCGGTGATGAGCGCAACCTTCTCGCCCATGCCTTGCCCATATAGAGCCGCCGTCGTCGACAGCATTTCGCGCATGCCGGGGCCGCCCTTTGGCCC
>JACCDN010946245.1_pt1 | contig 57389 bp, 53 predicted proteins | sample 7441691 | NCBI WGS metagenome assembly JACCDN01 (sample SAMN15323439, study PRJNA562643) | freshwater metagenome | isolation source: river surface water | place: USA:Blue River Watershed | collected 2017-08-16 | reverse complement strand
TCTGACCCAGCGAATTGATGTCCACGAAAAGACAGCATGGATGCTTCGCAGTCTCTTGGAAGACTGATTCGAACTTTGGTTCGAATCCCCATCCCCATCAAAAAACGATGGATCTGGACCTGAGCTGGTTGGTGGAGCGGTCTTCACTGCCCCGCCAGTAATACGAAAATGCCCGCTGCGAAGCGGGCATTTTTTCTTACGAAACCCCTGTCAGTGATGGCAGGGGTTTTTGTTTTTGGAATAGCCTTCGCCGCACCTGCCAAAGCGCGGCTTGCATCCCTCTCGAGATGTACTTACGATGGACATGCACATTGTGGCAGTCCATTGCGCACATCAAGAACGCTGAAGTTCAGCGGGTGAAGACTTTAGCCGCTTGAGTCATTTGATCGAGAATCAGGAGAGAGCCATGGCAAGCAAGAAATCGAACAAGGTTGTCATCGATATCGGCATTTCGGAAACCAATCGCAAGAAGATTGCGGAGGGACTGTCGAACCTGCTTGCTGATAGCTACACGCTTTACATGATGACGCACAACTTTCACTGGAATGTGAAGGGCCCTCAGTTCAATACGCTGCACACGATGTTCATGGCGCAGTACACGGAACAGTGGGCAGCATTGGACGTGATCGCCGAAAGAATTCGTGCTTTAGGCTATCCCGCGCCGGGCACCTACAGTGAATTTGTTAAGCGTGCCTCGATTAAAGAGGTCAGTGGCGTACCTAAAGCTGAAGAGATGATTCAGCATTTGGTGAAAGCACAAGAAGCGACCGCCAAGACTGCACGCAAATTATTTCCGGTTGTCGAGGACGCCAATGACCAGCCCACGGCGGATGTGCTGACGCAGCGTATCGATGTGCACGAAAAGACGGCTTGGATGCTGAGAAGCTTATTGGAAGAATAAGCGCTCACCCGATGTCCGTTGGTCTACGCGGGAAATTCTCGTGCAGACCTCAGAAGGTACAGGTCCCAACGGGATCAGGCATTTTCAGCCCGGCGCAGCTTCGTGGCTATGTTCGTGCAGTCACGAGCGAATGCGTATATGGCATGCAGCCACCCATTCAAGGCTTGATGAATTTGAGTGTCATCCGATCGGACTCGCCGATCGCGATGTACTTTGGCTTGTCCGTGTCCGATACGCCTCTCAGATTCGGCGGCAGATTCCAGACGCCGCCCGGATGGTCGGTCGTGTCTTTCGGGTTGTGATTGATTTCAGATTTCGCCACCAGCTGGAAGCCGGCGCGGCGTGCGGCCTCGATCACGTAGTCTTCGGTCATGTAGCCTGAGTCGATCTGCTTTTGCAAGCTGGTGCCGGGTTTCGCGCGGTGCTCGACAACGCCAAGCACCCCACCTTGCTTGAGTGTGCTGAAGAAGCCGCGGAACATCGCATCGGCATTGCCGGCCTTGGCCCAGTTGTGCACGTTGCGGAAGGTGACCACCAGGTCTGCACTGCCGGCCGGGGCAAAGACTGGCTGCGCGGCGTCGAAGGTGGTGACCTCTGCCGCTGCGTACAGTGAACGGTCGGTACGGACCATCTCACGATAGGCGAGGTCACGACGCTTCATTGCCTCGGGCGCGTCCGGCGCCAGCGCAGGAACTGCGCCGTAATATTTTCCGCGCTCGCGCAGCACTGGCGCGATGATCTCGGTGTACCAGCCTGCCGCAGGCGAGATCTCGACCACGGTCATGTCCGGGCGCAGACCGAAAAACATCAGAGTTTCTTTTGGATGCCGGTAACGGTCGCGAGCCTTGTTCGCCTCCGTGCGGTGGGCACCGCTGATGACTTCATCGAGCAGGGCTTCCGTGTTGGCGGCGAACGCGTTACTCGCGGATAGCGTGATCATCATCGCGACGCAAAGCGCGCGCAGTGTGAGCAGGGTAGGCAATGGGATCATGGGGTGCATTCCGATCTTCGTCAGGGCAAGTCAAAGCAAAACAAAGCGAAGCAAAGCAAGGCAAAGCAACGCAAGGCGATGCAAGGAACGGCAACGTAAGGCAAGGCAAGGCAAGGCAAGGCAAGGCCGTTCATGCCAGTAGTTACACAAGCGAGGCTGATCCGAAAGCTTAACGCAAGAACGATACCCCCGGCAAAGTCGCGTGCCCGGCCCGGGCAGCCGTCCTTGCGTCATCAACGCGTCACAATATTTCCATATAATTGGAAACATGAACAATCCCGAAGCCATTGCCGCCTTTCTCGCGCTGGGGCAGGAGACGCGGCTGAATATCTTCCGCCTGATCGTGCAGCGCGGTGACTCGGGCCTGACGCCGACCGAGCTGGTCGAGCAGCTCGGCGTGCCGAATGCAACGCTGAGCTTTCATTTGAAAGAGCTGCTGCACGCGAACCTGTTGCTGGTGGAGCGGCAGAGTCGCCATCTGATCTATCGCCCCAATGCCACGCTGGTGCAGTCGCTCAGCGGCTTCCTGCTCGAGAACTGCTGCGGCGGCAAACCCTGTCTGCCATCTTCCAGAAAAACCAAGGGAACGACCCGGTGAAAACCTACAACATCCTTTTCCTGTGCACGCACAATTCGGCACGATCGATTCTCGGTGAGGCGCTTGCGTCGACCGACCCCAGCAAGAAATTCGTCGGCTACTCTGCTGGCTCCACGCCCGGTACCCGGGTCAACCCCTTTGCGGCCGAGATTGCGCAACAGCTGGGTTATCCGGCCGACAAGCTGCGCTCGAAGAGCTGGGACGAATTCGCGTTACCCGACGCTCCGACGATGGATTTCATCATTACGGTGTGCGACAACGCGGCGGGCGAGGTGTGCCCGATCTGGCCCGGCCACCCGGCCACGGCACATTGGGGCTTTCCCGATCCGTCGCAAGTCGAGGGTGATGACGACGCGAAGCGACAGGCGTTCAAGGCGGTGATGGTGGGACTGCGCAAGCGTATCGAGCTGCTTGCGGCACTGCCGCTGGAAAAGCTGGACCAGCTGAGCATGCAGACAGAACTGAAGAAGCTGGCCCGCGCATGAACCTGTTCGAACGTTACCTGACCCTGTGGGTATTCCTGTGCATCGTTGCCGGCATCGCATTCGGTCAATTCTTCGCGCCGGTGGTGCATGCCATCGCGGCGATGGAAGTGGCACGCGTGAACCTGCCGGTCGGCTTGCTGATCTGGGTCATGATCGTGCCGATGCTGGTGAAGGTGGATTTCAGCGCAATGGGCGAGGTGCGCCGCCATGTGCGCGGGATCGGTGTGACACTGTTCGTGAACTGGCTGGTGAAGCCGTTTTCGATGGCGCTGCTGGGCTGGATTTTCATTCGTCACTGGTTCGCGCCGCTGCTGCCGGCCGACCAGATCGACAGCTACATTGCCGGGCTGATCCTGCTGGCGGCCGCGCCGTGCACCGCGATGGTGTTCGTGTGGAGCCGTTTGACGAACGGTGACCCGCTGTTCACGCTGTCCCAAGTGGCGCTGAACGATACGATCATGGTGGTGGCCTTCGCACCGCTGGTAGCGCTGTTGCTGGGGGTGGCCAGCATCACCGTGCCGTGGGATACGCTGCTGATTTCGGTGGTGCTCTACATCGTGATTCCGGTGCTGCTGTCGCAGCTGCTGCGGCGGTGGTTGCTGGCGCGTGGCCAGGACTATTTCGAGCACGTGATGGCAAGGATAGGGCAGGGCTCGATCCTCGCGCTGTTACTGACGCTGGTGCTGCTGTTCGCGTTCCAGGGCGAGGCCATTCTGCGCCAGCCGCTGGTGATTGCGCTGCTGGCGGTACCCATCCTGATCCAGGTGTTCTTCAATGCCGGGCTTGCGTACTGGCTGAATCGTCGCGTGGGTGAGCAGCACAGTGTCGCATGTCCGTCAGCACTGATCGGCGCGTCGAATTTCTTTGAGCTGGCGGTCGCCGCTGCGATCAGTTTGTTTGGCTTCGAGTCCGGCGCTGCGCTGGCGACGGTGGTGGGGGTATTGATCGAGGTGCCGGTAATGCTGGTGGTGGTCAGGATAGTCAATCGCAGCAAGGACTGGTACGAGCGCGGCTCGGCCGCCAAGGTCCTTGCCTGAGCACACGATGAACCTGCACAAAGGCATACGGCCAAATCTGGTGCAGTTCCTGCATCAGCTGCTGCAGGTGCTGCTGGTCGGGCTGACGCTCGGCATGACGCGGACGGTGATACCGGCACTGGCCGAGTCGGATTTCGATGTGCCGAAAAACTCCTTCCTACTGCTGTCGACCTTTGTCGTTGCCTTCGGGATCGTCAAAGGGGCGATGAATTTCATCGCAGGCCGACTGTCCGAGCGCTTCGGTCGCAAGTACATCTTGCTGGCCGGCTGGGTTGCAGCGATCCCGGTGCCGTTCATGATCTGGCACTCGCCGGACTGGTCCTGGATCGTCGCTGCGACGGTACTGCTGGGCGTGAACCAGGGCATGACCTGGTCGATGACACAGACCGCCAAGCTCGACCTGACGCGAATGGAAGAGCGCGGCCTGACAATCGGCTTGAATGAATTCGCCGGCTATGCCGGTGTGGCGGTCGGCGGCATGCTCACGGCATGGCTTGCCGGCATGATGGGCAGCCGCGATGGCTTGCTGCTGTTTGGTTGTCTCGTGATTGGCAGCGCGCTGCTGCTGACCCTGGTCTGGGTGCGCGATACCTTGCCATGGACGCAGGTCGAGGTGCCTCAGGCCGCGCTGCCATCGGCAGGTGGTGCACGGTATCCCGCCATGCTGTCAGCCCACCCCGGTACCCGCGAGCTGTTCCTGCTGATGAGCTGGCGTGATGCGCGGATGTTTGCGCTCTGTCAGGCGGGTCTGGTCGAGAAATTCGTCGATGCGCTGATCTGGATTCTGTATCCGGTTTTCCTGCTGTCGAAGGGGCTGAGCCTGCCTGTGGCCAGCGGCGTCATTGCTGCCTATGGCCTGACCTGGGGCGTTGCGCAATTGTTCACCGGGCGCTTGTCCGACCGTATCGGCCGTCACATGCCCAATGTGATCGGCATGTGGTTGTGCGGTGCGGGCGTGGCGCTGATGCTGCTGGGTGAGGGCGTGGTGTGGTGGACGCTGTCGTCCGCATTAACCGGCGTTGGCATGGCGCTGCTATATCCGAACTTGTCCGCTGCGGTGGCTGACATCGCTCATCCGGCGTGGCGCGGCTCGGCGATTGGCATCTACCGCTTCTGGCGTGACCTCGGCTATGGCATCGGCGCTGCCTGCATCGGCGTCGCTGCGCAATCCAGCGGCCGGATGGAGGTGGCGTTCTGGCTGGTGGCGATAGCGATGGGCGTGTCCGGCGTCCTGCTCCTCTGGCTCGCCGAGGAAACCCATCCTCGCATCAATCCTTCGACGACCTGATCATTCCGTTTCCCCTGAACTGCCCATGACCCTGATGACTGACCTGCCCAACCTCGACGCTGATTCTTTCAAGGCCATCGATGCGCCTGCATTGTTTCCCGCGCAGCGTTCAACGCATGCGCCGCGCATATTGCTGCTGTATGGCTCGTTGCGGCAGCGCTCTTTCAGTCGCTTGCTGGCTGAAGAGGCGGCGCGACTGTTGCAGGCCTTCGGTGCCGACACGCGTTTTTTCAATCCGAGTGGTTTGCCCTTGCCGGACGATGCGGCCGACACTCATCCGAAGGTCGTGGAATTGCGCGAGCTGTGCCAGTGGGCCGAGGGCATGGTGTGGAGTTCGCCGGAACGTCATGGCGCGATGACGGGCATCATGAAAGCGCAGATCGACTGGATACCACTGGCCATGGGAGCAATCCGTCCGACACAGGGCAAGACACTGGCAGTGATGCAGGTCTGCGGAGGTTCGCAATCCTTCAATGCGGTCAACCAGATGCGCGTGCTCGGACGCTGGATGCGGATGCTGACGATACCGAACCAGTCGTCGGTGGCGAAGGCCTATGAAGAATTTGACGATGCCGGCCGCATGAAACCTTCGGCCTATTACGACCGCGTCGTCGACGTGATGGAGGAACTGGTGAAGTTCACCCTGCTGACCCGTGACATCAGTGACTATCTGGTGGATCGCTACAGTGAGCGCAGGGAAGCGCACGCGGCGCTGGCAGCGCGCATGCAGCAGAACAAGCTCTGATCAAACGCTGACGCGCGTGCGCTCATGCTTTAGCGCTGGTGCTTCTGGTGCTTCTGGTGCGCTTGGTGCTCCAGGTGCTCCTGGTGCTCTTGCACTTATGCGCAAACCTGAGCGTGCTTGCATTCGGCCAGCCAACCGGCCGGCCTCTCGCTGCGCGACTTTTATTTATCCGACACGCAGTAATTGCCGCTCTGCGTGTAGCCCGACGGGCAGCTCATTGCGGCGCGACGAATCGCCAGCTTGGCGGTAGCGGTGGCCACGCAGTAGTTGCCTTGCTCTTCATAGCCGTCCGGGCATTGCTCACTTTTCACGAAAGCGAATTTCGCCTGCGCCGTCGGCTGGCACAGATGACCTTTGGCGACGTAATGTGAGGGGCAGTCGCCATCCTTCGGGAGCTCGTCTGGCGCGGGCAGTGCGGCCGATGCGAGTGGCGATATGAAAAAAGAAACGGCGAGCAATAGATAGCGGTTCATGGTTTTGTGAATTCATGGTCGGCGCTGGTCATCAACGCGGGTGACACGCCGACAGACAACAATGGTATCGGCCCCAAAACGGCGTGACGGGCGGATGCAGCGGGTTTGGCGTCAACTCCGGCCGCAAGTACGGCCGCAAGTACGGCCGCAAGTCTGGCCGCAAGTCTGGCCTAAAGTCTGGCCTCAAGTATGACCGAAACGACATTCACGCGTGTGCCAGCAGAGCTTCCATCTTAACTTCGACGGCATCGCCGGCGTTGCGTACCCAGACCTCGCCGTCTTGAATCGTGACCTGTAATTGCATCGTGCGTTCGCACAGTCTTTCCAGCCCTTCGGCCGTTTCGGGTGCGATCTTCCAAACGGCGAGGTTCCTTGCGCGCGTCAGTTTGCCGGCCATCTGCTTCCACCACACGTCGGTGCTGCTGCCGTAAGCATAGACGGCCACGTCAGCGGCACGTCCGCAGGCTTTCATGATGCGACGCTCATCAGGCTGACCGACTTCGATCCATCGGTCGATCGCGCCGGTGAGATCCTTTTGCCAGATATCGGGCTCATCGGTATCCGAAATGCCTTTGCCGAATTCCAGCTGTTCATGCGCATTCAACGCAAACACGAGAATGCGCACCATCATCCGCTGCAGGGTCTCGGACGGGTGGCAAGCGATGTTCAGCGCGTGGTCTGCGTAGTAGTGGCGGTCCATGTCGGCAACCTGGAGCGTTGCCTTGTAGATGACGGATTTGATGGCCATGGGGGCTGGCAAGCGGTGCCTGCACGGGAAGGAAAGCGCGGATTCTACCTTGCCGGCGCGATTGTGCTGCGATGGGTGCCATAGCTGTGATGGGTGCCATAGCTGTGATGGGTGCCATAGCTGTGATGGGTGCAGTAGGTACGATGGGTGCGCCGTTCTTGGGCCGGTCGCTTTGGTTTAAGCTGGCGTCTTTCATTGGCCACGCACAGAAAGTCCGGCAGGTGCCCCTCTCCATTGCCCGCGCTGTCGACAGCGAACTGATCATCAAGAAAAGCCGCTTCATCGGCCGTGTCGAGCCGGTGGCGGATCGCGCGACGGCCTTGCGTATCGTTGCTGACTTGCGTGCGCAGCATCCGGATGCTGCGCACGTGTGCTGGGCGCTGCTGGCCGGCGGCCATTCAGCGGCGGTGGATGATGGCGAACCTTCGGGTACGGCAGGCAGGCCCATGCTCGATGTATTGCGACATCAAGACCTCGAAGGCGTGCTGGCCACGGTGGTGCGGTATTTCGGCGGGGTGAAGCTGGGCGCGGGCGGTCTGGTGCGCGCGTATACCGATTGCATTGCGCAGGCGCTGAAAGGTGCAGACAAGATGCCCATCATCCGGCAACGCAGCCTGCAGTGTGCCGTGCCCTATGCGCTGGAAGGGATGTTGCGACGTGAGATCGAAGCGGCCGGTGGCAGCCTGGTCGATGTGCGCCATGGCGACCTGGTCGCGTTTGACTGGACCATGGCCGATAACGCAGCCGATGCGCTGGTCGCGCGGCTGAATGAAGCGGGGCAGGGCAAGCTACGGTGGCCGGCATCCGAAGACCCGGCCTCGGGTTCGATCTGAGGCCCCGACCTGAGCCCCGGACATGAGGCCCCGACCTGAGGCCCGTGCATGAGGCCCGTGCATGAGGCCCCGACCGGAAACCGCGACCAGACTTAGGCGAAGCTGCAACCCACCTTGCCCAGCACGGCGAAGTCGGCTTCGATGCGGTCACCCGGTTTCACAGTGACGGGCACGCGGCAAGTGCCGGTGGTCACGATCTGATCCTTCTCGCAGGCGATGCCGATCGACGACAACTCGTTTACCAGCCACGTCAATCCCACGCGCGGGTCACCCAGCACATTGCGACCGAAACCGGAGTCGACCGCTGCGCCGTTCAGCGTGACCTTGATTTCTTCATTGATGTAATCGAAATCGCGCCAGGCATTCGCGCGCGGGCCCAGCACAAACAGGTTTGCGCATGCATTGTCGGCGATCAGCTGCGGTGCGCCGGCGGTCACGAAATTGTCGTAGCGCGAATCCGGCACTTCGATCGACGGATGCACGCAGGCGACGGCATCCAGGACGTCGTCCACGCTGTACGGTGTGGCGCGCGGCAGCAGCGCATGTGCGAAGCGGAACGCGAATTCAATCTCGGCTACCAGCATCAGGTTGTTGTGCAACGAGACTTCGGCGCCGTTCTGCAGCACGCGATCGGTAAACACGCGGCCAGCGAGCGGGCCATCGACACCGATGTGCGCCTGTCCGGCCGCGCTGGTGGCGGCGATCTTCCAGCCAAACACCGCATGCGGCTGCAGCGCTGCCATCGCGCTTTGTACCGCATAGCCTTCGGTGCGGGTGGTGGGGCGAACGGCTTCGGGAATTGCGGCGCAGCGTGTGCGGCTAGTCCAGTGGTCGAGGATGAAGCTTGCCGCTTCAGCGGTCTTCGTGTGAGTGCTCATGGATTCTCTGGGTTGTGGGCTTGTCTCGGTCAGCAAGCGGGTTGGTGTGCAACGCTGCAGCGCAACAGTCACCGGGTTCGGCGGGCGGCACGCACAACTGGTATGATGACCAGCTGAGCGCGAATCATGCCAGTGGACCCATGAGCAGTCAACGAGAAACGTCTGTCGAAACCCCCCGTCCGGCCGCACCGATCGTCCGGCGCAAGCTTGGCCAGGAGGTGCAGGAGCGCCTGTTGGCCGACATCCGCGCCGGTGCCTATCCGGTGGGCACGCTGCTGCCTTCCGAGCGCGAGCTGATGGCGCAGCTGGGCGTCGGCCGTCCGGCAGTGCGCGAAGGTTTGCAGGCGCTGGAGCGCATGGGCCTGATCAGCATCGTGCATGGTGAGGGCGCGCGCGTGAAGGCCTTGTCGGCCGATTCGGTGATCTCGCAGATCTCGGAGACAGCCGTGCATCTGTTGGCGGGCAACAGCGAGCTGCTCCAACACCTGAAGGAAGCGCGTCTTGCATTCGAAGTGGCGATGGCGCGTGCCGCGGCCTTGCGCGCGACGGATGAGGACATCGCGATGCTGCGCTCGGTGCTGGATGAGCACCATGCGAGCCTGGGCGATACTGTGCGTTTCGTCGAAACCGACATGGCTTTCCATCGCGCGATCGCCAGCGTGTCGGGCAACCCGGTCTACATGGCCGTGGCGCAGGCACTGCTGCAATGGCTACAGAACTTCCATGAAGACGTGGTGCGCTCGCCCAGTGGCACCGAAAAGGTCACGCTCGACGAGCACACACGGCTGTTCGATTGCATCGCGCGTCACGATGCGGACGGCGTCGAGCAGGCGGTGCGCGAGCACCTGACGCGTGCGCATGAGTTGTACCGCGTCGCCTCCTGACCGTCCCCCGCAGGCTTTTATGCCCGCTACTCCCGCTACTCCCGCCTAGTCGTTCGACGCCGTGCGCCGCAGCGGTAACTGGCTCTGCTTCAGACGCCGCAGCACGAAGCTGGACTTGCTGTTGCGGATGCCGGGAATCTTGTACAGCCGCTCTCGGAGGAAGCGCTCGTAACCGCGCGTGCCCTCGACCGCGACGCGGATGTAGTAGTCATAGTCGCCGGACACCAGAAAGGCTTCCAGCACTTCCGGTATCGCTTCCAAGGCCTGGCCGAATTCGAACAGCGCTTCGTCGGAATGGCTGTCGATGGTCACATGCAGGATTACGGTCTCGGTGAGGCCGATTTTTTCGGGGTTGATGCGCACCGAATAGCCTTCGATGACACCGGCTTCCTCCATGCGCCGGATCCGGTTCCAGCAGGGGGACGAGGTCAGTCCCACCTGCTTGCCCAGTTCCTGCAGGCTGATGCGGGCATCCTTTTGCAGCGCTTCGAGGATGGCGAGGTCGAATTTGTCGAGATCCATTTCGTGAAATAGGTCGTTTTTAGATGGATTTTCTGAATTCTCGGCTTTTTGGCGAAAATTCGAAAGCATTTTCTGCGGCGAAAACAGTACATTCTTCGCATGAATTCCGTCGCCGACCTGCCGCTGTCCCCGTCCCGGGCCCTTGAACCGCGCTTAGCCGCCGCTGCGCCGAACGGCGCCGCCGTGTTGATCCGGACCTTGCTGGATCTCGGCGTGGACACCGTGTTCGGCTATCCCGGCGGTGCGGTGCTGCCGCTGTATGACGCGCTGCATGGCGAGCCGCGGCTGCGCCATGTGCTGGTGCGGCATGAGCAGGCGGCCGTGCATGCGGCCCAGGGCTATGCGCGCACCACCGGCAAGGTCGGCGTCGTGTTCGTGACTTCCGGTCCCGGTATGAGCAATACCACCACCGGCTTGCTCGATGCGATGTGCGACTCGGTGCCTGTGCTGTGTGTCAGCGGCCAGGTCGCGACCGCCGTGATCGGCACCGACGCGTTTCAGGAATGCGATGCGCTCGGTATCTCGCGCACGATCACCAAATTCAATACGCAGTTGCGCGATGCCGCAGCGGTGGAAGCGACCGTGCGCCATGCCTACGCGACCGCTCGCGGCGGCCGTCCGGGCCCGGTGCTGATTGATTTCCCCAAGGATGTGCAACTGACGCCGGTAACCGGGAGCAAGCCGTATCAAGCGCAGGCCGGTGACGGTGTCGCTGAGAGCGCCGCTTCGGATGCCGCTGCTTCCAACGCCGCTGCTTCCAACGCCGATGCTTCATATGCCGCCGCAGTCCAGGCCATCTGCAGTGCGCAGCGCCCGGTGTTCTATGGCGGCGGTGGTCTGGTCAACTCGGGGCGCGAAGCCTGCGTGCTGTTCCGCCAGCTGGTCGAAGCGGCAGCTGCGCCGTGCACGCTGACCCTGATGGGCCTGGGTGCGTTCCCGGCCGCGAGCCCGCAATGGCTGGGCATGCTGGGCATGCACGGCACACTGGAAGCGAACCTCGCGATGCATCACGCGGATCTCGTGATCTGCATCGGCGCGCGCTTCGACGATCGCGTTACCAGCCGCCTGTCCGATTTCTGCCCGAATGCGAAGTTCGTGCATGTCGACATCGACCCGCGTTCTATCCACAAGATCGTGAAGGCGGATTACCCGCTGCAAGGCGATTGTGCGCAGATGCTGACCGGTTTGCTGGCTGGCGTGCAGCAGCACACGCCTGACCCCTCGCGTTTGACTGAATGGTGGCAGCAGATCGAAGGCTGGCGTGCGCAGCAATCACTGGCCTTTAATGATGAGGCCGATGCGATCGTGCCGCAGGCGCTGGTCAGCCGACTGAACGCGCAGCTGAAAGACAAGGATGCGATCGTGTCCACCGACGTCGGTCAGCACCAGATGTGGGCCGCGCAATACATTGCATTTGACGAGCCGATGCGCTGGCTCACCTCGGGCGGCGCCGGCACCATGGGCTATGGCTTGCCGGCCGCGATCGGCGCGCAGATTGCGCACCCGGACAAGACCGTCGTGTGCGTCAGCGGCGATGCCTCGATCCTGATGAATATTCAGGAATTGTCGACCGCCATGCAGCACCGCACGCCGGTCAAGGTCATCCTGTCCAATAATGGCTACATGGGCATGGTGCGGCAGTGGCAGGAGCTGATCCATGGCGGTCGCTACAGCCACAGCTATACCGAGGCGCTGCCGGATTTTGTGGCGGTGGCGCGCGGCTTCGGCTGGCAGGCGCGCACGGTGTCGCGGCGTGAAGAGTTGGATGATGCGATCGCTGAATGCCTGGCCAGCGAGGGTCCGTATTTTCTGGACGTGCACGTGAAGGCGGAGGAAAATTGTTTCCCGATGATCCCGGCCGGCGCCGGTCATCAGGAGGTGATGCTGGCTCGGCGCAGCTGAGCTCGCGCCGGTCAACGCGGATCAGGCAAAGATTCAGGCAAGGATTCAGGCAAGGATTCAGGCAAGGATTCAAGCAAGGATTCAAGAAAGAATCCCCACAGAAATTCATCCGAGGATTCACACAAGGATTCACACAAGGATTCACACAAGGATTCACACAAGGATTCACACAAGGATTCACACAGGCTGACACAGGTTCAGGCAGGGGACTATCCACAGAAGAAGAACAGCACAAGAACACAGCGTTTGCCGCTACCGCGGCGTGGTGACTGAGGACTGACGACGGCCTTACCGGGCCGTCCGATGCTGAAGCGCCGACTGAATGCACACCATTTGGGAGAGACAAAAAATGCAAACCGAGACCCACCCGGCGGGTGCGGCGGCCGTGGCCGCCGGCACGCCTTCCGCCACTGACCGCGCGCCTGCCACTGCTGCGGCCACTGCGACGACGACGGTTACGACCGCCGTTACGACCCCTGCTACGCCCCCTGTTACGACGACCGTTGTCACCGGCATCGTCCGCCCCGACGTTACCCTCGACGACAAATACACCGCCACCCAAGGCAAGATTTACCTGTCCGGCATACAGGCGCTGGTACGCCTGCCGATGCTGCAGCACCTGCGCGATGCCGCAGCGGGCTTGAATACTGCCGGCTTCATCTCCGGCTATCGTGGTTCGCCGCTGGGCATGCTGGATGAAGCCTTGTGGAAGGCCGAGAAGCATCTCGACCGGCATCATGTGAAGTTCGTGCCCGGCGTGAACGAAGACCTCGCTGCCACCGCCGTCTGGGGCACGCAGACCGTGGACCTCGTCGGTCCGGCCAAATACGATGGCGTGTTCGGCCTGTGGTATGCGAAGGGCCCGGGCGTGGATCGCTGCGCCGACGTGTTCAAGCATATGAACCATGCGGGCACCGCGAAACACGGTGGGGTGCTGCTGGTGGCCGGCGATGATCACGGCGCGTACTCGTCAACGCTGCCGCACCAGTCGGACCATGTGTTCTCTGCCTGCATGATCCCGGTGCTCTATCCGTGCAATGTGCAGGACTATCTCGATCTCGGCTTGCATGCGTGGGCGATGTCGCGCTATGCGGGTCTCGCAGTCGGCTTCAAGGCGCTGGCCGACACGGTTGAATCGACCGCATCGGTCGATGCCGATCCTTTCCGCCTGAAGATCAGCTACCCGGAAAATTTCGTGATGCCCGAAGGCGGGCTCAATACGCGGTGCTCGACCGATACGCTGGGGGTGCAGGCGCGCAAGCAGGAAGCGCTGATGCAGGACTACAAGATCTATGCAGCGATGGCGTATGCGCGCGCGAACAAGCTGAACCACACCACCATCGACAGCCCGAAGGCCAAGCTCGGCATCATCGCCTCCGGCAAGTCGTATCTGGATGTGCTGGAAGCGCTGGAAGAGCTGGGCATCGATGAAGCGATGGCTGCCGACATTGGCATCCGTCTGTACAAGGTGGCCATGGTGTGGCCGCTGGAACCCGAGGGTGTGCGGGAATTCGCGCAGGGGCTGGACGAGATTCTGGTGGTGGAAGAGAAGCGTCAGGTCGTTGAATATCAGCTGAAGGAACAGCTGTACAACTGGCGCGAAGACGTACGCCCGCGCGTGATCGGCAAGTTCGACGAGAAGGGCGAATGGGCCGGCCATCCGCGTGGCGACTGGCTGCTGTCGGCGAAGGCCGATTTCTCGGTGGCACAGATCGCGCGCGTGATCGCATCGCGCATCGCACGCTTCCACACCAGCGACCTGATCAAGGCGCGCCTGACCTTCCTCGAAGCGAAAGAGCAGGTGCTGAACCGCGCGGTGAACACACCGCCGCGTCCGGCCTGGTATTGCTCCGGTTGCCCGCACAACACGTCGACCAAGGTGCCCGAAGGCAGCCTCGCGCTGGCCGGCATCGGCTGCCATGTGATGGCGACCGCGATCTACCCGGAGCACAACCGCCTGACCACCCACATGGGCGGCGAGGGTGCGCCGTGGATTGGCCAGTCCGCGTTCTCCGAGGTGCCGCATGTGTTCCAGAACCTCGGTGACGGCACCTACTTCCATTCCGGTTATCTCGCGATCCGCGCGGCGGTGGCGGCGAAGGTCAACATGACCTACAAGATTCTGTACAACGACGCGGTCGCGATGACCGGCGGCCAGCCGGTCGACGGCACGCTGACCGTGCGACAGATCGCCCAGCAGATGGCAGCCGAAGGCGTGAAGCGCATTGCGCTCGTGACCGAAGATCTGGCGCGCTATGACGACCGTGCCGGTCTGCCGTCCATCATCACCATCAATGATCGCAAGGACATGGACGCGGTGCAGCGCGAGCTGCGCGAGGTGGCGGGCGTATCGGTACTGATCTACGACCAGGTATGCGCCGCTGAAAAGCGCCGTCGGCGCAAGAAGAAGGAATTCCCGGACCCGCCGCAGCGTATGTTCATCAATGACGCCGTTTGCGAAGGCTGCGGCGATTGCGGTGCGCAATCCAATTGCACGTCCATCCTGCCGCTGGAAACCGAATTCGGCCGCAAGCGCGTGATTGATCAGTCGTCGTGCAACAAGGATTATTCGTGCGTGAAGGGCTTTTGTCCGAGCTTTGTCACCGTCACCGGCGGCACACCGCGCAAGGCCAAGGTTGCGAAGAAAATCGATGATGGTTTTGCAGCCTTGCCCGAGCCGGTGCATGCGCGCTGCGACCAGCCATACAACATCCTGATCAATGGCATCGGCGGCACGGGCGTGATCACCATCGGTGCACTGCTCGGCATGGCCGGTCATCTGGAAGGCAAGGGGGTGTCGGTGCTGGACATGACCGGCATGTCGCAAAAGAATGGTTCAGTGACCTCGCATGTGCGTATCGCCGCCACACCGGAAGCGATCCGCGCACAACGCATCGCCACCGGCGAGGCCGACCTCGTGCTGGGTTGCGACATGCTGACGGCCGGTGCGCAAGATGCGATCGCGAAGATGCGCCCGGGCCGCACGCATGCCGTGATCAACACGCATGAGCAGCCGACTGGCCATTTCGCGCAGCAGCCGGACTGGCAATACCCGGCCGATCAGGTCGAAGCGCTGATCAATGATGCCGTCAGCGGCAGTGCCGATTATGTGGACGCCACCCGTCTGGCGACGGCATTGATGGGAGATTCGATTGCGACCAACCTGTTCATGCTGGGCTTTGCGTACCAGAAGGGCAAGCTGCCGCTGTCGGAAGTGTCCATCCTGCGGGCGATCGAGCTCAATGGTGTCGCGATCGATGCCAACCAGCGGGCATTCCGCTGGGGCCGCCGCGCGGCGGTGGATTTGAATGCGGTCGAGCGTGCTGCATCGCCGGCACAGACGGTCACGCTACAGATGCCGGAATCGCTGGCTACGCTGGTCAGGCGTCGCGTTGATTTCCTGACGGGCTATCAGAATGCCGGCTACGCCGCGCAGTATGCAGCGCTGGTCGATGAGGTGAAAGCGGCCGAGGCGAAGCTGGGCAAGACCGACAAATTGGCGAAGGCGGTTGCCAACGCACTGTTCAAGCTGATGGCCTACAAGGATGAATATGAAGTCGCCCGTCTGTACACCGACCGTCAGTTCACCGACAAGCTGGAACAGCAGTTCGAAGGCAAGCTGACGCTGAAGTTCAACCTCGCACCGCCGCGGCTGTCGAAAAAGGACGGCAAGGGCCACCTGGTGAAGGCCGAGTACGGTTCATGGATGTTCAAGGCCTTCGCAGTGCTCGCCCGCTTCAAGGGCTTGCGCGGTACCCGTCTTGATCCGTTCGGCTATACCGCCGAGCGCCGGATGGAGCGTCAGCTGATCGCGGACTACCGTTCGCTGGTGACGTCGCTGCTGGCGACGCTGGATGCGGACAAGCTCGCGCTGGCGACCGAGATCGCAGCACTGCCCATGCAAGTACGCGGCTTTGGTCATGTGAAGGAAGCGGCGGTGGCGCGCTACCGTGTCGCGCTTGAGCAGGCGATGCAGCGCTATCGGGATGGTCAGCCGAAGTTGCCGCATGCGGCCTGATCGTGTTGGGTACGACACTGGGTCCCGGCCTGCGTCGGGACGACATATCGACGGGCTGCTGACCTTCAAAAGTCATCCCGGCGCAGCTCGGGATCCAGTGAATTTGCCGTGGTGATCGCTCCAAAAAAAACGCCGGACTGCTGTCGCAAGTCCGGCGATTTCATTTGCAGCTTGGTCGATTACTTGCCGAGCATCAGATATTCATGTGACAGGATGGGCTGAATCGCCGACGTGAAGTTCGGCAGATCGGACAGCAGGGTCACACCTTCCGGGCTGGCGAGCGAGGCCTTCAGCGCTTCTTCGTCATCGAACCACAGCTCCGAGAAGCCATCGAAGCCCAGCAGTTTCGCCGATTCCGGCGGCAGCAGGTTCACGGCATAGCGGCGCATGTTCGGCAGCTTCTTGCACAGCTCGGCGTGCACATTCAGCCAGTGGTGAGTGAATTCTTCGTAGGTCATGTCTTCGCGGCGACGGACCATGCCCAGACGTTTGACGGCGTTCGGTTTCATCAGTGCTTCCTTGTTGATGGTGGGTTGATACAAAAATTATTTGGCCTTCTTGGCCTTCATCGGATGTTCGGCAATGAACGCGCGGATCTCGCGCAGCGTCTCGGCCGGCTTTTCTTCCGGCACGAAGTGGCCGCAGTTCAGCGCCTTGCCGCGCACATTGCTGGCGACTTCCTTCCAGTCGTTCAGGCAATCGAACAGACGGTTCACCACGCCCTGCTTGCCCCACAGCGTCAGCACCGGCATTTTCAGTTTGCGACGGCGATCCTTGCGGTCGTGTTCGAGGTCGATGGTGCCGGCCGCGCGGTAGTCTTCGCAGCTGGCGTGAATCGCCTTCGGGTCCTTGAATGCGCGCACATATTCTTTCACCGCTTTCGGATCGAAGGCCGACAGGTCCAGCTCGTCGCGGCCGACACGGCCGAGGATGTTGAACGGGACGATCCCTTGCAGCATTTTCTCCGGCAGCGGCGCCGGCTGCAGCATCTGGAACCAATGGTAATAGGCGGTCGCGAACTGCAGGTTGGTGCTCTCGAACATTTTCAGCGTCGGCGAGATATCGAGCACGGTCATGGTCTGCACGCGCTCGCCATGGTCTTTCGCGAGTCGATGCGCGACCCGGCCGCCACGGTCATGGCCGACCAGGTGGAATTTGTCGAAGCCCAGCTTGCGCATCACATCGATCATGTCCTGCGCCATGGCGCGCTTCGAATAGTTCGAATGGTCGGGCAGGCCTTTCGGCTTGGACGATGCGCCATAGCCGCGCAGGTCGGCGACGACCACCGTGTAATCCTTCGCGAGCTTCGGCGCGATCTCATGCCAGCACACCATGGTCTGCGGATAGCCGTGCAGCAGCAGTACCGGTTCGCCCTGGCCCTTCATGACGGTGTTGATGGTGACGCCGCCGCTGGTGCGGATGCTCTTTTGCGTGAAGCCGGGGAAGAAGGACATGCGGTTTTCTCCGTAAGGGGTAGGGGTTGCGTCGGGCAGCCGGGCCTATGCGATTTCCAAAGACGGTATTCAGCCGTGACGATAGCGGTCTGGTCTGCCAGTCGTGCCGGTGGCGAATTATCGCTGATCGCGGACTGATGAAAATCCTTTCGTTGACCCGCATGGGTGCCGCTGGCAAGATGACGCGCGATCGTCAGCCCCCGCGTCTATCCGCCGCCACCGGCGACGATCGTGACAAAATCCACAACAAGCGAGCGAGACACATGCAAGACAACGTCAGTCCAACCGGCGCAGCCCACGAGGCCCAGGCCGGCGGCGCTTCCGGCAACTCTGCCATGAAGGTGCTGTTTGCCAGCCTGATCGGTACCACGATCGAGTACTTCGATTTTTACATCTTCGGTACAGCGGCGGTATTGGTATTTCCGAAGCTGTTCTTTGGCGAATCCGATCCGACCCTCGCCGTGCTGCAGTCGCTGGCCACCTTCGGCCTCGCCTTCGTCGCACGCCCGGTCGGCTCCGCGCTGTTCGGGCACTTCGGCGACCGTATCGGTCGCAAGGCCACACTGGTGGCGTCGCTGTTGACGATGGGCTTGTCGACGGTGTTCATCGGCCTGCTGCCGCCGTATGCGTCGATCGGCATTGCCGCGCCCATCATGCTGGCGATCCTGCGCTTCGGGCAGGGCCTGGGGCTGGGCGGCGAGTGGGGCGGTGCCGTGCTGCTGGCGACCGAGAATGCGCCACCCGGCAAACGCACCTGGTATGGCATGTTCCCGCAGCTGGGCGGTCCGGCCGGCTTCTTCCTGTCGGGCAGTGTGTTCCTGTACCTGACCACGCAGATGCCGGAAGCCGACTTCCTCGACTGGGGCTGGCGTATTCCGTTCGTGTCGAGCGCGCTGCTGGTCTTTGTCGGCCTCTATGTGCGCCTGAACATCACCGAGACACCGGAATTCCAGAACGTGCTCGAAAAGCATGAGCGTGTGAAAGCGCCGATGGTCGATGTGGTATTCCGTCATCCGCAGCCACTGATTCTCGGCACGCTGTCGTCGATGGGCCAGTTCGTGCTGTTCTACCTGATCACCGTGTTCACCCTCGGCTGGGCCACGTCCCATCTTGGTTACACGCGTCCGGACTTCCTGAAGCTGCAGCTGATTTCGGTGCTGTTCTTCGCGGCCTTTATTCCGGTGTCGGCCATCCTGTCCGACCGGCGCGGCCGCACCGCCGGCCTGATGCTGGGTTCGGTCGGTATCGTGATCTATGGCTTGTTCATGGGCGCGATGCTGGGCTCGGGCAGTCAGCTGCTGGTACTGCTGTCGCTGGTGATCGGCATGGCGCTGATGGGCATGTGCTTCGGCCCGCTCGGCGGCCTGGCATCCAGCCTGTTCCCGCCGGCCGTGCGCTACACCGGCTCCTCGCTCGCATTCAACCTCGGCGGCATTCTCGGTGCCTCGCTGGCGCCGTATGCAGCCACCTGGCTGGCGACCCATCACGGGCTGCAGTATGTCGGTTACTACCTGTCCATCATGGCCATGGTCAGCGTGATCGCATTGGCGATGGTGAAGCGCCGCTTCGGTGCCTGACATGCCGGCCACTGCGTGCCGGACCGGTGCTGCGATCCTAGTGGTCGCGGCGCTGCTGTCCGGCTGCGCAGCGGCGAAGCCACAGGCGGACGGCAGCGTTCGCTATCGTTACAGCGCTTTCGATTTTTCCGGGGATGCATGGAAGGCGCAGCAGCAGCGCTGCGCACCCGCAGGCAAGAAGCCGCAAGACCTCGGCACCGAGTGCGGCTTCTGGACTTGTGTCAGCCTGCTGGGCTGCACCTAGCCTGCTTTACTGAATCTGGCCCGCCTTACTGCACGGGCTTGCTGCCGTCCCATCCGCCACCCAGCGCCTGGATCAGTGCAACGCTGGCCACTTGCCGGTCGCCTTGTTGCTGCACCAGTGCACGGCGGGCATTCAATGCGGTGGTTTGCGCGCTCACCACTTCGAGAAAACTCACCTGGCCGGCGCGGTAACGGTTCAGCACCTGCTGCTCGGCGCCATCGGCGGCTTTCGATGCCTGTGCGAGGTACGCTTCCTGCTGCGCGAGTACCCGCGTCGCGGCCAGTTGGTCTTCCACCGACTGGAATGCAGACAGTACCGTCTGCCGATACAGTGCGACGGTGGCTTCATAGGCCGCTTCGGCGCCGGCCACGCGGTTCTTCACCAAACCGGCATTGAAGATACTCTGCGTGAGCGACACACCGATCGACCACAGCGTGACCGGGTTCGATGCCAGCGACGACACGCTGCTGGCGGCGACACCTTCGCTCGCACCCAGCACGATGCTCGGGTAGTAGGCCGAGCGCGCGATACCGATCTGTGCATTGGCAGCTGCCACGCGACGTTCGGCCGCCGCGATGTCGGGCCGGCGCTGCAGCAGCTCGGACGGAATCAGCAGTGGTACCTCAGGCACCACTGGCTGCCATGGCGCAACGACCAGCGAAAAATTCGCCGGTTGCTCGCCGACCAGCACGGCGATCGCATGTTCCAGTTGTGCGCGCGTGCGTAGCAAGCCCTCGGCTTCGGACTGTGCATTCGCGAGCTGGGTCTGCGCCTGCAGCACATCGGTCCTCGGCGCGACGCCGGCGTTATAGCGGTTCTGCGCGATCTCGTACACGCGCTGATAATCGCGGATCGCATTGCCGAGCAAGCGGCGTTGTTCATCGGTCTGGCGCAACAGCAGGTAATTCCCGACCAGTTCCCCCTGCGCGGACAAGCTTGCGGTCGCGAGATCGCCGGCACTGGCCTGCGCATTCGCAGTCGCACCGGCCACCGCGCGCTGCAGCCGACCCCACACATCCGGTTCCCAGCTGGCGCCGAGGTCGAACTGCACATCGCGCTGCGTGGTCTTGCCATTGCTGCGATTGACGCGACCGGACAGCGACACCGACGGGAACAAGGCCGCACGCTGCTGGCCGACCACGGCGCGCGCCTGTGCATAGTTGGCGACCGCGGCGGCGATGTTCTGATTGGATACTGCGACGCGCTCGGCCAGCGCATCGAGCGCAGGATCCCCGAACGCCTGCCACCACGCATCGCGCGGCAGCGCATCGGCCGGTTGCGCGGCGGTCCAGCCTTCGGCTTCCTTGTAGTGGTCGGGAATCGGCGTCACTGTCGCGGCGGGCTTTTCATACAGCGGACCGATCGCGCAGGCGCCGAGCATGCCCGCCAATCCACAGGCGAGGGCGAGGGCGCGCACGGCAGCTTGTGCCGGGGCGGGTGCAGCAGCGTGTGCCGCAGTGAATGCCGCAGTGTGTGCAGGTGTTTGTGCAGGCGCTGTTGAAGGCGCTGTTGAAGTCGCGTGTACGGGGGCGTCTGCAGCAGCGATCGCAGCGGGTGGGCGGAGATGGGTGGTCTTCATGGTGTCTGTGGGGCGGGCGGCACGCTTGGCACGCTTGGCATGTTTGGTACGTTTGGTACGTTTGGTACGTTTGGCATCGTCTTCAAGGCCGGCGTACGTGTTGCGTCGCCGGCGCGGCCCGGCCCGCGATCGTCATTATCGTAGCGCGTGTCGCGTGCAAGCGCGTTTTCATTCGGGCCACGGCGGCGCCAGCGGTCCATCGCGACATAGACCACCGGCGTGGTCAGCAATGTCAGCAACTGGCTTGCGATCAAGCCACCGATGATGGCCACGCCCAGCGGCTGGCGCAGCTCCGAGCCCTCACCAAAACCGATCGCCAGCGGCAGCGCGCCGAGTGCCGCCGCAGCAGTCGTCATCAGGATCGGGCGCAGCCGCTGCAGGCTGGCTTCGCGTACCGCGTCCAGCGCCGACCATCCGCGCGAGCGCTCGAGCTCGATGGCGACATCGATGATCAGGATCGCATTTTTCTTCACAATGCCCAGCAGCAGGAACACGCCGATCAAGGCAATGATCGAGAACTCCATGTCGAACAGCATCAGCGCAATCACCGCGCCGACACCGGCCGACGGAATGGTGGACAGCACCGTCACCGGGTGCACCAGGCTTTCGTACAGGATGCCAAGCACGATGTAGATGGTGACGATGGCCAGCAGGATCAGCAGCGGTTGCTGGCCCTGCGATTCCTGATAAGCGCGCGCCGTACCCTGGAAGCTGCCGCGCACATTCACCGGCATCGCGATGTCGGCTTCAGCCTCGCGCACCACGCGCTGTGCATCGCTCATCGAGCGCCCCTTCGCGAGCGCAAACGACACGGTCGCGGCCAGCTCCGCATCCTGATGGCTGACGGTGGCGGCGGTGGCGCGTTCCGCAAAGCTGGCGAGCGCCGACAATGGCACCATCGTGGTCGGTGCCGTGCTGATCACCTGGCCGCTGGCCGGGTCACGCGCGCCGGGATTCGGCGATGGCACGGTGCCGGCACCGGATGACGCGGTGCCCACCACACTGCTGCTGGCCACCAGCGCTGCGCCTGCGCGTGCCGGCACATAGATGTCATGCAATGCCTGCGGGCTTTGCGCCTGTTCGGGGCTGACGCCGAGGATCACGTGGTACTGGTTCAGGTCGCCATACAGCGTCGCAATCTGGCGCTGGCCAAATGCGTTGTACAGCGCATTGTTCACGTCGCGCATGCTGACGCCCAGCCGCGCGGCGGCGTCGCGATCCACGCGCACGAATACTTCGACGCCGTTCTGCTGCAAGTCATTGTCGATGTCCACCAGCTCGGGCCGGCCCTTGAGTGCCTGTGCCAGCTTGTCGCTCCAGAGCTTCAGGTCGGCGAAGTTGTCGCTCTTGAGGGTGTATTGCAAGGTGTTCGCATCGCGCCGCGTACCCAGGCGCAGGTCCTGCACCGGCGACAGGAATACGCCGACGCCGGTCACGCGCGAAATCTGCGGGCGCAGCCGGTTCACCACATCCTGGCCTTTTTCGGTGCGCACCCCCCAGGGCTTGAGTGTGATGAACATGTAGCCGCCACCGGGACGGCTGCCGCCGGTGAAGCCGACCACGGTATCGACCGCCGGGTCTTTGCCAATGATGTCGACCAGTTGCTGCAGCTTGCCTTTCATCGCCTGGAAAGAAATGCTCTGGTCGGCGCGCAAACCGACCGACAACAAGCCACTGTCCTGTTGCGGGAAAAAGCCTTTCGGTATCACGTTGAACAGGAACACATTGAGCGCAATCACGGCGCCCAGCGACAGCAGCACCAGCCAGCGATGCGCGAGTGCTGCATCGAGGCTGGCGGCATACGCGCTTTCGATGCGTGCATAGCCGCGCTCGAGTGCCTGCTTGATGGCCCGGGAGGCGCGTGCACGACGGCCGGGCGGCGCATCGGCATCGGATTCGGGCTGCGCATCCTTGCGCCGTAACAGCCACGCGCACATCATCGGCGTGGTGGTCAGCGACACCAGCAGCGAGATCAGCACTGCCGCTGACAACGTGACCGCGAATTCACGGAACAGGCGACCGACCTGGCCGCCCATGAACAGCAGCGGAATGAACACGGCGACCAGTGACACGCTGATCGACAGCACCGTGAAGCCGACTTCGCGCGCGCCTTTCAGTGCCGCTTCGAAGCGGTCCATGCCGGCGTCGATGTGGCGCGAGATGTTCTCCAAAACGACAATCGCATCATCGACGACAAAGCCGGTCGCGACCGTCAGCGCCATCAGGGACAGATTGTTCAGGCTGAAGCCCAGCGCATACATCACCGCGAAGGTGCCGAGCAGCGACACGATGGTCGCGACCGCCGGTATGATGGTCGCTCGCACGCTGCGCAGGAAAGCGCTGACCACCAGTACCACCAGCACCAGCGAGATCAGCAGCGTGATCTCGATCTCTTGCAGCGACGCGCGTATCGAATAGGTGCGGTCGGACGAGATCTGCATCGTGATGTCCGGTGGCAGCTCGGCGCGCAGTTCGGGCAGCAGCGCCTTCACGGCATCCACCGTGTCGATCACGTTGGCGCCCGGCTGGCGATTGACCAGCACGATCACGGCCGGCTGGCCGTTGAACAGGCCCAGCGTATTCTTGTCCTCGACGCTGTCGATCACCTCGGCCACATCGGCCAGGCGCACCGGCGCGCCATTGCGCCAGGCCAGCACCAGGTTGCGATAGGCCGCCGCCGACAGCACGGTGGCACCGGTGTCGGTATACACCTGGTAGCGCTGCTCGCCGTGGTCGAGTTGTCCTTTCGGCCGGTTGGCTGTGCTGGCCTGGATCGCTGCGCGCACGTCTTCCATCGCAATGCCATGCCGGTTCAATGCAAACGGCTGCAATTGCACGCGTATTGCAGGCAGCGACCCGCCGCCAAGCTCGACCTCACCGACGCCTTTGACTTGCGACAGCTTTTGCTGCACCAGGTTGGCGACCGCTTCATAGATCTGACCCGGGCTGCGCGTGGCCGAGGTCAGCGCCAGCACGATCACCGGTGTGTCGGCCGGATTCGATTTGCTGTAACTTGGGTTGGCGCGCAGCGAGACAGGCAAGTCCGCGCGCGCTGCATTGATCGCGGCCTGCACTTCGCGCGCGGCGGCATCGATCTTGCGGTTCAGTTCGAATTGCAGCGAGATGCGCGCGGTGCCGTTGCGGCTGCTGGACGTGACTTCATTTACGCCGGGGATGGCGCCCAGCCGCCGCTCCAGCGGCGATGCGACGCTCGATGCAATGGTGGCCGGACTGGCGCCGGGCAGCGACGCCGTGACCGAGATCGCCGGAAAGTCGACCTGTGGCAGCGGCGCGACCGGCAGGCCAAAGAACGCGACCGCGCCGACCAGCGCCAGAGCAATCGTCAGCAGCGTGGTGCCGATCGGCCTTTCGATGAAGGGCCGCGACAGATTCACCGCGCCGCCTCGCTGTTGTTGTCCGTGCTGCCGGTGCTGATGCTCATGCGGCGGGTGGTGCCGGCGCCGAACCAGCGCCGGCCAAGCCTGTCGAAGCCGAGATAGATGACCGGCGTGGTGTACAGCGTCAGCAGCTGGCTCAGCAGCAGGCCGCCGAAGATCGCGGTACCCAGGGGGCGCCGCAGTTCGGCGCCGTCTCCCTGACTCAGCATCAGCGGCAGCGCGGCAAACAGCGCCGCGAACGTCGTCATCAGGATGGGGCGCAGGCGCAGCAGGGCTGCCTGTCGGATCGCGTCCTGGGGCGACTTGCCGTCATCGCGTTCGGCGCTGATCGCGAAGTCGATCATCATGATCGCGTTCTTTTTCACGATGCCGATCAGCAGGATCAGCCCGATGATGCCGATCACGCCCAGTGATTGTCCGGTGATCATCAGTGCCAGCAGCGCGCCGACACCGGCCGACGGCAGCGTCGACAGTATCGTCAGCGGATGCACATAGCTCTCGTACAGCACGCCCAGCACGATGTACACGCACACGATTGCCGCCAGGATCAGCCACAGTTGATCGGTCAGCGCCGCCTCATAGGCACCGGCCGCGCCGAGGAAGTGCAGGCTGAGTGCGCCGGGCAACGCAATGTCGGCCGCTGCGCGACGTACCGCTTTCACCGCATCGCCCAGCGCATGGCCGGGTGCGGTATCGAAACCGATGGTGGCCGCCGGGAACTGGCCGACATGCGTGATCTGCAGCGGCGCCGGCTGTTCCTGAATGCTGGCGATCGCGCCCAGCGTGGTCGGCTTGCCGGAGGCGGTGCGCAGCGGCAGGTCGGCCAGCGATGCCGGCGATGCTGCGGTGCCGGGCTGCGCTTCGAGGATCACGCGGTACTGGTTGGTCTCGGTGAAGATGGTGGACACGATGCGCTGGCCGAAGGCGCTGTACAGCGCATCATCGATGGCGGCGGTGCTGACAGCCAGCCGGGCGGCGCTGTCGCGGTCGATCTTTACGGTGACGGACGGGCCGGTGGCGCCGGCATCGGTGACCACCGATTGCAGCGCTGCTTCATCGCTCATCTGCTGCGCGAGCAATTGCGCCCAGCGGTTCACCATCGCCGTATCTGCGCCTTCGATCGCGAGCCGGAACGGGGTCGGCCCGGATTCGGCATCAATGGTCAGGTCCTGGGTCGGCTGCAGATGGACCGTGACGCCGGGCACATGGGATGCTCGCTCGCGCAGCCTGTCCATCGTCGCTTGCTGGTCGTCGCCGAGGCGGCTGCGCTCACGCTTCAGGTTCACCAGCATGCTGCCGGTGTGCAGCATCGCGTTTTCATTCACGCCGACGCCAACGTGGGACGATAGCGAGGCCACGTCCGGGTCTTGCAGAAATTCGCGCGCGACGGCCTGCTGCAGCTCGCTCATGCGTGCATACGACACACCATGCGCCGCTTCCACCCGCACCTGCAGCTGGCCGGTGTCTTGTACCGGGAACAAGCCCTTCGGTATTGCGATGTACAGCAAGACGGTCAGTGCGAGCGTCAGCGCTGCCGCCAGCAGGGTCAGCCCCTGATGCGCGAGGGCGATGTCGAGCGTGCGTGCATACGCATCGCGCAGCGCATCGAAGCGCTGCTGCAGCCAGTCGGCGATGCGCGCGCGCGGCCTGTCGCGCTCTGCGCGCAACCAGCGGGCAGACATCATCGGCACCAGCGTCAGCGACACCAGCGCCGAGATCAGGATGGTGATCGCCAGTGTGGCCGCGAATTCGCGGAACAGGCGGCCCACGATGTCGCTCATGAACAGCAGCGGGATCAGCACTGCAATCAGCGACAGCGTCAGCGACACGATGGTGAAGCCGATTTCGCCGGCGCCTTTGAGTGCAGCCTGTAAAACAATGTTTTGGCTACGGCCGGACGCTGACGCGTCCTTAACCTGTCCTTCGGCCAGGTTAGCCTGCGCCGAAGCATTGCCGGAATCCGATGCAATGTTTTGGCTACGGCCGGCCGCTGACGCGTCCTTAACCTGTCCTTCGGTCAGGTTAGCCTGCGCCGAAGCATTGCCGGAATCCGATGCAATGTTTTGGCTACGGCCGGACGCTGACGCGTCCTTAACCGGTCCTTCGGCCAGGTTAGCCTGCGCCGAAGCATTGCCGGAATCCGATGCAATGTTTTGGCTACGGCCGGACGCTGACGCGTCCTTAACCTGTCCTTCGGCCAGGTTAGCCTGCGCCGAAGCATTGCCGGAATCCGATGCAATGTTTTGGCTACGGCCGGATGCTGACGCGTCCTTAACCTGTCCTTCGGCCAGGTTGGCCTGCGCCGAAGCATTGCTCGCCATCTCGAGATGGCGAGCAATGTTTTCTTCCATGACGATGGCATCATCGACCACGAAGCCGGTCGCAATCGTCAACGCCATCAGCGACAGATTGTTCAGGCTGTAGCCCAGCAGATGCATCACGCCGAGGGTGCCGATCAGCGAGATCGGCACCGCGAGGCTGGCGATCACGGTCGCGCGGCCGTTGTGCAGGAACAGCAGGATCGCCATCACCACCAGCACTACGGCCAGCAACAGCTCGGTGCTGACATGGTTGACGGACGCGCGTATGCCGGTGGTGCGGTCGCTCAGCACATCGATCTTGATGGCGGCCGGCATCGCGGCCTGCAGCTCGGGCAGCTTGCGCTTGATCGCATCGACGGTGTCGATCACATTGGCGCCCGGTTGTCGTTGCACGTTCAGGATCACGGCCGGCGTCAGGTCGGCCCAGGCACCGAGGCGCACGTTCTCGGCGGCTTGCACCACGTCGGCGACATCGGCCAGCCGCACCGGCGCGCCATTCTTGTACGCGACCACCAGTTGCTGGTATTGATCGACCGACGACAGCTGGTCATTCGCATTGATGGACCAGAAGCGGGTGGGGCCGTCGAAGTTGCCCTTCGCGGTGTTCGCGTTAGCACTCGCGATGGCGATGCGCAGCGTATCGAGACCCAGGCCGGCGGCGGCCAGCGCGCGCGGGTTGGCCTGAATGCGCACGGCGTGCTTCTGGCCGCCGCTAAGCGACACCAGGCCCACGCCCGGCACCTGGCTGATCTTCAGGGCGAGCCGGGTGTTGGCAATGTCTTGCACCTCGGTCAGCGGCAGCGTGTCCGAGGTCAGCGCCAGCGTCAGTACCGGTGCATCGGCCGGGTTGATCTTTGCGTAGGTCGGCGGCGCCGGCAGGTCGGCCGGCAATAGCGTGGTGGCGGCGTTGATCGCGGCCTGCACCTCCTGCTCGGCGACATCGAGCGGCAGGCCGAGGCTGAACTGCAGCGTGATACTGGCAATGCCGGCCGCCGATGATGAGCTCATGCGCTTCAAGCCCGCCATCTGTCCGAATTGCCGCTCCAGCGGTGCGGTCAGGGTCTGGCTGATGACTTCAGGACTGGCGCCCGGATATGCGGCACGCACCTGGATGGTGGGGAAATCGACTTGCGGCAACGCCGACAGCGGCAGGAAACGCAAGGCCACCAGGCCGGACAGCACGATCGCCAACATCAGCAGCGCAGTCGCGACCGGCCGCAGGATGAAGGGACGGGACAGGATCATTCGCTGCTCTTGTCGCGACGGCGCGGACGTTCGCCCTCGGGCTGGCCAGCTGGATGAGCAGCTGACTGCGCAGCCGACTGAGCAGCCGACTGAGCAGCGGCCTGACCACCGCCGCGCTTGCGCTCCAGCCCTTTGCTGTTGCCGTCGCCTGCGGCAACAGCGGCACCCGAGGCAGCGCCGGCACCCCGGCCTTCGCCCCGACCTTCACCCGGCAGCCGCACCCTGGCGCCATCGGCCAGCCGGTCCGCGCCTTCGACAATCACTGTCTCGCCGGGTTCTAGGCCCGACAGCACCTGCACCTTGTCGGCGCTGGCCAGTCCGGTCTTCACCTGGCGCACGGCGACAGTCTTGCTATCGGCATTGAGCACGTACACGAATTCGGTGCCGGCGCCACGACGGATCGCCGACACCGGTACCGCAATCGCGTTCTCGATCGAGCGCAGGTTCACGCGCACGTTCACGAACTGGTTCGGGAACAGTGCGCCCTTGGCGTTATCGAAGCGTGCCTTCGCACGCACGGTGCCGGTTTGCGGATCGACCAGGTTGTCGAGCGCCAGGAAGCGGCCGTTCGCGAGCTCGCTGGCACGTGCGCGGTCCAGCGCGATCACGGCAGGCGCATGGCTGCCGCCCAGGGCGGCGCGCAGCTCGGGAATGCGGTCTTGCGGCAGCGTGAATGCGACATCGATCGGCGATACCTGCGTGATCGTGACGATGCCGGTCGCATCGCCGGGGCCGACCAGGTTGCCGACATCGACGGTACGCAAGCCGATGCGACCCGAGATCGGCGCGGCGATGCGGCTGAATTCGAGGTTGAGTTTCGCGCTGCGCTCGGCGGCACGATCGACATTGACCGTGCCTTCGAGTTGCTTGACCAATGCTGCCTGACTGTCGACCTCCTGCTGTGCGATCGAGTCTTGCGCGAGCAGGGTGCGGTAGCGTTTTTCGGTGACGCGCGCGTTTTCCAGCTGCGCCTCGTCGCGCCTGAGCTGGCCGGTCGCTTGCATCAGCGCGATCTCGAACGGGCGCGGGTCGATCACGGCCAGCAGCTGGCCCTTCTGCACCATCTGCCCTTCGGTAAACAGCACTTGCTGAATCACGCCCGACACTTGCGCACGCACCACCGAAGTCGCGACCGGCGTCACCGTGCCCAGTGCTTCGAGCACCACCGGGAACGCCTGCTTGTCGGCGCTGGCGATGCCGACCGTCACCGGCGGCCGGCGCGAGCCGCGCTTGCCATCGCCTTTGGCATCGTTCTTGTCGAGCACATACCAGAGCAGCGCGCCGACCGCGGCAGCCAGCAGCAGCGCAACCAGGACAGGGACGAGCGGCGAACGGCGCGGCGGGCGAGCGGAGGAAGGGGAGTGGTCCACGTTTTTCACAGGGCGAGAGCTTACCCGATTGCTGTTACCACTGCGTCGCGCAGTAAATGATGGCCGGGAAGCTCGCCGCCCACGCCCAGAAGAAGCGGTTCAGCCCGAAATAACGGAACACGAGGAAGTGGAACAGCGCTGCCACCGCGCAGCACACGGCGGCGATGCGTGGGCCGGCCAGCGCCAGCGGGAACAGGCATTCCCACACGATGAAGGCCCAGGAACAGGCGATGGCGACTGTCGGTTGCCGGTAAGGGCTGCCGGCCGGCAGCGGGCCATGCAGGCCGCCGTCGAGGAAATACACCAGCGCGCTGCCATTGCGCCATTCGCGGGTGACGAGCTTGATCGCACCCGAGATGAAGTAGGACGTGATCGCATGGATCGCGATGTACCAGAGCCCGGCCTTCCATGCCAGCACCGGGCCGATCCAGGGCGCGGCCAGGTGCGCGGCCAGCACACCGGTCAGCACCGCGATGGTCATGAAATCGCTGCCGCCATTGAAAGCGCCGCGCCAGCGGATCAGGATCAGTAGGGTACTGATGAACAGCAGCACCGCACTGGCGAGGCTGCTACCCCACAGCAGGCTGGCGGCCGCCGCCAGCCGCACCAGCAGGTGGCTGCGATGCAGGTCGGGGCGGTAGATACGGTCGAGCAGCCGGCGCATCGGTGCTGATGCGTGCGCGACATCGCCGCGCTGCACCGCCCAGTCCCACACGCCGCCCGGTGCCTGCACCGCTTGCAGGCGCAGGAATTCCAGCGTCTGGATCAGCAGGCTGACACCGAGCAGGCATTCGAGCGCGCGTACCGCGATAGAGAGGCTGTTCATTCAGCGGCTGTTCATGCGCCGTACGTGCTGGCAGTCGATGAGGGTGCGCGCAGCATCGGCGAGGTCAGGATCGCCATGTCCTCGGTCGGTGGCTGCAGCGGCGGCACGAGCCGCAACTGGAACTGGTACTGCGCAAACGCTTCGCCTTGTGCGGCGAGCAGTTGCTGCGTGAGGCGATCCGTCATCTGGTAGGTGACCAGTTCGCGCACGTCGCGGCCGTCGGCCAGCGTCTGCACGTCGAAGCCCAGATGGTCCACCAGGTTCTGGTTCGCCAGCAGCAGGTTATTGCGCGGGTTGTGCACCAGGCCCGCGAGCCGGAACGGCCCACGCGGCATGAACAGGGTCCAGTCGCGCCACTGGCCGGCCGCATCGGCGCTGCGCATGAACAGCCGGGGTTGCGCGCCGAAGCCATGGTAGAAGCGCCAGTTCGGGAAGAAGCTGCGCAGCAGGAAGAGCCAGGGGCCGCTGATCACGCGGCCACGCCGCCGCAGGCTGGCCAGCAGAAACGCAAAATATGCGGCCAGCAACAGCAGGCTCAGGATCTGGACCGTGGTCACGGGAATTCCGGCGGGCGGGGTTGAGATGGGTCAATGAATCTTGCAATACAGAAAGTTTAACAGCCCAGTTCCAGACCGGAAATACCGGGCGCTGCATTACACTAGCGGCCATTGCAATTGGAGGTAGTCATGGATTTGGCGATGATCGAAACACGCCACTGGGTTTTGCTGGTGTTCATCGCATCGGCGCTGTATGCGCATTTCCGCGGCACCGTGCGCTTCGGGCTGGTGCGCGCGCTGACGGATTTCACGGTATTGATCGCGCCGGTCAATGCGCTGATGTACCTTTTTTCGCGTATCCGTCGTTCGGCCTATATCGACCAGCAGGATTTCCCCGAACTGGCGCCGCTGCGCGCGCACTGGCAGGACATCCGCGATGAGGCGATGGCGCTGGCCGACAGCGGCCAGATCCGCGCGGCCTCGGGCTACAACGATGTTGGCTTCAATTCCTTTTTCCGCACCGGCTGGAAGCGTTTCTACCTGACCTGGTACGGCAAGGAGCTGCCGTCGGCCGCCGCGCACTGCCCGAAGACGATGGCACTGCTGAAGCAGATCCCGACCATCAAGGCGGCGATGTTTGCATCGCTGCCGCCGGGTGCGACGCTGGTGCGCCATCGCGACCCGTATGCCGGCTCGCTGCGCTATCACCTCGGATTGGTGACGCCGAATGATCCGGGCTGTTTCATCGAAGTCGATGGTCAGCGCTATCACTGGAAAGATGGCGAAGCCGTGATGTTCGACGAGACCTTCATCCATCATGCGGCCAACACCACCGACCAGCAGCGTGTGGTGCTGTTCTGCGATGTCGAGCGCCCGTTGTGGACCGCGCCGGTGCGCTGGTTCAACCGCTTGTTTGGCAAGTACGTGGTGGCTGCGGCCGCGTCCGAGAATGTGGACGGCGAGGGCGTGGGCGGGCTGAACAAGTTCTTCAGCGTGTTCTACAAGGTGCGGGTGCAGACCAAGAAGCTGAAGGCAAACAACCGTTTCCTGTACTACCTGACCAAGTGGATGGCCATACTCGGTCTGTTGTGGCTGATCTTCTGGTAAGCACCCGTCCGGTGGGGCCGCTGGTGGCGTTGCGCCTCCGCATCGTGCAAGGGTGCAACGTGCACCGTCTGCGTCGGCGCGCCTTGGCACCGGCCTGACAGGACAGGCGCGGAGCCGAACGTCGGTTGCTTGTCGATTTCCGGGATTTCGCCCTTGAAAATCAAGAGCTTGGGCGAAGTTTCTTATTTACAATATTTCTGAAAGTTGTTAGATTGATCGGGTCATCGCCACTTTTTTGCCGGCATGCCCCAGTCTCGACCGACACTTCTGTTGCTGTGTTGCGCCGCTGCCGCGGTGCTGGCCGGCTGCGCGACCGAGTCCGAACTGACCGTCATCGGACTCGACCGCAATGACCCGAAATACGCGTCGCATGAATGCCAGCAGAGCATCGCCGGCACCAGCTTTCACACCGATGCGCGCAATGCGAGCATGGTGGCGACGCCGGCCTTGCTGCTGATGAGTGGCGGCTTGCTGTTGCCGGTGGTAGCGGCGAATGCGGCGCTGGACTATGCCGATCGCGTCGATGCATCCAACATGTCGGTGCGCTGCGGTGGCAAGGGCAAGACTCAGGCCGAGATCGTCGAAGGCGTATCGATGCGTGCCGCAGTCGGCGTGGCGTCTAACATGGTGCCCCTACCCAATACGAAATGAAATCCCTCATTGCCTGCCTGATGCTGTTCGCATCCGGCGCTGTTCATGCCGACTGGACTTCGGTCGCGAAACACAACCACGGTGAATTCTTCATCGATCGCTCCACCATCAAGATCAAGGGCAAGCAGCGCGAGGTCTGGAGCATGATGAACTACAGTAATCCGCAGGTCAGCAGCAATGGCACCGTGTACCGTTCGACCAAATCCCTGCTGCAGGTCGAATGCGAGACGCGCTATGCGCGCGCGATCCACATGTCCTTCTTCACGGACAGCAAGCTGCGCGGCAAGGAATTCGGCGTAATGGGTTCGCTGCCGCCCTGGGAGAAAGTGCCGCAGGATTCGGCGATGCGCGAGATCTTGGAGCTGGTCTGCAGCGCATGATGGGCTGGCAGTCTGCTGGGGCACGATGAGCAAGCGCGATACCACCGGCGGGCTGCGCTGGCACTTGCGCGCTTTCCTGCAGCGGCGACGCTGGGCCACCACCACAGGGCTGATCGCCGACTGGCTGGATGGCACGCAAGCCGCATCGCGGCAATTGCTGCTGATCGGCGGCAGTGCCGGCTGGATGATGTCGTCGCGCTGGTTGCAGCGCTTTGACGATGTGGTGCTGGTGGACATCGACCGCCATGCGCCGCGGCTGTTCCGCTTCAACCACGGGCGGGCGCTGCGTGAATCCGGTACCGCGTTCAGTCATGTGAATACGGACGGCGTGCAGCACCTGGAGGCCTTGCTCGCGCAGTATCCGCAGGCGTCGCTGTTCTTTGATAACGTGCTGGGGCAGCACCTGTACCGGGTGCGCGATATCGAGCGTGCGGAAGCGGAACTCGACCGCATTGCGAGCCGCTTGCAGGGGCGTGACTGGGGCAGCGTGCATGATCTGTATTCCGGGCCGGTCGATGCCTTGCGCGTGCCGCTGGCACCCGTGCTGGCCTTCGACGCGCTGCGCAGCGAGCGCGGGCTGGTGGCCGACGGGCTCAGCGACACGCCGCTGCATCGCAAACTGCTGGCGCAGGTCGGCGGCAACGATGACTGGATGGATCATGTGACGGCGGGCGTCTTCCCGGTCGGGACGGCCAGCCGGCTGATCGCGTGGCCATTCCTGCCGCATTATGCGCACTGGCTGCAGGCAGGCTGGGTGCGGCCCGACTAAAGTCGGGCGCGCCGGGGTCGATTCATGAATGCCGGCAGGCTTTTCGTAAAATTGCTTCGCAAAATTGCGCTGATGCCGCTTGTTGGACGTGGTCTTGTATTGCCTTTTGTTGTCTTTTGTTGTGTTGGGTTGTTTTGATCGAGGAAAGCATGACGCCTATCGTTCTCCGTACGCTCTGTCATCCGCTGTTGCGCGTGTTGTCCGCCGCAGTTTTTGCCGTGCTGCCGATATCGGTCGCCACGGCCGAGAGCAAGCCGGCGGCGGCGCCGGTCGATCGTCCGCCGTCGCCCGGCGCCAAGCACAAGCCGCGTGTCGGCCATTGGGAATACGAAGGCGAATTCGGTCCGACCAAATGGAATGAAGTCGATCCTTCGTTCAAGGCCTGCACGGTCGGCAAGCGCCAGTCGCCGATCAACATCGAGACGCGCGACGCCGAGAAGGGCGGTCTGAAGCCGATCCAGTTCAACTACACGCCGGGCCCGGCCGAAGTCGTCAACACCGGCCACACCATACAGGTCAACCTTAGCAATGGCGGCAGTGCGCGTTTCGACGGTCTGGAGTACCGGCTGGTGCAGTTCCACTTCCACACGCCGAGCGAAGAAAAGATCGACAGCATGGCGCAGCACATGGTCGTGCATCTGGTGCACCGGGCCGGCGATACCAAGCTGGCGGTGGTGGCCGTGATGTTCAAGCTCGGCAAGGAGAACAAGGCGCTCAAGCCCATCTTCGATGATATGCCGCAGAACGAAGGCCGGACCGCGAAGATCAATGAATTCAATCCGGCCGACATACTGCCGGGCGACCCCACGTATTTTGCGTACACCGGGTCGCTGACCACGCCACCCTGCACCGAAGACGTGAAATGGCATGTGATGCAGTCACCGATGGTGATCTCGTATGCGCAGCTGGCCGCCTTCAAGAAGCTGTACAAGATGAATGCACGTCCGGTGCAGCCCCTGAACGGGCGGCGCGTGCAGATGTTTACTCAGCCCTGACGCGTCAACCCTGAGCCGGCGACGCTGATTTCCGGCGCGTCACGGTTCAGCGTTCATACGGGCAGCGCAAAACAAAAGGGCGCCTCGGCGCCCTTGGTCTTTGCTGCGGTGTACATCGGTTGTCGAAAGCCGCTGTCTTGAGCCGCTGTCTGAAGCGGCTGTCCATCGCTACATCGCTGCGTTACCTAGATACGTTCCAGCGACTGATGCAGCTTCAGGATCTTTTCTTTCAGGTCCGGACGCTCTTCCATCATGCTCGCTTGCGGGCCCAGCTGACGGCGCGCAGCTTGCGCGGAATCTTCCGCCGCCGAGGGGCTGGCTGCGGGTTTTGCGCTGGGTTCGCTGCGCAGCAGCGCGAGTGCCGTCAGTGTCACGCTCACCAGCACCCACATCACCCACACACTGCCGGCCGGAATGTCCTGCATCTGCGTCAGTGCCGCATACGCCGACAGCCATGCCGCCCAGTCAAAGCGCAGCCACCACAGCACATTGCCTTGCGCCTTGCAGGTCAACACGAACACGAGCGCGAACAGCAGCCAGTTCAGCACCAGCAGCAGCGTCGGCAGGCGGGGGAGCTTTTTCATTCAGGCCTTCAGCGCCGACGTCAGCTTTTCGCTCAGCGATTCGGCAATCTGCATGCGCAGCTTCGAGGTCTCGTGGATTTCCTGCTCGCTGCGGTACGCGTTCGACACCAGCTCGGCAGCGAGGCTGCGCACGCCTTCAATTTCTTGCTCCAGCGCGGTAATGCGCTCATGGAGTGCCTTCTTTTCCTGCAGCTTGCCGCTGATCAGGCGGATCGCTGCATGCACCTGCGTCCAGGCCTGCAGGCGCGGATCACTGATTTTCAGGCTTTCAAATACTTCCTGCATCGATTCGCCAATATCGACCAGTGCCTCGGTTGGCAGGGTATCAATGGCGGCAGCCGGCAGATTATCTGCGGCATTCATGTCGGGATTGAGTCTTTCATTAATTGAAATCACCTGGCCGGTTGCATCACTCCAGCCGGATTGCGGTTCAAAACGCATCATCGTGGGTTTTGCCGAGGACTTTGCCATTTTGTGAATCCTTGTTAAGAAAATACTTGGAATTCTGTAAAAGCCTGATCTATACTCCGCGTTATATTATGGCAAATTTTCCCCTGAAGCAACGTTAATGTAGCAATATCCCTAAAAATCAAAGGTTTGCGAGCGAATCCGAGGAACATCATGAGCAAGGCACTCAAGGTCCTGATTACAAGCCAAAAAGGCGGTGTGGGAAAAAGCACGGTTTCCGCAAACCTGGCAGCGTATTTTTCATACATTTCTGGCAAAAAAACGGCGCTGATCGATTTCGATCACCAGGCGACTTCCGGAAAATGGGTGCGCAAAGCCTATCCAATCGGAATTGATTGCAAGACGGTGGATTTGCCGAATGCCAAAGGCTCCGGCATTGCATTATTGAAGGCGAAAGAAGCACTGCGCAAGGCGAATGAAGTCAGCGAAGTCGTCATTACCGACCTGACCTGGACCGATGTGCTGCCGCCGGATTTTCTGTTCGAATTCGACCTGGTGCTGGTGCCGAGTTCGCTGTCGCGCGTGGAGCTCGACAGCACACTGGAATTCGTGAACCGCTTCTCCTTCGTCTTCAACTCGCGCCTGAAGCAGCCGCCGAAGCTGGTGATCGTGCCTTCGCGCGTCGACAACCTGCAGACCTACGAAAGCATTTTCTCGAAGTCCTTCAATGCAGGCTTCTTCCTGTCGCCGCCGGTGATGTACAGCACCAGCGCGAATGAGTTCTTCGGTATCGAATTCTTCGTGATGACCTCCAACAAGGAGATTCGGGAGAACTTCCTGGAGTTCGGCCGCTCGATCGAGCAGCTGGGCGATATCGAACACGATCTGAAGTCGGCGAAGAAGGCCGATGGTCGCCAGTCGCCACTGACGCACAAAGTCAGCGGTTCCATCCTCGACCGCTTCCGTGCGGTGCGCAATTCGACGCCGGATGTGCCGCCCCGTGCGGCAGCCAATGACAGCGCGCGCCTGAGCCCGACCAATCGCCTGAAGTCGGCGATTCCGTCCTTCCTGATGATGGGTGGGGACTGAGAGCCTGCCTCGTCAGGTTGATAGCAAGGCGTGCCGACGCAGACAGTACGACCTGTACGGCAAGGAGGCGCAACTCGGCTAGCGGCCTGACGAGACAGGCGCTAAGTTAGTTGCCCAGTTCGGCCGGGGTATAAGCTTTACCTGGCCTAGGCACCCCTCGCCGGTCTATCCGCACCTCGCGCACTGACCAGTCGATCGCGCCATCCGGCTGCCAGTGCAGTAGCGCGATCCAGCCGGTGGTGGTGTCCCGCGCATCAAAGCCATCGAACACGAAATTTCCCAGGCTGTAGAACACCGGCTTGCCGCGATACGTTTCCACTTCCTGCGTCACATGCGGATGACCGCCAATGACGGCATCCGCGCCGTTATCGATCATCACGCGGGCCAGTGCGCGCTGGCGCTCTGATGCAAGGCGCTGGTATTCCCAGCCCCAGTGCGGGTACACCACCAGAAAATCGACACCGAGCGTTTGCTTGGCATGTCGGATGTCGTGAATGATTTCATCTTCATCCAGCCACGCATGACCGGGCGTGTCTTCCAGCGCTTCGAAGCTGCGCGGGAAAAAGCCGTTGTAGCCGAGGATGCCGATGCGCTTGCCGCGCACCTCCGCGATGTAAGGGCGGTGCGCGTCGCGCAGCTGACGGCCGCCACCGAAGTAGGGCATCTGCGCGCGCTCCAGCCGCTGCAGCATGTCGGCGAACGCTGCTTTGCCGAAATCGCCAGTATGGTTGTTCGCTACGGATACCGCACTGAAGTGACGCTTCAGCAGCCTGATTGCGCGCTGCGGTGCGCGGAAGGTCCAAGGCTTGGGCTCGGCGCTGCCTTTGGGCGAGATCACGCATTCGAGATTGCCGATGCGCAGGTCGACACCGGCCAGGATGGGCGCGACATGCACGAACGGGTCCTTGCCCGCGCGGATCAGCTTGCCCGGCCCGTCGGCCAGCATCAGGTCACCGACAAAGGCCATCGTGATGCCACCGGACGCTGCATGCGTATGTACAGGCGGCACCCAGAGCAGCATCGGGCACAGCACGAGCACGGCGAGTGTCCGCAAGCTGGGTAGCCGTCGCATCGCGTCAGTCACAACCCGGCCTGCATTGGAAGAACAGCTCGCGTTCGTAGTCGGACGAGTACACCTTGTTCAGCCCGAAGCTGCGTACCGCTGTGGGAGCGTCGCTGTTTGCGCATGCATCGGCCGGCAACGGATATTCGGCCGCATGCAGCAGCGCCGGTCCGCGTTCGCGCAGTTCATAGACCCAGGTTTTCAGCTTCGCGCGCTCGGGCAGGTATTGCGCGCTGAACCGGAAGCGCTTGCCGAGGGTGACAGACTGCCGTTCGAACACGTCAGTGGCTGGGACCAGCTGCAGCCTTTCCATGCGGCCGCCATAGTCGGCGTCACAGACCGGTGCCGGGGATGCGGCCAGGGCCTTGCTGGTTGCGAGTACGCCCGACAGCAGGGTCGCTGCCAGCGTGCGGGTCAAGCGCGCGGGCAACAGGCTGGATGATGTGGTGGCCAGCGTCACCTGCCGCTTATTTTTTCGCTGCACCACCGTTCGCGCCGCCCTTGGCGTCGGGCGGGGTCGGCGGTGCCGGTGGCGTGCCATACAGCAGCACCGCGATTTCCTTGTTGGTCGCGGCAAAGACTTCGAGCAAGCCATCGATGCGCGCTGCCATCGCCGCATTGTCGGCGGTGCCCAGCCATTGCTGGCGGTTGTTGCGCATCACGATCAGCTGTTCGGCGGTGCAGGACTTGCCATGCTTCTTCAGCCACGCAAAGGCTTTGGTGCGGCGTGCATCGGCATCTTGCGTATCGATGCCGATGGCACGGAAATCAGCGACCACGCAATCCAGCGGGTCCAGCGTGCCGGGCTTGATCGGCGGCGGCGGTGGTTCGGGCGCATCTTTTTTCTTTTGCTGCGCAAAGCCATTCACGGACGCCAGCAGCGCCAGCGTCACCAGCCACACGCCGAAGCGCAGTCGGGGGCGCGTCATTTGGCGGCGTCCTGGTAAAGGATGGTGATCGAGATGCGGCGGTTGCGCGGGTCAGCCGGATTGTTCGGTATGTATGGCGCGGTATCGGCCACGCCTTCGACCTTCGCGAAACGTCCCTCCGGTATGCCGGCGTCCTCCATGATGCGGCGTGTGCTTTCGGCGCGGTCGCCCGACAGCGACCAGTTCGAACGCACGCCATCGTCATACGCGAGGCTGTCAGTGTGGCCGCGCACGGCCACCTTGTTCGGCATGCCGCCCACCGATTTCGCGACTTCGCGGATCAGTGCTTCGGCCTTGCCCTGCATGCGCGACGTACCGACGCCAAACATCGAGAAGTCGGCCTTGTCGATCACTTCGATACGCAAGCCTTCTTTCTCGCGGATGAACTTCACCTTGTCCTTCAGCTTGTCCAGCTGCGGGTTCTGGTCCAGCTTTTCCTTCACTTCCTTTTCGAGCTTGTCGAAGTTCTTCTTGTCAGCCTCGGCCGCAATTCGCTGCTTCTCTTCTTCCGACAGCTCGCTGTCGTTCATGTCGTTCTGCTCGTTCTTGGAATCGCCGGCATCGCTCTTCTTGCCGCCCTCGGCGCGCGGCGTCTCGCGCTCGAACAGGCTGGTGCGCTGGCCCGCATACGGCATGCCGTCCGGATCGAGAATCGAATTGCCGCCCATGATGCCGCCCGGACCGGCGAGCTTGCTCATGCTGGCCAAACTGTGCGAGGTGGGCTTGAAGTAGTCGGCAATGCTCTTGCGCTGGTCTTCGGTGGTTGCGCCCAGCAGCCACATCAGCAGGAAGAACGCCATCATCGCCGTCATCATGTCGGCCAGCGCAATCTTCCATGCGCCACCATGCGCACCCGCATGGTCGCCTTCGATCTTCTTCTTTTTGACAATGGGCTCTAAGGCCGGGGCTTCGGCGGCCTGGCCTTCGGCGGGCTTTTTGTCGTCGGCTGGTTCAGCCATGATGCAGTCCTGTTGGGTCCTGTGAGGTCGCGGGGCTTCAATCCGGAAGAATCGACAGCAGCGCCGCAAAATCAAGCGCTGTGGTTGATTCGGCCGCGACCGGCACTAGGGTTTGTATTCTTTATGCAAGATAATACTCGGGACTTGCACAGGAGCACCAATTTTATGTCCGGTCTGTGCCGTGCTACGGGCCGCCGGGCTCTCCCGAATTCCGACGCCAGGACGCCGTCCATGACGCAGCTTGCAAATTTGACAGCCTATCGATCCGACCCTGGTGTAGCAGGGCTGACGCCGCCGCCGCCGCCGGTGCGCCTGCTACGGCTGCCACTGCGACTGCGACTGCCATTGCTGTCGCTAAGGTCGCCCGTCTCGCTGGCGCTGGGACAGACGCCGCAGCAAGCTCTGCAGCAAGTTCCGCAGCCCGCATCGATGCTGCGCCGCTGCGTGCTGTCTTGGCTGCTGCCCTGGCTGTTACTGGCCACCCCCGTCGGTGCGTATGCGCGCGACACCCATGCGGACCCCAATCCCGAAATCGCGACCGGCAGCCAGCAGCGGTCGCTGGTACGCGCGAAGCGCTACATGGCGGTGGCGGCCAATCCGCTGGCCAGCGATGCGGGGGCGGCGGTACTCGCGCGCGGTGGCAGTGCGGTCGATGCGGCGATTGCGATGCAAATGGTGCTGGCGCTGGTCGAGCCGCAATCGTCGGGGCTGGGCGGCGGCGCCTTTCTGCTGGCCTGGGATGCACGTACGGCGAAGCTGAAGACCTATGACGGTCGCGAAACCGCGCCGGTGGGCGCCGTGACGGAGCGCTTTCTGAAAGACGGCAAGCCGCTGCGCTATGGTGAAGCGGTCAACAGCGGGTTGGCGGTCGGTACGCCCGGGCTGTTGCGCATGCTGGAGCTCGCGCATCGTCGGCATGGCCGGCTGCCGTGGGCCAGCCTGTTCACGCGCGCGATCGAACTGGCCGAGCGCGGTTTCCCGGTATCGCCGCGACTGCATCGGCAGATCAGCCAGAATGCCGAGCTCGCGCGGCAAGCCGATGCGCGCGCGTATTTCCTGCCGGACGGGCAGCCGGCGCCGGTGGGCTATCGGCTGAAGAATCCGCAGCTGGCGGCGACATTGAAGCGCGTGGCCAGCGAGGGTAGCGATGCGTTCTATCAGGGCCCGATTGCGCGCGACATCGTCGCGGCGGTGCGTGCGCATGCGACGCCGGGTGATTTGAGCGAGGCCGACCTGAAGGACTATCGCGCGATCGAGCGCGAGCCGGTGTGCGGCGCTTACCGTGTTTACCTGCTGTGCAGCATGGGGCCGCCATCGTCGGGCGGCATTGCGGTATTGCAGATGCTGGGCATGCTGGAGCAGTACCCGCTGGGTTTGCTGCAGCCCGGTGATACGCTGGCCGTGCATTACTTTGCCGAAGCTGGCCGGCTGGCGTTCGCCGACCGCGAGCTGTACGCAGGCGACCCGGCGTTCACCGTCGTGCCGGTGCGCGGCATGCTGGACGCGGCTTACCTGAAACAGCGCGGCGCGCTGATCGATGCAAAGCGCAGCATGGGCAAGGCACAACCGGGGCGACCGGAAGGCGCGACGCTGGCGCTGGGCATGGGCGACACGGCAGACATACCGGCCACCAGCCACCTGGTGGCGGTCGATGCGGACGGCAATGCGGTGTCCATGACCACCAGCATCGAGGCCGAGTTCGGCAGCAAAATCTTCGTGCGCGGCTTCTTGCTGAACAACCAGCTGACCGATTTTTCATTGGCGCCGACCGACGAGCAGGGGCGCCCAGTCGCGAACCGTGTCGAACCGGGCAAGCGACCGCGCAGCGCGATGGCGCCGTTCATCGTGTTCGAGCAAGGCAAACCGAAAATGCTGCTGGGTTCGCCCGGCGGCAGTGCCATCATCAACTATGTGGCCAAGACCCTGGTCGGCATGATCGACTGGAAGCTCGATGTGCAGCAGGCGATTGCGCTGCCCAATATGGGCAGCCGCAATCGCGATACCGAGATCGAAGAAGGCAGCACACTGGCCGAGCGCGAGCCGGCACTTGAAGCGATGGGTCACAACGTGAAACTGATGCCGATGACCAGCGGCCTGCATGCGATCGTCATCACGCCGGAAGGACTGGAGGGCGGTGCCGACCCGCGGCGCGAAGGTGCTGCGCGCGGACGCTGAGGATACGGTCGAAGCCGTTCCCGAGGTCGATCCCGACGCCGACGCTGATGTCGATGCGGATGTCGATGTGCATGTCAATGAATTTTCAGGCCGTTGTTGCGCGGATGTGTCTGATGCATGGAACACGTCGCGCGATCGCGGAGGCTGATGCGCGGCATCGGCATCACGGCTGTCGCGTCGACGAGGCTTCTGGTACAAAGCCAGACAGAATTGATGCATAGGCCTGCTCGGCACTGCGCGCTGTCGCCGCAAGTGACCATCGATGACAGTCGGACGATGACTGCGGTGCGATGAATGCGATGCGATGAACACCGTGCGATGAATACCTTGTCATGAACACCTTGTCATGAACACCTTGTGATGAACACCACCCGATGACGCAATCCCCGATACCGCTGCGTACCACGATGCAGACCAGACTGCTGGTACTGGCGCTGGGTGCCTGCATGTTGTCGCTGTGGCCTGTGTTACCGGCGCAGGCCGACACTCTGCAAAAGATCGCCGATACCGGCAGAGTCACTTTCGGTTACCGCGAATCTTCAGTGCCGTTCAGTTACCTCGATGGTCCGCACAAGCCCATCGGTTTCGGAGTGGACATGTACGCCGCCGTGCTGCAAGGCTTGCGCAAGGCGACCGGCCGCGAGCAGATCACTGTTCGCTATCAGGCGCTGACATCGCAGAACCGTATTCCGCTGATTGCCAATGGCACCGTCGATCTCGAATGCGGCTCCACGTCCAATACTGCAGCGCGCGCGAAGACTGTCGCGTTCGCGATCAATTATTTTTACACCGGCCCGCGTCTGCTGGTGAAGAAGGACAGCGGCATCACGGATGTCGGTGATCTGCGCGGCAAGACCATTGCCATCACCACCGGCACCACGAGTTTCAAGCTGATGCGGCAATTGGATCTTGATCAGGCGATGGGCATGACGCTGCTGGCTGGCAAGGACCACGCCGACTCCTTCCTGCTGCTCGAATCCGGTCGGGCCGCCGCCTTCGTGATGGATGACATCCTGCTGTACGGCCAGGTGCTGAATGCGCGCCGCCCGGCCGAGTTGCAGGTGGTGGGCAAGGCACTGCAGGTGGAGCCGTATGCATGCATGCTGCGCAAGGATGATGCGGCCTTCAAGCAGGTGGTCGATACGGCGATCGCGGGACTGATGCAATCCGGCGAGTTCGAACGCATCTACGACAAATGGTTCATGCAGCCGATACCACCGCGTGGCCGCAGTCTGAACCTGAGCATGAGCCGTGAATTGCGCGACAACCTGCACCTGCGTTCCGATCGTCCGGCGGGCCAGTGATGAACCTCGACTTCGGCATCTTCTGCAAGAGCACCACCGGTGCCGCACAGCTGCCGGGCTGCTTCGGTCATGGTGGCGAGACCAGCTACCTGCAATGGCTGTTGTCGGCCTGGGGCTGGACGGCCGCCGTTGCAGTGTGTGGCTTCCTGCTGGCGCTGGTGGCCGGTATCACTGTCGGCACCCTGCGCACCTTGCCCGGCCGGCGCGGGCTGGCGATGCTGGCGATCGCGTGGACCGAATTGTTCCGCAATATACCGCTGCTGGTGCAGATCTTTGTCTGGTATCACGTGCTGCCATTCTTCGTGCCGGCGCTGAAGGCGCTGCCGGCCTGGCTGCTGGCGGCACTGGCGCTGGGCTTGTTCACGTCGGCGCGCATTGCCGAGCAGGTGCGTGCAGCGCTGCAGGCGCTGCCGCGCGGGCAGTTGCAGGCGGCACACGCGCTCGGACTGCGTACGCTGCAGGCTTACCGGCGCGTGCTGTTGCCGGTTGCGCTGCGGCAGATGATCCCCACCATTACCTCCGAAGCGATGAATGCGGTGAAGAATTCCTCGGTCGCGTTCGCGGTCGGTATCGCGGAGTTGACGCAGTTCGCGCTGCAGGCGCAGGAAGAGACCGCGCGCGGCATTGAAATCTATCTCGCTGTGACGCTGCTGTATGCACTGACCGCCCTGGCCGTGAACCGCGTGTTGGCACTGCTGGAATCCCGCATGCGTGTGCCGGGTGTCGCAGGTGCCGGCATCGCGGGCAACGGCATCGCGCCGGCGATGGCAGCATCGACCACCTCGACCACCACTAGCCGGTCGGAGGAACGCTGATGGATCTCGATCTCGGCTTTTACCAATGGGATCTGCTCGGCCGCTACCTGCTGGAAGGGGCGGCATTCAGTGTGCAGCTGACCCTGGTCGCCACGGTCGGTGGCCTGCTGCTGGGCAGCGTGCTGGCGGTGATGCGCAATGCGCGCTCGCGCTGGCTGTCGCTGCCGGCGGCGGCGTATGTAAACACGATGCGCTCGGTACCGCTGGTGTTGGTGATCCTGTGGTTCTTCCTGCTGATGCCTTTCCTGCTCGGTCGCAGCATCGGCGCTGAGCTGTCGGCCTATGTGACTTTTGTGGCGTTCGAGGCGGCATTCTTTTGCGAGATCGTGCGTGCCGGCATGCAGGCGGTGCCGCGCGGACAATCGCAGGCTGCGCTGGCACTCGGCCTGAGTCCGGCGCAGAACCTGCGTCTGGTGGTGTTGCCCCAGGCGCTGCGCAATATGCTGCCGGTGCTGCTGACGCAAGTGATCGTGCTGTTCCAGGACACCTCGCTGGTGTATGCGATCGGCGCCTATGACATGCTGAAGGGCTTCGATGTGGCCGGCAAGATCCTCGGCCGACCCATCGAGGCGTATCTGGGGGCCGCAGTGGTCTACTTCGTGCTGTGCCTGTTGTTGTCACGACTGGCGGCGCTGCTGCAGCAGCGGGTGGCGATCGTTCGCTAGCTGGCACTGGCATGACATCGGGCGCATGGGCCCGGTCGTGTCATGCAGGGTGAAGATGAAGTTCGCGGTGAAAGACGAATACCGGTAAAGGAAGTGCGCATGATATCGATGAAAAACCTGTCCAAGTGGTATGGCGAGTTTCCGGTGCTGACCGATTGCTCTGCCGATGTCGCGCGCGGCGAGGTGGTGGTGGTATGCGGCCCGTCCGGCTCGGGCAAGTCGACGCTGATCAAGACCATCAATGCGCTGGAGCCGTTTCAGCGGGGCGAGCTGTGGGTCGATGGCATCGCGGTACATGACCCGGCAACCTCATTGCCGGCCTTGCGCGCGCGGGTCGGCATGGTGTTCCAGCATTTCGAACTGTTCCCGCACCTGAGCGTGATGGATAACCTGACGCTGGCGCAGGTGCAGGTGCTCAAACGCGACAAGGACGACGCGCTGCGACGCGGCAGCGCATTGCTGCAGCGTGTGGGCCTCGCGGCGCAGCGCGACAAGTTTCCCGCGCAGCTGTCCGGCGGCCAGCAGCAGCGGGTCGCGATTGCGCGCGCGCTGGCGATGGATCCGGCGGTGATGTTGTTCGACGAGCCGACGTCGGCCCTCGACCCGGAAATGGTCGGCGAGGTACTTGAAGTGATGGTGCAGCTCGCCAACGAAGGCATGACCATGGTCTGCGTCACGCATGAAATGGGCTTTGCGCGCCGCGTCGCCGACCGTGTGATCTTCATGGACCACGGACGCATCGTCGAGGATTGCATCAGCGACGAGTTCTTCGGCAATGTGCCGGCACGCGCGCCGCGTGCGCAAGAATTCCTGTCGCGCGTGCTCGCGCACTGAAGCGACTGGCCGAACCGGCGGATGACCGACGTGTTGGAAGCGCTGGATACCGGCGCAGGCCGGAATCCAGCGACGTTCGTACTGATGGGTTCCGGGCTGCCGGATCAGATCTCGATCTTCGTACCCAGTTCCACCACCCGGTTGGGCGGAATGCGGAAAAAGTCCGACGGCTTGGCCGCGTTCTGCATCATCCATGCGAACAGGCGCTCGCGCCACAGCGCCATGCCCGGCAGGTTGCTCGGCACGATGGTGTCGCGCGCAAGGAAGAACGAGGTGTCGGCCAGATCGAGCACCATGCCGTGCTGTTGTTCCAGCAGCGCCAGCACGCTGTTGATGTCCGGTGTCTCCTTGAAGCCGTGCACCGCGCGCACCACATAGACATTCGCGCCGAGTTCGCTGACGGTCAGTCGCTCGTCATCGCGCACATAGGGCACATCCCAGATCGACAGCTTCAGGAACAGCACGCGTTCGTGCAGCACGCGGTTGTGCTTCAGGTTGTGCAGCAGCGCGACCGGCACGAAATCGATGTGCGCCGTCAGGAACACCGCCGTGCCTTCGACGCGATGCGGCGGGTGCGCGAGCAAGGATTCGACGAAATCCGGCAGCTGCACCGATTCATTGACCACGCGCTCACGCAGCAGCCGGCGACCCTTGTACCAGGTGGTCAGCATCACGAAGCAGAACGCGCCCAGCATCAGCGGATACCAGCCGCCATCCTTAACCTTGATCAGGTTCGCGGTCCAAAAAGAAAAATCGACCACGACGAATACCAGCACCATCGCCAGCACCACGATGGGGTTGATCTTCCATTCGTTGTACATCACCACGGCGAGCAGGCTGGTGGTGATCAGCATCGTGGTGGTGACCGAGATGCCGTAGGCGGCGGCCAGGTTGCCGGATTCGCGGAACTGGAACACGGTGAAAAGCACCAGGATCAGCAGCACCCAGTTCACCATCGGCATGTAGATCTGGCCGCGCTCGGTATCGGAGGTGTGCAGGATCTGCATGCGCGGCAGGAAGCCGAGCAGGATGCCCTGGTTCGCGAGCGAGAACGCGCCCGAGATCACCGCTTGCGATGCGATCACGGTCGCGACGGTGGCAAGACCAATCATGGGCCACAGCGCCCAGCTGGGCAGCATCATGAAGAAGGGGTTCGCGGCCGCTTCCGGCGTCGACAGCATCAATGCGCCCTGGCCGAAGTAATTGATCATCAGCGCCGGCAATGCCACCAGCAGCCAGGCCAGCCGCACCGGGCGGCGACCGAAGTGGCCCATGTCCAGATACAGCGCCTCGACACCGGTCACCACCAGCACCACCGAGCCCATCACGATATAGGCTTGCAGCGTGTGCTCGGCAATGAAGCTGACCGCATACATCGGGTTGATCGCCTGCAGGATTTGCGGGTTCTGCAATACGCTGGCGACGCCAAACGCCGCCAGCGATGAAAACCAGATCACCATCACCGGCCCGAAGAAGCGACCGACGGCTGCGGTGCCATAGCGCTGGATCATGAACAGCGCGATCACGATGACCACCGTGATCGGTATCACGAAACGCTTCAGGTCCGGCTCGATCACTTCCAGGCCCTCGACCGCGGACAGCACCGAGATCGCCGGCGTGATCACCGATTCACCCAGCAGCATGCAGGCGCCGAGTGCGCCCAGCATCAGCAACACCACATACTGGCGCTTGTCCGAGCGTGCCGAGCGCAGGGCCAGCGCCATCAGCGACAGCACGCCGCCCTCGCCATTGTTATCGGCGCGCAGCACGAAGGCCACGTACTTCAGCGTCACCACCAGCAGCAGCGCCCAGAAGATCATCGACAGGATGCCGAGCACCGCGCCATGCGAGTAGGGGATGCCATGCTCGGGGCTGAAGCATTCCTTCAATGCGTACAGCGGGCTGGTGCCGATGTCGCCGAACACGATGCCGACCGCAGCCAGTACCAGCGCACCGGTGGATGCATGCGCATGGCCATCGATGCCGGTCACGCTGACCGGGCGCATCACCGAGGATTGCGAAAACTCTGGATTGCTGATCGACACGTTGGACTTCCTTGAAACATTAAGGGTCGGTGGTGCAGGGAGGATGCGTGGATGCTGCTCGGACTGTGCCTGGATGGTGTCGGGATTGTGCTCGCAGATCGCTTACGCAGCGCTTACTGGGCCGGCAAGGGTCGGCTCACCACGACGGCGCCACGCAGCTTGCCAACGCTGTAGCCGGTCGCCTGGTCGTCCGGGTATTCGATGCGGATTTTTTCGGCCAGCGGCGCGGGGATGTCGTCCTTGCTGCCGTGGCAGGTCACGCACATGGGCTGCACCGCGATCGCTTTCGCATAGCGCAGCTCGCGCTTGCCATCGGCATTGGTGCCGATACTCCAGTGCTCGATGTCGGCCGGCTTTTCGCCATGGGCGATTCGTTGCTCGAAGTCGGCCAGTGCCGCCTTCTGCCATGCATTGGGCATGCCCATCCTGGGATTGCGCACGCGGGTGCCGACGCGCGTCACTTGCGCCTGGTGTTTCGCGGACAGGTCTTTCGCGATCGCCGGCGCCACTTCCTTGCACACGCTGACGGCCGCCACCGGACCCTCGGTGGACATCGCGCCCTTCAGCTTTGCGCCCAGCTGGTTCAGCAAGTCATTCGCAATGCCGCGCGTGGATTGTGCGAGTTCCGCATCCACGCCTTCCGGCAGCGCTTGTGCATGTGCGGGCGCAGTGAATGACGCGAGCGTGGTGAGGCTGGTGGCCAGCGCGACGGCAACGGTGGCTGCAAAGCGGTTCAGGTCAGACATGGGGCTCTCCATGACGATGGGTTGTTGGTTCTGTCCGCATCAGGCCATCAGGCGCGCATGATCAGGGGCAGGTCAGCTTGCTGCGTTCCACGCGCATCAGCGCGTACAGGTCGTTGTCGGTGACGGCGACGGCATCCTTCAATCCCGGTTCGCTATCCCCCTTGCGTGCAATGACCCAGGTCACGTCATGCGCGCACAGCTCGGCATTGAACTGGCTGGCCGGTCGCAACACCTGCTTGCCGAGTGCCGGGTCGAATTCGGCGGCATCGATCAGTTCTCGCGGCCAGCTGTCCTGGGCGGCCAGCGATGGATCATCCCATGCGTGGTAGACCGGCAGCGGCTCACGCAGTTGCGCATAGATGGGGAAATCAAAACGGTAGAGGCGCAGCGACACCAGGCCGTCGCCGGGGCGCGCCTGCTCACGCCAGGCCTCGGCCAGCGCTTTGGACGACACGGTTTCGGCGCGACTGATCAGCACCACCGCGACCATGCACAACGCCGCGGCCGACAGCGCGAAAGCCACCCGCAGCCAGCGGCGCTGCCAGCCGGCGATCGCCTCGCCCGCGAGGGCGGCCAGCGCAGGCACGGTGGGCAGCGCATAGCCGATCAGCTTGGAGGCGGGCAGCGAGAAGAAGCCGAGGATCACGACCACCCAGGTCCACAGCAGGATACGCACTGAGCGATGCGCATGGTCACGCGCGGCACCGACCCGGGTGCGGGTAATGATGGCCGGCGTCCACGGCAGGCACAGCACGGTCAGCGCGGCCGGATAGAACCAGAACGGCTGGTTGTTGTTGAAGCCCTTTTGCGAGAAGCGCTCGAAGTGCTGATGGATGAAGAAGTAATCGAAGAACTCCGGGAACTTCAGCTGCATCAGAATGAACCAGGGCGCGGCAATCGCGATGAACAGCAGCGGTGCCGGCCACCAGAACAGGCGCAGCAGCCACAGCGGGCGGCGCGTCAGCAGCAGCCAGAAGAAGATCACGCCTGACGGCAGCACGATGCCGATCAGCCCCTTTGACAGCAAGCCCAGTGCCATGCAGGCCCAGGCCAGTAGCAGGCTGGCGCGCCAGTTCCTGCCGGCCTCGCGCGACAGCAGCGCATCGGCGGCGAACGCGATCGCGCCGCAGATGAAACCGGCCACCAGCATGTCGTGGTTCGCATACTGCGCACCGCCGTAGAACAGCGGCAGCGTCGCCACCACCACCATGCCCCACCAGGCGGCCGACGGCGACATCCAGCGCGTCATCAGCCGCCAGGTGGCACCGGCGGCTACCAGTGCGCCGGTCAGCGATGCGATGCGCACCGACCACTCGGCGAAGCCGAATAGCTTGATCGCGATCGCGGTCAGCCAATAGAACATCGGCGGCTTGTGGAAATAGGGCAGGCCGTCAAGCGTCGGCGTCAGCCATTGTCCGGAGCGCACCATCTCCCACGCGACGCCGGCATAGCGCCCTTCGTCTGGCAGCGCCAGCGGCCGCACCCAGATGGTGGACAACAGCCAGGACAGCATCGCGACGCCGAACCACAGCGCGGGAGGCAGACCTGCACGGGAAAAACCAGAGGAGAGGGGTCCGCGGGCGCCTGCGTTGAACTCTGCGCCGGGAGGGAGATGCTGCATGGATGACAGGTCGGTCGTTATCGTAAAGGCAAAAAGGCCACGGACGCAGCGCGCACAGCGCACTCGCATCTGCAGCTTCGGCGCGATTATAGCCCTCTGGCTCGCCCGGCGGCGGGGCCGGTACCCAAAGACCGGCAGATGGCCGGCGCGCAGGCTTTGCCGACAGCCAGTAGAATCGATTGCAAGCGCCGCACAGAGGCGCCGTCAACGACAGGGAGGGTGAATGGCTGCCGCTTCATACACTTCGGGCGGGCGCGCGTCGCAAGGCTGGCGCTTGCGCAGGCCGGCAGGCCTGGCAGGCGCTGCCCTGGCGGTCGCGCTGCTGTGCGCGACGGCTGCCGCCAGCGTCGCCCGGGCGGGCGAGGTGCTGGCCGGCAGCGGCAACAATGCGTGCTACTCCTACCTCGCGTCCGATGACGATGCCAAGCTCGCCAGCGACAGCTGGGTGCTGGGCTTTCTCAGCTCGGCCAATCTGCGCGCCCGTAATGTGGATTTGCTGGCCAATCAGTCGAATGGTGTAATCATCGACGCGCTGGAAGACTACTGCGAAAAAAATCCCGATGCGACGGTCGCCGATGCGGCCGTCGAGCTGCTGAAGTCGCTGGTGGCCAGCGCCGAAGGGGAGTGCTCGGGTGCGTCCGCGCGTCCGCGTCGCGGCAAGCTCAGCATCTGTCATACCGCCGGCGCGGTTGACAGCCATCCCGAGCCGGTGGGTTTCAGCCTCACGGTTCCCGGCGTGGAATAAACATTTCTGCTGTTCAAGCGAATCATTGCCGTCAGAAATCACTATTCGCGCAATTCCAGACCTGCGACAAACCTGTTCCAGAAATCAATAGAGCCAACCGTTCATCGGTTGGGGTGCATGGGATAATCCGGCGACCCAGACTTGCCATCCCAGCCGGCCTTGCCCCCGATGAATACCCGCACCCGACCCTCGTCCACCACGCTGACCGACGGCTATGATCCCGGGCGCCTGTTCAATGCGTTGCGCGGGCAGCTGAAGCTGCGCACCGATGTCGGGCTCGCGCGCAAGCTCAAAGTGCCGGGTGCGCTGATCCGGCTGGTGCGCATGGGCGAGATCCCGGTCACGCCCGAGCTGCTGATACGGATGGAAGAAGTCAGCGGCTGGAGCGGCCGCCAGTTGCGTGACCTGATGGGCGACCGGCGCCGCGAGTTCCGCTTCGACGAAGTGCGCGACCCGGCCTTCGGCGACATCATTTACGAGATCTACGCGTCGGCCGGCAGCAAGAAGTCCTGGTGACGCGGCTGCGGGTAGCCCGAAAACCCTGCCCGCGAGCCTTCAATTCCGCCTTCGTCAATTCAAAATTGCCCGGGTCCGGACGCTGCCGGACAATGCTTGCCCATGACCGTCATCGACATCGACCAGCTGAAGCAATGGACAGGCCGCAGCGAGTCCGCACAGGACCTGATCGCCGCGCCCGCCGCCAATGCACTGGCGGCCACGCTGGACCACGACGAGCGCCTGCCTGACGGCGCTGCGCTGCCGCCGCTGTGGCACTGGATTTACTTCTGGTCGGTGGCGCCGATGTCGGGTCTGGGACAGGACGGACATGCGAAGCGCGGTGGCTTCCTGCCGCCGGTGCCGCTGCCACGCCGCATGTGGGCCGGTGGTCGTTTGCGCTTTGATGCGCCGCTGCTGCTCGGTGCGCCGGCCGACAAGACCTCGACCATCCTCGATGTGAACGTCAAGCAGGGCAGCAGCGGTCCGCTGGCCTTCGTGACGGTGGCGCACACGATCACGCAGCATGGCCGGCCCTGCATCTACGAAGAACATGACATCGTGTACCGCGAGCTGACGCCGCCGGCCAGCCGCCAGACGAGCGGACAGCCGAGCGACCAGCCAAGCGACCAGCTGAGTGCCCGGTCCGCCGCCGGCAAGGCCGCGCCCGACGATGCACAATGGACCCGTATCATCGAACCGGATCCGGTACTGCTGTTCCGTTATTCCGCGCTGACCTTCAATGGTCATCGCATCCATTACGATCGCAGTTATGCCACCGGCGTCGAAGGCTATGCCGGACTGATCGTGCATGGCCCGCTGGTGGCGACGCTGCTGGTGGACTTGCTGCGCCGGGCGTTGCCTGCGCGTGCGTTGCGCTCCTTCAGCTTCCGTGCCGTGAGCCCGATGTTCGATATCGAGCGCTTCAGCCTGCATGGCAAGTTGTCCGACGATGGCTGCAGCGCGATCTTGTGGGCAGCGAATGCGCGCGGCGAACTGGCAATGCAGGCCGAAGCGACGCTGGACTGATCACACCCCTATTGCGACAAGAAACAAGGAAGGAATTCATCATGCGTCCATTGGACGGCATTACCGTCATCACGCTCGAACACGCGATCGCTGCACCGTTCTGCACTCGCCAGCTGGCCGATCTCGGTGCACGTGTGATCAAGGTCGAGCGTCCGGGCGTCGGCGACTTTGCACGGGCGTATGACAAGCGTGTCGATGGCCTCGCATCGCATTTCGTGTGGACCAACCGCTCGAAAGAAAGCCTGACGCTGGACGTGAAGCACGACGAGGCAAAAGTCATCCTCGAGCGCCTGCTCGACAAAGCCGATGTGCTGGTGCAGAACCTTGCCCCCGGCGCGGCGGCACGGCTGGGCTTGTCGTATGACGCATTGAAAGATCGCTTCCCGCAGCTGATCGTGTGCGATATCTCCGGTTATGGCGCCGATGGCCCTTACCGCGACAAGAAAGCCTATGATTTGCTGATCCAGAGTGAATCCGGCTTCCTGTCCGTGACCGGCACGAAGGATGAACCGGCGAAAGCGGGTGCGTCGATCGCCGACATCGCCGCCGGCATGTATGCGTACACGAATATCCTCGCCGCGCTGATCCAGCGTGGCCGTACCGGCAAAGGCTGCGGTCTCGATATCTCGATGCTGGAAGCAATGGCCGAGTGGATGAGCTTCCCGATGTACTACGCGTACAAGGGGGCGACGCCACCGGTACGCGCCGGCGCTGCGCACGCAACCATCTATCCTTACGGACCGTTCCCGGCCGGTGATGGCAAGACCGTGATGCTGGGCTTGCAGAATGAACGCGAATGGGTGGTGTTCTGCGACAAGGTGCTGCAACAGCCCGAGCTGGCCAGCGATGCGCGCTTCGCATCGGCCGACAAGCGCAGTGATGCACGCAAGGAGCTGTACGGCATCATCGCGCAAGCCTTCGCGTCGCTGAGCGCCGAGCAGGTGATTGCGCGTCTGGATGACGCGCAGATCGCGAATGCGCGACTGAATGACATGCACGAGCTGTGGGACCATGCCCAGCTGCGTGCGCGCCAGCGCTGGACCGAGGTGGCAACGCCGGTCGGTCCAGTGCCGGCGATGCTGCCGCCGGGAGCAGCCAGCGGCTGGCAGGCGCGCATGGATGCGATCCCGGCACTGGGTGAGCATACGCAGGCGATACTCGGCGAGCTTGGTTATGCCGCCGATGCGGTCGATCGCCTGCGCGCCGACAAAGCGATCTGAACAGACCGCGAGCATTGCAAGCACCGCAGCCACCGCAGCCACTGCAGCCGGAGCAAGTACATCAACCGCAGCAAGCAGATCAACCACAGCAAGCAGAGTAACCATAACAACCGCAACAACATAGCCGATGTCGAACGCAATGAATGCAAGCCAGCGTAGCGCCGCAGCGCCCGTGTCTTACCTGTTCGTGCCGGGTAATCGCCCCGAGCGTTTCGACAAGGCGCTTGCCGCGGGTGCCGATTGTGTGATCGTCGATCTGGAAGATGCGGTGCCGCCGGCGGAAAAGGAACTCGCGCGCGCAGCCTTGATCGGCTGGCTGGGTTCGCGCGCTGCGGACGCCCAAGCGGTTGCGGTGCGCATCAACAGCGGCGATTCCGTGTGGTTCACCGATGATCTTGGCGTCTGCCATCTGCCGGGCGTGGCAGCCGTGGTGCTGCCGAAAGCTGCGGATCCGGGCGATGTCTCACGGGTGATGAGCAGTGGCGCGCGTTCCGTGCTGGCATTGATCGAAAGCGCGCAAGGCATCGCGAACGCTACGCTGATCGCTGGCTTGCCCGGTGTCGAGCGCCTGATGTTCGGGCACATCGATTTTTCTGTTGACCTCGGCATCGAAGGCGATGAACGCGAACTGGATTACTTCCGTTCGCAACTGGTGCTCGCATCACGACTGGCCGGCATTGCAGCGCCGGTCGATGGCGTCACCACCGCGCTGGATGATGACGCCGTGCTGCGCGCCGAGACCCTGCGCGGCAAGCGCTTCGGCTTTGGCGGCAAGCTGTGCATCCATCCGAAACAACTGGCTGCGGTGCATGCATCCTATATGCCGACCGACGCCGATATCGCGTGGGCGACACGCGTGCTGGATGCAGCCGCCGCCGCGAACGGCGCGGCCGTCGCCGTCGATGGCAAGATGGTGGACTTGCCGGTGATGATCAGGGCTGAACGCATCCTGCAGCAGGCGACACGGCAGCGCTGACGGCAGAACGCACGAGCTGGTAGCGCACGGCACTCACCGCTTTGCGCCGAACGCCTAGCCAAATCCCACGCCGGCAGCCTGAATCAGGCAGCCTCGGGTTGATAGACGCGTATCCTGGGCGCGATTTTCGGGTTCAGTTCGCGCATGGCCACGCGCATGTCGTACTCGCTCTGCAGGTTCATCCAGAAGCGCGGCTCCATGCCAAAAAAGATACCCAGCCGGAGGGCTGTGTCGGCCGTGACCGGACGCATGCCGCGCACGATTTCACTGATGCGGCTGGGCGGCACGTCAATATCGGACGCGAGTTGGCGCGCGGTGATGCCCATCGGTTTCATGAAATCTTCCAGCAGTATTTCGCCGGGATGAATTTCTTCCAGAAGTTTTGCCATGTCTCGGTCTCCTAGTGGTAGTCGACAATTTCGACTTCATGCGCCGCTTCATCGTGCCAGATGAAGCAGATCCGCCACTGGTCATTGATTCTGATGCTGTGCTGACCTTTACGGTCGCCTTTCAGTGCCTCCAGCTGGTTGCCGGGCGGTATGCGCAGGCTGTCCAAGCTGGTGGCTGCCTGCATTTGCAGCAGCTTGCGACGTGCAACGCGCTCGATATTCCTGAACCTTGCGACTGCCTCACTCGCAAACAGCGCTTCGGTGTCCGGGCAGGCAAAGGAAAGGATCATGCCAAATTATTCTGCCATACGGAACCCGTGTCAAGGATTCCGTATGGCAAGCGCCGCTGTGCAGGCTGGCTCATACCCCGGTCGCGATCGGCTTGCCGAGGTCCAGTCCCAGGTGTGAGGCGATCTCGCGCATCTGCTCGGCCGACTTCGTGCCCTCGTACAGCTCGGCCAGCGCGGTGTAGCAGATCCATTTCGCATCGACTTCGAAGAAGTCGCGCAATGCGGCGCGGGTGTCGCTGCGGCCGAAGCCATCGGTTCCCAGCGTGATGTAGGGAGCGTCGATGTACGCGCGTATGCTTTCCGGGACGGCACGCACATAGTCCGATACCGCCAGCACCGGCGCGATGCTGCCATGCAGTTGCTGCGCAACCCAGGGCATCGCATCGCCTTGCTGCAGCCGGCGCGCACGTTCGCACGCAATGCCATCGCGCGCCAGCTCCGAGAAACTGGTCACGCTCCATACCTCGGCCTGGATGCCATAGATGCCTTCGAGCAGATGGGCTGCGGCGATCGCTTCTTTCAGCAGCGGGCCGGCACCCAGCAGGCGGATCGCCGGCTGCTCGCAGGGCAGCACGCAATGCATGCCGCGCAGGATGCCTTCGCGTACATCGGAACGACCATCGGCACGTGTCGGCATCCGGCCCTCTGAGGGCATGCTGGGTTGCGGCTCGTTCTCGTTGGTGACGGTCACGTAATAGAACACGTCTTCATTCTTGTGCAGCATGCGCTGCATGCCTTCGTCGATGATGACCGCCAGCTCATACGCATACGCGGGGTCGTACGACACGCAGTTCGGGATCGTCGCCGACACCAGGTGGCTGCTGCCATCCTGATGCTGCAAGCCTTCGCCACCGAGCGTGGTGCGGCCTGATGTGGCGCCGATCAGGAAGCCGCGCGAGCGCTGGTCCGCAGCGGCCCAGATCAGGTCACCGATGCGCTGGAACCCGAACATCGAGTAATAAATGTAGAACGGCAGCATGGGCAAACCGTGCACCGAGTAGCTGGTGGCGGCCGCAGTCCATGACGAGATCGCACCGGCTTCGGTGATGCCTTCTTCGAGGATTTGTCCATCCTTCGCTTCGCGGTAATAAAGGATGGAGCCGATGTCTTCCGGCTGGTACAGCTGGCCCTGCGCCGAGTAAATGCCGACCTGACGGAACAGGTTCGCCATGCCGAAGGTGCGTGCCTCGTCGGCGACGATGGGCACCACATGCTTGCCGAGCGCCGGGTCCTTCATCAGGTTGCCCATCATGCGCACCAGCGCCATCGTGGTCGACATTTCCTTGTGGTCCGCATCGAGCGCGAAGGCCGCATGCGACTCCAGTGCCGGCACCGCGATCTGCACCTTGCTGTCCAACCGCCGCGGCAATGAGCCGCCCAGCGCGCTGCGGCATGCGCGCAGGTGCTTCATTTCGTCGCTGTCAGGCGGCGGTTTGTAGAACTCGAGGTTTTCCACCTGCTTGTCCGACAGCGGCAGCTTGAAGCGGTCGCGGAATTGCAGCAGGTCGTCCAGTTCCAGCTTCTTTTGCTGGTGCGTGGTCATCTTGCCCTGGCCGGCACTGCCCATGCCGAAGCCTTTTTTGGTCTGCGCGAGAATCACGGTCGGGCGACCGCGATGATGGGCGGCGGCGTGATAGGCGGCGTGGATCTTGCGCAGGTCATGGCCGCCGCGCTTGAGGCGGTCGATTTCGTCATCGGTCAGCACGGCGCCGATCGATGCCAGCCCCGGCGACTGCCCGAAGAAATGCTCGCGGTTGAACGGGCCGTCATTCGCGGCGAAGGTTTGCAACTGGCCATCGACGGTGCGGTTCAGCGCATCGACCAGTTCGCCTTGGGCATCGCGTGCAAACAGCGGGTCCCAGTCCGAGCCCCACAGCAGCTTGATCACGTTCCAGCCAGCGCCGCCGAACAGGGTTTCGAGTTCATCGACGATATGGCCATTGCCGCGCACCGGGCCATCGAGCCGTTGCAGGTTGCAGTTGATGACGAACACCAGGTTGTCCAGCTTCTCGCGCGAAGCCAGCGACAGCGCGGCCAGCGATTCCGGTTCATCCATCTCGCCGTCGCCGAACACGTCCCATACACGGCTCGGTTGCGGCGGCACCAGTCCGCGGTGTTCGAGGTAGCGGATGAAGCGCGTCTGATAGATCGCACGGATCGGGCCGAGGCCCATGGAGCCGGTCGGGAATTGCCAGAAGTCCGGCATCAGCCACGGATGCGGATAGGACGACAGGCCCAGTGTGCCGCGCGTGCGCGCGGTAATCTCTTGCCGGTAGTGCGCAAGGTTGTCTT